>Ga0180216_1000051_pt1 | contig 154389 bp, 146 predicted proteins | sample eDN3rd37CBELigMG_FD_128879 | JGI IMG/M metagenome (GOLD analysis project Ga0180216, IMG submission 128879) | Enriched Miracle-Growth compost microbial communities from Emeryville, California, USA - eDNA 3rd pass 37_C BE-Lig MG (version 2)... ...
AACCCCGAATCCCGAATCCCGAATCCCGAATCCCGAATCCCGAATCCCGAATCCCGAATCCCGAATCCCGAATCCCGAAATCCCGAATCCCGGGCCTTCATGCCAGCCATCGCTCGCCAGTACCTCGAATTGACCAAGCCGCGCGTCGTCGCGCTGATCGTGTTCACCGCGGCGATCGGCATGTTCCTCGCGGTGCCGGGGCTGCCGCCGCTGCGCGAATCGGTCGCGGGCTTCATCGGCATCTGGCTCGCGGCCGCGTCGGCGGCCGCGATCAACCACCTGATCGACCAGCGCATCGACCGCCTCATGGCGCGCACGGCGCATCGCCCGCTCGCGACCGGCGCGCTGACGCCGACCCAGGTGCTCGCGTTCGCGCTGATCCTCGGCACGCTGTCGATGGCGATCCTGATCGCGCTGGTGAACCCGTTGACCGCGCTGCTGACCTTCGCCTCCCTGATCGGCTACGCGGTCGTCTACACTGCGTTCCTCAAGCGCGCGACGCCGCAGAACATCGTCATCGGCGGCGCCGCCGGCGCCGCGCCGCCGGTGCTCGGCTGGGCCGCCGTGACCGGCCACGTGCATCCGTACGCGCTGCTGCTGTTCCTGATCATCTTCATCTGGACGCCGCCGCATTTCTGGGCGCTGGCGATTTTCCGCCGCGACGACTACGCGCGCGCGCAGGTGCCGATGCTGCCGGTCACGCACGGCGTGACGTACACGCGCTGGCACGTGCTGTTCTATACCGTGCTGCTCGTGGTCATCACCGTGCTGCCGTACCTGACCGGCATGAGCGGCCTGTTCTACCTCGGCGGCGCGCTCGTGCTCGGCGGCGCGTTCCTGTATTACGCGATCCGCCTGTTCGCGCCGCCCGACCCGCTGTTCCCGATGCGCGTGTTCAACTTCTCCATCATCTACCTGATGGCACTGTTCGCCTTCCTGCTCGTCGACCACTGGATGCCGGGCGAGGTCGCGCCGCAGCCGGACATCCTCCTGCAGCGCATCGGCTGAACGCGCGCGGCCGCCATGGCCGCGCGCGAGGGCAGCACACTCGCGTCAGCTGCCGGCGCCGAGCAGGTGCTTCTGCCAGAACAGCATCGCGGCCGCGCGGTAGTAATCGCTGTTCGCTTTCTTGCGGAAACCGTGGCCCTCGTCGGCGAACTCGAGGTACCAGACGTCGCCGCCGTTGGCGCGCACCGTGCGCGCGATCTGCTGGCCTTCCGACGCGGGCACGCGCGGGTCGTTCGCGCCGGAGGCGACGAACAGCGGGCTGGTGATCGACTTCGCGTTCGTCGTCGGCGAGATCCGCGCGAGGAATGCCTTCATCTTCGGGTCGCGCTCGTCGCCGTACTCGACGCGGCGCAGGTCGCGACGGTAGCTCTCGGTGTTGGTCAGGAAGGTCACGAAGTTGGAGATGCCGACGATGTCGATGCCCGCGCGCAGCCGGTCGGGGTAGTGCGCCAGCGATGCCAGCACCATGTAGCCGCCGTAGGATCCGCCGAGCACGCCGACGCGTCCCGCGTCGATTTCGGGCCGCGTCGCGATCCAGTCGAGCAGTGCGCCGACGTCGCGCACCGAGTCCTCGCGGCGGTAGCCGTTGTCGAGCTTGAGGTAGCCCTTGCCGTAGCCGTCGGAGCCGCGCACGTTCGGCACCAGCACGGCGATGCCGAGCTCGTCGGCGAGGAACTGGATGTCCGCGCTGAACACCGGCCGCGCCTGCGACTCGGGGCCGCCGTGGATGATCACGACCGCCGGCACCTTCGCGCCGGCTGCGGCCGCGCGTGGGCGGTAGTAGAACGCCGGGATCGTGCGCGGCTTGCCGCCGGCGCGATCGAAGGTCGGGTAGCGCACCAGCTCGGGGGCGACGAACTTCGACGCGTCGAGCCCGCCGATCTCGCTCGTCGTCCAGCGCGCGAGCGCGCCGTCGCGCAGGTCGACCGACCAGACGTCGCTCGGCGAGGTCGCCGAGTTCAGGTCGAACGCGATGCGCGCGTCGGCCGGGTCGAAGTCGATCGAACCGATCACGCCCCGCGGCAGCGGCGGCAGCGCGACTTCCGCACCGCTGGCGGCATCGATCACGTGCAGCACGCCGTAGCCGTCCTCGTTGGTGACGTAGGCGATGCGCTCGCCGTCGTGCGAGAGCGCGAACTTCTCGACGTTCCACGGCGTCTTCGCGGTCAGCTGGGTGAGGCGCCCGCTGGCGACGTCGTGGTGGCGCAGGGTCAGGAACTCGCTGCCCTCGTCGGAGGTGTAGTAGACGCCGCGGCCGTCGTGGCTCCAGAGGAACGCGCCGAACGCGGCCTTGCCGCCGTCGACCGGGAAGCGCGTCAGCTGGCCGTTCTCGAGGTCGACCACGCCGGGATACACCTCGTTGATGGAGACGAACTGCTGCACCAGCAGCGACTTGCCGTCGGGCGAGAAGTCGGTCGCGGCCCAGCGGCCGCCGGCGGTGACGACCGGCCTGGCCGCTCCGCTGTCGAAGTCGAGCACCCATACATCGCTGTCGCTGCCGTTGCGCGCGGTGCTCGTGTACGCGAGCCGCCGGCCGTCATGCGACCACAGCGGCGACTCGTTGCGCGACTTGCCGTCGGTCAGGAGGCGCGTCTCGCGACTGGCGCCGTCGAACCAGTACAGCTGCCAGAACTCCGAGCCACCCGTGTCCTTGCCGAACACGAAGCCGTCGCGCTTCGGGTTCGGCGCGATCGTCGCGATCGGCTCGTCGTGGAAGGTCAGCTGCTCGCGCGCCCCGCCGGGCATCGCGACGCGGTGTACCTGCACCGTGTTCGCGAAGCGCGTACCGACCAGGATCGACGTCCCGTCCGCGCTCCAGCCGCCGAGCACGGCTGCGCGCGTGTTCGAATAGCGCTGCAGGCGCTCGGCCAGCGCAGGCGGGATCTCCGGGATGTCCTCGCTGGTGCGCGTGCCGTGCTGCTCGCGGCGGACGTCCGCCGCGGTGGCGGCCAGGGCGCAGGTGGCGAGCGCGGAGAACAGGATCGGGGCAAGGGCACGGCTCATCTCGGGGTCCTCGGGGTACGCAACCGCCCGAGCGTAAGCGACGCGCGCGCCCGCGACCAGTGCGATCCGTCGTGATGCGGCGCCGCATGCGCCCGCGGCTGCACGCGCCGCGGACGCCGGCGTACACTCACCCGCCAGCGGAGGGGTGCATGGCATCGATCTACGACTACAGCGCGAAGACCATCGACGGCGACGAGCAATCGCTGTCCGCGTACCGCGGCAAGGTGTTGCTGGTCGTCAACGTGGCGTCGAAGTGCGGCTTCACCCCGCAGTACGCCGGGCTCGAGGCGCTCTACGAGCAGTACCGCGAGCGCGGCCTGGTCGTGCTCGGCTTCCCGTGCGACCAGTTCGGCCACCAGGAGCCGGGCGACGAGGCCGAGATCCGCACCTTCTGCTCGCTCCACTACGACGTACGGTTCCCGCTGTTCGCCAAGATCGACGTCAACGGCGCGAACGCGCACCCGCTCTACCGGTACCTCAAGAGCGAAGCGAAGGGCCTGCTCGGCAGCGAGGCGATCAAGTGGAACTTCACCAAGTTCCTCGTCGATCGCGACGGCACGGTGCTGCGCCGCTACGCGCCGACCGACACGCCGGAGTCGATCGGGCGCGACCTCGCCGGGATGCTGTGACGCGATGACGACCGGGGAGATGGCCGGCGCCGCGCGCGCCGTGGAACGCGACGCGCTCGACCGCCGCGACCTGCGCACCCTCGTGCTCGCCGCGCTCGGCGGCGCGCTCGAGTTCTACGACTTCATCATCTTCGTGTTCTTCGCCGCGACGATCGGGCAGCTGTTCTTCCCACCCGACACGCCGGACTGGCTGCGCCAGCTGCAGACCTTCGGCCTGTTCGCGGCCGGCTACCTCGCGCGTCCGCTGGGCGGCATCGTGATGGCACACTTCGGCGACCGTGACGGGCGCAAGCGCATGTTCATGCTGAGCGTGCTGCTGATGGCGCTGCCGACGCTCGCGATCGGCCTGCTGCCGACCTGGGACGCGATCGGCCCGGCCGCGCCGCTCGCACTGCTGGTGCTGCGCATCCTGCAGGGCGCCGCGGTTGGCGGCGAAGTACCCGGTGCCTGGACCTTCGTCGCCGAACATGTGCCGGCGCGCCGCGCCGGCTTCGCCTGCGGTACGCTGACCGCGGGACTGACCGCCGGCATCCTGCTCGGCTCGCTGGTCGCGACCGCGGTCCATCGCGGCCTGTCGCCGGCCGACGTGCTCGACTACGGCTGGCGCCTGCCGTTCATCGCCGGCGGCGCCTTCGGTCTCCTCGCCGTGTTCCTGCGCCGGCTGCTGGCCGAAACGCCAGTGTTCGAGGACCTGCGCCGGCGCGCCGGGCTCGTGCGCGGCCTGCCGCTGCGCGTCGTGCTCGCCGGCCACGGCCGCGCCGTGGTGCTCTCGATGGCGCTGACCTGGCTGCTGACCGCCGCGATCGTCGTCGTGATCCTGCTGACGCCGACCCTCGTGCAGAAGCTGTTCGCGATCCCGGCCGCGACCGCGCTGTCCGCGAACAGCGTCGCGACGCTCGCGCTGACCCTCGGCTGCATCGCGTTCGGCCTGCTCGGTGACCGCATCGGCGGCTGGAATGCGCTCGGCATCGGCTGCGTGCTGCTGATGTTGGCCGCGCCGGCCCTGTACCACGGCGTCGCGGCCGATGCGTCGCGACTGGTGCCGCTGTACGCGCTCGCCGGCTTCTGTGTCGGCGTCGTCGGCGTCATCCCGCTCCTGCTCGTGCAGGCGTTCCCGCCGGCGGTGCGCTTCTCCGGCATCTCGTTCGCCTACAACATCGCCTACGCGGTGTTCGGTGGACTCACGCCGCCGCTGGTCACGCTGCTGATGCAGGGCCGCCCGTACGCGCCGGCATGGTACGTCGCCGCGCTGTGCGCGCTCGGGCTGGTGCTGGCGATCCTCGGCAGGCGACGCCACGCCGGTTGAGTTCGACGTGGCGTGCGCCGGTGCCGCAGCCGATAATCCGCCCATGAGCGAATCCCTCGACGCGATCCTGATCGGTGGCGGCCACAACGGCCTGGTCTGCGCGGCCTACCTCGCGCGCGCGGGGCGCAGGGTCGTCGTGCTCGAGCGACGCGACGTCGTCGGCGGCGCGGCGGTGACGGAGGAGTTCCATCCGGGCTTCCGCAATTCGGTCGCGTCCTACACGGTATCGCTGCTGCAGCCGAAGGTGATCCGCGAGCTCGAGCTCGAGCGGTACGGCCTGCGCGTGGTGCAGCGCCGGCTCAACAACTTCCTGCCGCTGCCCGACGATCGCTACCTGGTCAGCGGCGGCGGGCGCACCCGGGCGGAGGTCGCGAAGTTCTCCGCGCGCGACGCCGAACGCCTGCCCGAGTACGAGCGCCGGCTCGACGCGATCGCCGACGAGCTGCGCGCGCTCGCGCTCGAGCCGCCGCCGAACGTGGTCGACGGCGGCTGGCTGAAGGCGTTGCCGGAACTGCTGCGCGCGGGGCGGCTCGGCCGGCGCGTGAAGGCGCTCGATGCGTCCCTGCGCACGGACCTGCTCGACCTGTTCGCGATCTCGGCGGCGGAATACCTCGACCGCTTCTTCGAGAGCGAGCCGATCAAGGCGCTGTTCGGTTTCGACGGCGTCGTCGGCAACTACGCGAGCCCGTACACCCCGGGCAGCGCGTACGTGCTGCTGCACCACGTGTTCGGCGAGGTCGACGGCGTCAAGGGCGCCTGGGGCCATGCGATCGGCGGCATGGGCGCGATCACGCAGGCGATCGCGAAGTCGGCCGCTGCCGCGGGCGCCGACATCCGCACCGGCTGCGGCGTGCGCGAGATCATCGTCGAACGCGGCCGCGCGGTCGGCGTCGTGACCGAGCGTGGCGAGGCGCTGCGCGCGCGCAGCGTCGTCGCGAACGTCAATCCGAAGTTGCTGTACGAGCGCCTGCTCGATCCGGCCGCGGTGCCGGCGCCGACGCGCGAGCGCATGGCGAACTGGCGCTGCGGCTCGGGCACGTTCCGCATGAACGTCGCGCTGGCGGAACTGCCGCGTTTCCGCGCGTTGCCGGAGCCGGGCGATCACCTGACCGCGGGCATCATCATCGCGCCGAGCCTCGACTACATGGATCGCGCCTACCTCGACGCGCGCGCGCACGGCTGGTCGCGCCAGCCGATCGTCGAGATGCTCGTCCCGTCGACGCTGGACGACTCGCTCGCGCCGCCGGGCCGGCACGTGGCGAGCCTGTTCTGCCAGCACGTCGCGCCCGAGCTGCCCGATGGGCGTTCCTGGGACGACCACCGCGACGAGGTCGCCGACCTCATGATCGACACGGTCGACCGGTGGGCGCCGGGCTTCAGGGCCTCGGTGCTCGGCCGGCAGGTCAAGTCGCCACTCGACCTGGAGCGCGACTTCGGCCTGCTCGGCGGCGACATCTTCCACGGCGCGCTGTCGCTCAACCAGCTGTTCAGCGCGCGGCCGATGCTCGGCCAGGCCGGCTACCGCGGTGCGCTGCCGGGCCTGTACCTGTGCGGCGCCGGCACGCATCCGGGCGGCGGCGTGACCGGCGCGCCGGGGCACAATGCCGCGCGCGTCGTGCTCGCGGACCTGCGCTGAGCCGCCCGCGTTACGGTTTCCGCGTCGCCTTTCCGTATCTGGAGGAATCGGCGCGCCGCGCCGAACCGGAGAGCCGACGATGAACCCGTTCCGCCCGCGCGCCTTCGCCGCCGCCGCGTTGCTGTGCTGCTGCGCCGGCTCCGCCGCCGCCGACAGCGGCGACCGCTACCGCGTCACCACCACGATGGAAATGGCCGGCATGTCGATGCCGGCCGGCAAGCCGGTCGAGGTCTGCACCGCGCGTGCGCAGCCGGTCAGCGAGCAGGCGATCCCGAAGGACAAGGACTGCGCGATCAGCGACTTCCGCATCGAGGACAGCAAGGCCTCGTACCGCATCGCCTGCACCGGCCGCAACGCGATGACCGGCGAAGGCACGATGGAGACGCTGCCGAACGGCTACCGCGGCAGCATGAAGGCGCAGGTCGAGGGCCAGTCCATCACGATGAAGTACCAGGGCGAGCGCATCGGCGGCTGCGACTACGCGAGCGAATCGCCCGCGGCGGTCGGCCAGGCACTGACGGCGCAGGCCTGCGAGGCGCAGCTCGGCTCGCCGATGTCGTACTCGATGTACGTCGGCGCCAAGGCAGTGTGCCCCACCTACAAGGCGAAGTTCTGCGCGAACGTCGAACGCAGCTTCGGGCAGGCCGGCGACCCGGCGAAGTTCGCCGAGACCGATCGCAGCTTCGGCGGCGTCGCGTGGCAGGCGTACGAGGCCTGCGGTGGTTCGCGCGCGGCGTTGCTGGCGCAGGCGTGCGGGCGCGCCGGAGCGTCCGGCGGCCTCGACTTCATCGGCGACCATTGCCCCGACCTCGTGCCACGGCATTGCGCCGACGCGGACCCGAACCGCCACGGCCGTTTCCTCGTGCAGCACTGCGCCGAGCGCGCGCGCTCGATCGCGCAGCAGCAGTGCGAGGGACGCGGCTACACCGCGATGCAGTCGTCGCCGTACCGCGGCTTCTGCAACAGCTATGCGAGCGAGCGCCTGCGCGCACGCAACGCCGGCGCCGCGGCCGAGGCCGCGCGCGCGAACCGCGGCGGGCAGTGAGCGGGACCGCGCGCGGACCGTGTGCGACGCGGATCGCCGCGCGCGCGTCGGCCGCGCGCCTGCATGCCGTCCGGTCCGCCGCCGCATGCGCGCTCGTGCTCGCCAGCGGCGGCGCGATTGCGCAGGCCCGCGTCGAGCCGCCGACCGATGCCTATCCGGACGTCGCCAAGGCGTACTGGGTCGAGCTCGACGGCGTGCCGCTGTGGGCCGGTCGCGCCGACCGGCGGCTGCCGGTCGCGAGCCTCGCCAAGCTGATGACCGCGCTGGTCGCGGCCGAGCATGGCGGGCTCGACGTGATCGATGCGGTCTCGGCAGCCGCCGCCGCGGAGACCGGCACGCGCATCGGGCTGCGTCGCGGCGAGCGCGTGCAGCGGCGCGACCTGCTGCTCGCGATGCTGGTGCGCTCGGCCAACGACGCCTGCCGCGCGCTCGCCGACGCCGTCGGCGCGGGTATCGCGGCACCGGACCCGACCGCGGCATTCGTCGCGCGCATGAACGCACGCGCGGTGGCACTCGGCCTGGCGGACACGCACTACGCCAATCCCTGCGGACACGACGATGCCGCGCAGTTCTCCAGTGCGCGCGACCTCGCCGTGCTCGCTCGCGCGGTGCTCGCCGAGCCGGTGCTCGTCGACGCCGTGCAACGCCGCGAGCTGCGCTTCTCCACGGCGGCGGGTCGCACGTTCTCGCTGCGCACGACCAACGCGCTGCTCGATGGCCTCGCCGGCGCGCGGGGCCTCAAGACCGGCACGACGCCCGCGGCCGGCCGCTGCCTCGTCGCGCTGGTCGAGCGCGACGGGCACCGCGTGCTCGCGGTGCTGCTGCACGCGCCCGAGCGCTGGTGGGACGCGGTCGCCTTGGTCGAGCTCGCGTTCGAGGTCGTGCCGGCCGCGCCGGTCGGCGCACGCGATGCACGCTGAGGCGGGCGCGGGCGTCGCCACGGTCGACGCCATCATCGCGCCGCCGCGCGCTGCGCATGCTTCGCGCCGCGCCGATGCCGTGACCGGCGCGCTGATCGTCGCGGTGGTTCTGGTCGCCTATGCCAATGCGATCCCCGCAGCGTGGCAGTTCGATGATTTCGCCACGATCCTCGCCCATCCGGCCACGCAGGGGCTGGCGGGCTGGTGGCAGGCGTTGCCGGGCATCCGCCCGCTGCTGAAGCTCAGCCATGCGCTGGTCGCCGAGGCCGGCGGCGGCGCGGTCGCGGCGCACGCGACCAACGTCGCGATCCATGCGCTCGACGCGTGCCTGCTGTGGCGGCTCTGGCGACGCTGGCTGCCGCTGCTCGCCCCCACGCTCGCGCGCGCGGACTTCGCCGCCGCCGTCGCGGCACTGCTGTTCGCGCTGCATCCCGCGACGACCGAGGCGGTCACCTACGCGAGCGGGCGTTCGATCTCGCTCGCGGCGACGTTCATGCTCGCCGCGCTGCTCGCCGACGAGCGGTCGCGCACACACGCGTCGCGCGCACCGCGCTGGGCCGGGCCGCTGCTGTTCGCGCTCGCGCTCGCGGTGCGCGAGACCGCGATCGTGATGCCGGCGATCCCGCTGCTCCGCGCGTGGGCGAGCGGACGGCCGCTGCGCGCGGAGCTGCGCCGGCTCGCGCCGTATGCACTCGTGCTCGCGTTCGCCGCCGCCGTCGCGCTGGCGACGCCGGGCTACCACGTCTTCTTCGGCGTCAGCGTCGCGACGCGCGACGCCGCCGCGCAGGCGCTGGGCCAGTTGCTCGCGCATGGCTACCTCGCGAGCCGGCCGCTGCTCGGCGTGCTGAACATCGACCCCGACCTGCGCGTGCCGGACACGTGGTCGGCAATGCTGGCGGCGAGCGCGGCAGGGCTCGCCGCGGCGTTCCTGGCGATGGTGCATGCGCGGCGACGCCGTGCCTGGCTCGCCTTCGCAATCGGCTGGTACTTCCTGCAGCTCGCGCCGGCGAACTCGCTGCTGCCGCGGCTCGACCTCGCCAACGACCGCCACCTCTACCTCGCGCTCGCGGGCCCGATGCTCGCGCTCGCCTGCCTGCTGGCGCCGCTGGTGGAACGCGCGCGCACGCGCCGGCTGGCAGGGGTCATCGCGCTCGGCGCATGCGTCGCGTGCGCAGCCGCGACCGTGCGCCGCAACCAGGACTACCGCAGCGAGGTCGCCCTGTGGCAGGCGACCGTGCGCGACTCGCCGCGCAAGGCGCGCGCCTGGCTCAACCTCGGCTACGCGTACCGACTCGACGGCGAACCCGGGCGCGCGGCCGCGGCGTACCGCTGCGCGCTGCGGCTCGATCCGGGCAATGCCCAGGCGGCCATCGGCCTCGACCTCGTCGCGCCCGGAGACCTCTCGCCGGCGCGGTGCCCGGCGGGCGACTGACGCGTCCGGTGCGCGTGCACGCCGCGACCGGCAGGGCAGCGCCGTGCGCGCCGAAGCGGGCGGGGGCGTCGGCCCGTCACCGCGCTGGCGAGTCGCCGCCGTCGCGCTGGCCCTGGTCCGTCGCGACGGGAGCCGCGGCCCCGTCGCCGTTGCCGCGCTTCTTCAGGCGCTTCTCGTCCTGCTGCTTCTTCTTCGCGAGCTCGCGCTGCCGCTTCTCGTACCCGTAGTTCGGCGTTTTCGCCATCGACCGTCCTCCTCAAAAGAAAAACCCCGGGCGGTGAGGCCCGGGGTCCTGTTGCATCGAGGTGCGTGGGCTCAGGCGAGCTGCACTTCGTCCGCCTGCATGCCCTTCTGGCCCTGCACCGGCACGAAGCTCACGCGCTGGCCTTCGGCCAGGCTCTTGAAACCGGTGCCCTGGATCGAGCGGAAATGCACGAACAGGTCGGGACCGCTTTCCGGCGTGATGAAGCCGAAACCCTTCGCATCGTTGAACCACTTGACCGTACCATTCTGGCGATTCGCCATGACATTGCTCCTGACAAACACACTTCGCGGCCCGGGGACATCCAGGGCCGAGACTGAGTTGGCAAGGAGAACGCGGAACGCGAGGTGGCGATGAAGCGGATCGGAAGATCGACCGCATCGGGTCACGATTCACAGTGACCCTGACAAACACAGTGCGTGCACCATACAGGGATTGCGCCCATAAAGCGAATCGGCGCGCGCCGTTCGTTCAGGTTCGCGCGGCCTTGCTCGCGAGCAGGCGACGGAGCTCCGCCTTGTCCTCGTCCGTCAGGCTCGCCTCGGCCTGCTTGCGCAGCAGGTCGTCGAGTTGCTGCTGCGCGGTCTGCCGCTCGAGCTGCGCGATCGCGTCGACGAACTCGGCGCGGGCCTCGTCCTCGCCGCCGGGGAAGTCGACCACGGCGAGCTTCTGCAGCGCAGGCGCTTCCCCACGCTCGGCGAAGTGTTCGAGCAGCGCGCCCGTGGTCAACTGGCGCGAGCGGCACAGCGCGATCAGCTCGACCAGCAAGGGCACGCCCGGCTGGCGCAGCGCGGCGAACGACCACGGCGGCTCCAGCGCGGCGGCGAGCGCCGGTCGCTGCACGAGCAGGGTGATCGCCGCGCGCACGAGCGAACGCTGCTGCGGGCGCGCGGCCCTGGGTCGAGTTTCGGGCACGTGCGCGGCGACCTGCACGCGCACGCCGGTCGACTTGTCGAGCTCGGCCAGCATGAGGTCGCGGAACGCGCCGTCGGGGATCTGCGCCAGCAACGGACGCGCGCGCTCGGCGAGTCGCGCGCGGCCGTCGAGCGAGCCGAGGTTCACGTCCTTGCCGAGTTCGGCGAAGAAGAACTCCCCGAGCGGCGTCGCCTCCTTGAGGCGCTGTTCGAAGCCGGCGAGGCCTTCCTTGCGCACGAGCGTGTCCGGGTCCTCGCCGTCGGGCAGGAACAGGAACAGCGCCTGGCGGCCGTCGCGCATGCGCGGCAGTACCGACTCGACCGCGCGCCACGCGGCCTGGCGCCCGGCGCGGTCGCCGTCGAAGCAGAAATAGACGTCGGCGCACTGGCGGAACAGGATCTCGGCGTGGTCGCGCGTCGTCGCCGTGCCGAGCGTCGCGACCGCCTGCGGCACGCCGAACTGGTGCAGGCTGATCACGTCCATGTAGCCCTCGACCACGATCAGGCGCGGGATCTTCGCGTGCGCCTCGCGCACCTGCCACAGGCCGAACAGTTCGCGGCCCTTGTGGAACAGCGGCGTTTCCGGCGAGTTGAGGTACTTCGGGCCGGCGTCCCCCTTGCGCGCCTCCTGCGCGCGGGGCTCGGCCACCGGCGATGCCGCGGCGGACGCTTCCAGCGGCGCATGCGGGGCCGGGATGATCCGGCCACCGAACGCGATCGTGCGCCCGCGCCGGTCGAGGATCGGGAACATCACGCGGTTGCGGAAGCGGTCGTAGCGGCTGCCGCGCTCGCCGCTGGCGAGCAGCCCGGCCTTCTCGAGCAGGGCGATGCGCGCGGCACTGGTACCGAGCGCGTTCTTCAGTGCGTCCCACGGTTCCGGTGCGTAGCCGAGGTTGAAGCGCGCGAGCGTGCCGGCGTCGAGGCCGCGTTCGGTGAAGTAGGCGCGCGCTCGCTCGCTCGCCTCGAGCTGGCGGCGGAAGAACGATGCGGCCGCGTCGAGCACGCCGTAGAGGTCGGTTGCGTCCTCGCGCGGCGCGTCGCGGCCGCCCTCGTACGGCACCTTGAGGCCGGCGCGGTGGGCGAGTTCCTCGACCGCGTCGGGGAACTCGAGCCGGTCGTAGTTCATCAGGAAGCCGATCGCGCTGCCGTGCGCACCGCAGCCGAAGCAGTGGTAGAACTGCTTGGCCGGGCTGACCGTGAACGACGGCGAACGCTCGTCGTGGAACGGGCAGCGCGCCGACCATTCGCGCCCGGCCTTCTTCAGCGGCACGCGCTCCTGGATCACGTCGACGATGTCGATGCGTGCGAGCAGGTCGTCGATGAATTTCTCGGGGATGCGGCCGGCCATGGTGGCTCAGCATGCCATGCAGGATCGACTGCCGCGGGCAGGGCCGGCGGATCAGTCTTCCCGCGGAATCAGCAACCAGAGGACGAGGTAGACGAGCAGGCCCGGGAAGGCGGCCGACAGGATCGAGCCGACCACGTAGACGATGCGCAGCCCGGTCGGATTCAGGCCGAAATGCGCCGCAATGCCGCCCATCACCCCGGCGATCATGCGGTTGCGGCGCGAGCGGCGCAGCGGTCGTGCGTCGGCCATGGTCGTGCCCCGCCTCAGCCGCCGAGCTTCTGCTTGACCAGTGCCGAGACCTCGCCCATGTCGGCGCGGCCGGCGACCTGCGGCTTGACCAGGCCGACGACCTTGCCCATGTCCCTGGGGCCGGCCGCGCCGGCGTCGGCGATCGCCTTCGCGACGATCGCCTCGATCTCTGCGGCGGACAGCTTCGCAGGCATGTAGGTCTCGATCACGCCGAGCTCGAAGCGCTCGACCGCGGCGAGGTCCTCGCGCCCGGCGGCCTCGTACTGGGAAACCGAATCCTTGCGTTGCTTGACCATCTTCTCGAGCACGGCGAGCACCTGCGCGTCGTCGAGCACGATGCGCTCGTCGACCTCGCGCTGCTTGATCGCCGCGTTGACGAGGCGAATCACGCCGAGGCGCTCCTTGTCGCCGGCCTTCATCGCGGCCTTCATGTCGTCGGTGAGGCGCTGTTTCAGGGACATGCGGGGGTTCCTGGCTGGGCCCCGGAACGGCTCGCGGGCGCGCGCGGGGGCATGGATCCACAAAGACAAAAAGCCGGCACCGCTTGCGCAGTGCCGGCCGATGAACAGCCCTTTCATCGAGACGGCAGGCCGGCGGCCCGCCGCGGGCGATCAGTACAGCCGCTGGCGCTTCGTCACGTCGCGCGAAACGCGGCGCAGGTGACGCTTGACCGCGGCGGCGCGCTTGCGCTTGCGCTCCTGGGTCGGCTTTTCATAGAACTCGCGCTTGCGGACTTCGGCCAGCACGCCCGCCTTCTCGCAGGTGCGCTTGAAACGACGCAGGGCGAACTCGAACGGTTCGTTTTCGCGGACTTTGACGCTCGGCATACATGTGCTCCAGTGACACGGGCCCGGGGCTGTCGGGCGAGCCGTGTATTCTATCGCGATGGATCAGCCCATTGCAAAGGCGGGGGGTGTCGCCGGCCCCGTGCTCGGGATCGAAACCTCCTGCGACGAGACCGGCGTGGCGGTGTTCGACCCCGCCCGCGGCCTGCTCGCGCACGCGCTGTACAGCCAGGTGCGCATGCACGCGGACTACGGCGGCGTGGTGCCGGAGCTCGCCTCGCGCGACCACGTGCGCAAGCTCGTGCCGCTGGTGCGCGACACCCTCGCCCGCGCCGGGCTCGGCCTGGCCGACCTCGGCGGGGTCGCCTATACCGCCGGCCCCGGCCTCGTCGGTGCCCTGCTGGTCGGCGCCACCGCGGCGCGTTCGCTGGCGTGGGCGCTCGGGCTGCCGGCGATCGGCGTGCACCACATGGAAGGGCACCTGCTCGCGCCGCTGCTCGAAGCCGACCCGCCCGAGCCGCCGTTCGTCGCGCTGCTGGTGTCCGGCGGGCATTCGATGCTGGTCGAGGTCGCCGCGATCGGACGCTACGCGCTGCTCGGCGACACCCTCGACGATGCCGCCGGCGAGGCGTTCGACAAGACCGCCAAGCTGATGGACCTGCCGTACCCGGGCGGGCCCGCCCTGGCACGGCTCGCCGAACAGGGCCGGCCCGGCCGGTTCCGCTTCGCGCGCCCGATGACCGACCGGCCCGGACTGGACTTCAGCTTTTCCGGCCTGAAGACCCAGGTCCTGCTCGCCTGGCAGGGCAGCGACCGCTCGGCGCAGACGAAGGCCGACATCGCGCGCGCGTTCGAGGAAGCGATCGTCGATACGCTCGTGATCAAGTGCCGCCGTGCGCTGGCGCAGGCCGGCGCGAACCGGCTCGTGATCGCCGGCGGGGTCGGCGCCAACCGGCGCCTGCGTGCCGCGCTCGCCGAGGCCGGCGGGCGCGAGGGCTTTCGCGTGTATTTCCCGCGGCTCGAGTTCTGCACCGACAACGGCGCGATGATCGCCCTCGCCGGCGCGCTGCGGCTCGCCGCGGGCCAGCTGGAAACGCCGCGCATCCAGGTGCGGCCGCGCTGGGACCTGGCGAGCCTGCCGCCGGTCGCCTGACCGAGCCCGCGTTCGCGCCTACACTGCGGCCCCTCCCACGCCAGCCGGATACACGGAATGGACCTCGTTTTCATCGAAGACCTGCGCATCGAGACCGTCATCGGCATCTACGACTGGGAGCGCACGATCCAGCAGACGATCGCGCTCGACATCGAGATGGCGTTCGACAACGCGCGCCCGGCGGCGACCGACCGCATCGCCGACACGCTCGACTACAAGGCGGTTTCGAAGCGGCTGATCGCGTTCGTCGGCGAGTCGCGCTTCGAGCTGGTGGAGACGCTGGCCGAGCGCTGCGCGGCGATCATCCAGGCCGAATTCGGCGTGCCGTGGCTGCGCCTGAAGCTGTCCAAGCCGGGCGCGGTGACCGGCTCGCGCGCGGTCGGCGTCATCATCGAGCGCGGCCGCCGGCCGTGATCGCCGCGGGCCGGGAGCGTCCCGGCCCGCGGCTGGCGTGGCGTCACAGGTGATCGAACGCGTCGTAGAAGATGCGGTCGTCGTCGCGCTCGTACGAGCCGATGTCGGGACCGAGGCCGACGACCCGCTCGAATCCGCGCTGATCGTTCGACTCCCCGCTGGCGTTGTTGCCGGCATCGATCGCCGGACTGCCGTCGCCGAGCGCATGGTTCAGCGTCCGTCCGCCGTTGTAGGCCAGCGGCAGCAGCAGCGGATCGAGCGCCAGCGTGTCGCCTGGCAGTGTCGCCTGCGAGCTCGCGACGACGATGTTGTGGCTGCCGCCGACGACGAGCCCCGGACCCTCGTAGGCGTACAGGTCCGCGGCGGCCGGGTCGTCGGTGGACGTATTGCTCGCGACGATCGTGCTTTGCAGCACCCACGGATAGGTGTGGCCGTACAGGACGATGCCGCCGCCCGGTCCGGCGCTGCGGTTGAACGCGATCGTGCTGTCCAGGAACTCGACGTTCGAGGCGGCGACGCCGCCGCCGCGCGTCGTGCCGGTCGTGTCCGTCATGTTGCCCGAGACGGTGCTGTTGGCGACCACCAGCGACTCGCCGTAGTACGCACCGATGCCACCGCCGACGGTGTGGCCGCCGGCGGTATTGCGGGACGAGTTGCCGGTCACGCTGCTCGAGACGACGACGACCGGTCCACTGGTGACGAGCCCGCCGCCGCCGCTCCAGCACACGGCGCAGTCGGTGTCGGCGCTGTTGCCGCGCACCGCGGCGCCGAGCAGCACGGTCGGCGAGCGCAGGTGCAGGCCGCCGCCGGTCGCCGTCTCCAGCGTGGACGTGGCCTGGTTGCCCGCGATCGTCGTGAGCGCGATCGTCGGGTCGGTGCCGGTGATGACCGGAGGCAGGTTCCACCGCGGCAGTGCCGCGGGTCGCGGACCCGGGATGCCGCCCGCGAGGTAGATGCCGCCCCCCAACGCCTTGCCGGTCCCGCTCGCGACATTGCCGGAGACGGTCCCGAAATAGCTGACCAGCCCTAGGGTGGCGAAGACGCCGCCGCCGAGCACGTTACCGTGGGCGCTGATGCCGTCGCCCTCGGCCGTGGCGGTGTTGCCGGTCACTTGCGACAGGATGAGGAAGGTCGGCCCGAGCACGCCGCCGCCGCTCGCAAACGGCTCCGGCGGCCCGCCGAGCGGCACTCTCGGCGTTTCCGGAACCGCGACGACCTGCTCGGCGTGGTTGCCGCTGATCGTGCTCGAGTACAGGAGCAGGACGTCGCCGCCGAGGGCGATGCCGCCGCCACCGGCGCGCAGGTACGCGGTCGCGCGGCTGTCGCTGATCGACGAGTACTTGATGTACGCGTCGCCGAGCACGCCGACGGCGCCGCCGTAGGCGGCCTCCGTGCTCGCATCGCCGACCTCGCAGCCGCTGATGGTCGCGTTGACCAGCTGCAGGTCGCCGGAGACGAACAGGCAGCCGCCGACGCTGTAGGCCCCCGACGGGGCCGCCGGCTTGCCGTTCGCGAGCGTGACGCCGCTCAGCGTCAGCGAGTGGTCGGTCGCGATCACGCGGTCGCGGTGGCCGGCATCGAGCACGAGCGCATCGCGGCCGGGGCCCTGGATGACCACGCTGGCCGCCGGTTGCAACGCACTCGAAAGGGCGATGCGGCCGCTGACCCCGGCGAGGTCGATCACGTCGCCATCGACGGCGGTGACGAGCGCTTCGCGCAGCGAGCCCGGGCCGCTGTCGGCGAGGCTCGAGATGCTGCGCACGACCGGCGTGCGCGCCGGCGTCGTCGGCGCGCGCGCGGCATTGCGTGCGAGGCCGCGCAGCACGGGAAAATCGTGCTGCAGCGGCGCCGCAGCGGGCGCCGCGAAGCCGCCCGGTGCCGTTTCCGCCCGTGTCGCCGTGGTCGTGCCGGCGAGCGCGATCGCGAGCGCCGTGCAAAGGTGGCGCGTCCGCATGGAGCGGATGGATCCTGATCTGGACATGACATTGCTCCCTCAGGCAGCCGCACAGGTCGGCTGCTCCCATGCCGCACCCCGTGTGCGGCAGCGCCAGCCTAGACCCGGCGAGGGGGCGCGTCGACCAGCGCGGCGGGCCATGCATGCCGAGTGCCAACTGCGGCGCACTTGACGGCGTGCAGGGCGCACGGCACCAATGCGCCATGCATCACGCCTGGCTCAGCCTCGGCTCCAACCTCGAACCCGGGCGCCACCTCAGCGCGGCGCTGGCCGAATTGCGCGCGCGCTTCGGCGAACCGCGGGTCTCGGCGGCGTACCGCTTCCCCGCGGTCGGCTTCGAAGGTCCGGACTTCGTCAATCTTGCCGCGCGCATCGAGAGCGACCTCGACGCCGGCGCGCTGGACGCCTGGCTGCACGCGCTCGAGGACCGCCACGGCCGGCGGCGCGACGTGCCGCGCTACTCGAGCCGCACGCTCGACGTCGACATCGTGCTGTTCGACGACGCGATCCTCCACGGGCCCGGCCACCTCGAGGTGCCACGGCGCGAGCTGCACGAGGCCTTCGTGCTGAAACCGCTGGCCGAGATCGCGCCCGACCTGGTCGTCCCAGGCGACGGTCGCACGCTCGCCGAACTCTGGGCCACCTCGCCCGACCACGCGACCCCATTCGAGCGCGTCGTCCTGCCCGTGCCAAGGGATTGACCGCGGAAGATGGCAACACGGAGCACACGGTACCCCCGCGAAGGAATCGTTCCCGGCCATCCACTCACTGCCCGCTCCGCGTGTTCCGTGTGCTCCGTACCGGGTCTTCCCGCCCGCGGCTGCACACCGGCCCGGACCGCGCTGCCCGTCAGATCGGCAGCGAGCGGCCGCCATCGACGCGGATGATCTCGCCGGTGACGTAGCGCGCATCGCGCAGGAGCCAGAGCACCGTGCAGGCGACGTCCTCCGGCGTGCCGGGGCGCTGCAGCGGCGTGCGCGCGAGGATCTCGGCGCGCGCGGCGTCGTCCTTGTGCTCGGGCCAGAGCACGGCGCCGGGCGCGACGCCGTTGACGCGCACGAGCGGCGCGAGTTCCTGCGCCAGCGCGCGCGTCGCCGCGGCCAGTGCGGCCTTCGCCATGCAGTACACCGCATGGCGTGCCAGCGGTCGCTCGGCGTAGATGTCGACGAGGTTCACGATGGCGCCGTTGCGGCCGGCGAGGTGGGGCGCCGCGGCCTGGGCGAGGAACAGCGGCGCACGCGCGTTCGCCGCGAACAGGTCGTCCCACTGCGACGGCGTGACCGTCGCGAGCGGCGTCGGGTAGAACGCGGACGCGTTGTTGACGAGGCCGTCGAGGCGACCGAAGCGGCCGAGCGTCGCATCGACGAGGTCGGGCAGGCAGTCGAGGTCGGCGAGGTCGGCCTGCAGCGCGAGCGTGCTGTCCGCGCGCTGCGCCTCGAGGTCGCGCGCGAGCGCCTCGAGGTCCTGGTACGAATTGCGCGCGTGCAGCGCGACGTCGTAGCCGGCCGCGTGCAGCGTGCGCGCGATCGTCGCGCCGATGCGTTTCGCCGCGCCGGTCACCAGCGCGACCGGTCGTTGCCCGTCCGTCATGCTCCCTCCACTCCGCCGGGTTATGCTCGCGCCTGGATCCTGCCGAGAGTGCCGCAGAACGTCGCGGCCGACCAGCCCTCTGGAAACGAACCTGCCCGAACCCGGCGCCGACGAGCGCGCGCACTCCGATCGCCTCGCGGCCCTGTTGCGCGAAGCGATTCGCGTCGACGGACCGTTGCCGTTCTCGCGCTGGATGGAACTGTGCCTGTATGCGCCCGGGCTCGGTTACTACAGCGCGGGACGCACCAAGTTCGGCCCGGCCGGTGACTTCGTGACCGCACCCGAACTGGGCGCGCTGTTCGCGCGCTGCATCGCGCGCGCGCTCGCACCGACCGTGCGCGCGCTCGGCGACGGTGCCGACGTGCTCGAACTCGGTGGCGGCAGCGGTGCGTTCGTGGTCGCCGCGATGCGCGAGCTCGCCGCCTCGCAGGCGCTGCCGCGCCGCTTCCTGATCCTCGAGCCGAGCGCCGACCTCGCCGCGCGGCAGCGCGAACGCGTGGCCGCGGAACTGCCTGCCGACGTCGCTGCGCGCGTGCAGTGGATCTCGCGGCCGCCGGAACAAGGCTGGCGTGGCGTGCTGTTCGCGAACGAGGTCGTGGACGCCCTGCCGACCACGCGCTTCACCCTGCAGGACGGCGAGGTGTTCGAGGAACACGTTGCGCTCGACGGCGAGCGCTTCGTGCGCACCGACCGCCCGGCCGACCTGCTCGTCGCGAACGCGGTGCGCCACCTCGAACGAGCGCTCGGCGAGCCGTTCGCCGACGGTTACCGCTCGGAAGTGCTGCCGCAGCTGCCGTACTGGATGCAGGCGGTGTGCGGTTCGCTCGAGGCCGGTGCCGTGCTGTTCGTCGACTACGGCTACCCGCGCCGCGAGTTCTACCTGCCCGAACGGCGCGACGGCACGCTCGTCTGCCATTACCGGCATCGCGCGCATGCCGATCCGCTGCGCTGGCCGGGCCTGAGCGACCTCACCGCGTTCGTCGACTTCACCGCGCTCGCCGAAGCCGGCGTCGGCGCCGGGCTCGACTTCGTCGGCTACGCGCCGCAGGGCCAGTTCCTGCTCGCGAGCGGATTGCTCGACCTCGTCGACGGCGAGCACGCGCTGTCCGACGCCGAACGCCTGAACCTCACGACCGAGATCAAGCGCCTCACGCTGCCGGGCGAGATGGGTGAACGCTTCCAGGCGATCGCGTTCGCGCGCGGCGGCGTCGAGGCGCTGCCCGGCCTGCGCGCGTTCGACCTGTCGCACCGGTTGTAGCTGGCGTCCGACCCCGCGGAGCAGTCCCGCCTCAGGGGTTGCGTTTCAGGGCGCTGATCGCGGCGATGCGCGCCGCGCGCATCGCCGCTCCGACCTCCGGGCCGGCGAGGCCGCGCGCGACGAACGGCGCGGCGTCGATCGCGCGCGCCGCGGCGTGCGCGTCGCGCAGGAAGGCGGCTTGCGGGTACGGGTCGTCGCCACGGCCGAGGCGGCCGCGCCGGTCCGCCTCGCAGGCGAGCAGGAACTTCGGCAGCCGCTCCGGCTTGCGGAACGCGTCGAGCTTCTCGAGCAGTTCGAGCACGGTCTTCGGGCGCAATTCCAGTGCGCGGTGCGCGTCGAGGTGGAAGCGGCAGACGAGCTCGCCCAGCGCCGCGTGCTCGGCGGGTACCCTGAGTCGCGCCGACACCGCGCGCACCGGCGCGACGCCGCGCTGCTCGTGCATGACGTGGCGTGGCCACTCGTAGGCGGGCGTCAGCGCCTTGCCGAGGTCGTGCACCAGGGCGCACCAGCCGACGAGGTCATCGCGCGGAGCGAGCCGCGCCGCCGCGTCGAGCACCAGCTCGACGTGCGTGCCGGTGTCGACTTCCGGATGGAATTCGGCCCGCTGCGGCACGCCGTAGAGAGCATCGACTTCGGGAAACACCACGCGCAGCGCGCCGCAGTCGCGCAGGCTGCGCACGAACGCGGACGGCGCCGGTTCCGCCAGCGCCTTGCGCGTTTCGGCCCAGACGCGCTCGGCGACGAGATGGTCGACTTCGCCGGCGTCCACCATCGCGCGCATCAGCGCCAGCGTCTCCGTGGCGATGCGGAAGCCGAGCGGCGCGTAGCGCGCGGCGAAGCGCGCTACGCGCAGCACGCGCACCGGATCCTCGGCGAACGCGGGCGAGACGTGGCGCAACACGCGCGCCTCGAGGTCACGCTGGCCGTGGAATGGATCGACGACGCTGCCGTCCTCCCCCATCGCCATCGCGTTGATCGTGAGGTCGCGCCGCTCGAGGTCCTGCTCGAGCGTGACCGACGGGTCGGCATGGAACGCGAAGCCGTGGTAGCCGTGGCCGGTCTTGCGCTCGGTGCGCGCGAGTGCGTACTCCTCGTGCGTCACCGGATGCAGGAACACCGGGAAGTCCTTGCCGATCGGCCGGAACCCCTCGCGCAGCATCGCCTCCGGCGTCGCGCCGACGACGACGTGGTCGCGATCGGCGACGGCGAGGCCGAGCAGCAGGTCGCGGACGGCGCCGCCGACGAGGTAGGTGCGCATGGACGTGACCCGGAACCCGGAAGCGGCGGGCATTGTGCCAGCGAACGCGCCCCGGAGCCGCCTTGCACGCACGCCACGCGTGGTCCTCGCGTGCGCGCCGCGCTCGCGGCGGCGTGCGCCACGCCGGAACCCGCGCCCGCGTCGTCGCCGGCGCGCCGTTCCGCGCGCGGCCGCTCGACGGCATCCGCCGGGACGTCGACGCGGCGCCGCGGGGCCCGCGTCGATCCGTACCTCGACCGTCCTTCGCGGACACCGACCTACCGGCCTGCGCCGCCTGCGGGTCGAGCGGCTCTGCCGCGAGCGGTCGGTGGCGCGGGTACACCGGCCGCAGCATGGAGGACGCGCGCGCCGGGATGGCGCTGACCGGCGAGGGCCTCGACCGCTTCGCGGCCGACCTCGTGCTCGCGTTCGACGGCCGCGGCGTGCCGCCGGAGCCGCAGCAGGCGCCGCTGGCGTGATCCGGTCCGATGCGCGCGCCCGTGGTCGGGCAATCGCGTCGCGCGGCCGGACCACTGGCGATCGTCGCTATGCGCGCGCGAGCAGAGCGGGCATGACGGCGTCGATCGGCGTCGCGATGATGCCGAGCGAGGCGAGACCGTCCGCGCGCGCGACCGAATCGATGCCGAGCGAACGGAAATTGTCGCGCGATATCGGCTTGCCCGGCAGCCATTCGCCGACGCAGGCCTGCGCGAAGCCGAGCGCATCCGGCAGGGGCACGACGAGCCGGCGCCGTCCGGTCATCCGGGCGGTGCGCCGCACGACGTCGCCGAGTTCGAGCACGTCGGGTCCGCCCAGTTCGTACACGTGGCCGACGGTGTGCGGATGCGCGATCGCGCGCGCGAACGCCTCGGCGACGTCGCCGACGTACACCGGCTGGAACTTCGCGTGCGCGCGCGCGATCGGCAGCGCCGGCGCGAGACGCAGCAGCGCGGCGAAGCGGAAGAACAGGCCGTCGCCGTCGCCGAAGATCACCGACGGCCGGAACAGGGTCCAGGCGAGTGGCGCCGCGCGCACGAGCGCGTCCGCCTCGCCACGCGTGCGCAGGTAGCCGCTTTCGCCTTCGCCGGCCCGCAGCGCGCTCATCTGCACCAGGCGCGGCACGCCGGCGGCGGCGCAGGCGCCGAGCAGCGAACGCGTGAGACCGACGTGCGCGGCATCGAAGCCGTTGCCGCGGCCGCGCCGCTCGTTGAGGATGCCGACGAGGTTGATCGCGGCGTCGGCACCGGCGAGGCGGCGCGCCAGCACCGCGGGGTCGTGCACGTCGGCATTGACGATGCGCACGCGCGGCAGCACGCCGAGTTCGCGATGCCGCTCGCGGTTGCGCGACAGAACGGTGATCGCGTGGCCGTCGCGCGCGAGGCGTGGCACGAGGTGGCGGCCGACGAAGCCGGTGCCACCGAGGACGACGATCGATTGCGGTTTCACGGCGCCTCCGTCGTGGAACTCCGGTGTACCGTGTCCGCCGCGCGCTTGCAAACGCGCGCGCCGCTTCAGCGGCGGGTCGGGGCCGGTTCGGCGGCCGCCCCGGCGGGCGCAGGCTCCGTCGCGTCCGCATCCGCGGCGCCGGCCCCGCCGGGCGCGGTCGCCGGCGCAGGGGGCGCGCTCGCCGTGGCGGCCGGGCAGGCGACCTCCTTGCGCGGCGTGTCGACGGTCGGCGTGCGGTACGGCTGGCCGATCTTCGGCATGCGCGAGGACAACGCGAGCACCTTGCCATTCATGCGCCAGTCGTAGAGGACGCTGAAGGCGAGCACGCGCGCGACGTACTCCCGCGTCTCGCGGTATGGAATGGTCTCGATGAAGAAGTCCGGCTCGAGGTCGCCGCGCGCGCCGAGCCAGCGCCCGACCGGCGCCTGGCCGGCGTTGTACGCGGCACTCGCGAGCCAGGGGCTGCCGTCGTACGCGGCGGCCATGCGGCCGAGGAAGCGCGTGCCGAGGCGGATGTTGTAGCCCGGCTCGAACAGGTCGGTCGCGCGCGAATACGGCAACCCGGCCGACTTCGCGACCTGCTTCGCCACGCCGGGCAGGAGCTGCATCAGGCCGTAGGCGTCCGCGTGCGAGCGCGCATCGGTCATCCACGCGCTCTCGGCACGGATGATCGCGTAGGCCCAGGCCGGGTCGATGCCGGCTTCGGCCGCGCTCGCGCGCACGTGCTTCTCCATTCCGAGCGGGAAGCGCTGCTCGTACAGACGCTGCGTTTCCGGCTCGGCCGAGAACGCGAACACCGCGCGGTCGTACCAGCCCTTGCGGTAGGCGTCGTCGGCGGCGAGGCGCTGGCGCAACGGATCGAGCCTGGCCATCGCGAACTTCCACTCGCGCCGCGCCTCGGCGAGCATGCCGAGCGCGTGGAATTCCCACGCGCGCACGAGGTCGGGCTGGCGCGCGACCTCGGCCTCGGCGCGCGCGTCGGTGGCGAGCCGCGCCGGGCAGATCGTGTAGGGCGCACCGATCCAGTCCGCGGCGAGGAAGCCGTGGAAATTCGCTTCACGCGCGAGCGCGGTGAACAGCGGCGCCGCCTCGGCGTCGCGATCGAGGCGCGACAGCACGCGCGCGCGCAGGTAGCGCCAGCGCGGGTCGGCCTGCTGCGCTTCGGACAGGCGATCGAGCGCGGCGAGCGCCTGCGCATCGTCGCCGCCGGCGAGCGCGATGCGCACGCGCCATTCGCGCGTGGCGTCGTCGTCGGCCGCGGCCGGCAGGGCGGCCAGCCGCGCCATCGCGTCGGGCGAGTAGCTGGTGGCGCGGTAGAGCGCGATCGCGCGCAGGATGCGATGCTTCTGCGCCTCGTCCCAGCGGAAGCGCGCGCCGTAGTCGGCCCACAGCGTTTCGGCCGTTTCGCTGTTGCGCCGCGCGAGGCGCGCGAACGCGTGGCTGATCGCGTCGCGCGCGCGCGGCTCGTCGGCCCAGTCCTTCGCCTTCGCCAGCGTCGTCGCCGGGTCGCGCAGCGCGGCGACGATGCGGTCGGCGGCCACGCGCGCGTTGCCGGTGAACAGCATCGCGGCTTCGCCCGCGGCCTCCGCGCTGCCGGCCTCGGCGGCGCGCTCGAGGCGCGACCAGGCCATCGCGTCATCGATCACGCCCTGCACGCGCGCCGCGCGCAGGACCGCCTCGCACGGCGTCGGCAGCGGGCGCTCGCCGCTCCAGAACGGATCGATGTCGCGCGTCGCGTCGAGCGTCGCGCCGGACGCGAGCCGGCCGAGCAGGGCGTTGCACTGCAGTTCGCGATCGCCGTCGTCGACGTAGGTCGCGGCGTAGGCCTTCCAGTCGCCGCGGCGCGCGAGTTCGCGCAGCCATGCGCTGCGCAGGTCCGCCGCGGGCAGGGTGCCGGCCCAGCGCCGCAGGAACGCGTCGACCTCGTCCGCGCGTGCCTTGGCGAGGCGCGGGCGCAGCGCCGCGAGTTCGATGTAGGGATAGAGCGGATACGCCTCGAGACCGCCGGCGAGCTTCTTCCATGCAGCCTCGGGAGAGCGCGGGGCGGCGGCGAGCGCGGCGCGGAAGCGCGCCCGCTCGTCCTGCCGGTCGGCACCGCGGACGGTCGGGGCGCTGGCGAGGAGGCCGGCGAGGAGGCCGGCGAAGGCGGCGTAAACGGCGAGGCGGGGCAACGGCGGGCCTGGGTCGATCAGGGGAATCGATGGACCGCAGAGTACCGCAGTCGCGGCGTGCTGCGCCGCCGCAGCCGCGACGGCGATCGGCGTTGCAGGAACGGCGGATAGCCAATATCAAACATTTGTTTTACATTTTCTTGACGCTTGCGCGGGGGGAGGGGCCCACCGACGTACGCCGATCGTCCGCTGTCCTTCATCACTGGAGAGTTCCATGCGTTCACGTCTGGCCAAACACGCGGTTCATGCGCTCTCGGGCGCGATCCTGTCGGCGCTCTGCCTCGGGCCTGCCTTCGCGCAGGATCGCGGCGGCGACGACGTGCAGAAGCTGCAGGCGATCGAGGTGACCGGATCGCGCATCAAGAAGGCCGAGCTCGAGGGCCAGGTGCCGGTGCTGACGATCACGTCGAAGGACATCGAGGCGACCGGCCTCGGCTCGATCGGTGACATCATCCAGCGCCTCTCGGTCAGCGGCTCGTCGCTGAACACCAAGTTCAACTCGGCCGGCAACTTCGGCTTCCCGCCCGACGGCGGTGGCGTCGGCTCGGGCTCGACCACGATCTCGCTGCGCAACCTCGGCGCCAAGCGCACGCTCGTGCTCGTCGACGGCCTGCGCTGGGTCAGCGAGTCGTCGGCGTCGGGCGTCTCCGCGGCGGTCGACCTCAACACGATCCCGGCGAGCGCGGTCGACCGCATCGAGATCCTGACCGATGGCGCGTCGTCGCTGTACGGTTCGGACGCGATCGCCGGCGTCATCAACATCATCACCAAGAAGAGTCAGGACGGCGGCGCCGCCCGGCTCTACTACGGCGACTATTCCACCGGTGACGGCGCGACGCGCCAGGGCAACCTCTCGTTCGGCGCGAAGGGCGACCGCTTCGACTTCTTCGTCGACGCGAGCTACTACAAGCAGAACCGCATCAGCTCGGCCGACTGGGCACAGTCGCGCTACCCGACGCCGGGCATCAACGGCCAGGTCAATCCGGGTTCGTGGAGCTCGGGCACGCCGGGCGGCCGCTTCGTGTTCGCCGCGCCGTCGGACTTCGGCGGCCTCTGCCCGGACGACTTCTGCAACATCGGCGGCAACTTCGGCGGCGCGAACCCGACCCTCGACGATTTCGTGCCGTGGAGCAACTCGCTGCGCTTCAACTTCGCGCCGTACAACCTGCTGCTCACGCCGTCCGAGCGCAAGTCACTGTTCGCGCAGGGTACCTACGCGCTGACCGACCACGTCAGCTGGTACATCAAGGGTGTCTACACGCAGCGCGAATCGGTCAACCAGGCGGCGCCGGAACCGATCTTCCTCGGCTCCGAGGCGGGCACCTACGGCCTCGCCGACTCGGTCTCGATCGACGTGACCAATCCGTACAATCCGTTCGGCTTCACCATCACGCCCGATGGCACGCTGATCGCGCGACGCCCGCTCGAGGGCGGCCCGCGCGTGTTCCGCCAGGAAGTCGACACCAGCTACTTCAGCACCGGCCTGAAGGGCGACTTCAGCGTCGGTGACCGCGCCTTCTACTGGGACGTCAACTTCGCCGAAGGCGAGAACAAGGCGACCCAGACCGTCAACGGCACCTACAACATCGCGCACATCGCGCGCGCGCTCGGCCCGGTCGCCGACTGCACCGGCGCGTGCGTGCCGCTGAACATCTTCGGTGGCGCCGGCTCGATCACGCCGGAGATGCTGAACTACATCCTCTTCACCGAAGTCGACCGCAGCAAGCAGAAGCTGACCGACTGGACCGCGAACATCTCCGGTGACCTGTTCGCGATGCCGGCCGGCGCGCTCGCGTTCGCGGCGGGCTACGAGCACCGCAGGCAGAGCGGTTCGTACACGCCGGATGCGATCGTCGTCGCCGGCGAGTCGAACGGCGTGCCGTCCGGCGCGACCGCCGGCTCGTACTCGGTCAACGAGTACTACCTCGAGCTCAACGCGCCGCTGCTGGCCGACGTGACCGCGGTCAAGCGCCTCGACGTCAGCGTCGCCTCGCGCTACTCGGACTACTCCAACTTCGGCGGCACGACCAACAACAAGCTCGGCCTGCGCTGGCAGATCAACGACGACCTGACCCTGCGCAGCACCTGGGCCGAAGGCTTCCGCGCTCCGTCGATCGGCGAGCTGTACGGAACGTTCTCGCGCTTCGACGCCCAGATCGCCGACCCGTGCAACTTCGCGACCGGCCAGACCGCGATCCACTGCGCCGCGCTCGGCGTGCCGAATCCGGAGACCTTCGAGCAGGCCAATTCCCAGATCTCGGTCGTGACCGGCGGCAACGCGAACCTGAAGCCCGAAGAGTCGACCAGCCTGACGATCGGGGCGATCTACAGTCCGAGCTGGGCCGAGAACACGAGCTGGTCTAGCAAGCTCGACTTCGAGGTCACCTACTACCGCATCCACATCAAGAACGCGATCCAGGCGTCCGATGCGCAGACCCTGCTCGACCGCTGCGTCGCCACGCTCGACCCGGTGTTCTGCGACAACATCGGCCGTTCCTCGGGCGGCAACATCAACGACTTCAACAACCAGCTGTTCAACCTCGGCCGCATCGAGACGCGCGGCTTCGACCTCGGCATCAACTGGGTCGGCAACGAGACCGCCTTCGGCACCTTCGGTGCCTCGCTGCAGGCGACCTTCCTCGACAAGTACAAGGCGGTCGCGACCGACTCGGGCCTGCCCGAGCCGCGCACGGTCGGCATCGAGGTCGCCGACAGCGGCATGCCGAAATGGCGCACGACGGCGCGGCTGAACTGGGCGCTCGGCGACTTCTCGGCCAGCTGGGCGGCGCGCTACCTGTCCGGCATGACCGAGGACTGCGGCAGTGCGGCGGATTTCCCGATCTGCGACGGCCCGAACGGCACCCACCACCTCGGCGCGACGACCTACCACGACGCGCGCGTGAGCTGGACCGCGCCGACCGACCTCAAGCTGACGATCGCCGGCGGCATCAACAACATCTTCGACAAGGATCCGCCGATCTGCCTGTCGTGCTCGCTGAACGGCTACGACGCGTCGACCTACGACCTGCCGGGCCGCTTCGCGTACGTGGAGGCGAGCATCAAGTTCTGATCGGCCTCGGCTGACGCCACCGGCAAGGCCGCCTTCGGGCGGCCTTGCTTTTTGCGCGCGGCCCGCGGCGCGTGGCGCGGCTCAGGGCCTCGAGGGGGCAACGGCCGGCGGCGCCGGCAGGCGCAGCGTCGCCGCGATCGGCAGGTGGTCGGAAACCGGGTGCGGCAACGCCCAGCGCTTCTCGACCTCGATGCCCTCGGATACGAGGATGTGGTCGATCGCGCGGCTCGGTCGCCAGCTCGGGAACGTCGGGGGCGGATGCTGCGGCGGCACCAGCGAGGTGTGCGCGTAGATCGGATCGAGTTCCCTCGCGTGCGCGGTCGCGTTGAAGTCGCCCATCATAACCACGCGCGGATGATCGCCGAGCAGTTCGGCGATGAAGCCGAGCTGGCGCGCGCGCGCGGTCGGGCCGAGCGACAGGTGCGCGATCACGACCACCAGCGCCTCGTCGCCGTCGCCGAAGCGCACCCACAGCGCACCGCGGCCCGGGATGCGCCCAGGCAGCGGGTAGTCGAGCACCTCGCTCGGTTGCAGGCGTGCGAGCAGGCCGTTGCTCGACGTCGCCAGCCGCGACACGCGCCGGTTCGGCTGGTGGGTCCAGTACGGGAAGTGCGCGGCCTCGGCGAGGTACTGCGTCTGGTTCAGGAAGCCCGATCGCAGGCTGCCGGCGTCGGCTTCCTGCAGCCCGACCAGGTCGAAGTCGCCGATCACGCGCGCGAGGCCGTCGAGGTTGGCGCGCTTGCCGTGCGGCAGCACGTGCTTCCAGCTGTGCGTGACGTAGTCGCGGTAGCGCCGCACGCTGCCGCCGGCGAGGATGTTGCAGCTGAGTACCCGCAGTCGGCGCGCGTCGTCGTCGCTGCGTGCGGCCGGTTCGGTGCGGGTCATGGGGCGAGGCTAGCCGGCGCTCGCCGGCACGGCAAGCTACGGGCGCGCCGTGGCGGCGCGCCCGCCGCGCATCACTTCTTCTTCACGGCCGTGGTCGACGCGCCGTGTTCCTTCTTCACCAGGAAGTCGACGAGCTCGACCACCTGCGGGTAGCCGCCGGCGGAGGCGCCGGTGACGCGGTACTTGCCCGCGACGATGATGCTCGGCGTGCCGTCGACGGCCGTGTCCTTGACCACCTCGCGCGCGTGCGACAGCTTGCTCTCGGTCTCGAACGAGCTCGCGGCGGACAGGAATTTCGCGCGGTCGGTGCCGCGCTGGGCGAAGAAGGACGCGATGTCGTCGATCGTGCGCAGCGGCACGCGGTCGCGGTGCAGGGCGTCGAACAGCGCCTGGTGCGTCTGGTCGAGGATGCCGAGCGACTGCGCCGCGTAGTACGCGCGCGCGTACGGCTCCCACTGCGGCGTGAAGATCGCCGGCATGTAGTCGAACTTCGCGTACGCCGGCAGCGACTGCTTGATCTGGTCCGCGTACGGCTGGAAGTGCGCGCAATGCGGGCAGGCGTAGGAGAACACCTCCAGCACCTCGACCTTGTCGCCGCTGGTCGGCTGCGGCGGTTCGACGAGGAAGTAGTTCTTGCCTTCTTCCCAGGCGGCCTTGGCGCCGGCGGCGGGCGCGTCGACGGCGTGCGACAGCGGGGCGAGCATCAGGCCGGCGAGCAGGAAGCCGAAACGCTTGAGCATGGCACGTGGATCCTTCTGGATGGGCGGGTGTGTGCCGCGGCTACTGGCCGGCGGCGTCCTTCGCGATCAGGTAGTTGACCAGCGGGGCGACCTGGTCGAGGCCGCCGGCCGACTGCGCGGTCAGGCGATAGCGGCCGTTGACGACGAGGGTCGGCGTGGAATCGACGCCGTACGCCTTCAGCATCGCGTCGGCGCGCTTCATCCTGGCGTTGATCGCGAACGAATTGGCGGTCGCGACGAAGTCCTCGGCCTTGACGCCGAAGCGCTCGAACGCCTTGCCCACGTCCTCGATCGAGGGCATCGGCTTGAGCGGACGGCGCGTCTTCGCGTCGCTGATCCGCAGCGGGCCGTCGTCCTTCCAGACCATGTCGAAGGTCGCGTCGTGGCTCTTGTCGAGGATGCCGAGCACCTGCGCGGTGTAGAAGGCGCGCTGGAACACCGGCCAGTCCTCGTCCGGGCGGAACGAGGCCGGCAGGAAGACGAGTTCGGCGTTCGCCGGCAGCGCGGCCTGGAGCTTGTGCATCGTCGACTGGAACGAATTGCACGCGGGGCAGGCGTAGGAGAACACCTCGACCACCTCGGCCTTGTCGCCGGTGCTGGTCGGCTGCACCGGCTCGACCGCGAAGTAGTGCTTGCCGAGCTCGAACGGCTCGGCCGCGGCGGCGCCGGCGGCGAACGCGATGCCGAACAGCAGCGCGGAAACGGTCTTCAACATGCGGGATTCTCCTCCGGAAGGGCGTGGGCTGCGGCGACGCGCGCCGATGGCGCGCGCCGGTCCGCCCGGCTCCGCGGTGGCCGTGGCCGTCGCGGTGCGCGTTGGATCACTTCGCCGCGGCGGAGGTTCCCGTCGCGGTGTGCAGGCCCTCGACGTAGGACGCGAGCGCGTTGATCTCGAGGTCGGACAGTTTCTGCGCGATCGCCGGCATGACCTTCGCGTTGGCATCGTCGCCCCACAGCGTGCCGTCCTTGAACTCCTTGAGCTTGGCGGCGACGTAGTCAGTCCACTGGCCGCCGAGCTGCGGGAAGCCGGCGCCGGCCATGCCGCGGCCGTCCGGGCCGTGGCAGGCCATGCAGGCCGGCACGCCCGCGGCGGCGTTGCCGGCGCGGTACAGGAGCTGGCCGATCTCGTAGGTCTTCATGCCGTCGTAGCGGCCGCCCGGATCCCGGACGACCGCGTCGTCGGCCGTGCCCGGCAGCGATGCCGTGGTCGCGAAGTACGCGCCGACGTCGTGCATGTCCTGCGTGCTGAGCGTCGAGGCGAAGCCCATCATGATCGGGTTCTGGCGCTTGCCGTTCTTGAACAGCTCGAGCTGGCGCGCGATGTAGGCCTCGTTCTGGCCGGCCAGCTTCGGGTACTGCTTGTCGGTCGGGTTGCCGTCCATGCCGTGGCAGGCACCGCAGGCGGCCGCCTTGCCTTCGCCGGCCTTGGCATCGCCGAGCGCCGGGGCCGCGTGGCCGGGCGCTGCAGCCTCGGTCTGCGCGTACGCGGTGCCGGCGGCGAACGCCGTCACGACGAGCAGGGACTGAACAACGACGCGCCGAAAGCTCATACACTCACTCCGCGAAACCCGGGGGATGGCCGCGACGCGGCGCCGATCGGGCAGCGCGGGCGGAAAACCGCGGAATTATCCCTGCGACTCCGGAGGCGGTCAAACCGTCCCGTCGCCGTGCCCGTGCCATTCCCGACGTCATCGCGAGGTTCCCGTGTCCCACCGCACCGCCGACCATCCGTTCCGCCGCACGACGTTCCTGACCAGCGCGAACGCGCTCGGCCAGCTGCCGCCGGACACCGGGCTCGAAGTCGCGTTCGCCGGGCGTTCGAACGCGGGCAAGTCGAGCGCGATCAATGCGATCTGCGACCAGCAGGGCCTCGCGCGCACCTCGAAGACGCCGGGGCGCACGCAGCTGCTGAACGTGTTCCCGGTCGGCGATCCGCAGCGACGCCTGGTCGACCTGCCCGGCTACGGCTACGCCAAGGTGCCGGAAGCGATGCGCCTGCACTGGCGCGGCGTCATCGACACCTACCTGCGCTCGCGCACGTCCCTGGTCGGCCTGGTGCTGGTCATGGACGCGCGCCATCCGCTGAAGGACTTCGACCGCCACATGCTCGAGTTCGGCGCCGCCAGCGGCCGCGCCTGCCACTGCCTGCTAACGAAGGCGGACAAGCTGTCGCGCAGCGAGAGCCTGCGCACGCTGGCCGCGGTGCGGCGCGAGATCGCCGCGCTCGCGCCCGGTTCGACCGCGCAGCTGTTCTCCTCGCTGGCGCGCACCGGGCTCGACGAGGCGCGCGCGCAGGTCGCGCATTGGCTCGGCATCGGCTCCGCGCCGGCCGGCGCAGCCGGCACGCCGCCGGCCTGACGGCGCGACGCTGGCTGCAGGGCGGGACGCCGCCGCGCGGTCTCGCGCGTTGCGTCCCACCCGACGCGCTCGCGGCGGCGACCGGCTCGCGAGCATGGCGGATGCCGCGCCGGTCGCCGCGGGAGCGCGCCCGTGCGCGTGCGCGGCGCGGGCGAAACGCCGCATCCCGCAGGATCGGCCCGCCGCACGCGGCCGCACCCTTTTAACCGGCGCGTGCGGGCCTCATAGTGCGGGCTCCCCCTGCGAGGCCCGCCCGTGTCCGGACCGTCCACCGCCAAAGATGCCCCGATCGCGGGTCGCAACGAACTGGTCGAATACCTCGCCGCCGGCGAGAAGCCGAAGGCGGACTGGCGCATCGGCACCGAGCACGAGAAGTTCGGCTTCCGCCTCGACGACCTGCGTCCGCCGACCTGGGACGGCGAACGCGGCATCGGCCGGCTGCTCGAGGGCATGACGCGCTTCGGCTGGCAGCGGGTCGAGGAGCACGGCAAGCTGATCGCGCTGCTGCGCGACGACGCCTCGGTCACGCTCGAGCCGGCCGGACAGCTCGAGCTGTCCGGCGCGCCGCTGGAGACGATCCACGACACCTGCTGCGAGGTCGCCTGCCACCTGCAGGAGGTCAAGGCGGTCGCCGACGAACTGCGCGTCGGCTTCCTCGGCATGGGCTTCCAGCCGAAGTGGCGGCGCGAGGACATGCCGTGGATGCCGAAGGGCCGCTACCGGATCATGCGCGAGTACATGCCGAAGGTCGGCGGGCTCGGCCTCGACATGATGACGCGCACCTGCACCGTGCAGGTCAACCTCGACTACGCCGACGAAGCGGACATGGTGAAGAAGTTCCGCGTCGCGCTGGCGCTGCAGCCGGTCGCGACCGCGCTGTTCGCCGATTCCCCGTTCACCGACGGCAAGCCGAACGGCTACCTGAGCTACCGCTCGCACATCTGGACCGACACCGATCCGGACCGCACCGGCATGCTCGACTTCGTGTTCGAGGACGGCTTCGGCTACGAGCGCTACGTCGACTACCTGCTCGACGTGCCGATGTACTTCAGCTACCGCGGCGGCGAGTACGTCGACCTCGCCGGCCAGTCGTTCCGGCGTTTCCTCGCCGGGGAGCTGCCCGGATTGCCGGGCGTGAAGGCGACCCTGCGCGACTGGGCCGACCACCTGACGACGGCGTTCCCCGAGGTGCGCCTGAAGAAGTACCTGGAGATGCGCGGCGCCGACGGCGGACCGTGGAATCGCCTGTGCGCGCTGCCCGCGTTCTGGGTCGGCCTGCTCTACGACCAGGCCGCGCTCGACGCGGCCTGGGACCTGGTCAGGGACTTCACGCGCGAGGAACGCCACGCGCTGCGCGACGGCGTGCCGCGCCACGCACTGAAGCTGCCGTTCCGCGGCGCCAGCGTGCGCGAGCTCGCGGCCGAGGCGCTGAAGATCTCCGCGCACGGCCTCGCGCGCCGCGCGCGGCGCAACCGCCACGGCGCCGATGAATCGATGTTCCTGGACATCCTCGTGCAGATCGTCGAGGCGAACCAGACGCCGGCCGAGCGCAAGCTCGAGCTGTTCCACGACGAGTGGAACGGCGACATCGATCGAGTGTTCCGCGAGTTCGCCTACTGAGCACGCCCGCCGCGCGCGACGCGACGCGCCGGGTTCAGCGCTGCCCGCGCGCGTCGCTGCGGCATGGACGGGCCGCGTCGGTCGTGATGCTGGAGCCGAGCGCGAGTGCGTCGTAGCGCGCATCGCCGCCACCGCGCGCCTCGTCGCACGGCTGCGCGCTCAGCGCGGCGGCCTTCGCCGGCGACGCGTCGAGGTTCGCGCCGGGCGCGCGCACCTGGTTCGCGATCGAGAAATCCTTCTGCAGCAGGCGGCGGTTCTCGACCGCCATCGGCCCGAACGTCATGCCGGGCCGGTACTTCCAGTCGATCGCGACGATCGCCTGCGCTTCCACCGGGCGGCCGTACTTCTCGGCCGGCTTGAACGTCCACGCGCGCACGCCGTCGACGGCGGCGGCATCGAGCGAGGCGACGCCGCTCGAGGTTCCCACGCGCGAGTCGGTCACGCGGCCGTCCGCTGCGACCGTCACGAGCACGTTCACGCTGCCCTGCAGGCCGGCCTGGGCAGCATCCTGTGGGTAGGCCGGGAGCACGCGTGCGACGACGCGCGGCGGGCGGAACTTCGGCGCCCCGGCGCGCGCGCCGAGGCCGCGGTCGTCCGCGCCGGCTGCACCGGCCGGCGCGCTGCCCGCGACCGGCGCTGCCAGGGCAGCCGTGCCGGAGGCGCCGCGCGCATCGCGCCCTTCGGCGACGACGACGGGTTCACTGCGCGCGGGGCGTGCGCGGCGGGCCGTCGTCGGTGCGGCTGCGGCACCGCGGCGCGCGGTCGGCGCACTCGCGACGCCGGGGGCGGACGCGGACGGTAGCCCGGCCACGGTCGGTTCGCCGTCGAGGTGGACCAGGACCATTTCGGCGCCGCGGCGCAGCGGTTCGCCGACCGGCGAAGCGAGCAGGGCGAGCAGGAGTGCGACGTGCGCAGCCGCGGTGATGACGACCGCGCGCCCGTCGGTGCCTTCGCGTTCGCCGGGGCGACGGCGGGCGAGCCTCGGCTGGATCGCGTCCATGGCTCGGCCCTCGCGTGGTGGCTACGCCGGCATCATACCGCGCTGACGTCGCGCAATGTCCAGTGCTTGCCGATCAGCAGGGTCATGCGGTGCTTGATCACCGCGTGCGGCAGCGCGCTGGTCACGGTCACGCTGACGTGCACATCGGCCTGATGCGCCTCGACCGTCGCGGCCGGGTCGCTCGCGCCGAGCGCGGCGTCGACCGCGTCGGGGTCGGGTTGCATCGCCTTCCACTTCAGCCACAGCGACGGCTCGCGCAGCGCCTGCTGCAGCAGCGCGGCGAAGCTCTCGGCGGATTCGCCGTCGAACGAGAGCTCGTGCGATTCGCCGCGCGCCTTCGGCAGGTCGTCGATGCTGAACATGTAGCGCTGCACGGTCATGGTCGTTCCCTCGCGAGGTTCGGTTCGAGTCTAGCAGCCGGGCGCCGCGCCACGAGCACGAGCGCGAGCACGCTCGCGGCGCACGGCCAGCCGAGATAGCGCGTCTCGGCTGAACTCGCCGCAACCAGCAGCGGCAGTGCGTACAGCCAGCCACTCGCGAGCAGCACCAGCGCGGCGCGCGCGTCGGCGTCGCGGCGGCGGCGCCAGGCGAACGGCAGCACGACGAGTCCGGCGAGCAGGTACGGCCACGCGGCGAGCCATGCCGTCGCGGCATGCGCCTGCGCCCAGCGGAGCAGGGCGCGCGCGAGCGCGCCATCGTTCGCCGCGAGCGGCGGGTTGTCGCGATACGCGTAGGTGCCGGGCGCATAGATGAGGTCGGGGGGCCAGTCCGGCGCGTGCGTGCCGAGCAGCGCGACGGCGAGCCGCGCGCGGTGCGCGAGCCAGTGCAGCGGTGCATCGGCGACCGCGTCGAGCCAGGCCGCGCGCAGCTCCGAGAGTTCCGCGGCGGAAAGGGGTGGGTCGAGCGGCGAGCGCACGCCGTGACGCGTGCCGGTCACGAGTGGCAGCGGGCTCCAGACCCGGTACGCCGCGGCGACCTCGTCGACGTCGAGCCCGGGGCCGGCCATGGCCGGCGGCAGGCGCAGCCGGCCGCTCGCGATCGACAGCGCGGCGAGGTCGTGCTGCGCCGTGACCGGCCACAGCGGCACGTGGCGCACGGCCGCGCGCGCGAGCAGCGCGTTGGTGCACGCCGATGCGGCGAGCACGGCGAACGCCACGGCGATCCGGCGCAGGCGCGTGCGCGGCGCGCACGCGAGCCAGGCCCACCACGCGGCGAACGGCAGCAGCGCGGGCAATGCGTTGTGGCGCATCGCGCCGGCGTAGAGCAGGACCGGCAGCGCCGCCCATGCGAGGCGGCGTGACGCGCGCGCCTGCGCCAGCGCGAGCAGGCCGCCCGCGCAGGCGAGGGCGGCGAGCAGCGCGACGTCGGTCCAGACCTGGCCGCGCAGGACCAGCAGCAGCGGCGCGATGCCGGTGGTGGCGACGATCCCGGCGGCATGCATGCGCGAGCGCGCGAGTGCCTGCGCGAGCAGCGCGCCGCCGGACCAGAACAGCGCGAGCTGGAGCGCGAACATCGCCTGCGGCCCGTCGACCAGCGTGAGCGTCGCGCGCCACGCGAGCGTGAAGCCGGGCGGTACCACGTCGACGAGTTCGCCGCCGCGCGCCTGCCACCACGCGTAGGCGGGGTCGAACGACAGCCGCCCGGGCCAGGCGCAGGCGAGGTCGAAGGCGAACCCGCAGGCGGCGAGCAGCCACGGCCACCACGCCGGCACGCGCGTCGCGCCTGCGCCTTCAGAGCGCATCGACGTCCAGGCGTGCCTGCGCCGGTGCCTGTCCATGCCCGATCACGCCGAGCAGTGGCGCGGCGATGCGCGCGCGCAGCGTGTCGAGGCTCGCGTCGGCGGCGAGCATCGCGGGGTCGATGCGGTTGGCGATCCAGCCGGCGAGGCGGGCGCCGTCGGCGACGATCGCTCGCGCGCTGAGCAGGGCATGGCTGAGGCAACCGAGGCGCAGGCCGACGACGAGCACGACCGGCAGCTCGAGCGCGCGCACGAGGTCGGCCTGCATCAGGCGATCGGACAGGGGCGCCATCCAGCCGCCGACGCCTTCGACGACGACGCGGTCGGCTTCGCGCGCGAGCGCGGCATGGGCTTCGCGGATCGCCTCCAGCGAGACCTCGCGCCCCGCTTCGCGTGCGGCGACGTGCGGCGCGATCGGCGGTGCGTACGCGAACGGGTTGCAGCTCGCGTACGCCGGTGCCGGCTCGCTCGCCGCGATCAGCGCGAGTGCGTCGTCGTTGCGCAAGCCGTCGGCGGTCGCGCTGCAGCCGCTCGCGACCGGCTTCATGCCGCTCGCGCGCAGGCCGCGCGCGCGCAATGCGAGCAGCAGGGCGACGCTCGCATGGGTCTTGCCGGCGCCGGTGTCGGTGCCGGTGACGAACAGTCCGCCGCTCATGCGGACGGTCCTCGCCGGCCGCGCCATGCGACGTAGGCGCCGATCGCCGGCCCGAGCAACGCATAGAGCCACGCCGGCAAGGTCGCGATCCAGCCGGGGCGCGCCCCGTGCGGTACCAGCAGCAGGGCCGCGACGCTGGCGAGGATGCTGCATGCCGCGCTCGCGCACAGGATCACGTGGATGCCGATCTCGGTCACGGTCGCCGCGCGCTCGCGCGCGTCGAGGCCGAGCCCGTCGGCGAGGCGCAGCGCATGTGCGTTGAGCTGCCAGACCAGCCAGGCGAGCAGGCCGAAGCCGATCGAGTACACGATGAACATCGTCTGCAGGTCGAGCACCGCGCGCGCCGCGTCGATCGTGTAGCCGAACGGCGCCCAGCCGCCGCTGAAGAAACCCATCGCGCCGGAGACGACCATGCGCAGCGGGTAGACATAGAGCATGACGACCAGCACCAGCGCGAGGCTCAGCACGTTCGAGCGCGCGTCATCGAGGCCGAAGCGCCGGCTCCAGCGGTTGTGCGCGGACCAGAACGTCGCCAGCAGCACGAAGCAGAACACGAATGCGGGCACCTGCCGCAGCGCCGCGCGCAGCTCGGCGATGCTGTGCGGCAGGTCGTCGACGACGATCGCGAGCAGGGTCAGCGAGAACGCGAACGCGGCATCGACGAAGGTCTCCAGCCGCGTCACCTGCGTGCCGCGCAGGCGGAAGCGGTCGCGGTCGGCCGGGACGGCCGTCATGCCGCGTCCCGCGGGCGCGCCGGAACGCAGCGGCTGGGCGCCGCCACGGGATGCTGCTGGTCGACCGGTCGCGCGTTCATCGCCCCTCCGCCGCGGAGTATGCCAGCCGCGCCCGCGCGCGGCGCGGTACAATGCGCCTTTCCCCGACGCGAGACGCGCATGTTCGCCGCCGCCCGCATCGAAACGGACGACAAGTCCGCCTTCTACGCCGAGCTCGTGCAGCAGGCGCGCGCGCTGCTGCACGACGAACGCGACCGCATCGCCAACGCGGCGAATTTCGCCGCGCTCGCCTGGCACGCGCTGCCCGACGTCAACTGGTGCGGCTTCTACTTCTTCGACGGCCGCGAACTCGTCGTCGGTCCGTTCCAGGGCAAGCCGGCCTGCGTGCGCATCGCGCTCGGCAAGGGCGTGTGCGGCACCGCGGCGGTCGAACGACGCACCCGGGTCGTCGCCGACGTCGACGCGTTCCCCGGCCACATCGCCTGCGACGGCGCCTCGCGTTCGGAGATCGTCGTGCCGCTCATCGGCGCGGATGGCGCACTGATCGGCGTCTGGGATGTCGACAGCCCGTCGCTGGCGCGCTTCGACGAGGGGGATCGCGTCGGGATGGAAGCGCTCTGCGCGGTGTTCGTGCAATCGCTGCAGGCGGAGCGAACCACTGGAGTGCAAACCGCATGAGTCGTGACGTGAAGATCCGCAACGTCGGCCCGAAGTCCGCGGCGTGGCTGCGCCAGGTCGGCGTGCGCACGACCGAGGACCTGGCGCGCGTCGGCCCGGTCGAGACCTTCCTCAAGGTCAAGCGCGCCGGTTTCCGGCCGAGCCTGAACCTGCTCTATTCGATGGCCGGCGCGCTCGCCGACTGCCACTGGGCGGACCTGCCCGAGGACCGCAAGCAGGAGCTGCTGCTGGCGCTGGATGCGGCCGAGTCGGCCAACCCGATCAAGACGCGCTGGGAGAAGCAGAAGGCGGCGAGCGATTCGTCCGCGGGCGCGGCGCCGGTCGCGGCCGACGACGGCGGCCACGGCGACCTCGGCGCGAGCCTGTTCGACGATCCCGACGGCGACGATCGCGGCGGTGGCGACGGCGAGCGCGAGCTCAGCCGCTTCGAGTAGCGCTCGCGCCGCGATGCGTCAGCGCACCACCGCGTAGTCGCGCGCGTTCGTGTCCCAGTCCGGCGTCGAGCGGATCGTCGGCAGCACGTCCTCGACGCGCTGCACGCTGGTCCACAGCGCGCGGTGCTGCGGGTTCATGAAGCGCTGCTCGATCGAGTGTTCGAGGAAGCGTTCCAGCGGCGCGTAGAAGCCGTCGACGTCGAGCAGCACGATCGGCTTGGTGTAGAGCGCGAGGCGCTTCAGCGTCATCGCCTCGAACAGTTCTTCCAGCGTGCCGCAGGCGCCCGGCAGCGCGACTACCGCGTCCGAACCGGCCAGCAGGCGGTGCTTGCGTTCGCGCATGTCCTCGACGACCTCGAGGTTGGCCACGCCCGGGTGCTGCCATTCGACCTCGATCATGAAGCGCGGGATCACGCCGATGACCTCGCCACCCGCATCGAGCGCCGCGCTCGCGAGCGTGCCCATCAGGCCGGCGCCACCGCCGCCGTAGACGAGGGTGCAGCCCTCGGCTGCGAGCGTGCGCCCGAGCGCGGCCGCCGCCTCGTGGTAGACGCGATCGACGTGTTCGCTCGAGGCGCAGTAGACGCACACGCGCATGGGACGGCTCCGGACGTGCGGAAACCACGCAGTGTACCGCGCCGTGGCGCTCGCGCGGCGCCGGCGTGCGAACGGCGCGTCTCAGCGCCGTCGACGCGAGGGTGGCTTCGGTGCCTTCGGCGGCTTCGGCTTCGGCGGCGGCAGCGACTGCTGCAGCGCCAGCAGCAGGTCGCGCAGGCGGTCGGGATCGTCGAGCAGCTCGTCGGCGAGCGCGTACGGCTTGCTGCCGGGAAACAGTTCCTGGCGCGGCAGGCCCTGCAGCAGCGCCGCGGTCGCCGGGACCAGCTTGAGGTAGAGGCTGTTGTCGAAGCAGAACGCCACCACGGTGCCGTCGACGTAGAGGCCGTATTCGCCGAACATGCGCCGTGCCGACAGGCGCTCGCCGAGCCCGGCCTGCTCGGCGACGTAGTCGACGAAGTCGCTGCTGGTCGCCATGGTTACTCGACCGTGACGCTCTTGGCGAGGTTGCGTGGCTGGTCGACGTCGGTGCCGCGCAGCACGGCGACGTGGTAGGCGAGCAGCTGCAGCGGCACGGTGAACACGGCCGGGGCGATCAGGTTGCCGCCGGACGCAACCTTGATCACCGCGCCGCGCTCGCCGCGCTGGTCGACCGGCGCGTCGGTGTCGGCGAACACGAACAGTTCGCCGCCGCGCGCACGCACCTCCTCGAGGTTGGATTTCAGCTTCTCGAGCAGGGCGTTGTTCGGCGCGACCGTGATGACCGGCATGTCCTCGTCGACCAGCGCCAGCGGTCCGTGCTTGAGTTCGCCGGCCGGGTACGCCTCGGCGTGGATGTAGGAGATTTCCTTCAGCTTGAGCGCGCCCTCGAGCGCAACCGGGTAGTGCACGCCGCGGCCGAGGAACAGCGCATGGTGCTTGGGCACGAAGCGTTCGGCCAGGCGCGCGATCTCCGGATCCAGCGCGAGCACCTCGCCGATCACGCGCGGCAGCATCGCCAGCTCGGCGACGAGCCCGGCGCAGGTCGCGGCGGGCACGCCGTTGAGGCGCGCGAGTTCGATCGCGAGCAGCGCCAGCGCGGCGAGCTGGGTGGTGAACGCCTTGGTCGACGCGACGCCGATCTCCGGGCCGGCGCGCGTCATCAGCACGAGGTCGGATTCGCGCACGAGGCTCGACTCGGGCACGTTGCAGATCGCCAGCGAGCCGAGGTAACCGCGGCCGCGGCCGTCGCGCAGCGCGGCGAGCGTGTCGGCCGTCTCGCCCGACTGCGACACGGCGAGGAACAGCGTGCCTTCCGGCACGACCGGGCGGCGGTAGCGGTATTCGCTCGCCACCTCGACGTTGCACGACAGGCCGACGATGCCCTCGATCCAGTGCCGCGCGACCAGGCCGGCGTGGTAGCTGGTGCCGCAGGCGACGATCTGCACGTGGCGCACGCGCGCGAGCAGGCGGTCGGCGTCGACGCCGAAGATGTTCGGCAGCACGCGGTCCTCGGCGATGCGGCCTTCGAGCGTGTCGGCGATCGCGCGCGGCTGCTCGAAGATCTCCTTCAGCATGTAGTGGCGGTACTCGCCGCGCTCGACCGCGTCGGCGGACAGTTCGCTGCGCCGCTCGGCGCGCTCCACCGGATGGCCGTCGGCGTCGTAGATGGCGCAGCCGTCGGGCGTGATCTCGGCGACGTCGCCTTCCTCGAGGAACTTGAAGCGGTTGGTCTGGCGGATCAGCGCCTGCGCGTCGGAGCCGAGGAAGTTCTCGCCGTCGCCGAGCCCGGCCACCAGCGGGCTGCCGCGGCGCGCGCCGACGACGTGGCCCGGCTGCTCGCGGTTCATGACCGCGATCGCGAACGCGCCGTGCAGGCGCCGGCACGCCGCGAGCACGGCACCGAGCAGGCTCGCGCCGCCGGCGATCGCGTCGTCGACGAGGTGTGCGATGACCTCGCTGTCGGTCTCCGAGTCGAAGCGGTAGCCCTTCGCCTCCAGGGCCTCGCGCAACTCGGCATGGTTCTCGATGATGCCGTTGTGGACCACCGCGATGCGCTCGCTCGACACGTGCGGATGCGCGTTGGTGGTGCTCGGCGCGCCGTGCGTCGCCCAGCGCGTGTGCGCGATGCCGGTGCCGCCGGCGACCGGCGCGGCGGCGTAGAGCGCCTCCAGTTCGCGCACCTTGCCGGCCGCGCGCATGCGCGCGAGCTCGCCGTCGGCGAGCACGGAAATGCCGGCCGAGTCGTAGCCGCGGTATTCGAGTGCCTTGAGGCCGGCGATCAGCACCGGCACGACGTCGCGTGCCGCGGTCGCGGCGACGATTCCACACATCGGTTGTCCTCGGGGCGCGCAACGACCGCGCCGATGGGGTTCGGGGGCGCAATGATAGACCGCGGCGCGACGCGCCGCAGGGCGATCCGCGGGCGCGGCGCTGGCGGTCCGCGGGCGGCCGGCTCAGGGCCGCTGGTCGAGCACGACCCCGGCCAGGCGCCCCGGGTCGAACGCGGCGGCCGCCTGCGCGACCTCGCTCGCGGTGTCGCGGCCGTGGCCGGCGACGAGCACGACGAAATCGGCGAGCTCGGACAGGATGCGCGCGTCCGGCGCGCCCTTCACCGCGGGCGCGTCGAGGAACAGGTAGCGGTCCGGGTAGCGGCAGCGCATCGAATCGATCGCGGCGCGCAGGCGGAACGACGAGAAGTATTCGCTGCCGGCTTCAGCCGGCTTGCCGGAGGGGATCAGGCGCAGGCGCGGCACCCCGGTGCGGTGCAGGATCGACTCGATGCCGATCGACGGCCGGTCGAGGTAGTCGAACAGGCCGGGGCTGCGGTCGGTGCCGAGGGCGAGGTGCTGGCTCGAGGCGCGCGGGTTGCAGTCGATCAGGAGCGCGGTGCGCGCCTCGTCGAAGGCGAACGCGGCGGCGAGGTTGCGCGCGACGAAGCTCGCGCCGCTGCCGCGCGAGACGCCGGCGACGAGGGTGACGAAGTTGCGTTCGCCGCCGAGCGCGAGCAGGCACGTGCGGACCTCGCGGAACGCGTCGGCGAGCGGGCGCACCGTCTCGTCATGGTGGATCAGGCGGCGTTCGCCGAGTTCGCGCGGGCTGAGCGCCACCGACTCGGCCATGCGCGCGATCGAGCGGCTCGCGATCGCGCGCGCGTCGGCGTCCTGCGACGGTTCGGCGCCGGGTGGCCTTTCCTCGGCCGCACTCATGGCCACGCCTCCTGGCGCATCCATGCGGCCGCCGCATACGCGAGCAGCACCGCGGCCACCGCGATCGCGATCGCGACGCCGCGCAAGGCCTCGCGCCGGCGCAGCGCCGGCGTCGGATACGGCGGCACCCAGGCGAGCACCGCCACGCCGGCGACGCGTTCGACCTGCGCAGCCGAGCGCACGCGCGGATCGAAGCGCACGCGCGCGACCAGCCAGGCGAGCGGCACGAGCACGCCGAGCGCGAGTCCGGCGGCGAGCAGGTGCGCGAGGCGCAGGCCCTGCGGGCGGGTCGGCAGCAGGGCCGGCTCGACCACGTGGAAGGCGAGGCCCTGGCCGGCGGCGTCGAGTTCCATCGCGACACGCAACCGTTCGCGCCGCTCGAGCAGGTCGCGATGCAGTCCGGTACCCGCGGCGGGCACGGCATCCCGCCCCGCCGCAGCGCCGGCGCCCGGTTCCGCGCCGGCCTGTCCGCCACGCGCCTCGAGCGCGCGCACGCGCGCGTCGATGAAATCGAAGGCATCGCGGCTCTGTCGCGCGCGTGCTGCCTGCGCTTCGCGCGGGTAGAGCTCGGCGTAGCGCCGCGCGACCGCGAGCGCGCGGCGCGGGTCCTCGTCGGCATAGGCGATCCGCACGAGGCCGTCGCCGGGCGAGGTCACCGCCGTGCGCCGCGCGATCTGCCCGATCAGGCGGTCACGATCGAGCGCGTTCGGCGCCGGCGTCGATGCCAGCCAACCGCCGCTGCGCAACACCTCGTCCATGACGCCGCGGCCGAGCACGATGCCGCGCGCGTGCGCGAGCCGCTGCGCCGGCGCGCCGGCATCGGCGAGCGACAGCCCGTTCAGGAGCGGGTTCTCCTCCAGCCGCAGCGTCGTCGCGGCCTCGTAGCGTCGCGGCAGCGCGAGCCCGAGCGCGAGCAGGGCGAGCGCGATCATCGCGAACGCGGCCGCCAGCCCGAACGCGAGCCTGCGTGCTTCGCCGGCCAGCACCTCGCCGAAGCTGCCGTCGCCGTTCATCGCGTGGCGTGCGCGGGTACGCGCCCGGCGCCGATCCGTGCGCCGCAACCCGGGCGCGTTGCGGGCGTTCGCCGCGCGGTCGTCGGCGGGCAGGTGGAAAGGTTCACGATGCGGCGGCCTCCGGATGCGCGCGCACACTAGCAGCTTTCGCCGCGGCCGGATGCGATGCGGCGCAGGGTCGGCCGGCGTCAGGCACGGTAGAAGTCGCGGTACCAGTCGACGAAGTGGCCGACGCCGACTTCGACCGGCGTCGACGGCGCGTAGCCGGTGTCCGCCGACAGCTCGGCCACGTCGGCCCAGGTGTCGGGCACGTCGCCGGGTTGCATCGGCAGCAGGATCCTCTCCGCCTTGCGCCCGAGCTTGTCCTCGAGCACCTCGATGTAGCGCGCGAGCTCGACCGGGCGGTGGTTGCCGATGTTGTAGACGCGGTACGGCGCGGCGGACGACCCGGGGCTCGGCTGCAGCGGGTCGAACGCGGGATCCGGCGCGGCGACGCGGTCGAGCACGCGCACGACGCCCTCGACGATGTCGTCGATGTAGGTGAAGTCGCGCGTGTGGCGACCGTGGTTGAACACCTCGATCGGCTCGCCGGCGAGGATGCGCCGCGTGAACTGGAACAGCGCCATGTCCGGGCGGCCCCAGGGGCCGTACACGGTGAAGAAGCGCAGGCCGGTGGTCGGCAGCGCGTACAGGTGGCTGTAGGTGTGCGCCATCAGCTCGTTCGCCTTCTTCGTCGCGGCATACAGGCTGACCGGATGGTCGACCGCGTCCTGCACCGAGAACGGCAGCTTGCGGTTCGCGCCGTAGACCGAACTCGACGAGGCGTAGACGAGGTGCTCGACTGCGCCATGGCGGCAGGCTTCGAGCACGTTGAGGAAGCCGACCAGGTTCGACTGCACGTAGGCGTGCGGATGCGTCAGCGAGTAGCGCACGCCGGCCTGCGCGGCGAGGTGGACCACGCGCTGCGGCCGGAAGCCGGCGAACGCGTCGTCCAGCGCGGCGCGGTCCTCGAGCGACGCGCGCACGAAGCGGAACGACGCGTGTGGCAGCAGGCGGTCGAGGCGCGCCTGCTTCAGCGCGGGGTCGTAGTAGTCGTTGAGGTCGTCGTAGCCGAGCACCTCGTCGCCGCGCGCGAGCAGGCGTTCGCTCAGGCTCGATCCGATGAAGCCGGCGGCGCCGGTGACGAGGATGCGCATGTCGGGATTTCCGCGTGGGCGTGGAGGGTGATGCGGGCGGGAGGGTCCTGGCAATGGTAGTGCGGGCGCAGGCGACCTGCCGTCCGCGCGGCGCGGCAAAACGCTACAGGCGGTCGTCGACGCACTCGCGCGGCAGCGCCGCGCGGACGTCGAACAGCACGCAGCCGGGCTTGCCGAGCGCGCGCAGCGCGGGGCCTCCGAGGTCGAGGTATTGCCGGTGCGCGACCGCGAGCACGATCGCGTCGTAGCGGCCGGGTTCGAGCGTGGCGACCAGGTCGAGCCCGTACTCGCGGCGCGCCTCGGCCGGGTCGACCCATGGATCGTGCACGTCGACCTGTGCCTGCCACCCCTGCAGTTCGGCGACCACGTCGATCACGCGCGTGTTGCGCAGGTCCGGGCAGTTCTCCTTGAACGCGAGGCCGAGCACGAGCACGCGTGCGCCGCCCGGATGGATCGAACGCCGTGCCAGCAGCTTCACCACGCGCTCGGCGACGTGCCGGCCCATGCCGTCGTTGATGCGGCGACCGGCCAGGATCACGTCCGGGTGGTAACCGATCTGCTGCGCCTTGTGCGTGAGGTAATACGGGTCGACGCCGATGCAATGGCCGCCGACGAGGCCGGGCCGGAACGGCAGGAAGTTCCACTTCGTGCCGGCCGCCGCGAGCACGTCGGCGGTGTCGATGCCGAGGCGATGGAAGATCAGCGCGAGCTCGTTGACCAGTGCGATGTTGAGGTCGCGCTGCGTGTTCTCGATCACCTTGGCCGCCTCGGCGACGCGGATGCTCGGCGCCGGGTGCGTGCCCGCGGCGACGATGCGGCGGTAGAGCGCGTCGACGAACCCGGCCGCGGCGGGGTTCGAGCCGGAGGTGACCTTGAGGATCGTCTCGAGGCGGTGCTCACGGTCGCCGGGGTTGATCCGCTCGGGACTGTAGCCGGCGTGGAAATCACGATCGAGGCGCAGGCCGGACGCCTGCTCGATGATCGGCACGCAGACTTCCTCGGTCGCTCCCGGGTAGACGGTCGACTCGAACACGACCACCGCGCCGCGGCCGATCGCGCGGCCGACGGTGCGGCTCGCGGCGACCAGTGGCGCGAGGTCCGGCCGCTTGGCGTCGTCGATCGGCGTCGGCACGGTGACGATGAAGACGTTGCAGGCGGCGAGCCCGGCCGGATCGTCGGCGAAGCGCAGCTGCGTCGCTGCCTGCAGTTCGGCCGGCGCGACTTCGAGCGTGTGGTCGCGTCCCTCGCGCAACTCGGCGACGCGCGTGGAGGAGACGTCGAAGCCGAGCGTCGGCAGTTCGCGGCCGAACGCGACCGCGAGCGGCAGGCCGACGTAGCCGAGGCCGATGATCGCGATGCGGATGTCCTCGGCGCGGGGCAGGGGGGCGACGTGCATTCGGTGCTCGGCTGCTGGGTGGCGGCCACCGGAGCGATCGACGATCGTCGCGGTGGGCAGGGACGAAACGTTCTTCGCTTGCGCCGGGGCGTGCAAGTCTAGCAAGCGGTCCGGCAAGGAGCATGGCCTTCGGCAGGGGAGCGTCGCGCACGGCAATGGATAAGCTCGCAGACCCCCGTCCTGGAGTCCGCCATGCTGCGTCCCCTCGTCATCGTGATCCTGTCCGCCTGGGCGATCCAGGGCGCCGCGGCGGCGCGCACCGACACCATCGTGATCCAGGGCAACGTCGCCGGTGCGCAGACGGTCGCGGAGCGCGCGGGCCGACGCTTCCACGCCGAATACGCCTACAACGACCGCGGCCGTGGCGACCGCCTCGTCGCCGACTGGACGCTCGACGAGGCGGGCCGCCCGCTGCGCTACGACGCCCGCGGCAACGACTACATGAAGGCGCCGGTCGAGGAACATTTCGCGATCACAGGCGGCACGGCGCGCTGGCGCAGTCGCGCCGAGCACGGCGAAGCGCCGGCGGCGGGCGCCTTCTACGTGCCGGCCAACCCGCCACCGGAATTCCTCGCCGTGCTGGCACGCGCGCTGCTCGCGGCACCCGGCCATCGCCTCGCCCTGCTGCCCGCCGGGGAAGCCTCGATCGAGGCGCACGGCAGCGTGCGCGTCGACGGCCGCGAACTCCACCTGTACCGCATCAGCGGCCTCGAGTTCACGCCGCAACCGGTCTGGCTCGATGCCGACGGCGCGAGCGCCGGCGTCGTCTCCGGCTGGTTCTCGGTCGTGCCGAAGGCGCTCGCCGGCACGCTCGAGCCGCTGTTGGCGGCGCAGGACGCCGCCGACGTCGCGTGGTCGGCGCGCCTCGCGCGCGAACTCGCGCGCACGCCCGCCGGCGGGCTGCTGATCCGCGATGCGCGCGTGTTCGATCCGCGCGACCTCTCGGTCAGCGAGCACACCAGCGTGCTCGTGCGCGGCGAGCGCGTCGTGCGCGTGGCGCCCGATGCGGCGTTGCAGGCGGTCGACGACGCCGAGGTCGTCGACGCGCGCGGACGCTTCCTGATGCCGGGCCTGTGGGACAACCACCAGCACTTCAGCGATGCCGACGGCCTGCTCGACCTCGCCAACGGCGTGACCAGCTCGCGCGACATGGCGAACGACATGGACGCGTTCCCGCGCCGCGTCGCGCGCTTCGACGACGGCAGCGAAATCGGGCCGCGCGTGCTGATGGCCGGCATCATCGACGGCACCGGCGAGCTCGCGGGACCGACGCGCATGCGCGTCGACGATGCCGACAGCGCGATCCGCAGCGTCGACTGGTACGCCGACCACGGTTACGCGCAGGTCAAGATCTACTCCTCGATCAAGCCCGAGCTGGTGCCGGTCATCGCCGAGCGCGCGCACCAGCGCGGCCTGCGCGTCAGCGGCCACGTGCCGGCGTTCATGTCGGCGCGGCAGTTCATCGCCGCCGGCGCCGACGAGATCCAGCACCTGAACTTCCTCGTGCTCGACCTGCTGTATCCCGAAGTCAGGGAAACGCGCAACCGTGACCGCTTCATCAAGGTCGCCGAGCGCGCGCGCGAATTCACGCCGGACCGGGCCGAGGTGCGCGAGCTGATCGCGTTCCTGAAGGCGCACCACACCGTGCTCGACCCGACCATGACGATCTTCGAGAACATCTTCAATGGCGATCCGTCGGCGGTCATGCCGGGCCTGGATTCGATCGCACCGCGCCTGCCGCCGCAGGTGCGGCGCGGCCTGCTCGGCAACTCGCTGGCGGTGCCGGCGGGGCAGGAGGAGGCGTATCGCGCGGCGTTTCCGGCCATGCTCGCTCTGCTGAAGGCGTTGCACGATGCCGGCATCACGATCATCCCGGGTACCGACGCGCCGGCCGGCTACCAGTTGCACCACGAACTCGAGCTCTACGCGCGCGCCGGCATCCCGCCCGCCGAGGTGCTGCGCATGGCGACGTGGGCGCCGGCGGAGGTCATGGGCGTCACCCGGGATCGTGGCGCGATCGCGCCGGGCAGGTACGCCGACCTCGTGCTCGTGGACGGCGACCCCTCGCGCGACGTGTCCGACATCCGCAAGGTCGCGCTGGTGGTCAAGGGCGGCCGCGTGTACGACCCGGTCGCGATCCAGCGTGCGCTCGGCATCGCGCCGGCGCCGGCCGGCGACTGAAGGCGGGTCAGTCCTTGCGCGGCCGGCGCCAGCCCGGCACGGTCGCCTGCCGCGTCCGCGCGAGGGTCAGCTCGCCGGCGGGCGCTTCCTTGCTGATGACCGAGCCGGCGCCGATGGTCGCATCCTTGCCCACGCGCACGGGTGCGACCAGCGAGGTGTTCGAGCCGATGAAGGCGCCGTCCTCGATCGTCGTCGCGTGCTTGCCGACGCCGTCGTAGTTGCAGGTGACGGTGCCGGCACCGATGTTGACGTCGCGGCCTACGTCGGCGTCGCCGACGTAGGCGAGGTGGTTCGCCTTCGCGTTGTCGCCGAAGCGCGCCTTCTTCGTCTCGACGAAATTGCCGATGCGCGCGTTCGCGCCGAGCTCGGTGCCGGGGCGCAGGCGCGCGAACGGGCCGATGTCGCACGGGCCGTGGGTGACGACGCCATCGAGGTTGCAGTGCGAATGCACGATCGTGCCGGCGGCGAGGGTGGAATTGCGCACGCGGCAGAACGGGCCGATGCGCACGCCGTCGCCGAGCTCGACCAGCCCTTCGAGGATGACGTCGACGTCGATCTCGACGTCGCGGCCGACGCGAACGTCGCCGCGCACGTCGAAGCGAACCGGGTCGGCGAAGCGCACGCCGGCGCCGGCGAGCTGGGTCGCGCGCAGGCGTTGGTGCATGCGCTCGAGCCCGGCGAGCTGCCACGGGTCGTTCGCGCCGAACACTTCCTGCGGATTGGTGCAGGCGACGGCCTCGGCCGGTTCCCCTTCGTCGTTGGCCTGCTCGTACACGTCGGTCAGGTAGTACTCGCGCTGCGCGTTGGCGTCGGTCAGGTTGTTCAGCCAGACGCGCAGGCGGCGTGCGTCGGCGGCCAGGATGCCGCTGTTGATCCAGTTGATCGCGCGCTGTTCGATCGTCGCGTCCTTCTCCTCGACGATCGCGCGGATGCGGCCGATGCCGTCGCGCACCACGCGGCCGTAGCCGTGCGGATGGTCGAGCTGGGTCACCAGCGCCGCCAGCGGTGCCTCCGCCGCGAGCAGGCTGCGCAGCGTCTCGCTGCGGATCAGCGGCACGTCCCCATAAAGCACCAGCACGCGGGCGTCCTCGGGCACCTCGGGCATCGCCAGCCTGACCGCGTGGCCGGTGCCGCGCTGCTCGGCCTGGTGCACCCAGGCGAGGTCGCCGAGGTCGGTCAGCGCGGCCTTGACCTGGTCGCCGAGGTGGCCGAACACGACGTGGATGCGCGCCGGTTGCAGCATGCGTGCCGTGTCGAGCACGTGCGCGAGCATCGGCCGTCCGGCGAGCGGCATCAGCACCTTCGGCTTGGCCGATTTCATCCGCTTGCCCTCGCCGGCGGCGAGGACGATCACGTGCAGGGGTGTCGTCACGAAGCTTCCCTCTCGAACGGACTGTCGACCCGCGCGTCCTCGACGGGCGCGCACCCCGCGGGCCGGTGGCGAGCAGGCCCTGCGATGAGCGTCACATTCTAGAGGCAGGACGGGGCGGCGGGGTGCCACCCGGTCGCCACGGTGCCGCGTATGCCGTGGCGGCATGGTTCGCCGCATCCGGGCCCGGCGGGGGCTTCGCTTCGTCATTCCGGGCTTGCGTCGCGGTGCGCCACTTCTCCGTCCTGCTAGGATCGCCGGCTGCGCCAGGACGCGAAACGGATGTTGCCCAAGCCCTACGCCCACGTCGCCGCGACGCTCGTTGCCGGCGGCGCGTTCGCCTGTGCGGCCGGACTGGCCCTGCATGGCACGGCAGCGGCCCTGCCCTGGGCCCACCTGCGCGACACCATCGCGCTCGCATTCGTCGCGGTCCTGCCCGCGCTGGCGGTAGCGCGCCTGGCCCAGGTCCAGGTCGCGAGCGTGCTCGCCCTGGGCTGGCTGGTCGCGCTCGGCAGCTTTGCCGGCGTGGCGGCCGTGCTGTCGGTCGCGCTGCTCGGCGCCGCCGCGGTGGCCATCGGCAGTCTCTTCGGCGGCGGCGCGCGTGGGCAGCCGGTGCTCGCGCTCGCGCTCGGCCTGGTCGTCATCGGTGGCGTGCTCGGCTGGACGCTGCGTTGGCCGATCCACCACGCCTGGGTCCATGCACCGCTGCTGCTCGCAGCCTGCGTCCTGCGGCGCACCGCGCTGCGCGATGCCTGGTCGACGGCGTGCGCCGGCTGGCGCCGCGCCGTCGATGCCGATCCGCGCGGTGCGGCCATCGCACTGCTCGCGCTCGGCCTCGCCTCGGTCGGCACGTGGCTGCCGACCCTGCAGGCCGACGACCTCGCCTACCATCTCGCCCTCCCGACCCAGCTCTGGCGCGACGCATCGTACGCACCGGACCCGGCGCAGCAGATCTGGGCGCTGGCGCCGTGGCTCGGCGACGTGCTGCAGGGCGTCGCGCAGGTCGTCGCCGGACGCGAGGCGCGTGGCGCGGTCGATGCGCTGTGGCTGTGCGTCGCCGCCGCCGCCTGCGGCGTGCTCGCGCGCCGCCTCGGCGCCGACGCGCGCACCGCGTGGCTCGCCGTCGCGCTGTTCGCGAGCCAGCCGCTGCTGCTGTGGCTGCTCGGGGGCATGCAGACCGAGCTGCCCGCGTGCGCGCTGCTGCTCGTGCTCGCCGCGCTGATCGTCGACGACGTGCGCGACCGCTCGCGGGCGGGCGCGGTGCTGCTGGCCGGCCTCGTCGCGCTCAAGTTGTCGAGTGCGATATCGGCGCTGGTGCTGCTCGCGTGGGCGGTGGTGCGCGCCCGTGGCCGGCTGCCGTGGTGGCGCCTGCCGGTCGCCGTCGCGCTGTTCGCCGTGTTCGCCGGCTCGAGCTACGTGTTCGCCTGGCGGCTCGGCGACAACCCGCTGCTGCCGCTGTTCAACCACGTGTTCCGCTCGCCGCTGCTGCCGCCGGAACAGCTGGCCGACCCGCGCTGGCATACGGGCCTCGGGCCGACGCTGCCCTGGCGCATCACCTTCGATACACCGCGCTACGGCGAACTCCTCCGCGGCGGGTACGGCTTCGTGCCGGTCATGCTCGCCGGTGCGTGGGCCGTCGCGCTGTGGCGGCGCCGGACGCGTGGCGCCGCGCTGGTGGCGACCGTCGCGATACTGCTCGCGCTGTGGCCGATGCAGTACGCGCGCTATGCGTTCCCGGCGCTGGTGTTGCTGCTGCCGGCGCTCGCGGTGGCGACGTCGGCGGCGCTCGGCGTGCGCGCGGCGACCCTGCTGCTGTGCGCACTGTGCGGGCTCGACTTCGCGTTCCAGGCGAATGCGAACTGGATCGTGCACGGAGCCGGCCTGCGCGAGCTGGTGCGCAGCCGCGGCGACCCGCTGCCGCTCTACGAGCACTTCGCACCCGAACGCGCGCTCGCGTCGCGGCTGCGCGAGCTCGACGACGGCCCCTCGATCGTGCTCGCGCTCGACGGGCGTTCGCCGTACCTGGCCGAACTCGCCCCGCGCCTGCGCACGGTCTCGGGCTACGCCCCGCGCCTGCTCGCGGCCTCGCGCGCGGCCGACGCGGACCCGAGCGGCGCGCGCTGGCAGGCGCTGCTGCGCGAACTCGACGCGCGCTGGGTCGTGCTGCGGCCGGCGCTGCTCGGCGACGCGCAGCGGCGGGCGCTCGCGGCGCTGGGCACGACCCCCGTCGCGCGTGTCGGCGAGCTCGAGCTGTGGTCGGTCGGCACGGCGCCGGAAGGGGACGCACGATGAGCCTGATGCGCCAGGGGCGCCGATTCGCGCTCGTCGGCGCGGTGCAGTGGCTGGTCGACTGCGGTGCGATGTTCGTGCTGAGCCATTCGGGCATGCCGGTGCCGTACGCGAACGTCGCCGGTCGCATCTGCGGCGCGCTGCTCGGTTTCTGGCTCAATGGCCGTTTCACCTTCACCGACGGTGGCCGTCGCGCGGGCTGGCGCCAGCTGGCGCGCTACCTGCTGCTGTGGGGCGCGAACACCTTCCTCAGCACCGCCGGCGTGTCCGCCTTCGACGCCGCGTTCGGCCTGCGCGGCGCCTGGCTCGCCAAGCCCCTCGTCGACGGTGCGCTCGCCCTCGGCAGCTTCCTCGTCTCGCGGCGCTGGGTCTACCGCTGAGTGCCGTGAGCGGAGCAAAGAAAAAGCCGGCTCGCGCCGGCTCCTTCATTCGCTCATGTCTCTTGCGTCATCCGACCGTGCGGCAAGTCGGCCGCTCCGGGGCTGAAGGACACATCGACCTGCACGATCCAGGACGCTGCCGAGTGCAGCGATCCAGCACGGATCGCACCGGTCAATGCTTCAGCGAACGACGCAGCCGCTCCAGCGCCTGCAGCTGCGCCATCGCCTGCGCGAGCTGCGCCTGCGCCTGGGCGACTTCGAGTGCGTCGGTGCGGTTCGCGAGCGAGCGCTCGGCCTCGTCCTTGGCCTTGCGCGCGGCCGCCTCGTCGAGGTCCTTGGCACGGATCGCGGTGTCGGCGAGCACGGTCACGACGCTCGGCTGCACCTCGAGGATGCCGCCCGAGACGTAGAAGAACAGTTCCTCGCCGCTCTCGAGCTGCACGCGCACCTGGCCGGGGCGCAGGCGCGTGATCAGCGGCGCGTGGCGCGGCGCGATGCCGAGCTCACCCATCTCGCCGGTCGCGATGACCATCTGCGCGTTGCCCTGGAAGATCTCTTCCTCGGCGCTGACGATGTCGCAACGAATGGTGGTTGCCATGTTGATTCCTAAAAAAGAGGGCTGAGGGCTGAGGGCCTGGGGCTGGAGGACGGAGAACCGGGGGCTCTCGATCCGCCCCGAGTCCCCGCCCCCGGCCCTGCTTCACTCACGCCGCCTTCTTCTCCATCGCCTTGGCCTTCTCGAAGGCCTCGTCGATGCCGCCGATCATGTAGAACGCCTGTTCCGGCAGGTGATCGCACTCGCCGTCGCAGATCATCTTGAAGCCGCGGATCGTCTCCTTCAGCGTCACGTACTTGCCCGGGGCGCCGGTGAACACCTGCGCGACCGTGAACGGCTGCGAGAAGAAGCGCTCGATCTTGCGCGCGCGGTAGACGGTGTTGCGGTCGTCTTCGCTGAGCTCGTCCATGCCGAGGATCGCGATGATGTCCTTGAGCTCCTTGTAGCGCTGCAGCGTGCCCTGCACGCGGCGCGCGACGTCGTAATGCTCCTGGCCGATCACCAGCGGGTCGAGCTGGCGGCTGGTCGACGCCAGCGGGTCGACCGCCGGGTAGATGCCGAGCGAGGCGATGTCGCGCGACAGCGCCACGGTGGAGTCGAGGTGGGCGAAGGTCGTCGCCGGCGACGGGTCGGTGTAGTCGTCGGCCGGGACGTAGACCGCCTGGATCGAGGTGATCGAGCCGGTCTTGGTCGAGGTGATGCGCTCCTGCAGCACGCCCATTTCCTCGGCCAGCGTCGGCTGGTAACCCACCGCCGACGGCATGCGGCCGAGCAGCGCCGACACTTCGGTACCGGCGAGCGTGTAGCGGTAGATGTTGTCGACGAAGAACAGCACGTCGCGGCCCTTGCCCGAGGCGTCCTTCTCGTCGCGGAAGTACTCGGCCATGGTCAGGCCGGTCAGCGCGACGCGCAGGCGGTTGCCCGGCGGCTCGTTCATCTGGCCGTAGACCATCGCGACCTTCGACTGCGTCTTGTCGTCCAGCTTGACGACGCCCGCATCGATCATCTCGTGGTAGAAGTCGTTGCCCTCGCGCGTGCGCTCGCCGACGCCCGCGAACACCGACAGGCCGGAGTGCTGGGTCGCGATGTTGTTGATCAGCTCGAGCATGTTCACGGTCTTGCCGACGCCGGCGCCGCCGAACAGGCCGACCTTGCCGCCCTTGGCGAACGGGCAGACGAGGTCGATGACCTTGATGCCGGTCTCGAGCAGCTCGCTCGCCGCTGCCTGCTCGTCGTAGGACGGCGCGGGGCGATGGATTTCCCAGTGCTCCTTGGCGTCGATCGGGCCGACCTCGTCGATCGGGTTGCCGAGCACGTCCATGATGCGGCCGAGCGTCGCGGTGCCGACCGGCACGCTGATCGCCTTGCCCGTGTTGGTGGCGACCAGGCCGCGCTTGAGGCCGTCGGTCGAACCGAGCGCGATCGTGCGCACGACGCCGTCGCCGAGCTGCTGCTGCACCTCGAGCGTGATCGGCGTGGCCGTGCCCTCGACCTTCAGCGCGTCGTACACCTTGGGCACGAACTCACGCGGGAATTCGACGTCGACGACGGCGCCGATGATCTGTACGACTTTGCCCTGGCTCATTGTGGATTGCTCCGGTTAACTTTGTTCAGTTCGGATGGCAACCGCCATCTGGATGGACTTCGTGATGGGTGACTCGTGATTCGTGCTTCGAGGATCCGGGGCGGCCCGCGATCGCCGATCTGGAATCACGAATCCGGCCGTCAGACGGCCGCCGCGCCGCCGACGATCTCGGAGATTTCCTGCGTGATCGCCGCCTGGCGCGCCTTGTTGTAGACCAGCGTGAGCGAACCGATCGCCTTGGTCGCGTTGTCGGACGCGCTCTTCATCGCGACCATGCGCGCGGCGTGCTCGCTGGCGAGGTTCTCGAGCACGGCCTGGTACACCAGCGACTCGATGTAGCGCGTCAGCACGTGCTCGAGCACGGTCGCCGCGTCGGGCTCGTAGATGTAGTCCCACGCATGCGACGAGGCCAGTTCCTCGGACGGCGGCAGCGGCAGCAGCATGTCGATCGTCGCCCGCTGCGTCATGGTGTTGACGAAGTCGTTGTAGGCGAGGAACAGGCGGTCGATGCGGCCTTCGGCATACGCGTCCAGCACCACCTTGATCACGCCGATCAGCTGCTCGACCTGCGGCTTCTCGCCGAGGTGCGTGACCGAGCCGACCATGCCGACCTTGAGGCGGCGGAAGAACTGCGTCGCCTTCTGGCCGATGCAGACCACGTCCACCTCGACGCCCTTGTCCTGCCAGCCGCGGATCTCGCCGAGCAGCTTGCGGAACATGTTCGAGTTGAGGCCGCCGCACAGGCCGCGGTCGGTCGACACGATCACGTAGCCGACGCGCCCGACTTCCTTGCGCTCGACCAGGAACGGATGCTGGAACTCGACGTTCGCGTGCGCGATGTGGCCGATCACCTGGCGCATCAGGCGCGCGTACGGGCGCGAGGCCTTCATCAGGTCCTGCGCCTTGCGGATCTTGGAGGCCGAGACCATCTCGAGCGCGCGCGTGACCTTGCGCGTGTTCGCGACGCTCTTGATCTTCGTTCGGATTTCTCTTGCGCCTGCCATTTTTCTTCCAGTGTTGGGCCGAGGGCCGCGGGCTGAGGGTTGGAAAGAGGGGGCTTTCTCTCAGCCCCCTGTTTCGGCGCCCGGCCCAGCCTTACCAGCTACCGGTCTTCTTGAACTCTTCCAGGCCCTTCTTGAACGCGGCCTCGATGTCGTTGTTCCAGTCGCCGGTCTCGACGATCTGTTTCATCAGGTCGCCGTAGTTGGAGTGGAAGTGCGCGTGCAGCGCGGCTTCGAACGGCAGCACCTTGTTCAGCGGCAGGTCGTCGAGGAAGCCCTTCTCGGCCGCGTACACCGACAGGGCCAGCTCGGCGATCGACAGCGGCGAGTACTGCTTCTGCTTCATCAGTTCGGTGACGCGCTGGCCGCGCTCGAGCTGCGCGCGGGTCGCGGCATCGAGGTCCGAGGCGAACTGCGCGAACGCGGCGAGCTCGCGGAACTGCGCCAGCGCGAGCTTCACGCCGCCGGACAGCTTCTTGACGATCTTGGTCTGCGCCGCGCCGCCGACGCGCGACACCGAGATGCCGGCGTTCACGGCCGGGCGGATGCCGGCGTTGAACAGGTCGGTCTCGAGGAAGATCTGGCCGTCGGTGATCGAGATCACGTTGGTCGGCACGAACGCCGACACGTCGCCCGCCTGCGTCTCGATGATCGGCAGCGCGGTGAGCGAGCCGGTCTTGCCCTTGACCGCGCCGTTGGTGTGCTTCTCGACGTACTCCTCGTTGACGCGCGCGGCGCGCTCGAGCAGGCGGCTGTGCAGGTAGAACACGTCGCCGGGGTACGCCTCGCGGCCCGGCGGGCGCTTCAGCAGCAGCGAGATCTGGCGGTACGCCCACGCCTGCTTGGTGAGGTCGTCGTAGATGATCAGCGCGTCTTCGCCGTTGTCGCGGAAGAACTCGCCCATCGCGCAGCCGGAGTACGGCGCGATGTACTGCATCGCGGCGGATTCGGAGGCCGAGGCGACTACGATGATGGTGTGCTTGAGCGCGTCATGCTCCTCGAGCTTGCGCACGACGTTGGCGATCGACGACTGCTTCTGGCCGATCGCGACGTAGATGCATTTGATGCCCGAGTTCTTCTGGTTGATGATCGCGTCGACGGCGAGCGCGGTCTTGCCGGTCTGGCGGTCGCCGATGATCAGCTCGCGCTGGCCGCGGCCGATCGGGATCATCGAGTCGACCGACTTGTAGCCGGTCTGCACCGGCTGGTCGACCGACTTGCGCCAGATCACGCCCGGCGCGACCTTCTCGATCGGCGAGGTCTGCGTCGCGCCGATCGGGCCCTTGCCGTCGATCGGCTCGCCGAGCGCGTTGACGACGCGGCCGAGCAGCTCGCGGCCGACCGGCACCTCGAGGATGCGGCCGGTGGTCTTGGCGACGTCACCCTCGCGCAGGTGCTCGTAGTCGCCGAGCACGACCGCGCCGACCGAGTCGCGCTCGAGGTTCAGCGCCAGCGCGAAGGTGTTGCCCGGCAGCTCGACCATTTCGCCCGACATCACGTCGTTGAGGCCGTGGATGCGCACGATGCCGTCCGACACGGCGGTCAGCGTGCCCTCGTTGCGCGCCTCGGCGGACAGCTTGAACTTCTCGATGCGGCTCTTGATGAGCTCGCTGATTTCGGACGGGTTGATCGTCGTAGCCATGGTCTTTTCCTCGGGCGCGCGCCGCACTGCGACGAGCGGGATGGTTTGGTTCGGTTGCCGTGGCGGGCGGTCCGTGGACGGCGGGGCGGGCTTGCGCCGGCCGCGACTCACGGATGACCGGTCACGGGCTTGTCAACTCACCAGCGCCTGTTCCAGCCGCGCCAGGCGGCCGCGCACGGAGCCGTCGATGACGACGTCGCCGGCGTCGATGACCGCGCCGCCGAGCACGCCGGCGTCGATCGACTGTTCGATCTCGATGTCGCGGCCGAAGCGGCGCTTGAGCGCATCCTTGAGCCGGCCGGCCTCGGCCGCGTCGATCGGCGTGGCCGAGCGCACGTTCACCTTGAGCACGCGCTCGGCCTCCTGCTTGAGCCCCTCGAACAGCGCCGCGATCTCCGGCAGCACCGGCAGGCGGCGGTTCTCGGCGAGCAGGCGCACGAACGCGGCGAACGGCGAGTCGGACGCCTCGCCTTCCGGCATGACCAGCGCGGCGAGGTCGGACTGCGCGACGCGCGGGTCGCCGAACAGCGCGGCGACGCGCGGATCGGCGGCGACCTGCGCGGCGAAGGCGAGCTTGCCGGCCCAGGTGCCGAGGGCATCGTTCGCGCGCGCGAGCTCGAAGGCGGCGCGCGCGTACGGACGGGCGAAGGTGAGGGCGTTCGACATCGGTCAGATCTCGGTGACGAGCTGGTCGATCAGCGACTTGTGCGCGTTGGCGTCGATCTCGCGCTGGAGGATCTTCTCGGCGCCGGCGACCGCGAGCGCGGCGACCTTGCCACGCAGTTCCTCGCGCGCCTTGTGCGCCTGCGCCTCGATGTCGGCCGCGGCGATCGCCTTCTGCTTGGTCGCCTCGACGATCGCGTCTTGGCGCGCCTTCTCGACGATCTGCGCGGCCTGCTGGTGCGCCTTGTCGATGATCTGGGCGGCTTCGGCGCGCGCCTTGCGGATCTCGTCGGCGACGCGCGCGTCGGCGTCGGCGAGCTCCTTGCGCGCCTTCTCCGCCTGCGACAGGCCCTCGGCGATCTTCGCCTGGCGTTCTTCGATCGCCGCGATGATGTGCGGCCAACCGAATTTCATGACCAGCAGGACGACCGCGAAGAACGCGAAGCCCTGGATGACCAGAGTGATGTTCGGAATCATGGAATGCTCCTGCGGCACGGCGATCGCGGGGATCGCCGTGCGAAGCTGCCGGTCTGGGCGGTGCTTACTTGACGCCGAGGTAGGCGAGCAGCGGGTTGGCGAACAGCAGCAGCAGCGCGATCGCCACGCCGATGATCGGCACCGCGTCGAGCAGGCCGGCGACGATGAACATCTTGGTCTGCAGCATCGGGGTCAGTTCCGGCTGGCGCGACGAGCCCTCGAGGAACTTGCCGCCGAGCAGCGCGAAGCCGATCGCGGTGCCGAGCGCGCCGAGGCCGATCAGGAGGCCGGCGGCGATGACGGTCATGCTGAGCAGTTCGCCGACCTGAGCGATGTTTTCCATGGTGGTCTCCGGTTTTCTCTAAGGTGAGGTGGAAATCGACTGAAACGTTGTCTGGAACCCGCTTTGCTTCCGGCCGGAGGCACTCGTGGGCGCTCCCGCCGTCGCGATCGGAACGATCGCCCTAGTGATGTTCCGCGGCCATGCTGAGGTACACGATGGTCAGCGTCATGAAGATGAACGCCTGCAGCGTGATGATCAGGATGTGGAACGCGGTCCACGCGAAGCCGGCGATGAACTGGCCGACGCCGAGCAGGTAGGTGGAGAAGTGCGCGAGGCCGGCGCCGAGGGTCATCACCGCGATCAGGATGAAGATCAGCTCGCCGGCGTACATGTTGCCGAACAGTCGCAGGCTCAGGCTGACCGGGCGCACGCACTCCTCGATCACGCGCAGCAGCAGGTTGGCCGGGAACGCGTACTTGCCGAACGGCGCGGTGAACCACTCCTTGAAGAAGCCGCCCGCGCCCTTGTGCTTGATCCCGACGTACTGGATCAGCAGGAACACGGTCAGCGCCATGCCGAGCGTGGTGTTGAAGTCGGCGGTCGGGACGACGCGCAGGTAGGCGTGCTCGGCGTCGTGGCCGGCCGCGACGTAGCCGGTCTTCCACAGCCAGGGCAGGAAGTCGACCGGGATCATGTCCATGAAGTTCATCAGGAACACGAGGCAGAAGATCGTGATCGAGAGCGGCGCGATGATGCGGCTCTTGCCGTGGAACGTCTCCTTGACCATCTGGTCGACGAACAGCACGACCATTTCGATCGCGCACTGCAGCTTGCCCGGCACGCCGGCGGTGGCGCGGCGCGCGACGCGCAGGAACAGGAACAGGAACAGGAGGCCGGTCAGCGCGGTGAAGAACAGCGTGTCCAGGTTGATCTTCATGAACGCGCCGTCGCCGATGCTCCACTGCAGGTGGTGCAGGTGGTGCTGGATGTAGCCGGTCATGTCGACCGATTCGGCGGCGTGCTCGGTGGCCATCGTTCTACCTGGTTGCGATGATTGCGATCCAAAACGCGAACTGCGCCGCCAGCATGCCGGCGACGAGGCCGGCGAAGGGCAGCTTCCACACGGCGATCGCGAGGTACAGCGTCGCGACCACCCAGAACCATTTCAGCGCTTCCGCCGCCCAGGCGGAGCGCAGGACACTGCGGGCCGGCGCGATGCCGCTGCCGAAAAGCCGCAGTGCGAACAAAACGTTGCCCGCGGAAACGATGCTGCCGCCGACGAGCGCCGCGACGCCGTTCGCACGACCCCACGCGAGGGTCGCGACGAGCGCGACCGCGAACGTGCCCCCGAACTGCAGTACGGCCGTACGGGCCGCCACGCGCCAGCCGTGGGCGATGGTGTTGCGCACAGGAGCTCCCGCCGGTGGCTGTCGTCGCGGCGCGTCCCGGCGCGTTCCACCGCTCCAAAAGGCTGGAGAGTTTAACAAGCGGGCGCTGCCGGCCGCAATCGAAAACCGTCGTCGGGCGAAGCCGCGCCGGACGGCGCGACATCGTGCCGCAGACGCTCGCCGCAGGCGAAAAAAAAGGCCGGGCAATGGCCCGGCCTTCAGGTCGGCGCCGCGCGCAGGGGACTCGCGCGGCGCGTCTGGGACTGTGCTCAGGCCGCCTTCTTGGCCGCCTTGACCGTCCTGTTCAGCGTGCTGGTGACGGTCTCGTTGACCGACTCGAGCGACGACTTCGCGAGCGAGCCGATCGCTTCGGACGTCTTCAGCGAGACGCCGAGCACTTCCTGGCCGTTCGCGTACAGCTTCTCGGCGCTTTCCTTCGCCAGCTGCAGGCCCTTGGCCGAGATCGCCTTGGCGCCCTCGAGGTCGCGCACCTCGGCCGCCTCGGTCCAGAACTCGACCGACGCCTTGACGCGGTCCTCGAAGGCCTTCAGGTTCAGCTCGGTGATGCGCTCGAAGCCGGCGAGAGCGAGGCCCTGGGCCTTGACGAAGGCATCGGCATAGCTCTTGCCGAGCGACAGGGTCTGCGTGTTGATCTGCTCGAACATGTTCGATACCTCTGGGTGTGTCTGGGAGTGTGGAATGCACTCTAGCAGGGTTTTTGTTGCGATGCAACAGGAATTGGCCAAGCGGATGGCGATGGGGCCGGACGGCCCGCACAAAAACCCATGAATTCAGGTGATTAGGAACTGATCGCGGCGCTGCGGCGCCGCAATAAATCAGTGCCCGGGGCCGCGGTACTCGCACGTCGTCGTGCAGGTCTCGTGGACGACGATCCGCGACAGCAGCGGCAGGCGCGGCGCCAGCCGGTCCCAGATCCACCGCGCCAGCACCTCGCTGGTCGGGTTCTCGAGCCCGGGAACGTCGTTCAGGTAGTGGTGGTCGAGCTGCTCGAACAGCGGCGCGAACGCGGCCTTGATGTCGCCGTAGTCCATGACCCAGCCGAGTGCGGGGTCGAGCGGCCCACGCACGTGCACGCCGATCGCGAACGAATGCCCGTGCAGGCGCGCGCACTTGTGGCCCGCCGGAACGTGCGGCAGGCGGTGGGCGGCCTCGATCCGGAACGTCTTGGAGATCTCCATCGGCGGCGAGTCTAGCGCAGGCGGCCGGCGCGCCCGCCCGACCATGCCGTTTGTCACGTGCCAATCCCCGCCCCGATCCGACAAGATCGACCGACGCGCGCGTACCGGCGCCGCGAACCGAATCCGGAGGAGTGAGATGGACAGACGCGATTTCCTCAAAGTCACGGGCGTCGGCCTGGGCAGCCTGCTGCTGCCGGCGATGCACGGTCGCGTGATCGCCGCGGAAGCGCTGGTCAGCAAGATCGACGTGGCGACCAAGAAGAAGTTCGCCGACATCGCCCTGAACGCGGCGAAGTCGAGCGGCGCCAGCTATTGCGACGTGCGCATCGGGCGCTACCTGCGCCAGTTCGTCATCACCCGTGAAGACAAGGTGCAGAACGTCGTCAACACCGAGTCGACCGGCATCGGCATCCGCGTCATCGCCAACGGCACCTGGGGCTTCGCCGCGACGAGCGACCTGCGCCCCGACGCGATCGCCAGCGCGGCGAAGGAAGCGGTCGCGATCGCCAAGGCGAACTCGAAGATCCAGGCCAAGCCGGTCGAGCTCGCGCCGGTCAAGGGCGTCGGCGAGGTCAGCTGGAGCACGCCGATCGTCAAGAACTCGATGGAAGTGCCGATCAAGGACAAGGTCGACCTGCTCCTCGGCGTCAACGCCGCGGCGATGCAGGCCGGCGCGAGCTTCATCAACTCGATCCTGTTCCTCGTCAACGAGCAGAAGTACTTCGCCTCGACCGACGGCTCCTACATCGACCAGGACGTGCACCGCATCTGGGCGCCGATGCAGGTCACCGCCGTCGACAAGCAGACCGGCAAGTTCCGCATCCGCGCCGGCCTGTCGGCGCCGCGCGGCATGGGCTTCGAATACCTCGACGGCCGCAAGGAGGACAAGGTCGAGCTGCCCGGTGGCGCGATCGTCTACCGCGACTCCTACGACATGAAGGAGGACGCGATCGCCGCGGCGAAGCAGGCGAAGGAGAAGCTGACCGCGACCTCGGTGAAGCCGGGCAAGTACGACCTCATGCTCGACCCGTCGCACCTGTGGCTGACGATCCACGAATCGGTCGGCCACCCGCTCGAACTCGATCGCGTGCTCGGCTACGAGGCGAACTACGCCGGTACCAGCTTCGCCACGCTCGACAAGTGGCGCGAGAAGTTCCGCTACGGCAGCGACAAGGTCACGATCGTCGCCGACAAGACCCAGCCGGGCTCGCTCGGCGCGGTCGGCTACGACGACGAGGGCGTCAAGACACAGAAGTGGGACCTGATCCGCGACGGCGTGCTGGTCAACTACCAGGTCATCCGCGACCAGGCGCACATCCTCGGCCTCAAGGAATCGCAGGGCTGCTGCTACGCCGACTCGTGGTCGAGCGTGCAGTTCCAGCGCATGGCGAACGTGTCGCTGCAGCCGGGCAAGGACAAGCTCTCGCCGGCCGACATGATCAAGGACATCGAGAACGGCATCTACATCGTCGGCGACGGTTCGTTCTCGATCGACCAGCAGCGCTACAACGCGCAGTTCGGCGGCCAGCTCTTCTACGAGATCAAGAACGGCAAGGTCACCCAGCCGCTGGAGGACGTGGCCTACCAGATGCGCACGCCCGAGTTCTGGAACTCGTGCGTGCAGGTCTGCGACGCCGACGACTACCGCCTCGGCGGTTCGTTCTTCGACGGCAAGGGACAGCCGGGCCAGGTGTCGGCGGTTTCGCACGGCTCGAGCACGGCGCGCTTCAACGGCGCCAACGTCATCAACACCGCACGCAGCCTGGGCTGATCGGCAGAGCCCCAAAGGACCCAGCACATGAGCATCTACACCGAAGAACAGGCCAAGGCCATCCTCGAGAAGGCGATCAAGGCCTCCAAGGCCGACCAGTGCACGGCCACGCTGAACGGCCAGGTCGGCGGCAACATCCGCTACGCGCTCAACAGCGTCTCCACCAGCGGCCGCATCAGCGACTGCGACCTCGCGGTCGAAGTCGCGTTCGGCAAGCGCATCGGCACCGCGACGATCAACAGCTTCGACGACGCCTCGATCGAGGCCGTCGTGCGCCGCGCCGAGGAGCTGGCCAGGCTTGCGCCGGAGAACCCCGAGTTCGTCCCGGCGATCGAGAAGCAGGCGTACAAGCCGAGCACGACCTTCGTCGAGAAGACGGCCGCGATCACGCCCGAGTACCGCGCCGGCGTCGCCGCCGCGTGCATCGAACCTTGCCGCAAGGACAAGCTCGTCGCGGCCGGCTTCTTCACCGACAACCGGGCCTTCTCCGCCATCGCCAACAGCAAGGGCAACTTCGGTTACCAGCAGACCACCGCGATGGACTTCACCTGCACCGTGCGCACCGACGACGGCCGCGGATCGGGCTGGGTCGCGCGCAACCTCGCCGACGTCTCCGGCTTCGACGCCAGGAGCGAGATCCAGACCGCGATCCGCAAGGCGAAGGGTTCCGCCGACGCCAAGGCGCTCGAGCCGGGCAAGTACACCGTGATCATGGAGCCGCACGCCAGCGCCGGCCTGATCTCGTTCATGATGTTCGGATTCGACGCGCGCCAGGCCGACGAGGGCCGCAGCTTCCTGTCCAAGAAGGGCGGCGGCAACCGCGTCGGCGAGAAGCTGTTCGACGAGCGCGTGACGATGTACGCGGACCCGTGGGACGCCGAAGCCGCCGTGCTGCCGTGGGACAACGACGGCCTCGCGCGCGAGCGCACGCCGATCGTCACCAAGGGCAGGATCGACTACCTGCAGTACTCGCGCTACTGGGCGCAGAAGCAGGGCAAGAAGGCGATCGGCCAGCCTGGCAACCTGATCATGGTCGGTGGCGACAAGTCGACGATGGACCTGGTCAAGGGCACCAGGAAAGGCATCCTCGTGACGCGCACCTGGTACATCCGCATGGTCGATCCGCAGACCGTGCTGCTGACCGGCCTGACGCGTGACGGCACGTTCTACATCGAGGACGGCGAGATCAAGTACCCGATCAAGAACTTCCGCTTCAACGAGTCGCCGGCGATCATGCTCAACAACATCGAGGAGATCGGCAAGCCGGTGCGCGTCGCCGACGACGAATCGCCGTTCGTGATGATGATCCCGCCGCTGAAGATCCGCGACTTCACCTTCACCTCGCTGTCGGATGCCGTGTGAGGGGAGGGCAGGGACGAGGGCTGGGGGCTGGACAGCCCTCGAGCCCCGCCCCGCCGGATCGATTCCATGACCCGTGCCGAGTTCCTGCGTCTGGTGCTGGCGGCCGGCGCCGGCTCACTGCTGGCGCCGCGCGCCCGCGCGGGCCAGCCCGCGGCCTACGACTTCTGGTTCACCCGCCTGATGTACGAGTCGGGTGACTGGGACGTCGACGCGCGCATGCCGTCGAACCTCATCGACGCGCTGATCCAGTACACGACGCTGCGCGTGGACACGAAGGAACGCGTGCTGCCGCTCGCCGACCGGCGCGTGCTCGACCAGCCGTTCTGCTACCTCGCGGGGCACAAGCTGGTCGAGTTCAACGCCGACGAGCGGCGCAACTTCGAGGCCTACGTGCGCAACGGCGGCTTCGTGCTCGTGGACGACTGCAATCACGACATCGACGGGCTGTTCGCGAAGTCGTTCGAACAGGAAATGGCGACGATCTTCGGTGCCGACGCGCTGCGCAAGCTGCCGAAGGACCACCCGTTGTTCAGCAGCTTCTTCCGCTTCGACGGCCCGCCCAACACCGCGTTCGAACTCAACGGCTGGGGCGACGACCTCGTGCACGAATACCTCCAGGGCATCGAAGTCGACGGCCGCCTCGGCGTCCTCTACAGCAACAAGGACTACGGCTGCGAGTGGGACTACGACTGGCGCAACAAGCGCTTCCTCGCCGAGGACAACACCAGGTTCGCGGTCAACGTGGTGGTGTACGCGCTGACCGCGTGAAGTGGAAGAAGCAGCAAGGCCGGGACACGAAGGACCACGAAGAAGGGCGATCGACACGACTTCGACACGGAGCACACGGAGCAACGGACAGGGTGCTCGACCAGGACCTTCCGCTCTTCCCGCGCGTGCTCCGTGTTTCCGGCCCCTGGGCTGCCATGCCTCGGGCCGTGTCCTTCGTGCTTCAGGCTCCCGCGTTCAGGCAGACGAGCACCATGACCAACATCCGGGCCAGCGCATGACCGACGAACACTCCATCCAGCAGCAACTCGAGCGGCTCGCGGCGTTGCGCGAGGCGATCGCGAAGGTCGTGGTCGGGCAGCGCGACGTGGTCGAGCAGTTGCTGATCGGCCTGCTCGCCGGGGGCCATTGCCTGCTCGAGGGCGTGCCCGGGCTCGGCAAGACGCTGCTCGTGCGCGCGCTCGGCGAGGCGCTCGCGCTGGACTTCCGGCGCATCCAGTTCACGCCCGACCTGATGCCGAGCGACATCGTCGGCACCGAAATCCTCGAGGAAGACCACGGCACCGGCAAGCGCTACTTCAAGTTCCAGCAGGGGCCGGTGTTCACCAACCTGCTGCTCGCCGACGAGCTCAACCGCACGCCGCCGAAGACCCAGTCGGCCCTGCTCGAGGCGATGCAGGAGCGCACGATCAGCTACGCCGGCACGACCCACGCGCTGCCGCGCCCGTTCTTCGTGCTGGCGACGCAGAACCCGCTCGAGCAGGCCGGCACCTACCCGCTGCCGGAGGCGCAGCTCGACCGCTTCCTCCTGCACGTGCGCGTCGACTACCCCGACGAGGCCGAGGAGCGCGCGATCATCGCGCAGACGACCGGCCGCGCCGGCGCGCGCATCGAACCCGTGATGGGCGGCGCCGACGTGCTCGCGCTGCAGGCGCTCACGCGCGAGGTGCACGTCGGCGACGACCTGCTGGCGTGGATCACGGCGCTGGTGCGCGCGACGCGCCCGCGCGACAGTGCGGTCGCCGCGGTGCGCGACTGGGTCCGCTGGGGCGCGGGTCCGCGCGCGGGCCAGTCGCTGGTGCTCGCGGCGAAGGCGCGCGCGCTGATCCACGGCCGCCTCGCGGCGACGCGCGAGGACGTCCATGCGCTCGCCGCGCCGGTGCTGCGCCATCGCCTGCTGCTCTCGTTCGCCGCCGAAGCCGAGCAGCGCAGTGCCGACGACGTCGTCGCGGCCCTGCTGCGCGACATGCCAGCGCCGTAGGCGCTTCGCCGCGATGTGCACGCACGAACGCAACGGCCCGGACCGCGAGCGGCGTGGCGGCGCCAGCGCGCGCGGGCCGTCGGCGCGCGCCACGAGCCCTGGACCGTGCGCGGTCGATGCGAGCCGTGGGCGATGGCGGACACGCTGATCCCACCCGACGTCCGCGCGCGCCTGCGCGGCCTGCGGCTGGCGACGCGCATGCCCGCCGGCGGCGACGGGCTCGGCCAGCATTCCAGCCGCAGCCGCGGTGCCGGGCTCGAGTTCGCGCAGTACCGCGCCTACGAGCCCGGTGACGAACCGCGCCGGATCGACTGGAAGCTGTACGCGCGCTCGGACCGCTACTTCGTGCGCGAAGCCGAGCGCGACAGTCCGCTGACCGCCTGGATCGTGCTCGACGCGACCGGCTCGATGGCGCAGCGGGACCGCCGTGAAGCCGAGCGCGACAAGCTCGATGCCGCGCGCACGCTGGCCGCGTGCACGATCGAGCTCGCGCTGCAGCAGGGCGACCGCTTCGGCCTCGTCATGGCCGGCGACCCGTTGCAGGTCGTGCCCGCCGGCAGTGGCGCGCGCCAGCGCGACCGCTGCCGGCTCGCGCTCGCGCAGCGGCGCAGCGGCGGTGGCTGGCCGTCCGACGCGGCATTGCGGCCGCTGTTCGAGCGCATGGCGCCCGGCTCGCTGATCGTGTTCCTGTCCGACTTTTTCGACGCAGCGGCGATCGACCTCGCCACGCGGCTCGCGCTCGCGCGACGCGAGGTCGCGAGCCTGCAGCTGATCGCGTCCGACGAACACGACTTCCCGTTCCACGGCAGCCATCGCTTCGTCGAGCAGGAGTCGGGTGCCGAGCGGCGCGTCGATGCCGACGGCGTGCGCGCCGACTTCCTGCAGCGCTTCGCCGCGGCGCGCGCGCAGCTCGCGCAACGCTTCGCGTCCGCCGGCATCCGCCACGCCGAGCACCTGCTGTCGGAGCCGGCGGACGCGCCGCTGCGCCGGCTGTTCGATCCGCGCGCGCTGGCCGCCGGAGGCGCGCGGTGAGCCCGCTGCTGCTCGCGCCGCTCGGCCTCGCCGCGCTCGCGGCCTGGCTGCTGCCGCTGCTGATCCACCTCGTCCGTCGCGTCGAGCTCGAAACCACGCCGTTCGCGGCGCTGCGCTGGATCGGCGCGCGCGTGCAGCCGCAGCGGCGGCTGCGCTTCGAGCGGCCGTGGCTGCTGCTGCTGCGCCTGCTGCTGCTCGGCCTGCTCGCCCTGCTGCTGGCGCGCCTCGCCCTGGAGACGCCGCCGGCGGCCCCGTCGGCCCGCGTCTACGTCGTGCCGGGCGCGGACCGCGACGCCGCCGCGGCCGCGTTCGACGTCGCCGACGCCGGGTGGCACTGGCTCGCCCCCGGTTTCCCGCGTCTCGACGAACCGGCGCCGACCGGTCCGGTCGCCGTGGCGAGCCTGCTGCGCGAAGCCGATGCACGGCTGCCTGCGGGCGCCACCTTGCGCGTGGTCGTGCCGCGCCGGCTCGGCGGTCTCGACGGCGAACGCGTCGGCGTCGCGCATCCGCTCGAATGGCGCGTCGTCGACGGTGAGTCGCCGGCCGCCGCGGCCTCGCCGGCCGAACCGGTACGCGTCGCGGTGCGTCATGCGCCGGGCGATGCCGGCGGCCCGCGCTACGCCGAAGCGCTCGTCGCGGCGTGGAACGCGCGCGAACCCGGTCGCTACACGCTCGACGTCGCGCCCGCGGGCACGCCGCTCGATGCCGGCGCCAGCTGGCTGTTCTGGCTCGCGCCGACACGCAGCACCGAGGTCGACGACTGGATCCGCCGCGGCGGCAGCGCCGTGCTGGTCACCGCCGGTGAAGACGGCGATCCGCTCTGGCGCGATGCCACGGGCCGCGTCGCCGCGCGCGAGCGACGCATCGGCGCCGGCCGCGCGATCGCGTTGCCGGGCGCGTTCACCCCGGAAGCGCTGCCGCAGCTGCTCGACCCCGCGTTTCCGGCCGACCTGCGCGCCGCACTCGCGGGACCCGCGCCGGCACCGGATCGTGCCGATGCGTCCGCGGTGCAACCGGTGCCGCGGACGGACGCCGCAGCGGCGCTCGCGGGGATCGATCGACCCGTGCGCACGCTCGACGCCTGGCTCGCGCTGGCGATCGCGGCAGCGGCGCTCGTGGAGCGGCTCGTCGCGGTGCGGCGCCGCGAGGACGGCGCATGAGCATCGACGCGCGCCTGCGGCGCTGGCTCGTCGCCGCGGCGCGACGCCGCGCGGCGATCGCGCTCGGCGCGCTCGCGCCGCCGCTGCTCGCGCTCGAGCTCGCGGTCGGCTGGCGTTTCGGCATGGCGCGCGCGGGCCTGCTGCTGCCCGCGCTCGCGTTGCCGGTCGCGTTCGCCGCCGTCGCGGCGGCGCGTCGTGCGGATGCGCGCTGGCTCGCGCGGCGTCTCGACGCGCTCGCGCCGGCGTTGGAGGACAGCGCCGCGCTGCTGTTCGAGACGCGCGCGCTGCCGCCGCTGCCGGCCTTGCAGCGCGAGCGCCTGCTGCGCCGCCTCGACGCGCTCGGCATCGATCCCCGCCCGGCCTGGCCGTGGCGTGCGTTCGCACTCGCCGCCGCTGCAGGCGTGCTGCTCGCCCTGCTCGTGCTGTGGCTGCCGCTGCCGCGCGCCGACGGCGTCGCGGCCGGTGCCTCGCGCGAGGCGACCACCGGCGCGGACGCGGAGGCGACGCGGATCGCAACGGTCGCGGTTTCGCTCGCGCCGCCCGCGTACACCGGCCTCGCGGCCTCGACGCAGGGCGCGCTCGACGTGCACGCGCCGCAGGGTACGGAGCTGCATTGGCGGCTGCGCTTCGTGCCGCGACCGGCGGCCGTCGCGCTGCAGTTCCACGACGGCCGCCGCCTGCCGTTGCGGCGGGATGGCGACGACTGGAGCGCCGCCGCGGTGGCGACGGCGTCGACGCTCTACCGCATCGTCGTCGACGGTGCGCCGCCGCTCGCGGACGACGCCTTGCACCGCATCGAAGCCGTGGTCGACCGTGCGCCGGAGGTCCGGCTGCTCGAGCCGGAGCGCACGCTGAACCTGGTCGACGCGGCGCCGCCGTCGTGGCGGCTCGCGTTCGAGGCCGACGACGACTACGGCATCGCGAGGGCGGAGCTGGTCGTCACCCACGCGCACGGCAGCGGCGAGAACATCGCGTTCCAGGAACGCACGATCGAACTCGCCGGCGACCGCATCGCGCCCGAGGCCGCGAATGCCGCCGCGCCGCGCGCGGTCCTGCGCTATGCGCACGCGCTGGATCCCTCCGCGCTCGGCTTCGAGCGCGGCGACGACCTCGTCGCACGCCTCGTCGTGCGCGACAACCGCGCACCCGAACCGAACGTGACGCGCGGGCCCGGCGTGATCCTGCGCTGGCCCCCGGACGTGCCGAAGGGGAACGCCAGCCTCGAGGGCATCGTGCAGAAGACCATGCCGGCGTACTTCCGCAGCCAGCGCCAGATCATCATCGACACCGAGGCGCTGGTCGCGGAGCGCGAAGCGCTCGATGAGGCGAAGTTCCTCTCGCGTTCGGACGGCATCGGCGTCGACCAGAAGTTGCTGCGCCTGCGCTACGGCCAGTTCCTCGGTGAGGAGTCGCAAAGCCGGGCCGCGCATGCGCCCGAGGGCGCGATCGGCGATGCCGCCACGCAGCAGGGCGCGCTCGCCGCCGCGCAGGAGGCGCACGAAGCCGGTGCCCACGCGCCGACGCGGTTCGGCGATGCCGACGACGTCGTCGCCGAGTACGGGCACACGCACGACATCGCCGAAGCGGCGACCCTGCTCGACCCGGAGACGCGCGCGACGCTGAAGGTCGCGCTCGACGAGATGTGGCAAGCCGAGCTGCACCTGCGCCAGGGCGCGCCCGAAACCGCGCTGCCGTACGAACGGCGCGCGCTCGAGCAGATCAAGCGCGTGCAACAGGCGACGCGGATCTACCTCGCCCGTGTCGGGCTGGAACTGCCGGTGCCCGACGAGGCACGCCGGCTCGGCGGCGAACGCAAGGACCTCGGCGACCGCACCGGCTCGCTCGCCGCGGCCGGTGATGGCGCGGCGCCGCTCGCGGCGCTGTGGCGTGCGCTCGGCGCCGACGCGGGCACGGGGGACGTCGCCGCGGTCGACTGGGACGCCGCCGAGCACGCCCTCGCCGGGCGGCTGGACGCACTCGATGCGATCGTCGCGCTCGACCGCGTGCGGCGCGAGCCCGGCTGCGACGATTGCCGCTCGCGCCTGCGCGCGGCGCTGTGGCCGATGCTGGCCACGCCGGCGGCCACGGTCGCTCCACGCGCGGCGCCGGATGCCGAAGGACGTGCCTATCTCGACGCGCTGGGCGGAGGGCATCGATGAACCCGGCCGTGGTCGCCGTCGTCCTGCTCGTGCTCGCCGCGTTCGCCGGCATCGCCGGCAGCTGGCGTGATGCGCGCCCGGGTCGTGCGTGGCGCAGCGTGCTGCAGCTCGTCGCGCCCGCGTTGCTCGCGCTGTGCCTGTTCCCGCCGCGCTCGCCGGTCGCCTTGCGGTCGGGCGAACTGGTCGTGCTGGCGCCCGGCGCGACGCCCGCGCAGCTCGCGGCGCTGTCGCCGGCAGCGAGCGTCGTCGCGCTGCCCGGCGTCGACGCGGCGCCGGCGATCGAACGCGTGCCGGACCTCGGTACCGCGCTGCGCCGCCATGCAGACGTGCGCCGCCTGCACGTCGTCGGCGGCGGACTGCCTGCGCGCGACCGCGACGCCGCGCGCGGGCTCGCGTTGCGCTTCGACGCCGCGCCGTCGCCGCGTGGCGTGGTCGAGCTCGAGGCGCCGCGCGTGGTCGGCGCCGGCGCTGCCTGGCGCGTCGCCGGCCGCGTCGAAGGCGCGCCGGGCGCGCGGGTCGCACTGCGTGATCCGTCCGGCGCGATCGCGGCGGCGACGGTCGTCGACGCCGAGGGGCGTTTCGCGCTGCCGGCGCACGCGAAGGGCGAAGGGACGGCACGGTTCGGCCTGAAGGTCGAGGCGGCCGACGGCGCGCTCGTCGACGGCTTCGAGGTGCCGCTGGTCGTGCGCGCGGGCGCGCCGATGCGGGTGCTGCTGCTCGCCGGCGCACCCGACGCCGAGCTCAAGTACCTGCGCCGCTGGGCGGTCGACGCCGGCCTGGCGCTCGACAGCCGCATCGGCCTCAGCGAAGGTGTCGCGCTGAACGAGGGCGCGCCGCGACTCGATGCGGAGGCGCTCGCGGCGACCGATCTTGTGATCGTCGACGAACGCAGCTGGGCGACGCTCGCGCCGGAGCAGAAGGATGCCTTGCGCAGCGCCGTCGACGGCGGTCTCGGCCTGCTGCTGCGCGCGACGGCGCCGCCGTCGCCGCCGGTCGCGGCAGACTGGGCCGCGCTCGGATTCCGCCTGCGCGCGCTCGAGGCGACGCCGAAGCCGGTCCTGCTCGACCGCGCGCTGGCTCTCGCCGGCGGACCCGCGCTGGCACGCGCAGCGGTCGATCTCGATGCGGACGACGCGGCGCCGCTGCTGCGCGCCGACGACGGTACCCTGCTCGGCGCGTGGCGTGCCCAGGGCGAGGGGCGTGTCGCCGCGTGGACGCTCGCGGATGCCTACCGCCTGCGACTGCAGGGTGAGGCCGTGCGTCACGCCGCGCTGTGGAGCGAGGTGTTCGCGACCCTCGCGCGTGCGCGCGGCACGCCGTCGCCGTCGTTCGACGCCGACGCGCGCGTCGACCGCCGCAGCGTCGTCTGCGGCGTCGCTGCCGGCGATCGCATCGAGCCTCCGCGTGCCGACGCCGTGCCGCTCGCCGTCGATGCGCGCGGCTGCGCGGCGTACTGGCCGGCGAGCGCGGGCTGGCACGTGCTGGTCTCCGGCGGCGCGCGCCATCCGTTCCACGTGCGCGCGAACGGCGAGGCGGTTGCGCTCGATGCGGCCGGCGACGTCGCGGCGACGCGCGCGCTCGCCGGCGACGGTGGTGACGAGGGCGCTGCGGTCGCACGGCGCGAGGTCGCCTGGCCGCGCTGGCCGTTCTTCCTCGCCTGGCTGGCCGTCGTCGGCGTGCTGTGGGCGCTGGAGCGCGCGCGGCGCGGGCGCGCGCCCGGGCCAGGAAGACCCGGATGATCGGCGCCGCGTCGCAGCGGGCGCACGGTCGGGCGCAAGCGGCGTCCGCGCCGCGCCGTCGGTGCGATGATGGCGATGCCGCCGTATGCGGCGTGTCCGCCCGCGAATCACGGAGGCTTCGATGCGTCGCCTGCCCGCCGTCCTCGCTGTCGCCTGCCTGTCTTGCGCACCCGCCGCCGCCGCCCCGGTCACGCTCGCACGCGGCGTCGAATGGTTGCCGGGCCGCTTCGTGCCGGGGGAGCAGCCCGACGGCAACACGCTCGTGTTCGACGCGACCGATGGCCTCGTCGTGTTCGACACCGGCCGCCACGCGGCGCACGCGCGCGCGATCGCCGACTACGCACGGGTGCGCGGGCGGCCGGTCGTCGCGATCGTCAACAGCCACTGGCACCTCGACCACGTCGGCGGCAATGCGATGCTGCGCAAGGCGTTCCCGCAGGCGCGCGTGCTCGCCAGCGGCGCGATCGAAGGCGCGATGCACGGCTTCCTCGCCCGATACCGCGCGCAGATCGAGCAGGTCCTCGCCACGCAAGACGGCGATGCGGCACGAAAGGCCGCCCTGCGCGACGAGCTCGCGCTGATCGACGCGGGTGCGGCGCTGTATCCGGACGAGCGCATCGGCGAGGCATCGATGCGCGCGGTGGCCGGGCGACGCCTGCGCATCGGTTTCGAGGAGCGTGCGGTCACCGCCGGCGACGTCTGGGTGTTCGACCCGGCCACGCGCGTGCTTGCCGCCGGCGACCTCGTCACGCTGCCCGCACCGCTGTTCGACACCGCCTGTGCGGCGCGCTGGCAGGCCGCGCTGGCGCGGCTCGGCGAAGTCGACTTCACGACGCTCGTGCCCGGCCACGGCGCACCGATGACGCGCACGCAGTTCGCGACCTACCGCACGGCCTTCGACCACCTGCTCGCCTGCGCCGCCGGCACGGCGTCGAAGGACGCCTGCGTCGAAGGCTGGCTGCGCGACGCGGCCACGCTGGTTCCGCGCGCCGACGAAACGCTTGCGCGCGGCCTGCTCGGCTACTACCTCGACGGCACCCTGCGCGACCCGGCGAAGACGAAGGACGCGTGCGCGGCGTAGCGGCCGCGTCCGCGCGAGGAAACCGGGACGCCGCGCATCCGTGCCTGCGGCGCGCCCACGGAGAGCGATGCGCGCGAGCGAGGGTCCGCGCCGCGCGTGCCGGGAACGCGTAAGTGTGCGAGCGCCGCGCAGGGCGCGTCGACTACTCCACCGTGATGCACACCGGCCTGAAGCCTTCGGCGAGCAGGCTTTCGAGCCACTCGCCGAGCGTCGGCAGTTCCTCGATGCGCTTGCGTTCCGCGGCGGCGGCGTCGGCGGCTTCGCCCGGCGACGGGGTCGCGTCGTTGCGGAGGGCGGATTCGGTCGGCTGGTCGGGCATGGGGGCGACTCCCTCGGTTGGCCGCGCCATTGTGCGCCGGATGCACGCCGTGCGCACCTGCGGCTTCACACGCGCCGGCGCCGCTCGGGGCCGGCGCGCGGAGTGCCCGCGACGGCCGGGGCCGGCGCCGCACGGCCGCCGCCGGCGCCGTCCCGGAACGCGGCCGCTTCCGCGTGCAGCCATTCGCGGAAGGCCTGGAAACCGCGGTGGCTGGCGGAGCGCTCCGGGTAGACGAGGTAGTGGGCGTACCGCGCCTTCATGCGCTCGGGGAACAGCACCACGAGCCGCCCGCTCTCGACCAGTGGCCGCATCAGCGTCGCGCGCCCGAGCGACACGCCCATGCCCTCGGCGGTCGCGCGTTGCAGGGTGTCGGAATCGCTGAACGTCGCGACGTAGCGCTTCGGCTCGGTGCCACCGAACTGCTCGAACCAGCGCGGCCACGGATCGTCGGGCGCGAGCAGCGGCCAGTCGCCGAGTTCCTCCAGCCGCGGCCGCGCGCGCCCGTGCAGCAGGGCGGGGCTCGCGATCGGCGTCAGCCATTCCTCGAACAGGATCTCGGCGGTCAGGCCGTCCCAGTGGCCCGGGCCGTAGCGCAGCGCGCCGTCGAAACGGCCGTCGGCGAAGTCGATGCGTTCGACCGAGGAATCGAGGGTGAACTCGAAGTCGGGGTAGCGCGCGACGAACCCGGGCAGCCGCGGCACCAGCCAGGCCGATGCGAGCGACGGCAGCGCGCTGATGCGGAGCCCGCAGTCGCGCCGCCCGCGCAGCGGCTGCAGCGCCGCGTCGATCGCGTCGAGGTGCGGGCCGACGCGCTGCAGCAGCAGCGCGCCCTCGGGCGTCGGCTTGAGCCCGCGCGGGCCACGCACGAACAGGGTGACGCCGAGACGCTGCTCGAGCAGGCGCACCTGGTGGCTCAGCGCGCTCACGGTCAGGTGCAGGCGTTCCGCGGCGCGCGTCATGTTCTGCGCCCGGGCAGCCGTCACGAACACCTGCAGCGCGTTCAGTGGGGATCGCTCCACGTTTCAAATTCCTCAAGGCAGGCTATCAAACATGTCGCTACCGGAGTTTGGCCTTGGCGCCTATCTTTGCGCCCTGGCCGGCATCTCGGCAAGGCCTACGAGGTTCGCCATGTTGAAGGAATTGAATGCCATCGCACGCGGGCTGCCCGGCCTGCACGGCCACGTCGAGTGGCCCTCGGCGCCTTCCGGCGCGATCGCGGGCGCGGCCCGCTGCGCCGCCGCGGCGGCGCCGCGCCGCCATGGCCGCGACCCGGCGCATCGCGCCGTGCGCAGCCTCGCGACGGGTGCCGCCGCCGGCGCCCGCGCGAAGGTGCTGCCATGAACATCGCACTGCGCGCCACCACCCTGCCGCTGCTCGCCGCCGCGGGGACGATCCTGCTGTGGTCGTCGGCCTTCCCCGCGATCTCGTACGGCCTGCAGGCGTTCACGCCGCCCGAGCTCGCGCTGCTGCGCTTCCTGTTCGCGTCGCTGGTGTTCGCGGTGCCGGTCGCGCTCGGCTGGATCCGCCTGCCGCCACGCAGCGACTGGGCGGCGATCGCGTTGCTCGCCCTGGTCGGCATGACCGCGTACCAGCTGTCGCTCGGCTACGCGATGACGCGCGTGCCGGCCGGCTCGGCCGCGGTGATCCTGTCGCTGGCACCGGGCGTGACTGCGGCGCTCGCCGCGGCGCGCCTCGGCGAAGCGCTCGGGCGCCGCCGCATCGTCGGCCTCGCGATCGCGTTCGCCGGCGCGCTCGCGGTCATCGCCGGCGCCGGACGCTCGATCCGCTTCGAGCCGATGGCGCTGTTCGTGCTGGTGTCGGTGCTCGCGACCAGCGTCTACTTCGTGTGGCAGAAGCCGCTGCTCCAGCGCACGACGCCGCTCGGCTTCGCCGCCGCGAGCGTGTTCGCCGGCACCCTCGGCCTGCTGCCGTTCGGCCTGCACCTGCCGGAGAAGCTCGCGCTGGTGTCGACCGCGCAGGTCGGCAGCGCGGTCTACCTCGCGGTCGCGCCGACCGTGCTCGGCTACGTTGCGTGGGGCTATGCGATCGCGCGCGCGCCGGTGTCGGTGGTATCGAGTTTCCTGTATGCGCAGCCGCTGCTGGCCGGCATCATCGCGTGGATCTGGCTCGGCCAGACCATGAGCGCGCTCGCCGTCCTCGGTGGCGCGGTCACGCTCGCGGGCGTCGTGCTGTCGGTGCGCAGCGCTGCCCCGGCGCCACGGCGGCCGTCGGCGGTGCTGCGCGCATGCACCGCGCTCTGGCACGGCGCGCGGGTGCAGATCCGCTGACCCCCTCGCGGTCACGAGGCGAACAGTTCGGTCTGTGAGGGCGTGTCGTCGGGATCGTAGAAGTTGGCCAGGCCGACGCCGGCGAGGCGGTACAGCGTCGTCGTCGGCAGCTCGACCGCGTCGCGCAGCGACAGCGCGATCGTGGCGAGTTCCTGCGCCGAGCGCGGCGGCAGGTCCGGCGTGCGGCTGCGGGTCAGGATGCGGAACTCGCGCGTCTTCAGCTTCAGCACGACGGTGCGGGCGATGCGTTCGGTGCGGCGCGTCGCGGCCCAGGTCTTCGCGGCGAGTTCCATGATCACCGCGGTCGTCGCCGCGAGCGGTACGTCCTCGGGGAAGGTGTCCTCGGACGAGATCGACTGCGTCGGCCGGTCCGGCTTCACCTCGCCGCGGTCGATGCCGCGCGAGAGCTCCGCGAGGCGCCGGCCGTAGCGGCCGAAGCGTGCCTCGAGCGCCTGCGGGTCGAACGCGCGCAGCTCGCCGACGGTGCGGATGCCGAGTGCGGCGAGCTTGCCGTCCATGACCTTGCCGACGCCGTGGATGCGCGCGACCGGCAACGCCGCGAGGAAGTCCTGCACCTCGTGCGGGCGGATCACGAACAGGCCGTCGGGCTTGCGCCAGTCGGACGCGATCTTGGCCAGGAACTTCGCCGGCGCGACGCCGGCCGAGGCGGTCAACCCCGTTGCCTCGCGGATCTCGGCGCGGATCGCGCGCGCGATCGCGGTCGCGCTCGGCAGCGCCGACTTCGGTGCGGTCACGTCGAGGTAGGCCTCGTCGAGCGACAGCGGCTCGACCAGGTCGGTGTGTCCCAGCATGATCGCGCGCACCTGCTGCGAGACCGCCTGGTAGCGCGTGAAGTCGGGCGGCACGAACACCGCGTCCGGGCACAGGCGCTCGGCGCGCGCGGCCGGCATCGCGGAACGCACGCCGTAGCGCCGCGCCTCGTAGCTCGCCGCGCACACGACGGAGCGTGCGCCACGCCAGGCCACCACGACGGGACGCCCGCGCAGGGCCGGGTCGTCGCGCTGCTCGACCGAGGCGTAGAAGGCGTCCATGTCGATGTGGATGAACTTGCGCATCGGCGACGGGTCGTGGCGGCGTCGCGATGCTACTACCCGCGCGCGTCCTGCCAAGGTCCGCGGCACGCGCGCGGCACGGTGCCGCTGCGCGCGACGCGGCGGATTCGTACGCGACGCCGCGGCGGCCTGCCGTCGCGCGCCCCGCCGGCGAAGGCGATCCTGCTTCGGGGTCACGTCGCGGAGAAGGACGATGAGGGACTGCTGCACGCGCGGGATGCGCGGATGGATCGCGGCCGGCATCGCGGTCGCCGCGTTCGGGTCGATGGGCGCGCAGGCGCAGACGGTGTACCGCTGCCGTGGCGCCGACGGCACGACGGCGTATCAGGATCACGCCTGCGCGGCGGGCGAGGTGCAGGCCGAGATCGCGCTGGCCCCCGCACCGCCGCCGTCGCCGTCGCCCGATCCCGCGCCCCCCGCGCGGGCGAACACGGCACGCGCGCAGCGGCCGGCACCGCACGCGCGCGCATCCGCCGGCGAGCGCTCGTGGCAGTGCCGCGGCGCCGACGGCAGCGTGTTCTATCGGCATTCGGCCTGCCCGAAGTCGATCGCCGCGCGCGGCGCGAAGGCGAAGGACGTCGGCGTCACCGCGGTACCGGTCGCACGCGCGGAGGCCTGCCGCGAGCTCACGCGTGCCGGTGCGATCGGCCGCGAGGGTCGCGGCCACGACGAACGCGTGACGACCTACGAGCGCAACGCCGGTCGCGATCCCTGCCGCCGCTACTGAACGCGCGACCGGCGCGAAAGGGTCCGGCGTGCCTGCAGCGCCTGCAGCGTCGTTGCCGTCGCCGCCTGCTAGGATGCGCGTTTCCACACGCGAGGAGCCCCGCATGGCCGTCCGCCGCTCGTCCTTGCTGGTCGCCACGGCGATGCTGGCGCTCGCTGCATGCTCGAAGTCTCCGGCGCCGCCCGCCGCGGGTCCGGCGTCGGGCGCCGCCCCGGCGCAGCCGGCGGCCGACGCGCTGCTCGCGAAGTCGCTCGACGCCTACCGCCAGATGCTGGCGCAGAAGCAGTGGGAATTCGCCGCCCCGGTCGGGCAGGAGATCGTCGACCGGTATCCGGGCACCGCCGCCGCGCAGGAGGTGCAGCAGACGCTCGCCGACGTCACCGCGAAGGCGACCGCGGCGACGACGCAGCGGCGGCTCGCAGCGCTGTGGAGCTACCAGTCCGGCAAGGAATCGGGTGGCGACCAGGTCACCGCGTCGATCTACAGCAGCGACGTCATCGCCGACCGCCGCGTGCGCCTGATCCTGCGCCGCCACGCCGCGTGGGGTCAGAGCGTGTACCTGTTCGGCAGCGGCAAGGGCTTCGAGTGCCGCGGCACCTGCAGCCTCGCGGCGAAGTTCGATGACGCGCCGGCGAAGATCGCGGCGTACCTGCCGGACACCGGCGAGCCGGCACTGTTCATCAAGGACGACAAGGCGTTCATCGAGCGGCTCGCGCGCACGCGCACGCTCGGCATCGACGTCACGGAGAAGGGCAAGTCGACGCGCACGCTGGTGTTCGAGGTCGGCGGCTACGACGCGGCGAAGTTCCCGCCGCTGGCGAAGAAGAAGTAGCCGGCGCCGGTCCGTCAGATCGCGCCGGGGTCGCGCGCCTCGAGCCGCACGCCGGTCGCGACGACCTCGTAATGGCGGTGCGACAGCACGCGCAGTTCACCGCCGTCGGCGAGGCAAACCTTGACGATGCGCTCGATGTGCGCGTTCGCGTGGCTCGCCGGTTCGACGTAGACGTGCACCTCGTAGTCGCGACCGTCGCTGCCGAGCGCGTGGTCGATGCGCTTGAGCACCATCGCCGGGTGTTCTTCGGGGCGGCCCATCGCTGCGGTCCGTTGCCTGGGGTCGTGCACGATTCTGCGCCGACGCCCGGTCTCCTGTGCGGACCGGCGTACACTCGTGCATCGTTCGTTCATCCGGAGGCCGCATGAACCTCGTTCGATCCGCACGCGCCGTCGCGTTCGCGTGCACCCTGCTGTTCCTGACGCTGGCGCTCCCCGCGCCGGCCGCGACCGCCGCGGGCGCGGCGGGCGCGGAAGGCCCCGCCGTCGGCGAGGCCGCGCCGGATTTCCGTCTCCAGGACCAGAAGGGCGATTGGCACACGCTCGCGCAGGAGCGCGGCAAGTGGATCGTGCTGTACTTCTACCCGAAGGACTTCACGCCCGGCTGCACCACCCAGGTGTGCACGTTCCGCGACGACATCGTCGCCCTGCGCAAGGCCGGCGCCGACGTGTTCGGCATCAGCCTCGACGACGTCGCCTCGCACGCGGAATTCGCCGCGAAGTACCACGTGCCGTTCCGGCTGCTGTCGGATGCGGACCAGTCGACCGCGAAGGCGTACGGCGTGCTGGTCTCGAAAGCCGGTTCGCCGCACGCGCGTCGCGAAACCTTCCTGGTCGACCCGCAGGGGCGCGTCGCGCGCCGCTACGAGGACGTCGACCCGAAGGAGAACTCCAAGCAGGTGCTGGCCGACCTTGCCGCGCTCCAGCAGGACACGCGCTGAGGCGGCCGCGCCGGGCGACGCGGAACGCCCGGCAGTGGAAAGCTTCCCGCCGCAGGTCGGTCCCGGCTGCCGCGTGCTCGTGCTCGGCACCGTGCCGAGCGTGGCCTCGCTCGCGATGCGACAGTCGTACGCGCACCCGCACAACCTGTTCTGGCCGTTCATGGGCGAGCTCTACGATGCCGGCCCCGCGCTGCCGTACGCCGAACGCATCGCGCGCCTGTACGCGCACGGCATCGGCATCTGGGACGTGCTGGAACGCTGCGAGCGACGTGGCAGCCTCGACAGCGACATCGTCGCCGCGAGCGAGGTCGCCAATGACATTCCCGGACTGCTTGCGGAGCAGCCGGGCATCGTCGCGCTCGCGCTGAACGGCGCCAAGGCGCTGCAGGTGTACCAGCGGCGCATCGCGCCCGCGATCGAGCCCGCGCGGCGGCCGCACGTGCTGGCGCTGCCGTCGACGAGCCCCGCCAACGCGTCGATCCCGCGGGCGCGCAAGCTCGAGCGCTGGCGTGAGTTGCTCGAATGGTCGCGCCCGCCCCTCCGCACCCGGCGCGGCTGAACCGGCGGCGCGGCTGCGGCGCCGGCCGCACGCCGCTATCGACTCGTTCAGCTTGGCGCGGCGAGACTTCCGCGGCACCCCACCAAGGAGGTTCCATCATGAAGCGCAACCTGTCCCTGCTGTCCGCCGCGCTCGCCGTCGCCATCGGCGCGGCGGCGACGAACGCGAGTGCCGCGGAGGCGAACCTGGACTGCAGGATGACGTTCTCGCTGACCGGCTGGTCGTTGATCTTCAAGCATGCCGAAGGCCACGGCACGGTGACCTGCGAGAACGGCGAATCGATGAAGGTGAAGATCTCCGCCAAGGGCGGCGGCCTCACCGTCGGCAAGTCGCACATCGACAACGGCACCGGTCGCTTCACCGACGTGCACCGCATCGACGACGTGCTCGGCACCTATGCGCAGGGCGATGCGAGCGCGGGCGCGGTGAAGGCGGGCACGGCGCAGGTGCTGACCAAGGGCACCGTTTCGCTCGCCCTCGCGGGCGCGGGCGAGGGCGTCGAGCTCGGCGTCAGTGTCGGCGGCTTCACCATCGAGCGGGCCGGCGAGGCGCGCAAGTAAGCTCCGCCGTCGCGGGTCCCGGCGAGGCCGGGATCCGCGCATCCGCGGGATCGTTGAGACGCAGGGCGCCGGCCGGACTGGGCTGCACGCCTTCGATCGCTGCGCTCCCGCCCGCGGCCGCTAGCCCTCCGCCGGCGGCGCGACCCGGCGTGCGACCCATGCGTCCTTCTTCTCCGGCTTGCCCCAGGCGTCGTAGAGCTCGACGTAGCTGTCCACGACTTCCTGCGCACGCGGGTGCGCGGCGCCGTACCCGGACGCTTCGGTGAACACGCTCCAGGCGCGGTCGAGCTCGCGCTCCGCGTCGTCATAGCGGCCCATGCGGATCAGCACCGTGGCGAGGCCGCGGTACATCGCCGCGCGATACGGGTTGTCGCCGAACGCGGCTTCCGCGTTGTCGGCGACGAAGCGCGCGTGCTTCTCGGCTTCGACGAGGTCGCCGGCGTCGCGCAGCATCAGCGACAGGTTGCCTTCGGCCATCAGCGTGCGCTGCGCGGTATCGCCGTACAGCGTGCGCGCGAGTTCGAGCGCGCGCAGGTAGTACGGCCGCGCTTCGTCGTAGCGATTCTCGTAGCGCAGCGCGCTGCCGAGGTTCATGACCACGACCAGCGTGCGCGGATGGTCCTTGCCGTAGACCTTCTCGGCGATCGGCAACAGCGGCTGCAGCAGCCGGACCGATTCACCGTAGCGCTCGGACTCGTTCTCCAGCATGGCGAGGCTCAGTGTCGCGCTGATCGTCTTGACGTCTTCCGGCCCGAGGCGCGCCCGGTACTTCGCCAGCAGGCCCTGCAGCAGCGGGCGCGCGTCGTCGAACTGGCCGGCGATCGAGTGCGCGACCGCGAGGCCCTGGATGCTGTCGAGCGTCGCCTCGTCGTCGGCGCCGAGCACGCGCGTCCGCGCCTCGATCACGCGCGTGTAGCGCGCCCGCGCGGCGTCGAGCTTGCCGGCGTCGCGCTCGATCGTGGCGAGGCGGTTTTCGACCAGCAGCCGCCGGCGATCGTCCGCCGGCAGGTCGGCGACCAGCTTGAACGCCTGCTGCGCGGCGGCCAGAGCGTCGCGCGAGTGCTTGCCGGCGTTGAGCGAGATCGCGCGCGCGCTGGCGATGTCGGCGCTCTCCGCCGGCGGCAGGCGCGCCGCGCGCGCGGCGGCGACGGCGGCGTCGAAGTGCGCGTCGGCGAGCTCGAATTCGCCGAGCGACGAGTAGCTCGCGGCGATCGTGCGCTCGATGTCGGCGCGCACGTCCGGCTGGCCGGCGAGCTCGCGCCCGACGCGATCGGCGGCCGAGTCGAGCACGACGCGCATCAGGCTGCGGTCCATGCCCTTGGCGCGGTCGGGGTCGATGCCGGCGAGCATGCTGCGCACGAACTCCGACACGCGCTCGGCCTTGGCCGCCTCCTGGCGCGCGAGCGCGAGGCCGCGCAGCGCGAGCAGGGTGCCCACGACCAGCGCGAGCGCGACCAGTACGGTGGCGACGAGGCCGAGCCGGTGGCGCGCGACGAACTTGCGTGACAGGTACCAGCGCGACGGCGGCATCGCCTTGACCGGCCGGTCGGCGCGATAGCGCTCGATGTCGTCGGCGAGCGCGGCGGCCGATTCGTAGCGGTCGTCGCGGTCGGTCGCGAGCGCCTTGCGCAGGATCGCGCGCAGTTCGCCCGGCAGGCGCCGCGCCGCCTCGAGCAGCGCGCTCGACCCGGTCCAGTCGGCGGCCGGCGCGGCGTCGCTGTCGATCGCCGCGAGCAGGGTCTGGCGCGCGCGCGAGGAATGGTGCGCGCCCGATTCCAGCGAGGCCGCGTCGCCGCCGGTCAGCAGCTCGTACAGCACCACGCCGAGCGAATAGACGTCGCTGCGCGTGTCGATGCCGCGTCCCGGCAGCGCCTGCTCCGGGCTCATGTAGAGGCTGGTGCCGGCGCGTTCGGCCGCGACCGCCTCGCCGCCGTCGTCGCCGATCGCGATGCCGAAGTCGATGATCTTCGGCGACGGCACGCCGTCGATGCGCCGCACGAGGATGTTCGCCGGCTTGATGTCGCGATGGATGATGCCCTTCTGGTGCGCGTGCTGCAGGCCGCGGCAGATGCGCGCGAACAGTGCGAGCCGTTCGTCCAGCGGAAGGCTCTCGTCGCGGCAGAAGCGCGTGACCGGCTCGCCGTCGACGACCTCCATCGCGAAGTACGGGTAGCCCTGCTCGGTCGTGCCGGCATCGAACACCTGCGCGATCGCCGGGTGCTGCATCTGCGCCAGCGCCTGCCGCTCGACGTCGAAGTAGGCGCGCGCGAGCGGGCCGGCGACCTGTTCGCGCATGAGCTTGAGCGCGACTTCGCGATGGACGGGACGCAGCTGTTCGGCGAGGTAGACGCGGCCCATGCCGCCTTCGCCGAGCAGGCGGCGCACCACGTACGGCCCGAGCCGGACGCCCGGCTCGAGTGGGCCCGCGTCGCCGGGATCCGGCGAGCGCCCCACGAATTCGGTGGCGTCGTCCGCGCCGGATTGTTCGCCGTGCATGTCCGCCCCTGCCGGTGCCGCCCGGCGCGAAGTCTAGCAGCCCGGGCTGTGGCCGGCGCCGCGCACACTGCGATCCTCAGCCGCTGCCGCCGGCTGGCGTGGCCTTGCGCGCGCGCCAGAGCGCTTCCTGTTCCGGCCGGTCCCAGGCTGCATAGAGCTCGATGAACGTATCGACCGCGTCCTGGGCGCGCGGGTGCGCGGGGCCGAAGCCCTCGGCACGTTCGAAGATGCCCCAGGCGGCCTGCAGCTCGCGTTCGGCCTCGTCGAACTTGCGCGCGCGCAGCAGCACGGTCGCCAGCTCGCGGTGCAGGACCCCGCGCACGCCCTTGTCGCCGAAGGCGGCGCCGTGCTCGACCGCGGCACGGCCCTGCGCCTCCGCCGCGACGAGGTCGCCGGCATCGCGCAGCAGCAGCGACAGGTTCGACTCCGCAGCGGCGGTCGACGGGCTGTCCGCGCCGTACAGTCGCCGCGACAGCGCGACCACGCGCTCGTAGTACGGTCGCGCGTCCTCGTTGCGCCCCTGCTGGCGGATCGCGCCGCCGAGGTTGCTGACCAGGCGCATCGTCAGCGGATGCTCCTTGCCGAACACGCGCTCGAGGATCTCCAGCTGCGGCGCGAGCATGCGCTCGGCGTCGGCATAGCGCTTCTGCTCCAGCGCGATGATCGCGAGGCCGTTGACGGCGTCGAGCGTCTTGGAATGCTCGTCGCCGTGGACGCGTCGGCGGCGCTCGAACAGTTCTTCCAGCAGCGGCCGCGCCTCGTCGAAGCGCGCGGCGTCGATGTCCGCGGTGGTCAGGCTGTCGATCGTCGCGAGGACGTCGACGCTGTCGTCGCCGAACAGGCGCCGTTGCGCGGCGAGCACGCGCATCAGGCGCCGGCGCGCCTCCTCGGGCTTGCCGGCGATGACCTCGATCGCGCCGAGCTTGGATTCCGCCTCGAGGCGGTCGCGGTCCTCGGCCGGCAGTCCCTGGGCGAGCGCGACAGCCTCGCGTGCCTTGGCCAGCGCGACGTCGGCGCGGTCGAAGTTGGCGAGGTTGGCGGCCGAGCGCGCACGCACGCGGACGCGTTCGGCGAGGCCCGCGTTCGCCTGCTCGAGCGCGGCGATCGAGGCTTCGAAATGGCGCTGCGCGACTGCGTAGTCGCCGAGCGAGGCGTAGCTGTCGCCGATCGTGTGCTCGATCGACGCGCGCACCGCCGGTTGCGCGGCGAGCTCGCGGCCGGCGCGTTCCGCGGCGGAGTCGAGCACGAGGCGCATCAGCGCGCGGTCCATGCCCTTGGCGCGGTTCGGATCGATGCCGGCGAGCATGCCACGGGTGAAGTCGGCGACCTGCTCGGCCTTGGCGGCCTCGAGCTGGGCCAGCGCGGCCGAGCGGTGCGCGCGGGCGAGGCCGTCGAGCGCGAGCGCGATACCGGCGAGCAGCGACGCGACGACCACGGCGCCGAGGGCGATGCCGACGCGGTGGCGTGCGAAGAAGGTGCGCGTGAGGTACGCGCGCGTCGGCGCCACCGCCTTGAGCGGGCGCCGCTCGCGGAACCGCTCGAGGTCGTCCGCGAGCGCGGCGGCCGAGTCGTAGCGGTCCGCGCGGTCGCTCGCGAGCGCCTTGCGCAGGATCGCGCGCAGCCCGCCGGGCAGCCGGCGCGAGCCGTCGAGCAGGGCGCCGGCCGCGCCCCCCGCGCCGGCGACGTCGGTGCCGCTGTCGATCGCGGCGAGCAGGGACTGGTGCGGGCCGCGCGTCGAGCCGTGGCTGAGCGGGGCGAGCGCGGCCGCGTCGGCGTCGGTGAGCACTTCGTACAGCATCACGCCGAGCGAATAGACGTCGCTGCGCGTGTCGATGTCGCGCGTCGCCGACTCCGGGCTCATGTACAGGCTGGTGCCGGCGCGGTCGGTCGCCATCGCGCTCGCGGCGACCGCGCCGTCGGCCTCGACCGTGCCGCCGATCGCGATGCCGAAGTCGATGATCTTCGGCATCGGCGTGCCGTCGACGCGGCGGACCAGCACGTTCGCGGGCTTGAGGTCGCGATGGATGATGCCCTTCTGGTGCGCATGCTGGACGCCGTGGCATACGCGTGCGAACAGCACCAGGCGCTCCTCGCGCGACAGGCGCTGCTCGCGGCAGAAGCGCGTGATCGGCAGTCCCTCCACCACCTCCATCGCGAGGTACGGGTAGCCGTCCTCGGTGGTGCCGGCGTCGAACACCTGCGCGATCGCCGGGTGCTGCATCTGCGCCAGCGCCTGCCGTTCGACGTCGAAGTAGGCGCGCGCGAGCGGGCTGGCGACCTGGCCGCGCATGAGCTTCAATGCGACCTGGCGCTGCACCGGGCGCAGCTGGCTCGCGAGGTAGACGCGGCCCATGCCGCCCTCGCCGAGCAGCTCGCGGATCACGTACGGGCCGAGCCGGCTGCCGGGCGCGAGGTCCTCGGGCTGGCCAGCGGGCACGGCCGCGTCGCCGGCGAACTCGGTCGGTCCGTTGGGATCGGATGTGTGCATGGCAGCCCCCTGCGCACGGGCAGTCTAGCAGGGCCGGCGCGTCCGCCGCGGCCGGGCATTCGCGTACACTGGTACCGGCAATCCGCTCCATCGCCAGCGCATGACCCGCGAATTCGACGGCAGCACGACCCAGCGACGCACGATCCGGCCGGCCGGCGGCGGCTTCGGTTCCCGCGAGGGGCCGGACGCGTGCCTCGTCGTGCTGCAGGGACAGCGGCTCGGCCAGCGCATCGACATCGGCGAGCAGCCGATCACCTTCGGCCGTGCGCCCGAATGCGATTTCCAGATCGTCGAGCGCAGCGTGTCGCGCCAGCACGCGCGTGTCTGGAAGGAGCCGAACGGCTATCGCGTCAAGGACCTCGACTCCACCAACAAGACCCTCGTCAACGACCAGCCGATCATCGAGGCCGAGCTGCGCGACGGCGACCACATCACGATCGGCGGCTGCGTGCTGAAGTTCATGGAGCGCTCATCGGTCGAGGCGCGCTACCACGACGAGATCTACCAGCTCGCGACCGCCGATCCGCTGACCGGCCTGTACAACCGGCGCCATTTCCTGCAGCTGCTCGAGCGCGAGCTCGCGCGCAGTGCCAGCCACGGCCGCTCGCTCGCGCTGCTGATCATCGACCTCGACCATTTCAAGTCGATCAACGACCGCCACGGCCATCCCGCCGGCGACCTGGTGCTGAAGGCCGTCGCCGGCGCCCTGCAGCACCATGCGCAGGGCGAGAACATCGTCGCCCGCATCGGCGGCGAGGAATTCGCCATCGCGCTGCCGGAGCAGGGGCTCGCAGACGCCACGCACTACGCGCAGCGCGTGTGCGAGGAGGTCGCCGCGCTCGAGCTCGAGGCCGAGGCCGGCGCGAGCCGTGTCACGGTCAGCATCGGCGTCGCCTGCTGGTCGCCGGCGATGGCCTCGATCGGCGAACTGCTCGCCGCCGCCGACGCGCAGCTCTATCGCGCCAAGCAGGGCGGCCGCAACCGCGTCTGCAACGCGGGCTGAGCGCGGGCCCTCTCTCCCCCGGCGACGCATTCCTCTCCACGCGTGCCCCCCGCTCCCGCTTGCGGGGGAGGGCAGGGTGAGGGCACTCCGGGCGGATCGCTCCGACCGGTGTCGCGTCGCGCTTCGTCTTCTCCTCACCCGCCGCGTTGCGCGCGTCGGCCTCTCCCGCCAGGGGGGAGGGGCGAGCGCGGGGTCTTCCGTCAACGCGCCGTGCGCGCTTTCCCGTTCCTGCCTGCGGGAGACGCGCGCACGGGGCTCAGGCCCACTCGGTCAGGCCTTCGATGTCGTACAGGCGTTTCCAGCTGTCGCGCGCCTTGACGCGCGTGGCGAGCGCGGCGACGTGCGGCCAGGTGGTGGCGGGGCGCGGCATGTTGCGCGACCAGCGCATCAGCATCGTCGCGTAGACGTCGGCGATCGAGAACGCGTCGCCGAGCACGCAAGGTCCGTGCGCGGCGAGGTGTGCCTCGAAGCGTTCCCAGCTCGCCTCGATGCGCCGGCGCGCGGCTTCCTTCGACGCGGCTTCGTGTTCGCGCGGGGCGAAATCCTGGGGGTAGAACCACTGCCGGTAGGCCGGCTGCAGCGTGTTGGCGAAATGCATCATCCACTGCAGGTACGGCGCGCGCGCCGGCGTGCCCGGTGCGGGCGCCAGGCCCGCTTCCGGATGGCGTTCGGCCAGCAGCAGCAACAGCGCACCGCACTCGTACACCGGCGCGCCGTCCACGATCAGCGTCGGTACGGTGCCGTTCGGATTCAGGCGCAGGTACTCGGCGCTCTTGTGCGCATTCGCGTCGAGGTCGAGCTTGCGCAGCTCGTGCGGGGCGCCGATCTCGAGCAGCGCCTGGTGCACGGCCATGCTGGCGGTACCGGGCGAGTAGTAGAGGATGTACATGGGCTCTCCGTGGTCGCGTCGCGAAGGCGGCGATTCTAGCGGCAGCGGCGCGCGACCCAATGACGGCGGCGCGCGAATCGGCGAAACTTGCGGTCCAGCCTCACGATCGGAGCCAGCATGGCCGTCCAGGAAGCGAAGGTGCCGGACATCGGCAACTACACCAACGTGCCCGTCATCGAAGTACTCGTGAAGGTCGGCGACGTGGTGGCGCGCGACCAGGGCCTGGTCACGCTCGAGTCGGACAAGGCGACGATGGAAGTGCCGGCGCCGTTCGACGGCGTCGTGCGCGAGATCAAGGTCAAGGTCGGCGACGAGATTTCCGAAGGCGCGGTCGTCGCGCTGATCGAGGGCGCCGAGACCGGCGCGGCGAAGCCTGCGGACGCACCGAAGCCGGCGCCGTCCGCGCCGCAACCTGCGGACGCGCCGAAGCCGGTGGCGGCATCGCCTTCGTCCCGGCCTGCCGCGGGCGCCGGCACCGGCGGCGATGCGCCCGCGCCGCGCACGCCACCGGTCGCGTTCGATGCGTCCGCGGTGATGCCCGAACGCGTGCCCTACGCGAGCCCGGCGGTGCGCCTGTTCGCGCGCGAACTCGGCGTCGACCTCGCCCTGGTCGAGGGCACCGAGCGCAAGGGCCGCATCTCGAAGCAGGACGTGCAGGCCTTCGTCAAGGCCGCGCTCGGCGGCGGCGCGCCGCGAGCGGCGACCGGCGGCGCGAGCGGCGGTGGCCTGAACCTGCTGCCGTGGCCGCAGGTCGACTTCGCCAAGTTCGGCGAGATCGAGACCAGGGCGCTGTCGAAGATCAGGAAGATCTCGGGTGCGAACCTCGCGCGCAACTGGGCCATGATCCCGCACGTGACGCAGCACGACGATGCCGACGTGACCGAGCTCGAGGCGCTGCGCGTGCAGCTCAACAAGGAGAACGAGAAGGCCGGCATCAAGCTGACCATGCTCGCGTTCCTGGTCAAGGCGGTCGTGGCCGCGCTGAAGAAGTATCCCGAGTTCAACGCCTCGCTCGACGCGAGCGGCGAGAACCTCGTGCTGAAGAAGTACTTCCACGTCGGTTTCGCCGCCGACACGCCGAACGGCCTGGTCGTGCCGGTGCTGCGCGACGCGGACCGCAAGGGCGTGATCGAGATCGCGCAGGAAACCGGCGAGCTGGCGAAGAAGGCGCGCGAGGGCAAGCTCGGTCCGGCCGACATGTCGGGCGGCTGCTTCTCGATCTCCTCGCTCGGCGGCATCGGCGGCACCGCGTTCACGCCGATCGTCAACGCGCCGGAAGTCGCGATCCTCGGCGTGTCGAAGTCGGCGATCCGGCCGGTCTGGGACGGCAAGGCGTTCCAGCCGCGCCTGCTGCTGCCACTGTCGCTGAGCTATGACCACCGCGTGATCGACGGCGCCGCCGCGGCACGCTTCACCAGCTACCTGGGCCAGGTGCTCGCCGACATGCGCCGCGTGCTGCTGTGACCGCGCGCGTGCCCGGCCTGGCCAGCGGCGTGAGCCAGGGATGCGGCCTGCGGGCGTCGCGCGCGGCGTTCCGCGAGATCATCGCCGGCGTCGCCGCGGCGGGCGCCCACGCCGGGCACGCGGCCGACTCGGCGCTCGCGGCATGAGGCCGCCGTCGCGCCGCCCCCCATCGATCCAAGGAGCCTGCCGTGGCCACCGTTGAAGTCAAAGTCCCCGACATCGGCAACTTCACCGGCGTGCCGGTGATCGAGATCCTGGTCAAGCCCGGCGACACCGTCGCCAGGGACCAGGGCCTGGTCACGCTCGAATCCGACAAGGCGACGATGGAAGTGCCGTCGAGCGTCGCCGGCGTCGTCAGGGAAGTGCGCGTCCGGCTCAACGACGAAGTCGCCGAGGGCACGATCGTCGCGGTGATCGAGGCGGCCGAGGACGGCGCCCCGTCTTCGCCTTCACCGATCCCGCCCGCGGCACAGGCCGCGCACGGTGCGGGTGGCGGGACGACGGCGAAGACGCCGCCGGACGCACCCGCACCCCGCCCCTCTGCTGCCAGCGGGGGAGGGGAGACGGCAGCCGCTCCGATCGCCGCGCCGCAGGCGGCGGCAGCGACCGGTCGCAAGGCCGACGTCGAATGCCAGGTCGTCGTGCTCGGTTCCGGGCCCGGCGGCTACACGGCCGCGTTCCGCGCCGCGGACCTCGGCCAGGACACCGTGCTGATCGAGCGCCACGCGGCACTCGGCGGCGTCTGCCTCAACGTCGGCTGCATCCCGTCGAAGGCGCTGCTGCACGCGGCGCGCGTGATCGACGAGGCCGCGCACGCGGGAGATTTCGGCATCGCGTTCGGGGCGCCGAAGATCGATCTCGGCAAGCTGCGCGCGTACAAGGACAAGGTCGTCGCGCAGATGAACGGCGGCCTCGCCGGCATGTCGAAGCAGCGCAAGGTGCGCGTGGTCGAAGGCACGGGCACGTTCGTGTCCCCGAACGAGATCGAAGTCGCCGGCAAGGACGGCACGAAGCTCGTGCGGTTCGAGAAGGCGATCATCGCCGCGGGTTCGCAGGCGCTGAAGCTGCCGGGTTTCCCGTGGGACGACCCGCGAATGATGGATTCCACCGATGCGCTCATGCTCGCCGACGTGCCGAAGAGGCTGCTCGTCGTCGGCGGCGGCATCATCGGCCTCGAGATGGCGTGCGTCTACCACGCGCTCGGCAGCGAGGTGACGGTGGTCGAACTGATGGACCAGCTGATGCCGGGCGCGGACCCCGACCTCGTGCGGCCGTTGCAGCAACGCCTGGCCAAGCGCTATGCCGGCATCCACCTCGGGGTCAAGGTCGCGAAGATCGAAGCCGGGAAGAAGGGACTCACGGCGACATTCGAAGGCGCGAAGGCGCCCGAGCCGCAGCTCTACGACCGCGTGCTCGTCGCGATCGGCCGCACGCCGAACGGCGCGAAGATCGGTGCCGACAGGGCCGGCGTGGTCGTCACCGAGCGCGGTTTCATTCCGGTCGACCGGCAGATGCGCACGAACGTGCCGCACATCTTCGCGATCGGCGACCTCGTCGGCCAGCCGATGCTCGCGCACAAGGCGACGCACGAGGGCAAGGTCGCGGCGGAAGTCGCCGCGGGCGGGAAGAGCGAGTTCCTCGCGCGCGTGATCCCGTCGGTCGCCTACACCGACCCGGAGATCGCCTGGGTCGGCCTGACCGAAGCCGAAGCGAAGAAGCAGGGGATCCAGCTCGGCGTCGGCAAGTTCCCGCACGCGGCGTCGGGGCGGGCGGTCGGCGTCGGCCGCACCGAGGGGTTCACCAAGCTGCTGTTCGACGAGGCGACGCACCGCGTCGTCGGCGCCGGCATCGTCGCGCCGAATGCGGGCGACCTCATCGCCGAGGTCGCGCTCGCGATCGAGATGGGCTGCGAGGCGGCGGATATCGGCCTCACGATCCACCCGCACCCGACGCTGAGCGAATCGGTCGGCATGGCGGCCGAGGTCTACGAAGGCACGATCACGGACCTCTACGTGCCGAAAAGGAAGTAAGGCCCGGCCCCCGCCCGGCGCCGGCGGCGCCGCGCGGGCTCAGCCTTCTGCGCGCCGACGCGGCCCCCGCTCGCCGAGCGCGGCCGGCACGAAGGCGCCGAGCGTGGCTTGGCCGGCGAGGATCAGCGCGGCATGGCCACCCTCGTGCGCGCGCGCGTCCTGGCGTGCCTCGACCGTTCCGGTGCGACCCGCGCGCTGCGGGCATCCCGTGTCGTGCGCCGCATCCGCGGCCGGCGCCGTGCAGTGGGCGCAATCCGGGATCGCGTAGCGGCTGAACCTCGGTGCATGCACGTCGCCGAGCGGCTGGGCGCCGGCGATCGGGCCGGCGAGGGCGATGCATGCGGACAGCAGGACGACCTTGGCGCGCGTCATGGCGGAACCTCCGAAGCGACGCGGGCGCGCCGCAACCGGCTGTGAGCGGTGCAGCGCGCCGATAGTTCCCACCCGTTCAGCCGTGGCGGCGGTCGTCGTGCTTGCCGTGATCGTCACGCCCGCGCTCCTTCGGCGGCGGGGCGGAACGCGGCGCGGAGCGCGGCGAAGCCGCCGGTCGCGCCGCGGCGGGCGGTCGCCCATTCGACGGCGGGCGGGACGACGCGGGAGGCCGCGTCGCCGCCGGCGGTCGCTGCGCCGGCGGATGCGCCGCCGCGGGCGGGTGCGCAGCGGGGCGGGAGGCCGGTCGCGCAGGCTGCGGCCGTGCCGGCAGGCGCGACGCCGGCGGCGTCGGGCGCGGCGCGGCGACGTTCGGCCGCGGCCGCGGCGCGGGCGCGACCGGTCGCGGCGGCGGTGGCGGGCGGTGCCCGCCCTGGTGCGGCCGCGGCGGCCGGTGTTGCGGGCGCCAGTGGCTCCAGTGGTCGCGCCGGTGGTACCAGGGGCGCGAGCGGTAGTGCGTGTCCCAGTAGCTGCCGAGCACGAAGCTGATGATCGGGACGCCGATGCGCGCGCCGTACTCGGTGATGTAGACGGGGCGATGGTCGTACTCGAATGCGACGTAGTCGCCGGCGACCCAGCCGCGCTCGCCCCAGACGACGACGTCGCACCAGAGGTAGTCGTCGATGCAACCCTGGATCGAGATCGGCGTGCCGCGCGCGAGCGTGCGGATGCGCGGGAAGTCGACATCGGGACCGGCGCGCAGGCTCACGCTCGCGGTCGTGTAGCCGTCGGCAGCGAGCGCCGCCCCGGCGAACAGGCCGAGCGAGGCGAGGGCGAAGGCACAGCTCAACAGGCGTTTCATGCGCGCAGTCTCCGGCGGCGTCGATGCAGCGACGATGCCGTGCTTTCGCGCCGCGGACAAGCCGCGGCGAACCGGGCGTTCAGCGCGCGATGCTTTCGAAACCGTCGCTGAAGATCAGGTCGGCGACGTTCGCGCAGGTTCCCGGCACCTGCGCGTGGCTCAGTGCGATGTCGTCGACGAACCAGCCTTCGCCGGTCACGCCCTGGTCGGTGCGGTAGAGCCAGCGCAGCTTGACCTGCTGGCCCGCGTACGCCGACAGATCCACCTCGCGCGGCGTGAATGCGAACTGGCCCTCGCCGGTGAATGCGCCGGAACCCTCGGCGATGCCGCAACGCGTGCCGCCGTCGGTGATCGTGCCGGGATCGCCGCCGACCGGGGTCAGGCGCGTCCAGTGGCTGCCGCCGTCCTGCGAGATCTCGATCACGCCGCCGTCCCAGCCCCGTTCGATGTCCCACGCGGTCCAGAACGACAACCGCGGCTGTTCGCCCGCGGTGAGGTCGAGTGGCGGCGTCACCAGGGTCACGCACAGGTTGTTGCCGCGGTCGACCAGAAGCTCTGCTGTCCGCCGTGCTTGCGCGCGGTCGACATGTGCCAGCCGGCGTGGCCGACCTGCGGCGGCAGCGCGCTCGTCGTCGGAGCGCCGACGCCTTCGGCGTCGAACAGCGGGTCGCCCGGTTCCGCGCCGGAGGTGAAGGTGCCGTCGCCGGCCGGGCCGGTCGGCAGCGCCGAGAGCCGCACGAGGTTGGCATCCTCGCTGCCGTTCGCGTCGTCGCTCGCGCGCACGATGTAGTGCCACGGCGCGTCGGCCGTCACGCCGGCATCGGCGAACGCCGCGCCGGCGATGCCGCCGGCGATGCGGTTGGCCTCGTCCGGGATGAAATCCGCGTCGGTCGACCGGTAGACCGCGTACGACGCCGGCCCGCCGCAGGCCGGTTGCGCCGGCGGCCAGGCGAGGTCGATGCGGCATTGGGCGCTGCCCGCGTTGGTCGCCGAGCCGATGCCGGCGAACAGCGGCGGCGCGGTGCAGGCGCCGCTCGTGCGCGCTTCGACGCAGGCCGAGGCCGGCGCCGCGCAATGCCCGCTCGCATCGAGCGCGACGACGCGATAGCCGTAGTCCACCTCGCCGGACGCGGTCGTGTCGGACCAGGTCGTCGCGGCGAGCTGGTCGGCGAGGGTCTGGAACGTGCCTGCGCAACCGCCTTGCGCGCGCTCGATGCGGTAGAGCGCCTCCGGCGCGGCAAGGGTCCAGGCGAGGTCGATCCGCTGGTCGCCGTTCGGCGTCGCCGCGAGCGCCGGCGTCGGCGGCGCCTCGCACAGGTGCGGCTCGAGCACGAAGAAGCCTTCGTCGATGCCGGTCGCGATGACGTGGCCGCTGCCGGGGAAGCGATAGTTGTTCCAGCTGCCGTTGAACTCGGCGTGGTCGCTCGCCGGGAAGGTGTCGAACCAGGCGACCTCGGTCAGCTGCGCCGCCGACAGGTTGTCGATGCGCAGGATGCGCACGCCAGCCTCGTAGTTCGACTGGAAGACGTACTGCTCGTGCACGTAGAGGTTGTGGTCGATGACCGGCAGCGCGCTGTCGTGGTGGCCGACCAGCACCGGTGCATCGAGGTCGCTCACGTCCCAGACGTAGGTGCGCGCGACGTGGCCGAAGTTGCTCTCGTCGAGCTCGTCGTCGACCAGCAGGTACCGGTGGTCCCCGGTCAGCCAGCCCTGGTGCGGATAGGACGCGCCCGCGTGGGTGACCGACGACAGCGTGACCGGGGCACCCTTGTCGGTGACGTCGACGATCGCGACACGCTTGGTCGGCCCGTTCGAGTCGACGCAGATCTCGTGCCCGGCGTGGTCGGCGTCGGGGCCGGCGTAGATCCAGCACTGCGATTCGTGCGTGTAGCCGGCATTGGGCAGGTGCGTGAACTGCGTGTCGGCGACGCAGCCCGCGTACACCGGCGCGTCCGGCACGCGGATGTCGAGCATCTGCAGGCCACCGGGGCGCGCATCGCCGGGGCAGGTCAGGTTGCTGCCCGGCACGTAGGCGTAGCCGGTCGCCTCGTTGATGGAAATCGTGTGGCTGCTGCCGAACGCGCCGTACCACGCGATCTCGGCATGCGCCTGCGGCGCCGACAGGCCGCGCAGGTTCGTGAGGTCGAACACCTGCATGCCGTGGCCAGGGTTGTTGTCGCTGGCGACGTAGGCATGGTCCTGGTACACGCGCACGTCGCGCCAGAGCGAACTGCCGGTGCCGGCGTGGGTGGGCAGCTTGCCGAGGTAGACCGGATGGGTCGGATCTTCGAGGCGGTAGAACGCGACGCCGTCGTCGGCTCCGACCAGCGCGTACTCGATGCCGTCCTCGGGGTCGGTCCAGCCCCACAGGCTGTTGGTGCTCGCGGCCGAGAACTCCGACAACGGCACGAACGCGAGCAGGTCGATGTTCGAGCACGGGTAAGGGCCCGCCATGCCGTCGACGCACGGCGTCGCATGCATCGGCGCGAGCGGTCGCGACGCGACGGGCCGCGCCGCGAGCAGCGCGCGCATGCCGGGATCCGTGGGCGTCGGCGGCGCGGCTGCCGGTGCCGCCGCGAGCGGCGCGCTCCCCGCGAAAAGTCCCAAGGCCAGGGCGACCGCGCGCCCGCTCGACTGGAACATCGATCCGCTCCCCAATGGCCGGCTGCAGGCACGCCGCACGATGGCGGCGACCCCGCAGTCTAGCGCGATCCACCGCCCGCGGCCGGGTCGGCGAGGACGTCCGCGACCTCGTAGTGGCGCACGAGCGGCTCCATCTCGAGCAGGTAGTTCTCGTCTTCGGGGTAGTAGACCGAGCGGTCGGGGTTCTCGCCCGCGAACGCGCGCACGGCGTCCATCGAATCCCATAGCGAGACGAGCATGATCTCGCTGTGCTCGCCCTGGATTCGCCGCAGTACGGTCACGCCGCGGTTGCCGGGCGTGTTCGCGTAGTCCTTGAGTCCGGTTTCCCGCAGGTGGGCGATGTAGGCATCGGCCCGGTCGGCCAGGGTGATGCCCCGCCAGATGCGCGCGATCATGCGATCCGACCTCCTGAACGAGCCCGGCGCATCTTCGCATGCGCGTGCCCGGCGTGGTAAGGCAGGCTCGCGGAAATACCCACGTGGGCGATTCATGCCCATAATGAGGCCGGTCGTCGGTGCGCGCGCCCGCGGGGCCGGCGGCGCGGTGCACCTGGAGGAGGTGGAATGCTCGCGTTTCTCGGCTGGATCGTCGCGCTCGTCGCGGCCGGCATCGTGGTCGTCCTGCTGCGCGCGCTGCGTGCCGAGCGGGCGCGCAGCCATGACCTGCTGTACGAGAAGATCGAGCTCGAGAACGAACTCGACGAGGCGCGCAACGACCCGCACGGCGACACGCGCAGCGCCGCGCACGACGCGCTGCGCGCCGTCGCCGACCGCCTCGACGCGCCGCTCGGGTCCGCGCGCGCCCATCTCGAGGACGTCGGCGCGCAGATCGAGGACTACCGCGAGCGCGTGCGCCAGTTCGACGCCGCCGTGCAGTACTGCCTGCAACCGGTCGAGATGATCTTCGGCGCCGACAAGGCGACCCTCGACCAGCTCGTCAGCCACGTCGAGGGCGCGCGCCGCAAGCTGTTCGAGGCGCGCGCGGCGTTGCAGAAGAGTCCCCTGCACAAGTCCGCCAGCCCGCTCGACGGCGGCCTGGGCGAGATCGACGTGCTCGCCGACTACGCGCGTGCGCTGCGCATCGCGCCGGCCGCGACCGCGGGCGAGGCCGGCGGCGCCGAAGAAACCGCGATGGAGCCGCGCTGAAGACCGCGTTCGTCGCCGGCGCGAGCGGCGCGATCGGGCGGTTCCTGCTGCCGCGCCTGCGCGAGGCCGGTTGTGAAGTCGGGGCACTGAGCCGGCGCGCGCGTCCCGCCATGCCGGGAGTGCAGTGGACCATCGCCGACCTGCGCCACGCGCCCGACCCGGGCGTGGTCGACGTCGCCTTCAGTTGCGGCCCGCTCGACGCGTTCGCGGACTGGTTCGAACGCAGCGGCGTGCGTGCCGCGCGCGTCGTCGCCCTCGGTTCGCTCAGCATCGACAGCAAGCGCGACTCGCCCGACCCGGCCGAGCGCGAGGTCGCAAGGCGGCTCGCGGACGCGGAATGCCGGCTGCAGGCGGCCGCCGCGGCGCGCGGTTGCGCCTGGGCCGTGCTGCGGCCCACGCTCGTCTACGGCGCCGGCCTCGACCGCAGCCTCACCCCGCTGGTGCGCCGCGCGCGGCGCTGGCGGGTGTTCCCACGCATCGACGCGCGCGGCCTGCGCCAGCCGGTGCACGCGGACGACCTCGCCATGGCCTGCATCGCCGTCGCGCGCGAGCCGCGCTGCGCCGGTCGCATCTACGCGCTCGGCGGCGGCGAACGGCTGCCGTTCGGGCAGATGCTCGCGCGCGTGCGTGAATCGCTGCCGTTCGCGACGGTCGCGTTGCCACTGCCGCCGCCGCTGCTGCGCGCGGCGCGATCGCTCGCGCCGCGGCGCCTGCACGGTGCGCTCGCGCGCCTGGAGCAGGACCTCGTCGCCGACGACGCGGCGGCGCGCGCGGACTTCGGCTGGGCGCCGCGCGCGTTCCGCCCCGACGCGCGCTGCTGGGTCGCGCCGGAACCTTCCGATTGAACGGCGCGCGCGGATCGCCGATGCTGTCCCCGAGGTGATGCGATGAAAGCCTGGATGGTCGCCGTGCTGCTGCTGGCTTCGACATGCGCGCCCGTGCGCGCCGCCGTCGTCGTCGAGGCCTGCCACGCCGGCAGCCGCTACGACGTCACCATCGCGCCGGACGTGCTGCTGTTCGAACGCAGCGGCGTGCCGGGGCGGGTCGAGCTGCGCGACGCAGCGCTGGTCGTCGACGGCGCACGCATCCCACTCAACACCGAGGATGCCGATCGCCTGCAGCTGTTCTCGCGCGAGCTGCGCGGCCTGGTCGCTCCGCTGAAGGCGCTCGCCCAGCGCGCGCTCGACCTCGCCACCGGCGTCGTGCGCGCCGAGGCGCGCGCGGTCGGTGGCGACGCGGCCACGCGCTCCGACGTCGACCGGCGCATCTCCGCGCTCGCCGCCGCGATGCGCACGCGCATCGCGGCCAGCCGCAGCTCGCGCGACTGGCAGCAGGACATGCTCGAGCGGCAGCTCGACGACGCCCTCGCCGAACTGGTGCCGGTGCTCGCGGCGGGCGCCGGAAGCAAGGCCCTCGACGCCCTGCTCGACGGCGACGTCGATGCCGCGGTCGACACGCAGGCGCGCGCGCTCGCGCTCGGCCAGCGCGTGCAGGCGAAGATCGAGCGGCGGATGGAGGAACTGCGCCCGGCCCTGGAGGCGCTGTGCCCGGACCTGCGTCGCCTCGCCGAACTGCAGCAGGGCGTGCGCGACGGCGACGGACGCACGCTCGACCTGGTCGAATTCGACGAGCGCCGCTGAGCCGCCACGTCGCTACGCAACGGTATTGCGCGACCCTGCGCGGGCGGGCGCCGCCGTGCACTGTCTGCCTTTGCTGCGACGCAGCGCATTGAGTGCATGGAATTTTTCGCCGCAGTGCAGCGTTGCCAACGCTCGTTTGAACGACCTAAGATGCCGTGCGTTTCGCGCTGTCGCCGACGCCATCCAGGACGCCAGAAGGGGCTCAATCCATGCAGGTTCGAACCATCACGACTGCCGCCGTCGCCATCGCGCTGTTCGGCAGTCTGGCCGCGCGCGACGCGCGCGCCTACGACTACACCGCGCCCGTGGTGTTCCACGCGACGGCCACCTTCGATCCGGCGAACGGCGTCATCCCGTTCCCGAACAACCTGCTGTTCAACGGCACGACCGACCTCACCGTGAACATCCCGGTCGACCCGAACGCGCCCGACGCGGGCCCGAAGCTCGCGATGAACGCGCTCGACGGCTTCAGCACTACCGCGCCGTGGGCGACGACGTTCTCCGCGCCCATCAGCGCGGCCTCGCTCGCCGGCAACGTGCGCGTGTTCGAGGTGACGCTGAGCGGGCCGGGCGGCGCCGTCACCGGCGTCACGCGCGAGCTCGCCTCGCCGGGCGAGTTCGTCGCCACGCTGTCGCCGTCCGACACCACCGGCCGCACGCTCGCGATCGTGCCGACGCGTCCGCTGAAGGAACGCACGTCGTACATGGCCGTGCTGACCAACGGCATCAAGGACGCCGGCGGCAACGAGATCCGCGGCTCGTTCACCTACCTGCTCTCGTCCACCCAGCGCGCGCTGTGCTCGGGCGGCCATTCGACCCTGCCCGCGCTGTCCGACGCCCAGGCCTGCCAGCTCGAGCCGCTGCGCCAGCTCAACAGCTCGCAGGCGGCCGCGGCGGCGGCCGCCGGCGTTCCGGCGGGTTCGATCGCGCTGACCTGGGTCATGACCACGCAGAGCATCACGCCGACGATGCGCGCGCTGACCGCGATCACGCAGGCGTCGCCGCCGGCGACCGTGCGCGCGGCCCCGACCGGCAAGACGCTTGCCGACCTCGGCCTCGGCCTGCCGCCGATCGCCGACATCTACATCGGCACGATCGACCTGCCGTACTACCTCGGCGTGCCGAGCGCATCGAACCCGACCGCGCCGCTGACCAGCTACTGGAAGGCCGCGCCGGGCGCCTACATCCCGCAGTGCGCCGGCTTCGGCCTCGACCCGACCTCGACCAACCTCACCGCGTGCAACCCGGTGCCGGTCGCAACCAAGGCGGAGACGGTGCCGCTGCTGCTGACGCTGCCGAACAGCCGTGCCGGCCGCACCAAGCCGGCCGCGGGCTGGCCGCTGGTGATCTTCCAGCACGGCATCACGCGCAACCGCACCGACATGTTCGCGATCGCCGGCACGCTCGCGGCGCAGGGCTACGCGGTCGTCGCCATCGACCTGCCGCTGCACGGCCTGACCGACACGCACAACCCGTTCTACGTCGGCAACACCCCGTTCGGCGCGATCGCGCGCGAACGCACGTTCGACCTCGACCTCACCAACAACGCAACCGGCGCGAACGGCCCGGATGGCGCAATCGACCCGTCGGGCAGCTACTTCACCAACCTGACCAGCCTGTTGACGTCGCGCGACAACCTGCGCCAGGGCGAAGCGGACCTGCTGCAGCTCTCGCACGCGGCGGTGAACCTGCCCGACGTCGACGAAAGCCGCATCGCGTTCGTCGGCCAGTCGCTCGGCAGCATCGTCGGCACGGTGTTCCTCGCCAACGATCCGAACGTCGACGTCGGCCTGCTGTCGGTGCCGGGCGGCGGCATCGCGCGCCTGCTCGACGGCTCGCCGACGTTCGGCCCGCGCATCCGCGCCGGCCTTGCCGCGGCCGGCGTCACGCCGGGCACGCCGACCTACGACAGCTTCATGGTCGCGGCGCAGACCGCGGTCGATTCCGGCGACCCGATCAACTTCGCCGGCAATGGCACCCTGCTCGACCTCAGCCGCGTCGACGAGGACGGCGAACCGCTGCCGCGCAAGCGCATCCTCGCGCACGAGGTCGTCGGGGGTGGCGACGTGCTGCCGGACCAGGTCATCCCGAACACCGTGCCGGGTGCGCCGTTGTCGGGTACCGAACCGCTGGTGCGCGCGCTCGGCCTGTCGCCGGTCGCCGGCAGCGTGCAGGACCCGGACGGCATCCGCGGCGTCACCCGCTTCCTGCAGGGCACGCACGGTTCGCTGCTCGACCCGAGCGACTACCCGGCCGCGACGGTCGAGATGCAGGGCGAGATGGCGAGCCTGATCGTGACCGGCGGCAACGCGGTCCAGGTCGGCAACCCGTCGGTGATCATCACGCCGTAAGCCCGCGGCTCGCGGCAACGAACGAGGGGCGTGCCGTCGCGGCGCGCCCTTTTTTCTGGCGGAGGTGGCATGCGCAGCATCGAGGACTGGCTCGCGAGCTATGCCGCGGACCATCGCAACCCGACCAACGTCGCGGTCCACTGGGTCTGCGTGCCGGCGATCCTGTGGGCGGTCGTCGCGTTCCTCTGGCTGCTGCCGGTGCCGCCGTCGATCGGCCGCACCGGTTTCTGGTGCGGCCTCGTGATGGTCGGCGCGTTCGCGTTCTACTGGCGCCTGTCGCGCCCCCTCGGCGCGGCGATGGCGGTGCTGTTCGTGCTGCTCGGCCTGCTGACCGAAGGCCTGCATCGCTGGCTCGGCGGCCAGCACCTGCTGTGGCTCGCGATCGGCGTGTTCGTCGCGGCCTGGGTCGGGCAGTTCGTCGGCCACCGGATCGAAGGACGGCGGCCGTCGTTCCTGACCGACCTCGCCTACCTGCTGATCGGTCCGGCGTGGCTGGTCGGCAAGCTGATGCGTCGCACCGGCATCGAGTACTGAAGCGCACGCGTGCGCCGCACCGCGCGCGTCGCGGAAGCGCGCGGTGCCGCTCAGTCGAGCACGATGCCGGCGAGTCGCTGCAGCGCCTCGGCGTACTTCGCCGCGGTACCGGCGATGACCTCGGCCGGGATGCGCGGGCCGGGCGCGGTCTTGTTCCAGTCGAGCGTCTCGAGGTAGTCGCGCACGAACTGCTTGTCGTAGCTCGGCGGGCTGATGCCGACGCGGTACTGGTCCGCCGGCCAGAAGCGCGACGAATCCGGCGTCAGCATCTCGTCCATCACGTACAGCCTGCCGTCGGCGTCGGTGCCGAACTCGAACTTGGTGTCCGCGATCAGGATGCCGCGCTCGGCCGCGTAGGCCGCGGCCCAGGCGTAGATCGCCAGCGTCGCGTCGCGCACGCGCTCGGCCATCTCGCGGCCGACGAGGTCGACGACCTGCGCGAAGCTGACGTTCTCGTCGTGGTCGCCGACGGCGGCCTTGGTCGACGGCGTGAAGATCGGTTCATCCAGCTTCTGCGCCTGCTGCAGGCCGGGTGGCAGCGCGATGCCGCACAGCGAGCCCGTCGCCTGGTAGTCCTTCCAGCCCGAGCCGATCAGGTAACCGCGCGCGATCGCCTCCACCGGCACCGGCTTCAGCCGCCGCGCGACGACGCTGCGCTTCGCGTACAGCGCGACATCGGTGCCGGGCGGCAGCACCGGGGCGACGTCCTTGCCGGTCAGGTGGTTCGGCACCAGGTGCGCGGTGCGGCCGAACCAGAAGTTCGAGATCTGGCACAGCATCTCGCCCTTGCCCGGGATCGGATCGGGCAGCACGACGTCGAACGCGGACAGGCGATCGGTCGCGACGATCAGCAGCTCGTCCGCGGACAGCGCATAGACGTCGCGCACCTTGCCGCGATGGACGAGTTCGAGGCCGGGCAGGTTCGATTGCAGGAGGGTCGTGGGCACGCGCGGGATCCGGAATGCGGCGGCGGGACGCGGATTGTAGCGGCGCAGGCCCGTGGCTGCGGCGCGCGCCGGCGCTGCCGCGGCCGGCCGGAAGCCGGCCTGCTAGAATCCGCCGTCCCGCACCGTCGACGTCCCACGTGCCGATCCTCCCGCCTCGCGCGTCCGCGCGCCGCCCCGGACCTTGCCGATGAGCATGATCGGCAAAGTCGTCGGCGCGATCCTCGGCCTGGTCGTCTTCCGCAGCCCGTTCGGCCTGCTGATCGGGCTGCTGCTCGGGCATTTCTACGACTCCATGGCCGGCGCGCGACCCGGGCGCCCGTCGCTCGGGCGTGGCTTCGTCGAGCCGCTGTTCGCCTTCGCCGGCGCACTCGCGAAATCCGACGGGCGCGTGTCGCAGGCGGAAATCGACGCGGCCGAGGCGCTGATGGCGCGCCTCAACCTCGACGCGGGACTGCGCCGCGCGGCGATCGAGCGTTTCTCGGCCGGCAAGCAGCCCGGCTTCGACATCGACGGCGTGCTGCGCGAACTCGTGGTCTGGTGCCGCGGCCGGCGCGACCATGCGTTCATCGTGCTCGACCTGCTGCTCGACCTCGTCTACGCCGAGGGCCCGCTCGCGGGTGCGAAGCGGGCACTGCTGCAGCGCCTGTGCGCCGCGCTCGGCGTGCGCGAGCACGAACTCGCGGCGCTCTCCGCGATGAAGGGCTACGGGCCGTGGCGTGGCGCGTGGACCGGGCCGTACGGCCCGGCCGGCGGCGGGAGCGGCCCGCGGCCGCCGCCGCAGCGGCCGTCCGAGGTCGATCCCTACGCGGTGCTCGGCCTCGCGCGCGGCGCCAGCGACCGCGAGATCAAGCTCGCCTATCGCCGCCTGATGAGCCAGCACCATCCGGACAAGCTCGGCAACGTGCCGGACGAGGTGAAGCGCCGCTCGGAGCAGCGCGCGCGAGAGATCAACGCCGCCTACGAACACATCCGCGACGAGCGCGGCATCCGCTGATGCGCAGCGCGCCCGCGCGCCGCGCCCGTTGCGAACGACGACCACCACGGAGCCAGCCATGAAACCATCGCCGATCATCGCGCCCTCGATCCTGTCGGCGGACTTCGCCCGCCTCGGCGAGGAAGTCCAGGCCGTGGTCGCCGCCGGCGCGGAGTGGGTCCACTTCGACGTGATGGACAACCACTACGTGCCGAACCTGACGATCGGGCCGCTCGTCTGCGAGGCGCTGCGCCGCCACGGCGTGACCGCGCCGATCGACGTGCACCTGATGGTCAAGCCGGTCGACCGCATCGTGCCCGATTTCGCCAGGGCCGGCGCCAGCGTGATCAGCTTCCATCCGGAAGCGAGCGAACACGTCGACCGCACGATCCAGCTGATCCGCGACAGTGGCTGCAAGGCCGGGCTCGTGTTCAACCCGGCGACGCCGCTGCACCACCTCGACCACGTGCTCGACAAGCTCGACCTCGTGCTGATCATGTCGGTCAACCCGGGCTTCGGCGGGCAGAGCTTCATCCCGTCCGCGCTCGACAAGCTGCGCCGCGTGCGCGCGCTGATCGACGCCAGCGGCCGCGACATCCGGCTCGAGGTCGACGGCGGCGTGAAGCCGTCGAACATCGCCGACATCGCGCGCGCCGGCGCCGACACCTTCGTCGCCGGCTCGGCGATCTTCGGCGAGAAGGACTACGCCGACGTCATCGCGCGCATGAAGGCCGCGATCGCCGCCGCCTGAGCGCGCGCTGGCGCGCTGCTGCAGGCGCTGCAGGAAAGAACACCGCGCCGGGCCCTTGCGGGGAGGGGAGGGCGGGAAGCTGCCCGGCGCGGTGCGGGAAAGAGTGCGTGTGTTCGCGGGCCCCCCGTCCCGTCAGATCACCTGCCAGGACGGATCCACGTCGCGATCCGTCGCCGCGCAGGCCGTGCCCATGTCCGCGTGCGGCTGCGGCGGCGGCAGCGCCTCGCCGCCGAGCGGGGGCGATCCGGCGGGCACGCGCGCGACCGGCTCGAGTCGCGCCGCGCGTGGTTTCGGTTGCATGCGCATTCCTCCGTTCACAGGCGTGCCGAGGCGAGCAGGCCGAGCAGCAGGGCGCCGAGGGCGAAGACCACGCGCAGGCGTTCGCGCGCATGCAGTTCGGCGTTCGGATCGGGTTTGTCGTGCGGCATGGTCGTGTCTCCGTCGGGCGATGCCATTCCAGCGCCGGCCGCGGCGCGCGTGGCGGCGCCGTTCGGGCCGCGCGCGGACGAGTTCTGGCGAAACGCGGGCGGCTGCGCCGACGGCGTTGCGCGTGCCGGCGCGCGCTGCGTAAGCTGGCCCTGCACAGCCGGAGCCGCCGCATGCCGCGCACCATCGCGATCGTCGAGGACGAACCCCTGATCCGCGCCAACTACGTCGAGGCACTCGCGCGCCTCGGCTACGACGTGCGCGGCCATGCCTCGCGCGCGGACGCGCAGGCCGCATTCGCGCAGCGCCTGCCCGAGCTCGTCATCATCGACGTCGGCCTCGGTGACGAACCCGAGGGCGGCTTCGAGCTCTGCCGCAGCCTGCGCGCCCAGTCGGCGACGCTGCCGATCCTGTTCCTCACCGCGCGCGACTCGGACTTCGACGTCATCTCGGGCCTGCGCCTCGGCGCCGACGACTACCTCGCCAAGGACGTCTCGCTGCACCAGCTCGCCGCGCGCATCAATGCACTGTTCCGTCGCATGGAGGCGCTGCGCAGGCCGGTCGCGGCCGACAGCGTGATCGCCCACGGGCCGCTCAAGCTCGAGACCGAGCGCATGCGCGTGACCTGGGGCGAGGCCGAAGTGCCGCTGACCGTGACCGAGTTCTGGATGGTCCACACGCTGGTACGCTTCCCGGGCCACGTGAAGAGCCGCGACCAGCTGATGCGCGACGCGCAGGTCGTCGTCGACGACGCCACCATCACGTCGCACATCAAGCGCATCCGCAAGAAGTTCATCGCCATCGACCCCGCGTTCGACGCCATCGATACCGTGCACGGCGCCGGCTACCGCTGGAAGACCTGAAGGCCTTGCAAGGCCCCTGGGCTTGCCTGGACCGCGCAGCCGGGTCGCTGCCCACGAGCCCCGGGGCGTCCGACCCACGTCATCCGATGCCGGCGGCGACGTCCTCCCCACCGCCAGCCCCCAGCCCCAGTCCCCAGCCTTCTCCCCCATGTCCCTCCGCTTCAAGCTGCTGCTGGTCGCGCTGTCCACCCTCGTGCTGCCATGGGCCGGCTGGCAGTTCGTACGGCAGGCCGAGCGGCTGCTGCGTGAAGGGCAGGAGCAGGCCTGGCTCGCCTCGGCGCGCATGCTGGCGAAGGCGGTGGAGGCGAAGGCGATCCCGCTGCCGCCCGCGGGACCGGTGCACGCGCTGCAGGCCGGCGAGGAAACGATCGTCGTCGACGGCTACGCCGATGATTGGACCGGCCTGCGCGACTACGCGCAGGCGGTCGGCCCCGCGACCGACGCGCAACGCCTGCGCGTCACGCTCGCGCGGGTGCGCGGCGACGTGTACCTGCTCGCCGAGGCGCGCGACGCGACGCGCGCGCGCTTCGACCCGGCCGACCCGCGCGCCGAAACCGGTGACGCGATCGAGCTGGTGCTCGTGCTCGGGGGCGAAAGCCGTAACTACCTGCTCACCGGCGCCGCGCCCGGCGCGTTCGAGTCGCCCGCGCGCGGCAGCGGCGCGGGCCTGCTGCCGGAGCGGCTTGCCGGTGCGCTGCAGGAGGACGGCTCCGGCTATCGCGTCGAACTGCGCCTGCCGCGGGGCGTGCTGCCCGAGCGCATCGGCTTCGCCCTGCACGATTCGGCCGCGACCGGCAGCGGCGCGCCGGCCGAAGCACGCCCGCTGCTCGCCTACGACACGATCGCGGCACGCGCGCTGCAGCCGCTGATCCCCGAACATGCGCGCGCGCGCCTCGTCGCCGCCGACGGCTGGGTCGTCGCCGATGCCGGCACGCTCGCGGCCGAAGGCGATGCGCAGGCGCCCGGTGCGTTCGCGAATTTCGTCTATCGCGTGCTGGTCGCGCCGACGTTCGGCGGCTCGGCCGGACTCGACGGCCGTCGCGCGCGGCTCGATGCCGCCGAAGTCTGGCAGGCGCTGTCCGGCGTACCGGCGACCAGCTGGCGTGCGGCACGCGGGCGCGGCGCGGTCGTGCTGACCGCCGCCACGCCGCTGCGCGCGGCCGACGGCCTGCACGGCGCGCTCGTGCTGGAGCAGGCCAATCGCGCCCTGCCGCTGCTCGCGAATCGCGCATTCACCCGGCTCGCGCTGGCGACCCTGGTCGCACTCGCGACGGCCGCGGCGATCCTGCTGCTGTTCGGCGCGTCGCTGTCGCTGCGCATCCGGCGCCTTCGCAATGCGGCCGAGCGCGCGGTGCGCACCTCGGGCCGGCTGGACGGACCGATGCCGCTCGCGGACGCGCCGGACGAGCTCGGCGACCTCGCACGCAGCTTCGGCCGCCTCGTCGACGAGGTCGCCGCCTACACCGACTACCTGCGCACCCTCGCCTCCAAGCTTTCGCACGAGCTGAACACGCCGCTCGCGATCGTGAAGTCGTCGCTCGACAATCTCGACCACCACGCCCTGCCGGCGGACGCGCGCCCGTACCTCGCGCGCGCGCGCGACGGTGCCGAGCGCCTCGGCACGATCGTGCGCGCGATGAGCGAGGCGAGCCGGATCGAGCGAGCGATCGCCTCCGCCGAGGCCGAGGACCTCGACCTGCGCGCGCTGGTCGCCGGCTGCGCCGAGGGCTATCGCGCGCTGTGCGGGGGGCGCCCACTGCGCGTCGCACTGCCGGATGCGCCGCTGCCGTTCCACGGCGCGCCGGACCTGCTCGCGCAGGCGCTCGACAAGCTGTTCGACAACGCCTGCTCGTTCGCGCCGGCGGACGGATGGATCGCGCTGTCACTGGATGCCGCGGCCGACGGCGCGCGCCTGCGCGTCGCCAACAGCGGCCCGCTGCTGCCGGCGGCGATGCAGGAACGCCTGTTCGACTCGCTCGTCTCGCTGCGCGAACGCGCCACGCGCGGCGGCGAGGCACCGCACCTCGGCCTCGGCCTCTACGTCGTGCGCCTCGTCGCCGAGCTGCACCGCGGCCGCGCGATCGCGGCGAACCGCGCCGAAGGCGACGGCGTCGAGTTCACGCTGCGGATGCCCGGCATGCCGCGACGACGCCTCGCCGACGGCACCGCGTAGCGCCGCCGCTCTCCCACCCGCGAAGCGGGCGCTTTCGCCGCTCCCGTTTGCGGAGAGCGGGAAGGAACACGTCGCAAGCGGGAGAGGGGAAAACGTGACTGGCGCGAGCGTGGAGACCATCGCGTGCGGGGAGGGTCGCCTTCGCCTCTCCGGCTTGCGGGAGAGGCCGACGCGCGCCGCGTGGCGGGTGAGGGGAATGCGGAGGGCAGCGTCCGTCGGCGCCCGAACGGGCATGGAAGGAACGCGATCCACGCACGCCGCGAGCGCGTCTACAATCGCGGATCGCCAGCGGCTCGCCCGCGGATACCGGGGATCATCGCATGAAGCTCTACACAGCCATCCTGTCACTGCTCTGCGCGGGCGCCGTCGCCAATGCTGCCGAACCGGTCACCAGCGGCAACGGCATCGACTACATGCCGTCGGTCATCCGCTCCAGCGACGACGGCGCGCGCATCGTCGCGTTCGAGCGCCTCGCGCCGGGCAACTTCAGCGGCGACATCTGGCTCACGCGCTCGACCGACGACGGCGCGAGCTGGAGCGAGCCGGTCGCGATCATCGCGACCGCCGCGAACGAACGCCATCCGTCCCTGTTGCAGCTCGGGCCCAAGGACTACGTGCTGTTCTACCTCAAGGACGCGACCGGCTATCGCATCTGGCGCGCGACCAGCACCGACGGCATCGGGTTCACCGAGCAGGGCCAGGTCGACCTCGGCTGGGCGAGCGCCGGCGAGATCAACCCGCACGCGATCCGCCACGCGGACGGCACCCTGACGATGAGCTACCAGCGCCTCTCGGGCGGCAGCTACGTCGCGCAGTCGAGCGACGGGGGCGCGACCTGGGACACGCTGAAGACGCAGATCGCGAGTGGCAGCCAGTTGCCGCGCATCGCCTACCGCGAAAGCGACGGCCTCTACCTCGCGAGCTACCAGGTCGGCGGCACCGCGCTGTCGATGTACGTCAAGACGACCACGGACGTGCACGACTGGAGCATGCCGCCACAGGATTTCGCGGTCGGCGGCAACCATCACGACTCGGTGCCGGTCGTGATGCCGGACGGGGCGTTCGCGCTGTTCTGGATCCGCGAGAACGGCGCCGGCTTCGACCTCGCCGTGCGCCGCTCGCTCGACGGCGCGAACTGGGACGACACGATCGCGCTGACCGACACGGTGGACGAGAACGACGTCGAACCGCATCCGCTGGTCGGCGACTCGGCGGAAGAGGTCGAGCTGTACTGGGGCCGCGAGGCGCCGCCCAACAGCCTCGCATTCGACATCGTGCGCGAACCGCACGCGCGCATCGTGCCGGAGGCCGGGGCCGAGCTCGTGTTCGCCGACGGCTTCGACGGCACCTGAGCCGCGCCGGCCTGACGGCGGTGCGGCGCCCTGATATCTTCGCGCACCGTTCCGCCGCAGGCCCCGTCGTGATCACGCAGGAAGAATTCGCCGCGTTCGCCGCGCAGGGATACAACCGCATCCCGGTCGCGCGCGAGGTGCTGTCCGACCTCGACACGCCGCTGTCGGTCTACCTCAAGCTCGCCGACGGCCCGTACGCGTACCTGTTCGAATCCGTCGAGGGCGGCGAGAACTGGGGCCGCCATTCGATCATCGGCCTGCCGAGCCGGCGCGTGCACGTGCTGCGCGGGCGCACGCTGACCATCGAGGACCTCGGCGAGGTGGTCGAGTCGCGCGAGCTCGACGATCCGCTCGGCGAGATCGAGAAGATCCGCGCGACCTACCGCGTCGCACCGGTGCCCGGCCTGCCGGCCTTCAGCGGCGGCCTCGTCGGCCACTTCGGCTTCGAGGCGGTCGGCTGGATCGAGCCGCGCCTCGCGCGCGACGACCGCGAGGACGAGCTCGGCACGCCCGATGCGCTGCTGATGCTGAGCGAGGAAGTCGCCGTGTTCGACAACCTCAAGGGGCGGCTGTACCTGATCGTGCACGCGGACCCGTCGCAGCCGCAGGCATACGCCCGCGCCCGCCGTCGCCTGGACGAACTCGCCTTCCGCCTGCGCCATTCCGGTTCCGGCTACCCGGAGGTGCTCGACCCGATCGCGCTGGACGAGGACGACTTCCGCTCGAGCTTCACGCGCGAGCAGTTCGAGGCGCTGGTCGAGAAGGCGAAGGCGTACATCCGCGCCGGAGACATCTTCCAGGTCGTGCCGTCGCAGCGGCTGTCGGTGCCGTTCCGCGCGCGGCCGGTCGACGTCTACCGCGCGCTGCGTGCGCTGAACCCGTCGCCGTACATGTACTTCGTCGACCTCGGCCGCACGCAGATCGTCGGTTCCTCGCCGGAGATCCTGGTCCGCCTCAAGGCCGGCCGCGTGGTCGTGCGCCCGATCGCCGGCACGCGCCCGCGCGGGCGCACGCCGGAACAGGACCTCGCGCTGGAGCGCGAGCTGCTCGCCGACGCCAAGGAGCGCGCCGAGCACCTGATGCTGATCGACCTCGGCCGCAACGACGTCGGTCGCGTCAGCCGCACCGGCAGCGTGCGCCTGACCGAGAGCTTCGTCGTCGAACGCTATTCGCACGTGATGCACATCGTCAGCCAGGTCGAGGGCGAGCTGCGCGACGGGCTGTCGTACATGGACGTGCTGAAGGCGACCTTCCCCGCGGGTACCGTCAGCGGCGCGCCGAAGATCCGCGCGATCGAGATCCTCCAGGAGCTCGAGCCCCGCCGTCGCAACATCTATGCCGGCGCAATCGGCTACATCGGCTGGAACGGCGATGCCGACACGGCGATCGCGATCCGCACCGCGGTGATCCAGGACGGCCGCCTGCACGTCCAGGCCGGAGCGGGGGTGGTGTACGACTCCGACCCGGCCAAGGAATGGGAGGAGACGATGAACAAGGGGCGCGCGCTGTTCCGCGCGGTCGCGCAGGCGGCCGGCGGGCTCTGATCGGGGCAGTGCGCGTACGCGCCGCGCGCCGCTGCGACAAAATGCGCGTGACAAATGCGCGCACGCGCCACCATCTGGAGGCGATCCACGCCACGTCGCGCGCTATCGTGCGCGACCGTCCGTCCGCGCCAGGAGTCGACCATGACCGGCAAGCTGCTCATCCTCGCGGCCTTCGTCGCGATCCTGTGGAACCTCGGTGCAGGCCTGTACTACATGATGGTCGATCGCGGCACGAGCGGTCGCACCGTGCGCGCGCTGACCTGGCGCGTCGGCCTGTCGGTGGGCCTGATCCTCGCCGTGATGGCCGGCGTCGCGACGGGCCTGATTCAGCCGCACGGCGTCACCCTCTGAGCATGCGCACGCTCGCCGCGCTCGCGTCGTTCTGCCTGCTCGCGCTCGCGCCGCCGGTGCGTGCCGCCGACGACGTCGGCGAACGGCTCGCCGCGTGCGCGGCCTGCCATGGTGCGCACGGCGAGGGCGTCGAGGGCGCCGAATACGTGCCGCACCTGGCCGGCAAGCCGGCCGGTTACCTGTTCGAGCAGCTCGCGGGTTTCCGCGACGGGCTGCGCGTGAACGCGCCGATGACCTGGCTGGTGCAGTTCGCCGACGATGCGTGGCTGCGGGAGATCGCGGCGCATTACGCGGCCCTGCCGCCGCGCGCGCACGCGTCCGATCGTGGCAGGGAGCAGCTGACACCGGACCGCCGCGATCGCGCCGAGCGCCTCGTGCGCGAAGGCGATCCCGCGCGTGCCCTGCCGGCCTGCAGCGCGTGCCACGGCGCGGACCTCGCCGGGCTCGAGCCCGGCATCCCGGCCACGGTCGGCCTGCCGGCGGACTACGTCGTCGCGCAGTTCGGCCACTGGCGCAACGGTTCGCGCCGCGCGCGCGAACCCGACTGCATGCGCGAGGTCGCGCGCCTGCTCACGCCGGAGGAGATCCGCGCCGTCGCGACCTGGCTGTCGCAGCAGCCGAACGCGCAGGCCGCGCGGCCTGCGCCCGCCGGCGACTTCACGCCGCCGCTCGCCTGCGGCGCGCTGATGGAGGCGCCACGATGAGCCTGCGCGGATTCGTGCTCGCGGTCGCGCTGCTGCTGTCGGCGCTGCTGCTCGGCGCGTTCGTGATCGCCTGCGTGCTGTTCGCGCGCCAGGGCGGGTTCGAGCCGTACCGGATCCCGCGCGGCGATCGCGTGGTCGCGGCCGACGCGGCGACGCTCGCGCGCGGCGAATACCTCGCGCGCATCGGCGATTGCGCCGCCTGCCACACGACGCGCGGCGGTGCGCCGTTCGCCGGCGGGCGCGCGTTCGCGACCGGCATCGGCACCGTCTACAGCAGCAACATCACGCCCGATCCCGAGCACGGCATCGGCGACTGGTCCGCCGATGAGTTCGCGCACGTGATGCGCAACGGCGTGTCGCGCCGCGGCCCGCTCTACCCGGTGTTCCCGTACGCGCATTTCGCCGAAGTCGACGACGCCGACCTCGATGCGATCTTCGCCTACCTGCGCGCGCAGCCGGCCAGCGCGACCCTGCCGCCGCCGAACCGCCTCGATCCACCGGCCGATTCGCGCCGCGCGCTGATCGCCTGGCGCATGCTGCATTACGACCGGCCCGACCCGGCCGCGCGCATCGATCCGCGCGACCGCGGCCGCTACCTCGTGGAGGGCCTCGGCCACTGCGCCATGTGCCACAGCGCGCGCGGCGAACGGGGTTCGCTGGCTCCGGCGGGGCACTTCGCCGGCGGCGTGATTCCCGGCATCGGCTGGTACGCGCCGCCGCTCGACCACGTGCAGCTCGAGCGCTACTCCGAAACCGAGCTCGCCGACTACCTGCGCAACGGCACGTCCGTGCACGGCGACGCCTACGGGCCGATGGCCGAAGTCGTCTACGCGAGCCTGCGCGCGCTCACCGCGGACGACGCGCTCGCGATGGCGCGCTACCTCAAGCGCGTCGAGCCGTCGCCGCTGCGCGCGCCGCCGGGCGTGGTCTCCGGGAACGACGCCGGCAGCCGCGGCGCCGCGGTCTACGCGCGCGCCTGCGCCGAGTGCCATGGCGACGACGGCGAGGGCAAGCCGGGCGCGTATCCGCCGCTGCGCGCCTCGGTCTCCGCGACCGCGCCGGAACCGCTCAACGCCGTGCGCATGGTGCTGTACGGCGGCATGCCGCCGACCACCGGCGGCAATCCGCGCCCGCATTCGATGCCGCCGTTCGTGCAGCGCCTCGACGCCGGCGACATCGCCGCGGTCGTCAACCACATGCGCCGGCGCTGGGGTGGTCGCGAGTCGAACCTGACCGCGCAGGACATCGAAGCGATGCACGGCATCGTCGTCGACTGAGCGAACGCATGAACGCCTTCTTCGAGACCGGCCTGTCCTTCATCCTGTTCCTGCCGACGTTCGCGATCGTCGGTGCGCTGTACTGCGCATTCCCGCGCGCGCCGCGCGGCCGCGCGCGGTGGCTCGCCGACCTCGGAGTGCTCGCGCTCGCCGCGGTGCTCAGCATCGTCGCGATGCGCTGGGGCTTCGCCGCGGGCACCGGCCACGGCGGCCGCCTGTGGCGCCAGATCGTCGCGACGCTGCTCGCCTACGGTGCGTTCCTGGCCGTGTTCGCGCTGGCCTGGCCGCTGCGCGCACGGGCGTTCCGCCGCCGCGGCTGACGCCGCGCTGCAGGACGAACGCGCTCGAGCTCCGCGCGCGAATTCGCGCGTGTTCCCCGGCTCCGGGGGTACGGGCGGCGCGCGGACCCGGCAGGGCATCGGGTAGACTCCGAGCTCCTGCGCGACGCCCCGCGTCGCTCCGGTCGACGGAGAGTGCATGCCGCATCACACGCCGCTGATCATGACCCTCGTGTCCGCGTTCGTGCTCGCCTACGTGGCGGGCATGGTCGCGCAGCGGCTGCGGATCCCGCCGATCGTCGGCTACCTGCTCGCCGGCATCGCAGTCGGGCCGTTCACCCCGGGCATCGTCGCCGACCAGGCGCTGGCGCCGGAGCTGTCGGAGATCGGCGTGATCCTGCTGATGTTCGGCGTCGGCCTGCATTTCTCCCTCGGCGACCTGCTGTCGGTGCGCGCGATCGCGCTGCCGGGCGCCGCGGTGCAGATCGCGATCGCGACCCTGCTCGGCATGCTGCTCGGCTGGGCGATGGGCTGGCCGTTCGGCGGAGGGCTCGTGCTCGGCCTCGCGCTGTCGACCGCGAGCACCGTCGTGCTGCTGCGCGCGCTCGACGAGCGCAGCCTGCTGGAGACGCGCCGCGGCCGCATCGCGATCGGCTGGCTGATCGTCGAGGACCTCGCGATGGTGCTCACGCTCGTGCTGCTGCCGGCCTTGGCGGGCCTGCTCGGCGGACACGCGCAGGGCGACGGCGGCGACCTCTACCTCCGGCTCGCGACCACGCTGGCCAAGGTCGCCGCGTTCGTCGCCTGCATGCTGATCATCGGCCGGCGCGCGATCCCATGGCTGCTGGAGCGCACCGCCGCGACCGGTTCGCGCGAACTGTTCACGCTCGCGGTGCTCGCGTTCGCCCTCGGCGTCGCCTACGTCGCCGCGATCCTGTTCGGCGTGTCGTTCGCGCTCGGCGCGTTCTTCGCCGGCATGGTGCTCAACGAATCCAAGCTGAGCCACCAGGCGGCACAGGATTCGCTGCCGTTCCGCGACGCGTTCGCGGTGCTGTTCTTCGTCTCGGTCGGCATGCTGTTCGACCCGTCGATCCTCGTGCGCGAACCGCTGCCGGTGCTCGGCGTCGTGGTCATCGTGCTGCTCGGCAAGTCGATCGGCGCATTCGCGATCGTGCGGATGTTCGGCCGCCCGACCGATGTCGCGCTGACGATCTCGACCAGCCTCGCGCAGATCGGTGAGTTCTCCTTCATCCTCGCCGGGCTCGGCGTCGACCTTGGCCTGCTGCCGAAGGACGGCCGCGACCTGATCCTCGCCGGCGCGATCCTCTCGATCTGCGCCAACCCGCTGCTGTTCGCCGCGCTCGATGGCTGGTTCGCACGCCGCGCGGCGGCGGATGCGGCGGCGCGCCCGGCCGAACCCGACCTGCCGCCCGGACCGCCGCTGCCCGAGCGAGACCACGTGATCCTGGTCGGCTTCGGTCGCGTCGGCTCGCTCGTCGGCCAGCGCCTGCATGCCGGCGGCGTGCCGCTCGCGCTGATCGAACCGGACCAGGACGCGGTCGAGCACGCGCGCGCGCTCGGCATCCCCGCGCTGACCGGCAACGCCGCCGCGGCCGACCGTCTCGGCGCGGCGCACGTCGCCGAGGCACGAGCGCTCGTCGTCGCGATTCCGCAGACGCTCGAGGCGGGACAGATCATCCGCCACGCGCGCGAGGCCAATCCCTCGATCGCGGTGCTCGCGCGTGCGCATTCGGACGAGGCGGTCGCCTACCTGCTCGGCGCCGGCGCCGACGCCGCCGTGATGGGCGAGCGGGAGATCGCGCGCAGCATGTGCGAGTCGATCGACGGCCTCACGCGCTGGTTCTCGCGCCGGCAGGACGCGGCGGCCGCGCCGGCGCCCGACGCCGCGGCCTGACGCGCCACGCACGCGGGCAGGAGTTTCCCTCGACGCCACGCTCCGCGATGGCGATCACAGGCGCTTAACACCCTACGCGCTACGGTGGCCTTCCCGGACATGGAGGCCGTCCACATGCACGTCACCATCCATCCGCGCGAAGACTGGCGCGAGATCGCCGTCTTCGAGCTCGAATCCGGTCGCGTCGACGCACTCGACGCCTTCGTCGCGCGCTTCGAGCGTGAGGTCGACCACGACGGGCGCTGCCGCGTGCAGTCGGCGCGGCACTCGCCCGACGGCTATCGCTGGCTCGAGGCCCACGTCGATTTCCGCTACGGGGAACGACGCGCGCTGCGCCTCGCATCGGCCTTCATCGGCGAACTCGACCAGGCCTCGCTGCCCGGGTATCGCCTGATCGCCGGGCGCGAGTGGATGCACCTCGCCGCGGCCGCGCCGCTGCCCTGACTCGCCGCGGCGACGGCACCGCCGCTCACGCACGCCGCTTGCCGCGCGCCGCATCGATCCGCGGCAGCGCCTGGCGCACGCGATCGAAGCCGGCCCACGGGTCCTTGCGGCGTCGGCGCAGCGTGGTCGGCACGGTCCTGATCGTGAACTGCGCCGATGGTTTCAGGCGCGTGAGTTCGGTCCAGGCGATCGGCATCGCGACCGGCGCGCCCGGCCGCGCGCGCAGCGAGTACGAAGCGACCGAGGTCGCGCCGCGCGCGTTGCGGAGCCAGTCGATGAAGATGCGCCCGGCGCGTTTCGCCTCGCCGGCCTTGGCCACGAACAGGTCATCGCGCTCGCTCGCGAGCGTGGTCGCGAACCATTGCGAGAAGCGCTTGGCGTCGTCCCACGGTGCCGGCGGATTCAACGGCACGACCACGTGCAGGCCCTTGCCGCCCGAGGTGCGCAGGAACGAACGCAGGCCGAGCGCCTCGAGCGCGTCGCGCACGAGGCGCGCGGCCGCCTTGACCGTGCCCCAGTCGACGTCGGCATGCGGGTCGAGGTCGAACACGAGCCGGTCGCAGCGCGCGAGGTCGTCCGCATGCGTGCCCCAGGCGTGGAACTCGATCGCGTTCATCTGCACCAGCTGCAGCACGCCGTCGAGATCGTCGACGGCGAGGTAGCGCGCGGTGCCGGCCTTCTCGCGCACCGGCACCGCGCGCACGTGGTCGCCCCAGCCCTGTCCGGCGTGCTTCTGGAAGAAGCAGGCCTTGCCGGTGCCGTCGGGGCAGCGCACGACCGACAGCGGCCGGTTCGCGATGCCTTCGAGCAGGCGCTCGCCGACCGCCGCGTAGTAGTCCGCGACGTCGCGCTTGGTGTAGCCGCCTTCGGCGTACACGATGCGTTCGGGATGGGTCAGGCGCACCTCGGGCGCGGCCACCTTCGCGCGCGTCGCGCCCGGTTTTCGCGTGCCGGACCGCGCCGCTTTCGCCGCCTTGCGCAGGGTTTCCACGGTGACGTCCTCCCGGAGTCCCTTGAGCGAGGGCTGGCGCAGCAGCCCCTGGCCGCCGATGCCCTGATGGTAGACCTCGACCACCACGGTCGGCCGGACCCAGCGCGCGGTCGCGCGCTCGGCCGCGGTCAGGCGCGTGGTCGGCACCACCGGCGCATCGACCTGCAGGCGCCCGAGGCGCGCGCCGAGTTCGGCCAAGAGCTCGTCGCTGAAGCCGGTGCCGACGCGGCCGGCGTAGTCGAAGCCGTCGGCGGTCGGCCGGCCGAGCAGCAGGGCACCGAAAGCGGTGCGGCCGCCCTTCGGCTGCGTGTAGCCGACGACGACGAACTCCTGCGACGCGCGGCTCTTCACCTTGACCCAGTCGCCGTTGCGCGCGCCGCGGTAGGCGCTGTCCGCGCGCTTGCTGACCACGCCCTCGAGCCCGTTCGCCTGCGCCTGCGCCCACACCTTCGCACCGTGCCCGCGCTGGTGCGCCGAGTAGCGCAGCAGCGGGTGCGGGTGCGCGGCGAGCAGCGCCTCGAGCGCGGCCTTGCGCTCGACGAGTGGCCGTTCGCGCAGCGATTCGCCGTCCAGGTGCGGCAGGTCGAACAGCATGTACGCGAGCGGCGCGCGGTTCTCGCCGGAAAGCCGGCCCTGCAGCGCGTTGAAGTCGTCGCGGCCGTCGTGGAGGGCGATCATCTCGCCGTCGAGCTGCGTGTCGCGCAAGCCGAGCGTGCGCAGCGCGTCGACGAGTTCGGGCACCTTGTCGGTCCATTCGAGCGCGTTGCGCGACCACAGGCGCACGCCGCCGCGGCGATCGATCGTCGCGACGATGCGGTAGCCGTCCCACTTCGCCTCGTGCAGCCAGTCGTCGCCGGCGGGCACGCGCGGCTGCAGCCGGCACAGCTCGGGCGCGAAGGCTTGCGGCGCGACCGGCTCGCGGCGCGTCCGCTTGCGCCGCTTCGGTGCGGCGGGCTTCGCGCGCGCGGCGGTCTTCACCCCGGACCAGGTGCGCGCGCGCTCGGCCGCCGGCAGCGGCCGGTCGGTCGCCGGGTCGACGAAATCGTCTGCCTCGCGCGGCCCGGCGAAGTCGTCGCGGTGCTTGATCAGCAGCCACTGCGGCTTGGCCGCATCGTTGCGCGTGCGCACCAGCACCCACGAGCCGCGCAACACGTCGCCGTGCAGGATGAATTTCAATTCCCCCCTGGCCAGGCCTTCGCGCACGTTGCCGAGCGGCTCCCAGGTGCCGCGGTCGAACAGGTCGACGTGGCCGGCGCCATAGTGGCCGGCCGGGATGTCGCCCTCGAAGCCCGCATAGGATATCGGATGGTCCTCGACCTGCACCGCCATGCGCTTCACCGCCGGATCGAAGCTCGGACCTTTCGGTACCGCCCAGCTTTTCAGCGTGCCGGCATGCTCGAGGCGGAAGTCGTAATGGCGCCGGCGTGCGTGGTGCAGTTGCACGACGAAGATGCCACCACCGCGCGCGCCGCCGGCGGCGGGCTCCGGCGTCGCGTGGAAATCGCGCTTGCGGCGGTATTCGGCCAAGCCCATCGCATCGCTCCGTCAGGGTCGCGTCGGTCGCGTGCCGGCGTCATGCGCGGCGCCGCTTCGCGCCCGCATGCTTCGCCGCGGCGCGCTGGGTCGCGCGCTTGCGCGGCCGTGCGGGCTTCTTCTTCGCCGCGGCATCGCGTTCGAGGCTGCGCTTGAGCAGGCCGACGAAATCGACGACGTTGCCGGCGCTCTCGCCTTCCTCCTCGGGCGGCTCGACCTCGACCGTTTCCTTGTGGCTGATGCGCGCGCGGATGACCTTCTGAAGGCGTTCGCGGAATTCATCCTTGTAGCGCGCCGGTTCCCACTCGCCCGCGAGCGACTCGACCAGCTTCTGCGCCATCGCGAGTTCCGCCTTCGACACGCGCGGCGCGCGCGCCGGCAGCGGGTACTCGTCGGCCGGCACGACCTCGGCTGGGTAGCGCAGCAGGTTCATCAGCAGCGCCTTGCCGCGCGGCATCACCGCGCAGAGGTACTCGCGGGTGCGGATCACGACGCGGCCGATGCCGATGCGACCGGTCTTCTCGAGCGTCTGGCGCAGCAACACGTAGCCCTTCTCGGCGCGCTTGCCCGGAACGAGGTAGTACGGCTTCTCGAAATACTCCGGCCCGATCGCGTCCGCGGGCACGAAGGTGTCGAGGTCGATCATTTCGTGGCTCTGCGGCGCGGCCGACTGGATGTCCGTCGGTTCGAGCACGACGTAACTGCCCTTGCGGTACTCGAACGCCTTGACGACGTCCTTCCACGGCACCTCTCGGCCGGTGTCCGCGTTGACGCGCTCGTAGCGGATCGGCTTGCGGTTGCGTGCATCGAGCATGCGGAAGTGCAGGTCGACGCTGCGCTCCCCGCTCATCACGGCGACCGGGATGTTCAGCAGTCCGAACGACAGCGCGCCGTTCCAGATGGGTCGGGCCATGCGGCAGCGTCCTCTCGGCAAGGTCTGCGCGTGTTGTAGACGAGCGCTGCGCTCCGGCGGCTGAATGCGGCGCGCGTGTTGGCTAGCGGTTCATCGTGGCGACGGCCGCCGGCGCGCAGGCTCGCGCGATGGCGATGACGCGGCCACCCGCATCCGGAACGCCCGGTGACCTGGCGCGCTTGCGCACGGCGGCCCGTCGCTGCCGCGCCTGTGACCTGTGGCGGCCGGCGACGCAGACCGTGTTCGGCGAGGGCCCGGCCGATGCGCGACGCATGGTCGTCGGCGAGCAGGCCGGCGACCACGAGGACCTCGCGGGCCGGCCGTTCGTCGGTCCCTCGGGACACCTGCTCGACGAAGCCCTGCAGCGCGCCGGCCTCGCGCGCGAGTCGCTCTACGTCACCAACGTCGTCAAGCACTTCAAGTTCGAGCAGCGCGGCAAGCGCCGCCTGCACCAGCGCGCCGACGCGGCCGAGGTGGCCGCGTGCCTGCGCTGGCTCGACCGCGAAATGGACCTGCTCGCGCCGCGCTACGTGCTCTGCCTCGGCGCGCTCGCCGCGAAGACGGTCATCGCGCGCGACTTCAGCGTGATGAAGCAGCGCGGTCGCTGGATGCGCATCGGCGCGCGCCGCTGGGCGCTCGCGACGGTGCATCCGTCGCTCGTGCTGCGCCTGGCCGGCCGGGGCGAAGGCGCATCCGCACGTGCGACGTTCGAGCGCGACATCGCCGCATTCGCGCGGCCACCCGGGGACGACGAGGAGGCAGGATGAGGAGCAAGCAGCTGACGTTCACGCCCGGGTTCCGGCTCGGCCCGGCGACCGCGCGCGCGCAGGTCGCCGAGATGGTGCTCGAACGTGGTGGCGCCGAGGGTGGTCCCGACAACGCGCATCGTGGCGCGGCGCAATGGCTGTACGTGCTCGCCGGCAGCGGTGTCGCCGTCGTCGAGGGTCGCCGCCGGCCGTTGCGGCGCGGCAGCCTCGTGTTGATCGAGGCCGGTGAACGGCACGAGATTCGCAATACCGGCCGCGCCCTGCTGAAGACGCTGGTGTTCTACGCGCCACCGGCGTATCGCAGCAACGACGCGCGGCTGCCTCGCGGACGGCCGTGACCGGTTCATCGAACGGCCAGTCGTGCCGTTCCAGCATGCATCGTCTGGTCGGGCCGCGGAGTCGCGCATGCCGTTCGAACACGATCGGCTTTCGGGCCATCCGGTCGCGACCGGCGTCGGCGCCCGGACCCCGCGACTGGTTCAACTGCCCGGTGGAGCGAGCGGTCACGAAGCGCTGTCGCGCCGCCACGTGGCGGAGGGAATCGCGCGCCTGCTCGACCTGCCGCTGCACGATGGCGACGACGCGCGCGACGATGCCTACCTCGTGCCGGCGCAGCCGCTGCTGCCGCACGAAGCGGCCCGGCACCGCATCGCCGGACCGCAGCACCTGTTCGGTGCCGTCGTGCCGCATGCGTTCATCGCCTCGAAGGTCATCACGCATCCGCTGGTCCATGCGGATGCGAACGCACCGGCCGGCTGGAACGCGGCCCTCGCCGCGGAGCTGGCGCCGGTCGTGCTGCGGGGCTGGTCGGCCTTCGACCGCGACGCTGCGGTCGTCGCGGCGACGCGCCTGCTCGCGCACGGGCCGGTGCGCATGAAGGCGGCGAACGCTCGCGGCGGCCATGGCCAGGTGGTCGCCGGCGACCTCGCCACGTTCGAACGCGCGCTCGACGCCCTCGGCGAAGACGTCCTGCGCGGGGAGGGCGTCGTCGTCGAGGAGCACCTCGTCGACACGCGGACCTACAGTGTCGGCATGCTCGAAGTCGGCCCGTGGTCGGCCGCCTACGTCGGCCACCAGCGCGAGACCACCGACCATCGGGGCGCGTGCGTGTACGCCGGCAGCGAACTCGAACTGGTGCGCGGCGGGTTCGAGGACGTGCTCGCGGCCGGGCACGACGACGCGCGCGTCGCCGCGATCCGCCTGGCGATGCACTACGACGCGGCCGTGCATCGCGGCTGGCCGGGCTTCTTCGCCTCGCGGCGCAACTACGACGTGATCAGTGGCATCGATGCCGAAGGCCGGCGCCGGCAGGGCGTGCTGGAGCAGTCGTGGCGCGTGGGCGGCGCTTCGCCGGCGGAGATCGCAGCGCTCCTCGCCTTCCAGCGCGAACCATGCCTGGAGCGGGTCACGGCGTCGACGCACGAAGCGTACGGGCACCCGGCCGTGCCCGCGGACGCGAGGATCTACTTCATCGACGAGCGCGACGAGATCGGCGGGCTGGTCAAGTACGTGAGGTGCAGTGCCGATGGACGTCCAGCTTAAGACCTTCCAGATCGCGGTCGACGACGAGGAACTCGCCGCGAGCGTGCTGACGCCGGCGCGCGAGTTGCCTGGCGTGCTGTTCGTGCACGGCTGGGGTGGCAGCCAGATCCACGACCTCGGGCGCGCCAAGAATGTCGCCGGCCTCGGCTGCGTCTGCGTCACCTTCGACCTGCGTGGCCACCCCGGCACGCCACGGCAGCAGACCGTGTCGCGGCCGGAGAACCTGGCCGACCTCCTCGCCGCCTACGACTGGCTCGCCGACCAGCCGCTCGTCGACGCGCAGTCCATCGCGGTCGTCGGCATCAGTTACGGGGGCTACCTCGCCGCGCTGCTGACGCGCCTGCGCCGCGTGCGCTGGCTCGCCTTGCGTTCGCCGGCGCTGTACAAGGACCAGCGCTGGGAGGCGCCGAAGCTGGACCTGCACCGTGACGGCGAACTGCTCGCCTGGCGCCGCCGGCGCGTCTCCCCCGCCGACAATCGCGCCCTCGCCGCGTGCGAGGCGTTCGCCGGCGACGTGCTGCTGGTCGAAGCGGGCAACGACGACATCGTGCCGCATGCGGTCACCGAGAACTACATGATCGCGTTCGCGCGCGCACGCTCGCTGACGCGGCGCCTGGTCGCCGACGCGGACCATGCATTCTCGAGCAAGGCGATGCAGGCCGACTACACGCGCATCCTGCTCGCATGGCTGACCGAGATGATCGGCGGCGCGCGCACCGAGGCGGCTTCGCGCGAGGTCGCCACGCACAAGCGTCGCAGCAGCGAAACCCGATCCGGCGCGGCGACGACCTGACGCCCTGCCGCCGCACGCAACGCGCGCTGAAGGCGGCGCGCGCGCGTTAACCGACCGCTCCGATGGCGACCGCGACGATGGGCTGTGCGACCACGGAGGACCCATGGACACCTTGCCGATCCACGCCGTCGACCTCTGGCTGCAGCAGGCGAGCCGCTACGGCTTGCGCCTGCTGGTCGCGCTGCTGCTGATCCTCGCCGGCATGCAGCTGGCGCGCTGGGCGGCGCGCGCGGTCGGGTCGGCGCTGCTCGCGCGCCACATCGACCGGCTCCTCGCCGAGTTCGTGCGCAGCACGATCGTCGCCGTCGGCGTGGTCGTCGTCGTGCTGGCCGCGCTGCAGCTGACCGGCATCCCGACCGCTTCGTTCCTCGCAGTCCTCGGCACCGCCGGCCTCGCGATCGGCCTCGCACTCAAGGACTCGCTGTCGCAGCTCGCTGCCGGCGTGCAGCTGATGGTGCTGCGCCCGTTCCGTGCCGGCGACCAGGTCACCGTCGCCGGCCAGGAGGGCCGCGTGCAGTCGGTGCGGTTGTTCCAGACCATCCTGCTCTCGCCCGACAACCGCCACATCACGCTGCCGAACGCGGCGATCGTGACCCAGCCGATCGTGAACGCATCGCGCTGCGAACGGCGACGCATCGACCTCGCGATCCTGCTGTCGATCGACACGCCGCTGGCGGCGGCGATCGCCGCGCTTCAGCCGGTGCTCGCGCGCGCCGGGTTCCTCGCCGATCCCGCGCCGCGGATCGCGGCCGCCGACATCAGCGACAAGGGCATCCTGCTGCAGGTGCAGGTCTGGACGCCGAGCGAAGCCTTCGCCGAAGCACGCGCCCGCCTCGTCGCCGAGGTACAGGCCGCATTCGCCGCGGCGGGGATCCGGCCCATCGGCCCGCCCGCACCGGCACTTCCGGCTCCGTGACCACGCAAGCAGCCGCACGGGCGAAGGCGCTCCATCGGCCTGGCCTGAACGCAGCACGCGCATCGGCGTCGCCCGATTCATCGCACGGACCGGGACGCGCGGGCATGGTGTGCCGAGAAGGGGGCGCCAGCACACAAGGAGCACGCCATGAACCGCAAGATCGCATTCGCCCTCCCGTTCGCCCTCCTCGGCAGCGTCGCGCTCGCGCAGACGATGGAACCGTCCAAGCCGACCGTGCCGCCGACCGGCACGGTCGACCCGGTCAGCCACGACGCGAACTGGGACGACACCGATTCCAATCGCGACGGCTTCATCACCAAGGACGAACTGAAGGGCTCGCCGGCGCTGCTGCACCGTTTCGACCAGATCGACACCGACCACGACAACAAACTGTCGCAGGCGGAGTGGAAGGCGCAGGCGCAGCGCAGGAACGCCGAGGACCACTGACCGGTCCGCGATGGTCGCCCGCGGCGCCGTCGTTCAGCGGCGCGCCGCGGGCAGGGCGTGGTACGCGGCCACGTAGTCGCGTGCCATGCGGTCGGCGGTGAAGCGTCGCTCGAATGCGGCGCGGCACGTGGCGCGGTCGATCGCGTCGATCCGGCGGACGGCGTCGACCGCGGCATCGACGTCGCCGACGACGTATCCGGTGCGCCCGTGCTCGACGATCTCCGGAACCGCGCCGCACGGGAACGCGATCACCGGAGTGCCGCAGGCGAGCGACTCGATCATGACCAGGCCGAACGGCTCGGGCCAGTCGATCGGGAACAGCAATGCCGCCGCGCCGCCGAGCAAGGCCTCCTTGGTGCGCTCGTCACCCTCGCCGAGGAACTCGACGTGCGGGCTCGCGAGCAGCGGTCGAACCTCGCGCTCGAGGTAGGCACCAGGTTCCGCCTTGGCTAGGACCTTGAGCGGCATGCCGGCGCGGCGTGCGATCTCGATCGCGCGGTCGACGCGCTTCTCGCGCGAGAGCCGTCCGACGAAGGCGAGGTAGCCGCCCTCGCCGCGCCCGGCGCGCAGCAGGTCGCGCGGCAGGCCGTGATGGATGGTCGCGAGCCAGTTCGCCCCGGGGAGTGGCCTGCGTTGCGCATCCGATATCGACACCAGCGCGCCGCGGTGGCGCGCATGGAACGCGGGCGGGTCGCGGTCGAGGCGGCCGTGCAGCGTCGTCAGTGCGTGCGGAAAACGATCCTCGAGCAGGAAGTGCAGGTAGCCCGTATGGAAATGGACGACGTCGAAGTCGGCCCGGAGATCGAGCAGCCTGCGCAGCTGCAGCGCCGACCAGAGCGCGGGCTCGCAGCCCTGGGGGGCGCCGCGCAACGCTTCGGGGCAACAATCGACGCGACGCACCGCGCAGGTCGAATCGGCGCTCGCGAACAGGGTGACCGAGTGCCCGAGTGCCTGCAGCGCTTCGGACAGGTAGGCGACGACGCGTTCGGTGCCGCCGTAGCACGGCGGCGGCACCGCTTCGGCGAGCGGCGCGACCTGCGCGACGCGCAGCGGGCGGTCGCCACGTCAGAACCCTGCGGCATGCTCGCCCCCGTGCGCGGACGAGATGAACGGACCGTCATCGCCGCGACCGCTGCGGAAGCCGGGTGCCGGCACCTCGTCGCCATCGCCTGAACGCACCGCTTCGCTGCCGTTGCCCACGTCGCCTCGCATCGCCATCCTGGTGACGAAGCAGGCAAGCACGTTCCGCGCCACCGCGACGCGATGCGTGCGCGCGCCGCCGGAGCACCGCGTGTCGCGTAATCCTTTCCTGCGGGCCACGCCCGCGCGGTACCGCTTTCCACCCGCGCGCCTGCGTTACCATCGGCGCATGGACACCTCCGCCATCGATGCCGAGCGGGACACCGCGCGGCATGCGCCGTCGGCCGAGACACTCGGCCAGCTCGTCGGGCAGATGGCGCACGACCTGAACAACCTCGTCGCGACGGCGTTGATCGGCGTCGAGCTCGCCGCGAGCGAGCCCGGTACGCCGCGCTCGCGCGAGCTGCTCGCCGGCGTGATGGACGCGATCCGCCGGCAACAGGCGCTCGCGCTGGCGATGGGACGCATCGCGAAGGCGGTCGAACGGCCGCTCGCCTTCGACCTGCACGCGCTGATCGATTCGACCGCCGCCGAACTGCGCGCGATCCTCGGCAGTGCGCGCCTCGAGTTGCGCCTCGATGCCGGCGATGCCCGCATCGTCGCCGACCCACGCTTCGTGCGGACCGCGCTCTGCAACCTCGTTCGCCACGCCGGTGCCACGCGGCCCGAGGGCGGAACCGTGCTGCTCCAGACCGCGGTCCATGTGGTGCGCCGCGGCGGGGACGAACGGCGCTACGTGCGCCTGGGCGCGGCAGGCGCCGGGCACGAAGGCACGGGCGACGGCCGTGGATTCGAGCTGTTCGCGCCGACGCCGGGGGACCCCGACGGCCTGCTGCTCACGCAGGCGCGCGACGCGGCGCGCCGCGCGGGCGGATCGGCCGCGCTCGTCGCCTCGGCCGCCGGCGGCCTGGTGGTCACGCTGGACTTCCCGCTCGCGCCGCGCGACTGACGCGTCAGCCGTTCGAGCCTTCGCGTTCGAGTCCGTCGCGAGCCTCGGCGCCGGCGACGCGCTGCGCCGGGGCGGCGCCGTCCTGCGCGGAATAGCGCAGCAACCGGTTGTAGATCGTCTTGGTGGTCACGCCGAGCGCGCGCGCGGCCTTGCGCTTGTTGTTGTTGCAGCTCGCGAGCGTGCGCATGAGCATCTCGCGTTCCACGTCCTCGAACGTCATGCCGACCGAGAAGCGCACGGACCCGTCACGCTCGTACGCGCGCGTGACCGTCTCCGCGGCGACGTCGATCGAGTCGCCGTCCGCCAGGATGTAGTGGCGTTGCACGAAGTGGCGCAGCTCGCGCACGTTGCCGGGCCACGGCAGTTCGCACAGGCGCCGCAGCGACGCCGTGGTGAAGCGGCGCGTCGTGCCGTAGCGCTCGTTCAGCCGGGCGAGGAAATGGCAGGCGAGGGCCGGGATGTCCTCGCGGCGCTCGCGCAGCGGCGGTACCGCGATCGGGAATTCGCCGAGGCGGTAGTAGAGGTCCTCGCGCAGGTAGCCGGCCGCGACCGCGGTGCGCGGATCGCGATTGCACGCGGCGACGACGCGCACGTCGAACGGAATCTCGCGCGTGCCGCCGACGCGGGTCAGTGCGCGCGTCTCGAGCACGCGCAGCAGGTATACCTGCAGGGTCGCCGGCATCTCGGTGATCTCGTCGAGGAAGATCGTGCCGCCGTCGGCCTGCTCGAACAGGCCGGCGTGCGCCTGCATCGCGCCGGTGAAGGCGCCCCGTTCATGCCCGAACAGCTGGCTGGTCAGGAGGTCCGGCGCGATCGCGCCGCAGTTGAGCGCGACGAAGCGGCCGCTGCGCCCGCTGAGGTCGTGGACCGCGCGTGCCACCAGCTCCTTGCCGGTGCCGCTCTCGCCGGTGACGAACACGCAGACTTCGCGCGGGCCGACGCGGCGAACCTGGTCGAACAACGCCTGCATCGGCGGGCTTTCGCCGATCATGCCGCCGAGACGCGGTTCGGCGGCCGGGCGCTGCAGCAGCGCGCGCGCGCGTGCGGCGTGCATCAGCCGCGTCAGCGCGTCGGTCGCGACCGGCTTGATCAGGTAGTCGACGACGGGTGAATTGACCGCGCGCACCGCGGTCTCGAGGCTCGGATTGCCGGTCACGACGACGATGCGGCCGTGTGCGGCGATGTCGATCTCGTCGACGATGTCGAGGCCGTTGCCGTCGGGCAGGTCGATGTCGACCAGCAGCAGGTCGAACTCGTCCTCGGCGGCGAGCCGCCGCGCCACGGCGAGCGAGGAGGCCGTGGCGAGGCGACAACCGGCCGCAGCGGCGATGCGCTCGACCATCGCGCAGAAGGCGCTGTTGTCGTCGATCAGGAGGACATTGCCGGTGACCGCGGAGCCCACGTGTTCCTCCCTTCCCAGGACCTGGCGTCGATGGCGGCAACGGTCGCTGCCGGCCATGCCGTGCACTTTCTACATCATCGGCTTCCAACGTGAACGCATCCCGTCCGGCGCGGAGGGCACCTGAACACTTGTCCGCAGGTACGGCAACGCGACCTCTCGCGGGCGATCATGCGCGAGTGCTGCGAGGCGTGCCGCCGTGCACCGGCCTCGAGGACACGCACCACCCACGACAGCTGGAGGGCGCTCGTTCGAAGTTGACCGCGGCCGGCATGAATGGTGCAGCGACGGGATCGCCCGACGCTGAACGCACCTCCCGCGTGCGTTCGCGAAACCGGTCGCGCGGACCTCGCCGACAGGCGCGCGGGTGCCGTGCGATCGCCGCAAGAGGATCCTCCGCATGAACATGACCGCCGCTACCCGACGCGAAGACACCGTACTGATCACCGGCGGCGCCGGCTTCATCGGCACCAACCTGGCGACACGCCTCGTCGATGCGGGTCGTCGCGTCGTCGTCTACGACAACCTCTCGCGCGCCGGCGTCGAGCAGAATCTCCGCTGGCTACGCGCACGCTGCGGCGAGCGCCTGCAGTTCGAGCTCGGAGACACGCGCGATGCCGATGCGCTGTCGCGCGCGGTCGCGGCTGCGGCGACGATCTTCCACTTCGCGGCGCAGGCCGCGGTGACGACGAGCGTCGATGCACCGCGTGCGGACTTCGAGGTCAATGCCGGCGGCACGATCAACCTGCTCGAGGCGATCCGGGCCCAGCCGCAGCCACCGACGCTGGTGTTCGCCTCGACCAGCAAGGTCTACGGCGACCTCGGCGCCGTGGAACTGCGTGCCTCGGCGACGCGCTACCACGCCTGCGACGCGCGCCTGCGCATGTACGGCCTCGACGAGTCGACGCCGCTCGACTTCCGCAGTCCGCACGGCTGCTCGAAGGGCGCCGCCGACCAGTACGTGCTCGACTATGCGCGCAGCTACGACATCCCCGCGGTCGTGTTGCGCCTGAGTTGCGTCTACGGGCCGCACCAGCTCGGCAACGAGGACCAGGGCTGGGTCGCGCATTTCCTGCTGCGCGCGTTGCAGCACGCGACACTCACGCTGCACGGCGACGGCAGGCAGGTGCGCGACGTGCTGCACGTGGACGACCTCGTGGACGCGCTGTGCCTGTGCAGCGACCATATCGCGCGTCTCGCCGGTCGCGCATTCAACATCGGCGGCGGCCCGGCACGCACGGTCAGCCTGGTCGAACTGCTGGAACTGATCGCCGAAGACACGGGCCACCTGCCGCGCCTCGCCAGTGGCGACCGGCGTGCCGGCGACGCGCGCTGGTACGTGTCGGACACGCGCGCGTTCAGCGCATGCACCGGCTGGTACCCGCACGTCGCGGTCGGCGAGGGCATCCGCCGCCTGCACGACTGGCTCGCGGCCTACCGCTCGACGCCGCTCGCCGGCGCGCACGCGGCGTGATGCCACGCGACCGTCGCGCTACGACGGCAGGAGGCTAGTCCTGCCGGGCACGCCGGGCACGGCGGCGCTGCTCGCGCTCGCGCTTCATGACCACCATCGCGCGGGCCGAGGGGCGCGATGCCTTGAGCGGCCGGGGATTGCGCGCCGTTCTCCCGGTCAAGGCCGGGCCGCGGCCGTCGGCCGCCCGCGCATTCGGCGAGGCGCGTCGCCGCGGGCGCGGTGCCGGCAGCGGAAGCCTCGCGGGCTGCGGCAGCGCGCGTCGCCGGCTGGGGCGGGGACGGGCAGGCGCACCGTGCACAGGGATGCCGGACATGGATCGACCTCGTCGTGGTTTGCCGCCGTTGCGCGCCGAGCGGCGCGCGTCGGGAAGCGTGCGCGAGCGGATCGGAACGCGGCATGAAAGCGGCCGATGCGCCTCAGCGCGGATTCATGCCGCAAGGCCGAACGTGGCTGCACGGTCGCGCGGCGATCCACGCCCACGCAGGCCAGGACGGAGGATGCGAGATGAGAAGCCGTGCGGAGTTGCTGGGTCATCCGGTGCACCAGATGCTGATCGTGTTCCCGCTCGGACTGCTCGCCGCAGCCGTCGGCTTCGACATCGCGCATGCCGTGAGCGGCGCGGCCGGCTTCGCGGTGACCGCGTACTGGATCATGGCCGTCGGCGTCGCCGGCGGCCTGCTCGCGGCGCCGTTCGGCTTCGCCGACTGGCTGAAGATCCCGCGCGGCACGCGTGCGCGGCGCATCGGCGCATTGCACGGCGGCGGCAACGTCGTCGTGACCGTGCTGTTCGCCGCGGCCTGGCTGCTGCGTGCCGACGACGGCAGTGCCTCGACCGCGACGTACGCGTTGTCCTGGCTCGCGGCGGCGCTGGCGCTGGTGACCGCGTGGCTCGGTGGTGAACTCGTCGCGCGGCTCGGCGTCGGCGTGCACGATGGCGCCGGCCTCGACGCGCCGAGCTCACTCGCCGCGCGCGAGCCGCGCGCGCGCGGCGGCCGCGTCGCCATGCGCTGACGCGGCGCCGCGTCAACGCGTCGTCAGGATCGTCCAGCGCAGCGGTTTCCTCGCCACGTTCAGCGCGATGTCGCGTTCGTGGCGGCGGAACTCGAGCTCGCATTCCCCGCCCGGCAGCGCCCAGCGGCGGATGCGCAGCCAGTCGACGCCCTCCGGCAGGCGCGGCGAGTGGAACGCGAGCGTGCGGCGGCGCGCGTCGAGATCGAGCCCGAGCAGCGCGGCGAGCAGCTGGTAGACGGTGCCGACTGCCCACGCCTGCGGCGCACACGCGACCGGGTACGGCACCGGCGCATTGCCGGCGACGCGATCGAAGCCGCAGTACAGCTCCGGCATGCGGTGCAGCGGCAGCAGCGTCGCCGCGTCCAGCAGGCTCGCGAACAGCTGTTCGGCCGCATCCATGAAGCCGTAGCGTGCGAGCCCCGCGGCGATGATCGCGTTGTCGTGCGGCCAGATCGAACCGTTGTGGTAGGACATCGGGTTGTGGCGCGCCTCGCCCGCGCCGAGCGTGCGTACGCCCCAGCCGCCGAACATCGACGGGTCGAACAGGCTGCGGCGCAGCCGCTCCGCCTTGCGGCGGTGCGCGATGCCGGTCCACAGGCAATGGCCCGCGTTCGACGACCGCACCGCGCAGGGTCGCTTCGCGGCGTCGAGGGCGAGCGCATAGATGCCGCGACGCGGCTGCCAGAACACCGCGTTGAAGCGCCGCTTCAGCTCGCGCGCGTCCTCGCGCAAACGTGCCGCGCGCGCGCCGTCGCCGAGGCGGCGCAGCATGTAGGCCGCCTCGCTCCAGGCCGCGCACACGTAGCCCTGTACCTCGCACAGCGCGATCGGCGGCAGCGCGAGTGCACCATCCGCATGGGAAACCGAATCGACCGAATCCTTCCAGCCCTGGTTGGCGAGGCCGTCGCGCACGTGGCCGGCGTACTCGACGAAGCCGTCGCCGTCCACGTCGCCGGCGTCGCGGATCCAGCCGAGCGCGGCCTCGATCGCCGGCCACAGTTCGCGCACCAGCCCGAGGTCGTCGGTGCGGCGCAGGTAGCTCCCGGCCAGCATGACGAACAGCGGCGTGCCGTCGACCGCGCCGTAATAGCGCTCGAACGGCACCTCGCCGAGGCGCGCCATCTCGCCGGCGCGTGTTTCGTGCACGATCTTGCCGGGCTCGGCATCGCGGGCGGGTTCGCGGCGCGTGGCCTGGGTTGCCGCGAGGAAGCGCAGCACGCCGGCCGAGAGCTGTGGCAGCGCCCAGCCCGTCTGCAGCGCGGTGATGATGCCGTCGCGTCCGAACGCGGTGTTGTACCAGGGCACGCCGGCATGTGGATACGGTCCATGCGGCGTGTCGGCGATCAGGGACGCGAGGTCGGCCGCGCTGCGCGCGAGCCAGCAGTTCAGCGGGCCATGGTTCGTCTCGATTTGGGGCAGGCAGGCGCGCCAGTCGCGGGCGACGGCGCGGTGACCGTCCGCAGCCGCGCGTTCGATCGCGATGACGACGTCCAGTTCGGCTGCCGCACCGGGCTCGAGGCGCCAGCGGAACAGCGCGACGCCGCCGGGCGCGGTCGCCTGTGGCGGCGGCGAGAACGCCACGTGCGTGCGGCGCGCGACGCCGTCGAGGCCGGCGTAGCCGAACACGAAACCGTCGCTCGCGGCGCTGAGCGTTCGCGCCGGTGCCTGGCGTGTGCGCGGCAGTCCGCGCACCTCGAAGATGTCGCGGAAATCGGCATCGACGTGCAGCGCGAACTCGACCTCGTGCGTGCCCGTGTCGTGGTTGCGCAGCTCGAAGCGGATCTCGCACGCGCCGGGACGCAAGGCGATGCGCTTGCGCAGGTGCAGCGTGTTCTTGGGGATGCCGGGCAGGTCACGGTTGGCGGCGTCGACGACGAGGGCGAGGTTGTCGTCCGTGACGGTCGACGTGAGCAACACGGGCACCGCGCCGTTCAGGCGCATCGCGAACGTCGACAGGTGGCGCGTGTCGAGGTGGTACAGGCCCTGCGCGCCGCCGCCGAGGTCGCCGCGATGATCGATGACGGCGAAGGTGTCGGCCCGGTTCAGCACGTAGGCCGAGTCGTCGGCGTAGCCGGACTCGGACGCGACACGATAGGGATCGGGGCGCTCTGATGCGGGAATATTCGCGGTCATGGGAGCTCCGGTTGTTGCACACGTCGCCGGCGACTCATGGCGGCTTGGCCACCATCAGATAGAAGATCGCGATGAAAGCGACCAGGGCGACCAGGCCGAGCGCGACCCAGATGCGCAGCACGCGCCAATAGGCGGGCGGCAACGGCAGGCCGTTGCGCGCCGCGGCCCCGGCAAGGTCGCGCAGGCGCATCTGCAGCACGATCACCGGCAGCCAGCACAGGACCGCCAGCGCGTACAGCAGCATCGAATGCCGCAGCCAGGCGCTGTCGAGTGAAAAGCCGGCGACGCGGGTCAGCAGCAGGCCACTCGCCGGCTGCAGCACGATGGTGGTCGCGGTGAACAGCCAGTCGGCGAGCACGACGATCGACGCGACCGCGGCGACCGCGCGTGGGTCGCGCCGCAAAGACGCCACGAGCAGGTAGAACGCCGAGCCGATGCCCGTGCCGAACAGCAGGGTCGACGAAACCACATGCACCCACTTGAGCAGCAGGTAACTCATCGATCCACCGCGCGCAGCAGCAGGATCGCGGCGAGGATCGGCAGATTCTTCGCCAGCGGCCCGAAGGGGTGGGTCCAGAACGCAGGCTGTGCCCAGCTGACGAGTGCGGTGTAGGCGAGCACGACCACCGCCTGCAGGCCGTACAGGAGCCGCCGCGCCGGCCGGTGCCACATCGCGACGCCGCAGCCGATATCGACGGCGACGCCGGCCCACAACGCTGCCCATGCGACGCGACCATGCAGGCCGAGGGCGTCGAGCAGGGCGAGGCTCTGTGCGTGCGGGTAGATGAAGGCCGACACCCAGGCGGACCACAACCACAGTGCGGAGATCGCGCCACGCAACACCGGCACGGCGACTGCAAGCGCGGCTTCGTCACGCACGCTGCGCGCTTCGTGTGGCGCGATGAAGGCGGCCACCGGGCGCGGTGTGCGCCCGAGCAGGCGCGCGAACGGCGCCGGGTCCGCCGTGCTGCCGCGCTCGAGCATGTCGAGGGCGGCCGGCGCGAGCCGCAGCCCGACCGTGCCGGCGACGACGAGCGCCGCGCGTACGAGTTTCCGCGGTACGCCGACGACGGCGGCGCCGTCGAGGTGCATGCCCCGACGGAGCGTGAGCAGGTACTCGCGCAGAGGAAGCGACGCGGGCCCGACCATCGCGAGCCGGCCTCGGCGGGCTTGCGGGCGATTAGCACGAGCGCCACGAGGCCGTCGACGACGTCGTCGACGTGCACCGGCTGCACGCGCTGTGCGCCGTCGCCCGGCACGAACACCAGCGGCGCGGCGGCGAGCGCGGTGAAACCGCGCGAACTGCCGCCGTCGCTGCCGAACACCAGAGACGCCTGTACGACGACCGTCGACAGCGGCAGCGCGAGCAGGGCGTCGTCGGCGCGCTTCTTGCTCTGCTGGAAGGCGACGGCGGCATGCTCGTCCGCGCCGAGCGCGGACACCTGCACGATGCGGTGCACGCCGCACTCCGTGCAGGCCCGGAACAGCGCGAGCGGAGCGCGCACATGCACGGCGTCGAACTTGTCGCGCGAGGATTCGACGAAGATGCCGACCGCATTCACGACCACGTCCACGCCAGCAAGGCGCGAATACCAGTCCGAAGGTTCGACGTCGCGAGCGAAATCGATCGCCACGGCGCCCGTACGCGGCCGCCGTACGGCCTCGATCACGCGCGCGCCGCGTGCCCGCAGCGCCGGCACGAGTCGCCGGCCGATGAAGCCGTCGGCGCCGGTCACGAACACGGTCGGCGCCGCGCCTTCTGTGGCGATCTCGGGGGCGTGGGTCGGTGCGTTCATGCCGCTGCCCCGGAGGCTCGCCCATGGCTGAGGCACACCGCAACCGCCTGCGTGCCGCCCTGATCTCGGGCAGCGCCGCCAGCGTGCTGTCCTCGCTCGTCCTGAGTTGGCGCAGCGCACGCGAGACACGCCACGCAACCGCAGGCACGAACGCGACGAGCCATTGGATATGGGGCGGACCGGCACGCCACCGGCTCGCCCCGGACCTGAGTCATACCGTCGTCGGCTACGCGATCCACCACGCCGCATCGATGTTCTGGGCGGCGTGGTACGAGGCTGCGTTCCCGCGAAGTCGATCCCTGCCCGGGGCATGCGCGCGGGCCGCGGCCACTGCGGCCATCGCCTGCTTCGTGGACTTCCGCCTGACGCCGCGGCGCTTCACGCCGGGGTTCGAGACGCATCTGTCGCGGCGGTCGCTGGCCGTCGTTTATGCCGCGTTCGCCTTCGGCTTGGTCGCGCCTGCCGCCGCCACGGCGATGCGTCGACGCCGATCGCGCGTGGGCTGAGGAAACGCCGGCCTGGGGATGCAGAGTCGACACGCCCAGGCGGCTGCAGCATTCGTGCCTGTGGCGTGCGGCTTTCCGGCCCTGCGCCAGGCGCGTCAGGAAACGGGACGAGCGTCCGACGCGCCGTCACCGGCAGGCGCAGGCGGGGCGTCGCCCGGTTCGCGAGGTCGGGCCGGGCCGTCGTGCTCGTGCACGACGGCATCGATCTGCGCCTGCACGTCGCGCCAGTCGGCGTCGACCGGTTGCGGTTGTCCGAGGGATCGAGCGGTCATTTCATGCCTCCCGGGTAAATTGGAGCCACTTGAGGGCGGTGCGCGTACGGATTACCCGCCGCGGCTCGTCGCTGCGCAACAGGTCGAGCGCGCGCCGCGTGCGCGTCGCCGACTGCGCGGCGACGGCGTCGGCGACGACCGCGACCTCGTAGCCGCGCGTGACCGCCGACAGCGCCGATTGCAGGATGCAGGAGTCGGTCGCGATCCCGCACAGCAGCAGCCGTTGCACGCGCAGCTGCTCGAGCAGGAAGTCCAGCGGCGTCGCGTAGAACACCGAATGGCGCGGTTTCAGCACGAAATAGTCGCCCGGTTCCGGCAGCATGCGCCGGACGACGTCGGCGCCGCGAGCGCCCTCGCCGGCGCAGGCCGCGACGTTGGCGTGGAAGTCCGAGCGCCACTGGCCGAAGTTGTCGTTGCAGTAGACCAGCGGCGCGCCGGTGCGGCGCGCGCCGGCGAGCAGGCGTGCGATCGCCGGTACCACGCGGCGCAACTGGCGCAGCAGCGGGCCGGCACCCTCGAAGTCGAAGGGGTTGACGAGGTCGACCGCGAGCAGCGCGGTCTTCATCCGCGCTTGCCGTGCCGCGCGTGCGCGCCGAACCGCACCTCGCGCTCGACGCTGCCGTCGGCAGCGTGGATCACCAGGCTCGCCGCTTCGAGCCCCTGCGCGCGGAACGCAACGTCGCGGATCGCGTCGTCCGGGTGGTCGAAGCGCACGACGATCTCGCCACCGCGCTCGAGGATCCAGTCACGGTCGTCGCGTCGTACCAGGTGCCAGGTTGCGGGTTTCATGCGGCTCTCCGCTGGTGTAGGGCAATGCATCGTTCCTGTGGCCGCCGTAGCGGCGCATTAATGAGGCTGCGCCCGTTCATCGCGCGTTGCTCGCACGCGGCCTAGCGTGGGCGCCAGTCGGGCAACGGAACATGAGCATGGAAGAAGGTCACAAGTGCGCCAACGCCTGGTGTACATGTCGCGTGACGGCGGAGCGCGAGTTCTGTTCGCTCGAATGCGAGCACCAAGCGGATGGCGGGCTCCGCTCCCCATGCGACTGTTCACACGTCGATTGCAGCGGGACCGTGCCCGAATCGCTGCTGGAAGGCTGACGCGGCCCGCGACCGGGCTCATCCGACGAGTACCCTGTCCCTCGGGCGACAACATTTCATCGCACGGTCGGGTGGAGCGAGTTCTTTCCTGTCGCACGACTGAAGCGGCGCGCACACCGCGTCGGGGCGGCGACGAGCGATGGCACATCGCTTGCTCGACGATGTCGGGGGGAGTGCCACGACCATCAAGGAGTTCGACCATGAACAGAACGATCGTCCTGCTCGCCAGCTTCGCCGTCGCCACCTTCGCGTCCGCGCAGAGCCCGGCCCCGCCGGCGTCGCCCCCGACCAGCACTTCACCGACCACCAACCCGATGACCCACCCGCGTACCAGCGACCGCGACGCCGACTCCCGCAACTCCGCCAATGCCCGCAGCGCGAACGATTTCGAGAGCCTCGATCGCCAGGGCCGCGGCTACGTCACGCGCGAAGAAGTCAGCGGCGACTCGTGGCTGATGAAGAACTTCTCGACCTGCGACAAGGACGGCGACGGTCAGGTCACGCGCGCGGAGTACGCCGGTTGCCCCGGCCGGCAGTGACGCACAGGCCGCCGCGAACCGCCGCGGACCGGCCGCCAACATCACCGAGGAGCCCTGACCCATGAACACGATCCATTCGGCATCCGGCGGCCGGCCGTTGGCCGTGGTCACCGGTGCCTCATCCGGCATCGGCTATGAACTGGCGAAGCTCGCCGCCGAGAACGGCCACGATCTCGTCGTCGCCGCCGACACGCCGCTCGACGACATCCGCCAGCGCTGCGAGGCACTTGGCGCGCGTGTGGAGGCGGTGCAGACCGACCTCGCGCAGCGCGAAGGCGTCGAGGCACTGCTCGCCCTGATCGAAGGCAGGCCGGTCGACGCATTGTTCGCCAACGCCGGCCATGGCCTCGGTGGTGCGTTCCTCGACCAGGCGTTCGAGGACGTGGTCGACGTCATCGACACCAACATCACCGGAACGATCTACCTGCTGCAGCGCGTGTGCCGACGCATGCGCGACGTCGGCCGCGGGCGCGTGCTGGTGACCGGTTCGATCGCCGGCTTCGAACCGGGAAGCTACCAGGCCGTTTACAACGGGACCAAGGCCTTCGTCGACTCGTTCACGCTCGCCCTGCGTGACGAACTCAAGGACAGCGGTGTGACGATCTCGTGCCTCATGCCCGGCGTGACCGACACCGAGTTCTTCGCGCGCGCCGGCATGCTCGACACCAAGGTCGGCGCGGGCAGGAAGATGGATCCGGCCGACGTCGCGCGCGTCGGCTACGACGCCATGATGGATGGCGAGGCCGACGTCGTCGCGGGATGGAAGAACAAGCTGATGGTCGGACTGTCGAACCTCGTCCCCGGCGAGCGGCTCGCGGCCAAGCACGGCGAGATGGCCAAGCCCGGCAGCGCCCACCGATGAGGAGCGACCAGTGAAAGCACTGACCTACCACGGCGCGAGGGACGTGCGAGTCGAGTCCGTTGCCGACCCTGCCCTCGTCGAGGACGACGACGTCATCCTGCGCGTGACCGCGACGGCGATCTGCGGCTCGGACCTGCACCTTTACCGCGGAAAGATTCCCGCGGTCGAAGACGGCGACATCCTGGGCCACGAGTTCATGGGCATCGTCGAGGATGTCGGCCGCGCGGTGACCGCCGTGAGGCGCGGCGACCGCGTGGTGATCCCGTTCGTGATCGCCTGCGGCCACTGCTTCCACTGCGAGCTCGGCGAGACCGCGTGTTGCGAGAACACGAACACCGCGCGCGGTGCGCTGCTGCTCAACCGCGACGACATCCATCCACCCGCGGCGTTGTTCGGCTACAGCCATCTCTACGGGGGCGTCCCCGGGGGCCAAGCCGAATTCGTGCGCGTACCGAAGGCGAACGCAGGGCCGTTCGTGGTGCCCGGCAGCCTCGCCGACGAGCAAGTGCTGTTCCTCACCGATATCCTGCCGACCGGGTACCAGGCAGCGGAGAACGCGGGAATCCGGCCCGGCTGTACCGTCGCGATCTTCGGCGCCGGGCCGGTCGGGCTCATGACCGCGGCCTGCGCGCGCCTCCTCGGGGCCGAGCGCATCTTCATGATCGACCATCATCCGTACCGGCTCGCGTTCGCGCAGCAGCGCTACGGCGTCATCCCGATCGACTTCGACCGCATCGATGACCCCGCAGAATCGCTGCTCGAGCAGACGCACGGCCGCGGCGTCGACGCGTCCATCGACGCAGTCGGCTTCGAAGCCAAGGGCAGCCGCACGGAAACCGTCCTCGCCAACCTCAAGATCGAGGGCGGCAGCGGCTGGGTGCTGCGGCAGTGCATCGCCGCGACGCGGCGTGGTGGCATCGTCAGCATCCCCGGCGTCCATGCCGGCTGGCTGCACGCCTTCTTCCTCGGCGATGCCTTCGACAAGGGTCTCGCATTCCGCATGGGGCAGACGCACGTCCATCGGTTGCTGCCGAAGCTGCTCGACCACATCGAAAACGGCGAACTCGAGCCGGACGCGATCATCACGCACCGCATGCCGCTGCAGGACGCCGCGGAAGGCTATCGCATCTTCGAGCAGAAGGAAGAAGAGTGCAGGAAGGTCGTGCTCACGCCGTAGCACGCTTGGAGATCGAACCGACGCCGGCCGCGTGCCGGTCCACAGCCACGAGGAGAAAGACGATGAACCGCATGATGCTGCCGCTGTTGCTGTTGCAGGCCTATGCCATTTCCGGCGCCTTCGCCGCGCCGACCGAAGACGACCGCCGCTTCGTCGCCGGGGCGTCGAAGGCGAACGCGGGCGAGATCGCGACCGCCCAGCTCGCGGCGAGCCACTCGAGCAGTGCCGACATCCAGGCGTACGCGCAGCACATCATCGCCGACCATACCGATGCCGGCGTCAAGCTGCGCAATGCCGCCTCCTCGGAGGGCCTGGCCGTTCCGCATGACGAGCAGCCGCCGGTGCCCGCCGACCTGCAGCAGCTCGAGGGCGATGCGTTCGACCGCGCGTTCGCGCGCCGGATGGTCGAAGACCACGAGAAGGCGGTCGCGCTGTTCAAGCAGAAGGCCGATTCGTCGAAGGGCACGGCGATCGACCGATTCGCGACGGAGACGCTGCCGACGCTGGAAACGCACCTGAAGATGGCGCGCGCGTTGCCGACCGGGCCGGAGGCCGCCGCCGCGCGCAAGCCCTGAGGCCGTCGCGGGCGTAGGATCGCGGGGCCGGGCGACACGCCCGGTCCCGCGGGCTGGGGAGGGTCCATGTCGCAACAACACCTGCTCATCGCCTACGGCGTCGTGCCGCTGTGGATCCTCGCCGGATGGGTCGACTGGCTCTGCCATCGCCGGTCGCACATCGAGGACACCAGCGGCACGCCGGAATCCGCGTTGCATCTGCTGCTGCTCGAAGTCGGCCCGCCGCTGCTGGCCGTGCTGTATCTCGAGGTCGACGCGCTCATACTCGGCGTGTTCTGCGCCGCGTTCGTGGCGCACGAGATCACCGCCTTCATCGACGTGCGCTACGCGGCGCCGCGTCGGCGGATCGGCGTGGTGGAACAGTTCGCGCACAGCGTGCTCGAAATGGCGCCCTTGATGGTGCTCCTGCTCGCTGCGAGCGCTCACTGGCCGCAGTGGCTCGCGCTGTGGGGCCTTGGCGACGAGCCGGCCCGCGGTTCGCTGGCCGCCTCGCGCGAGGCCCCGCCGGCCGCGTACAGCGTCGGCCTGGTCATCGCACTGGTCGTGCTCGGCGCGCTGCCCTACCTCGAGGAGCTCTCCCGTAGCCTGCGCGCGCGCCGCGAGTCCTGACGCGGTCGCGAGTACCCGCCGTGGAACTGCGCAGGGTGGACGCAGCGCGCCACGGCCGAGAGGGTTGCGAGCCTACCACCGTGAGTACCGCCGGGCGCGGCGTCGCCCCCGCACACCCTCGCCGCATCAGCGCTGGTGGCGCGGCAATGCGCGCCGGTCCCGCAGCAGCGAGCTCAGCACGATGCCGAGTCCGAGCACGGCGGCGACGGCGAACAGCGCGACCGCGAGCGCCGGATACCCCGAGGTCGGCGGCACGCGCATGACGAGCGCCGACGCGATCAGCAGCGCGGCCACGACCAGGCCGGCGCTGATCCGGTTGGCGATCTTCTGCAGGCTTTCCATCAGGTGCGATTCGCGCAGGCCGACGACGCGCAGCTGCAGTCGGTTCTCCGCGACCAGGGTCAACGCGTCGGCGAGCCGCCGCGGCAGGCCGAGTGCGAAGCGTTCGGTGTCGAGCATCTCGCCGGCGAGCATCGCCGGCGACAGCGTCTGGCGCAGGTGGCGCCGCACCAGGCTCTCCAGGTGCCGTTCGACCGGTTCGCGCACGTCCAGGCCGGGTTGCAGGCGGTCGCAGGCGTGGCGCAGGTTGACCAGCGTCTTGCCGAGCAGGTTGAGGTCCGACGGCAGGCGCAGGCAGCACTCGGCGCTGAGGCGCGAGAGCTCGAGCATCAGCCGGCCCTCGGACAACGAGCTCCGCGCGCGCTGCGCTGCGTAGCGCGCGACCAGCTGGGCGACGCCGCGCTCGTAGCGTTCCTCGTCGAAGTCCTCGAGGCGCGTGCCGATCGCGACCGTCTCGCGCACGACGTCGTCGCCGCGTCCCTCGACCGCGGCCAGCAGCAGCTTGAGCAGCTGCGTGCGACGGCGCGGCGGCAGGTAGGCGACCATGCCGGCGTCGAAGATCGCGAGGCGCCCGTCCTCGAGCACGCGCAGGTTGCCCGGGTGCGGGTCGGCGTGGATCTCGCCGTGCACGAACGCCTGGTCGAGGAAGGCGCGTATCAGCGCATGCACGGTCGGCGCGTAGTCATGCTCGGTGCGGGTGAGCCCGCCGAGGGCCGTCACACGGTCGCCCTCGACCAGCGCCATCGTCAGCACGCGCCGGCCGGTGAAGCTCCAGTGCGGTTCGGGCACGAACAGCTCGGGGTAGGGGGAGAGGTGTTCGCGAAGCCGCTCGAGGTTCTCGGCCTCGGCGCAGAAATCGAGTTCCGCCATCAGCGTCCGGCGCATGTCGGCGACGGCGTCGCCGAAGCGGATGCGTCGCCCGGCTTCGGTGGCGGCGTCGAGGCGCTGCGCGATCGAGGCGAGGATGTCCATGTCGGTGCGCACCTGCTCGGCGATGCCTTCGCGCTGCACCTTCACCGCGACCTCGCGGCCGTCGCGCAGCACCGCGCGGTGCACCTGCGCCAGCGATGCCGAGCCGAGCGGCTCCTCGTCGAACGCGGCGAAGACGCGACCGATGCGCACGTCGAGTTCCTGCTCGACCACGCGCCGCACGGCGTCGAACGGCATCGGCGCGACATCCTCCTGCAGCGACTCGAGCGCCTCGACCCACTCCGCCGGCAGTACGTCGCTGTGGGTCGACAGCAACTGGCCGATCTTCACGAAGGCCGGCCCGAGCGCCGCGATGTCGGCGCGGAACGCTTCCGCCGTCGCGCGGTCCGGCGACCGCTCGGTCGCGTCGCCGCCGAACGACGCCGCGATGTCGCGGCGGTAGCGCACCAGGAAGCGCAGGATCTGCGCCGTTCGTTGCCATCGACTGCGCATGATTCCTCCTGCGTCGGATAGGGCGGCGTCGCGCGGTGCACGCGGCGCAGGTGCGGCTGTCAGTGAGAGGCCATGCTCGCCCGGCGCGCCGGACTCGGCGATTAACGACCGCACGCGCGCTTCATGCGCGGTTCTGCCGCGCCGCTGCGACCGCATGCGGGCCGGTGAGCGGATGTGCGTCGGCATCGCGCAGCAACCGCGCAAGGATCGCGAGCGCCACGCCGACGTGCACGAGTCCTCCGGGGATCCACATCAGCAGGCCGGCGAGTTGCTGGTCTCCGACCGGGTCGAGGCCGAGCGGGGTCATGCCGAGGTTCGCATACAGCGGGTACCACGCGCTCCAGGAGAATGCCATCAGCGCGCCGAGCGCACCGCCGACCAGGCTGGTCGCGAACAGGCAGCCGGCGACGAGCATCGGCTGCGTCCTGGCGCGTCGGTCCAGCATCGCGGTCCAGAACCCGAGCGCGGTGACGAGGAAGCACAGATGCTGCGCCGCATGCCAGGCCGGGTGCGCGAGCGCGAGCTGGAACGGGCCGGGCGCGTGCCACAGCCACAACGCCATCGCCTGCAACAGCGTCGCCGGCAGGGGACGCGTGAACAGGCGCCACGCCGCCGCCACGACCGCCTGGCGCTGCAGTCCGCCACAGCGCCGGCGCAGCGGCGCGGGCAACGACCACGCGAATACACCGAGCGGATGCCCGAGCACGAGCAGTGGAGCCGCCACCAGCATCAGCAGCTCGTGTTCGAGCATGTGCGCCGCGAACGAGCGTTCGCCCGCCGCGTGCAGCGGCGACAGCAGTGCCGCCGCGAGTACGCCCCAGCCGGCCGTGAAGGCAGCCACTCTCGCCGTTCCCGGCGCATGACGCGAGCGCTGCCGCAGTCGCGCTGTGCCGAGCGTGAACGAAACCGCCGCGAGCAGCAGCGGCGCGACCAGCCACGGGTCGAACGTCCAGCCCGGCGTCGCGCCGGCCTCGGGGTGCGCCTGCGCCGCGCAGGGCAACGCGAGCAGGAGAGGCCACGGCGCACGGGTCAGGACGCGCACGGAGGCACGATCCAGGTCGCGAGCGTCTGCAGCACGATCGCGACGAGCGCGAACGCGGCGGCGGGAACGCCGAGCCGGGCGATGAAACGGTGCGCACGCGCCTCCGCGATCCCGTCCAGCGCGCGTGCCGCACGCCACGAACCGAGCCCCGCCAGCAACGTGGCGCTGATCGCGACGATGCCACTCGTCGCGCCGAGCCAGTGCATCGCCGGCGGGCAGCCAAAATGCAATGCGTCCGCCAGCAGCCGGTACTGCACCGCCCACGCCAGCGCGCCGCCGATCCAGCCGGCCCATGCGGCGCGGCGTGCGCTGCGCTCAGTCATGATGGAGCATCCGCGGCAGCAGGTAGACCAGTGCGTACAGCCCGACCCACGCGATGGTGACGAAGTGCCAGTAGAACGCGTTGTCCTCGACGTCGCTGAAACGCCGGCCGTCGACCGGATGGAGGTATACGAGCGCGGCGAGCACGGCGGTGTCGTAGACGTCGGTCGCGACGTGGACCGTGTGCATCAGCATGAGCGCCCAGACGATCGAGCCGTAGGCGTTGTGGTCCCAGCGTTCGTTCAGCGCGCCGAACTCGAGCGCGCGCAGCACCGCGAGCACCACGCCGAAGCCGATCGCGACGGCCAGGCCGATGCGCACGCGCTGCAGGTCCTGCCGCTTCGCCGCGCGTGCGGCGAGTACATTCGGGATCTCGCTCGCGAGCATCACCAGAGTGAACAGCGTGCCCCAGAGCAGGTCCGGCGGCGGCGATGCCGGCGGCCACTTCGGTTGCAGAGGCACGAGGTAGAGCAGCGTCCCGGCACCGAGTACGAAGGCCATGCCTTCGATGAGGACGAAGCCGAGCGTGCCCCACCAGCCGAGCGCGGCCGGACCATGGCCGTGCCCCGGGAGGTGGGACAGATCGCCGGTGATCCGCAGCGGCTTCACGGTGAGGCCTTGCCCGGCTCGGGCCAGAACCATGCAGTCAATGCGATCGCGACCGGAATGGAACCCCAGACCACGCCCCACGGGCTGAACACCGACCACATGAACATGACCCCGGTCGCGAGCGCGGCGAACAGCGGCCATGGGCTCGGACCCGGCATGCGCCAGCGCACACGTGGCTCGGCCTCGACAGCGGTCGTGAGGACGACTTCGCGCTCGTCGTCGGCGAGCCCCGCGTAGCCGGAAAGCCCGTCGGCGTGCCAGAGCGGCTCGGACGAACGTACTGCAGGTATGAGAGCAAAGTTGAACGCCGGCGGCGGCGAAGAGGTCGCCCACTCGAGGTCGGGCGCGCCCCAGGGGTCGTCGCCGGCCGGTACGCCGCGGCGCAGCGAACGCAGCACGTTGGCTGCGAACAGCACGACGCTCACGCCGATCAGCATCGCGCCGGCCGTGGACAGGAGGTTCCACGGCTCCCAGCCCAGCCCGGCCGGATAGGTGTAGACACGGCGTGGCATGCCGAGCAGGCCGACGACGTGCATCGGGAAGAAGGTGACGTGGAAGCCGGTGAAGAACAGCCAGAAGTTCCAGTGCCCGAGGCGCTCGTCGAGCCGGCGGCCGGTGATCTTCGGGAACCAGTAGTAGACCGCGCCGAGCAGCGGGAACACCGCTCCACCGATCAGCACGTAGTGGAAGTGGGCGACGATGAAGTAGGTGTCGTGCAACTGCAGGTCGAGTGGCACCGATGCGGCCATGACGCCGGTCAGGCCGCCGAGCACGAAGGTGGCGATGAAGCCGAGCACGAACAGCAGCGGCGTCGCGAAGCGCGGGCGACCGCTGCCTATCGTCGCGATCCAGCAGAAGATCTGCACGCCGCTCGGCAGCGCGATCATCATGCTCGCAACGGTGTAGAAGCTGTTTCCCAGGTGCGGCAGGCCGGTCGCGAACATGTGGTGCACCCACAGGCCGAAGGCGAAGAAGCCGGTGGCGACCAGCGCGAGCACCATGTACGGATAGCCGAACACGGGCCGGCGCGAGAACGTCGCGGTGATCGCCGAGACCATGCCGAGCGCGGGCAGGAAGATGATGTAGACCTCGGGGTGGCCGAAGAACCAGAACAGGTGCTGCCACAGCAGGGCGTCGCCGCCTTCGGCCGCATTGAAGAACTGCGTGCCGACGAGGCGGTCGCTGATCAGGAACGAGCTGGCGAGCATCACCGCCGGCATCGCGAAGAGGATCATGAAGGCCGTCACCAGCATCGACCACAGGAACAGCGGCATGCGTGCCAGGCTCATCCCGGGCGCGCGCAGCTTCAGGATCGTCGCGACGAGTTCGACCGCGATCGCGAGCGCCGACACTTCGGTGAACGTGATCATCTGCGCCCAGAAGTCCGTGCGCTTGCCCGGCGAGAACGCCGGGCTCGCCAGCGGCACGTAGGAGAACCAGCCGGCTTCCGGTCCGGCGTCGAGCGCGAACGCGACGTAGATCATCACGCCGCCCAGCAGGTAGACCCAGTAGCTGTAGGCGTTCAGTCGCGGAAACGCGATGTTGCGCGTGCCGGCCATCAGCGGCACCAGGTAGACCGCCATCGCCTCCATCACCGGCACGGCGAACAGGAACATCATCGACGATCCATGCATCGAGAACAGCTGGTTGTAGCAGTCCGGCCCGATCAGTCCGGACTCGGGTCGCGCGAGTTGCAGGCGCATGGCCAGGGCGAGCGCGCCGCCGAGCACGAAGAAGACGAAGGCCGTGACGATGTAGCGCCGCCCGATGCGCTTGTGATCGACCGTGGTGAACCAGCCGGCGAGGCCCGGGCGGTCGCGCCAGGTCGCGTCGAGCCGCCGCTCGAGCGCGGCGAGCCGGTCGGCCTGCACGCGCGCTTCGTCGGACGGTGGAGCGCCCCGGGTCGGCATGCGCTAGTCGAGTGTCATCAGGTAATCGACGATGCGCTCGCGCCGCGCCTCGTCGAGCGGCACGCGCGGCATGTGGGCGCCGGGCTTGTGGCGTTGCGGATCGGCGAGCCAGGCGAGCAGCGTCGCGCGCGAGAACGGCAGTGCGCCCGCGGCGAGGGTCGAGCGCGAGGCGAGGTGGGTGAGGTCGGGTCCGGTGCGCGCGGCGGCGGTGCTGCCACGGATCGCGTGGCACAGCGGGCAGGCGACGGCGGCGAACGCCGCGGCGCCGGCGCGCGCGTCGTCCGAGGCCGGTGGCGCCGCGTCGCGCAACTGGTGTTCGCGCCACGCGGCGAAACCTGCCTCGTCGTCGATGCGCACGTCGAGCGCCATCCACGCGTGCTGCAGGCCGCAGAACTCGGCGCATTGGCCGCGCAGCCGGCCGGTGCGGCGTGGCGTCACGCGCAGGTGGTTGGTACGCCCCGGCACGAGGTCCTGCTTGCCGGACAGGCCCGGAATCCACAGGCTGTGGATCACGTCGAGCGTCTGCAACTCGATCTCCGCCACGCGGCCCACGGGCAGATGCAGTTCGTTGGCCGTGACGACGGACCGGCTCGGGTCGCTCGCGTCCCCCGCGTGCGTGCGTTCGGCGAGCGCATGGTCGTTGACCACGCCGATTCGAACGCGAAGCTCGCCGCGGCGGCACGCGCGGCACGCCTTGCCGTGCCGGACGCGCTGGATGAAGAGCGCCGCGCGGTCGCCGACGAACTCGCCCGACGCCACGGGCACGACTTCGACGAAGCCTACGTGCGCAGGCAGCGGGTGGAGCATCAGAAGGCGGTGCAGCTGTTCGAGTGGGAGGTCGGCGCCGGGCAGAACGAGGCGCTGAAGGCATTCGCCCGCGAATCGTTGCCGGTGCTCTTCGAACACCTGCAAGGGGTGCAAGGCCTGCCGCCGCTGGCACGCGAATCCGCGAGGACGCCGGAAACGAGTCCACCCGCGCAACCGGATTCGCGCTGAGCAGCGCCAGCGTCGCGACGGTCGGCCTTCAGCCTCCGCGCGCGCAGCTGGCGTCGCGCGGTCCTCCGTGCCGCGAACGCGTACTATGATGGCGCCGCGCGACGTGCGCGGGCGGGAGCCGCGGGGGCGACACCGTGAACAGCGATCGACCGGTTCCGCATGCGGACGGCGCGGCCGAGACGCTCGGCCAGCTCGTCGGCCGGTTCGTGCACGACCTCGGCAACCACCTCGGCGTCACGCTGTCGACGGTGGAACTCGCGGCCAAGATCGCCGATACCGACCAGCAGCGCCAGCTGCTCGCGCAGGCGGTCGATTCGATCCGCACCCAGCGCGCGCTGCTCGACCGGATGGCGGCGGCGTCGCTGTCGTCGCAGCGGCCCGAGCGCTGCGACGTGCACGCGCTGCTGCGGGCGGCCATCACGCGTCGCGGCGCAACCGGATTGGCGATCCAGGCCGCTGCGAGCGACGCCATCGTCCATTGCGATCCCGCGTTCCTGGCGCGCTCGATCGAGCATCTGGTCGCGTTCGGCCAGGCCGTCGGCGCGACGACGCTCGCGACCACGAACGCGCCGGCGACGCGCTATCGCAACGCCGACGACAGCCTGGTGCTGTCGCTGTTCCCGATCGCCGAACCGGACGAGGCGACGCGTGCGTTCAAGCCGTTCGCGGCCGACGGCAGCTGCGCGCTGGCGCAGATCCACGACACCGCACGCCGCGCTGGCGGTTTCGCGGTGTTCGCGAGCGATGCCGACGGCCGGCACGTGCTGCGCGTCGTGCTGCGCCTCGCCGCGCATGCGCAGGCGCTGCCGGCCGCGTAGCGCGGATCGCGGACGCGTGCAAAAAAAAAGACTGCCCGGAGGCAGTCTTTCGAAGTCACGGCTTTCGGGTGCGAGCGCCTGGAGGGGAGGCGAGGCGACATGACGCACCGTGCGGGGATGGGAAAGCCGGGACCTCGAGCAAGCATCGAAGTGGATTGCCGTCGCGCGGCGCCGCCGATCCTTGGGTGTCGCCGTACGAGCGGTCGACGACACCGTTTCCTGAACGAGGCATGGCTCCCTGAGCGTGCTCGCCGTCCTTGGCGATGTGTCCATTCAGCCTCGATCCATGTCGTCGCGGCGACGCTGCGCGATACGGCGCGATGGTGCTGCACGCGATGTGCCAAGGCGTGCACGGGGCACCGCCGGCGTGCCGGGACGTCGACGTCCGGGTGAACGCGCGCGTCTAACGGCATCGCGGGCGAGAAGGCGTTACCGCGCCGAGGGAAAAATTTTCACACTGGCCGGCCACGCGCCAATGTGTACGCTTCGACTGCGCCGGCATGCGCCGGTGCACGCAGGTTCCGGGGGGACACCATGGCTGCACGACGTCGATCGAATCCGAATGACGCGGCGGAACCGGCGGGTCCGGTCGAACCCGCGACCGCGATCGTCGACGCGGATGCCGCGGGCGCTGGGCCGACGCCCGCGATGCTGCGTGAACTGCTCTCGGTGCTGCAGGCCGTTCGCGACGGCCGTTTCGACGTGCGCCTGCCCGGCCACTGGACCGGCACCAGCGGCAAGATCGCCGACGCGCTGAACGACATCGTCGTCAACAACCAGCGCATGGCCGAGGAACTCGAGCGCGTCGGCGAGGCGGTCGGCAAGCGCGGCCTGACCAGCGAGCGTGTCGTCGGCGCGAGCTGGCGCGGCGCCTGGCTCGCGATGGAGCAGTCGGTCAACACCCTCGTCGACGACCTGCTCTGGCCGACCGAACGCATGACGCTCGCGATCGCCGGCGTCGCGCGCGGCGACCTCACGCGCCTGATCGACCTGCAGGTCGACGGCCGGCCGCTCGAAGGCGAGTTCCTCCGTTCGGCCAAGCTCGTCAACACGATGATCGACCAGCTCAGCGTGTTCAGCTCGGAGGTCACGCGCGTCGCGCTCGAGGTCGGCACGGCCGGGCGACTGGGCGGCCAGGCCCAGGTCGAGGGCGTGTACGGCGTGTGGAAGGACCTCACCGACTCGGTGAACCAGATGGCGTCGAACCTGACCGCCCAGGTCCGCAACATCGCCGAGGTCACCATCGCGGTCGCCAGCGGCGACCTGTCGCGCAAGATCACGGTCGACGTGCGCGGCGAGATCCTGCAGCTGAAGGAGGCGATCAACACGATGGTCGACCAGCTGCGCGGCTTCGCTTCCGAAGTCACGCGCGTAGCGCGCGAAGTCGGCACCGACGGCAAGCTCGGTGGCCAGGCGATCGTGCCCGGCGTCGCCGGCACCTGGAAGGACCTGACCGATTCGGTCAACGCGATGGCGACGAACCTGACCGCGCAGGTGCGCAACATCGCCGAGGTGACCACCGCAGTCGCGCGCGGCGACCTCTCGCGCAAGATCACGGTCGACGTGAAGGGCGAGATCCTCGAGCTCAAGGACACCATCAACACGATGGTCGACCAGCTCAACGGCTTCGCCGCCGAGGTCACGCGCGTCGCGCGCGAGGTCGGCACCGAGGGCAAGCTCGGCGGCCAGGCCGCGGTGCCCGGCGTCGCGGGTACCTGGAAGGACCTCACCGACAACGTCAACTCGATGGCGTCGAACCTGACCGGACAGGTGCGCAACATCGCCGAGGTCGCGACCGCGATCGCGAACGGCGACCTCTCGCGCAAGATCACGGTCGACGTGCGCGGCGAGATGCTTGACCTCAAGGAAACGCTGAACACAATGATCGAGCAGCTGCGCTCGTTCGCGTCGGAGGTCACGCGCGTCGCGCGCGAGGTCGGCACCGAGGGCAAGCTGGGCGGCCAGGCGCAGGTGCCCGGCGTCGCCGGCACCTGGAAGGACCTGACCGACAACGTCAACTCGATGGCGTCGAACCTGACCGCGCAGGTGCGCAACATCGCGGAGGTGACCACCGCGGTCGCACGCGGCGACCTCTCGCGCAAGATCACCGTCGACGTGCGCGGCGAGATCCTCGAGCTCAAGGTGACCATCAACACGATGGTCGACCAGCTCAACGGCTTCGCGGCCGAGGTCACCCGCGTCGCGCGCGAGGTCGGTACCGACGGCAAGCTCGGCGGCCAGGCGACCGTGCCCGGCGTCGCCGGCACCTGGAAGGACCTGACCGATTCGGTCAATGCGATGGCGACGAACCTGACCGTGCAGGTGCGCAACATCGCCGAGGTGACCACCGCGGTCGCGCGCGGCGACCTCTCGCGCAAGATCGTCGTCGACGTCAAGGGCGAGATCCTCGAGCTGAAGGACACCATCAACACCATGGTCGACCAGCTCAACGGCTTCGCCGCCGAGGTCACGCGCGTCGCGCGCGAGGTCGGCACCGAGGGCAACCTCGGCGGCCAGGCGCAGGTCGAGGGCGTGTCCGGCGTCTGGAAGGACCTGACCGACAACGTCAACTCGATGGCGTCGAACCTCACCACCCAGGTGCGCAACATCGCCGAGGTGACGACCGCGGTCGCGCGCGGCGACCTCTCGCGCAAGATCGCGGTCGACGTGCGCGGCGAGATCCTCGAGCTGAAGAACACCATCAACACGATGGTCGACCAGCTCAACGGCTTCGCGGCGGAGGTCACGCGCGTCGCGCGCGAGGTCGGCACCGAGGGCAAGCTCGGTGGCCAGGCGATCGTGCCGGGCGTCGCCGGCATCTGGAAGGACCTGACCGACAACGTCAACTCGATGGCGTCGAACCTGACCACGCAGGTGCGCAACATCGCCGAGGTCGCGACCGCGGTCGCGCGCGGCGACCTGTCGCGCAAGATCGCGGTCAACGCGCAGGGCGAGATCCTCGAGCTGAAGGACACGATCAACACCATGGTCGACCAGCTCAACGGCTTCGCGGCCGAGGTCACGCGCGTCGCGCGCGAGGTCGGCACCGACGGCAAGCTCGGCGGCCAGGCGACCGTGCCGGGCGTCGCCGGCACCTGGAAGGACCTCACCGACAATGTCAACGTGATGGCCGCGAACCTGACCAACCAGGTGCGCGGCATCGTGAAGGTCGTGACCGCGGTCGCGAACGGCGACCTCGGCCAGAAGCTCACGGTCGAGGCCAAGGGCGAGGTCGCCGCGCTCGCCGACACGATCAACAGCATGACCGACACGCTCGCGATCTTCGCCGAGCAGGTGACGACGGTCGCGCGCGAGGTCGGCGTCGAGGGCCGCCTCGGCGGCCAGGCCAACGTGCCCGGCACCGCCGGCACCTGGAAGGACCTCACCGCGAACGTGAACCTGCTCGCGGCGAACCTGACCAACCAGGTGCGCGCGATCGCCGACGTCGCGACCGCGGTCACGCAGGGCAACCTGACCCGCCTGATCCAGGTCGACGCGCGCGGCGAGGTGGCCGAGCTCAAGGACAACATCAACGCGATGATCGGCAACCTGCGCGCGACGACCGAGCGCAACACCGAGCAGGACTGGCTCAAGACCAACCTCGCGCGCTTCAGCGGCATGATGCAGGGCCAGCGCGACCTGCTCGAGGTCGCGCGCAAGCTGATGTCGGAGCTGGTGCCGCTGGTCGGCGCGCACCAGGGCGTGATGTACGTGATGCGCAAGGGCGAGCACGGCGGCGAGCCGTTGCTCGAGCAGATCTACGGCTACGCCGACTCGGTGCCGGGTGATGCCGCGCGCCGCTACCGCGTCGGCCAGGGCATCGTCGGCGGCTGTGCCGAGCTGCGCCGCAGCGTGCTGCTGACCGACGTCCCCGACGCGCAGATCCGCATCGGCAGCGGCCTGCTGCAGGCCGCGCCGCGCAGCGTGATCGTGATCCCGGTGCTGTTCGAGAACGAGGTCAAGGCGGTCATCGAACTCGCCAGCCTCGGCGACTTCACCGCCTCCCACCTCGCCTTCCTCGAGCAGCTGACCGGCAGCATCGGCATCGTGCTGAACACGATCGAGGCGACGATGCGCACCGAGGGCCTGCTGTCGCAGTCGCAGCAGCTCGCGGCCGAGCTGCAGGCGCAGCAGAAGGAGCTGCAGCAGACCAACGACGAGCTCGGCCTCAAGGCCAAGCTGCTCGCGCAGCAGAACGCGGAGGTGGAACGCAAGAACCGAGAGATCGAGCAGGCGCGCCGCGCACTGGAGGAGAAGGCGGCGGAGCTCGCGCTGGCGTCGCGCTACAAGTCCGAGTTCCTCGCCAACATGTCGCACGAGCTGCGCACGCCGCTGAACAGCATCCTGATCCTCGGCCAGCAGCTCGCCGACAACGTCGAAGGCAACCTCAATCCGAAGCAGGTCGAGTTCGCCAACACGATCCATGCCGCCGGCACCGACCTTCTGAACCTCATCAGCGACATCCTGAACCTGTCGAAGATCGAATCCGGCACGGTCTCGGTCGAGTCCGAGGAACTCTCCTTCGCGCAGCTGCGCGACACCATCGAGCGCAACTTCGCGCACGAGGCCGAGCGGCGCAACCTGCGCTTCTCGACCGCGTTCGATCCGGCGCTCGGCCCGTCGATGACGACCGACCCGAAGCGCCTGCTGCAGGTGCTGAAGAACCTGCTGTCGAACGCGTTCAAGTTCACCGACAGCGGCACGGTCACGTGCGAGGTCGCGCTGGCGACCTCCGGCTGGTCGCCCGACCACCTGGTGCTGGCGTCGGCCCCGGTGGTGGTGTCGTTCACCGTCAGCGACTCCGGCATCGGCATCCCGCTGGAGAAGCAGCGCATCATCTTCGAGGCGTTCCAGCAGGCCGATGCCGGCACCTCGCGCAAGTACGGCGGCACCGGCCTCGGCCTCGCGATCAGCCGCGAGCTGACCAACCTGCTCGGCGGCGAGATCCGCCTCGAGAGCCGGCCCGGCGTGGGCAGCACCTTCAGGCTCTACCTGCCGCTGCGCTACGCCGGCCCGAATGCCCTGGTGCGCGAGGACGCGCTGCCGGTGCCGGGCTTCGCGGTGCCGCCGAGCCTGCCCGTGCCGCGCAGCGACGACGTGCCCGACGACCGCGCGGACGTGATGCCCGGAGAACCGGTGCTGCTGATCGTCGAGGACGATCCGCACTATGCCAAGGTGCTGCTCGAGCTGGCGCGAGCGAACGGCTTCAAGGGCATCGTCGCGATGCGCGGCATCGAGGCGATCGCGTTGGCTCGCAAGTACCTGCCGACCGCGATCTCGCTCGACATCTTCCTGCCCGACGTGCTCGGCTGGACCGTGCTCAGCCGTCTCAAGCAGGACTCGGCCACGCGGCACATCCCGGTGCAGATCGTCACCGTGGAGGAGGAGCGCCAGCAGGGCCTCGAGCGCGGCGCGTTCTCCTTCATCAACAAGCCGGTCACGACGGAGGGGTTGCAGCAGGCACTGGCGCGCATCCGCGATTTCGTCGCGCCGCGGCCGCGCCGCCTGCTCGTGGTCGAGGACAATGCCGCCGAGCGCATGAGCATCGTCGAACTGATCCGCCATACCGACGTCGAGATCGACAGCGTCGGCACCGGTGCCGATGCGCTCGCCGCGATGCAGGCGGCGCGCTACGACTGCGTCGTGCTCGACCTGCGCCTGCCCGACATCTCGGGCTTCGACCTGCTCGATCGCATCGACGACGACGACGGCCTGCGCGACGTCCCGGTGGTCGTGTTCACCGGCAAGGAGCTCAGCGAGCAGGAGAACGAGTGGCTGCGCCGCGTCGCGAAGAGCATCGTCGTCAAGGGCGTGCAATCGCCGGAACGGCTGCTCGACGAGACCGCACTGTTCCTGCACCGCGTCATCGCCGAGCTGCCACCGCAGCAGCAGCGCATGTTGCAGAGCCTGCACGACACCGACGAGGTGCTGGTCGGCAAGCGCCTGCTCCTCGTCGACGACGACGTGCGCAACATCTTCGCGCTGTCGAGCGTGCTCGAGCGGCACGGCATGCAGGTGTTCACCGCTTCGACCGGCCAGCAGGCGATCGAGCTGCTGCAGGCGACACCCGGCATCTCGCTGGTGCTGATGGACATCATGATGCCGCAGATGGACGGCTACGAGACCACGCGCTCGATCCGCGGCGACGCGCGCTTCCGCTCGCTGCCGATCGTCGCGCTGACGGCGAAGGCGATGCGCGGCGACCGCGAGAAGTGCCTCGAGGCCGGCGCGTCCGACTACCTCGCCAAGCCGGTCAACACCGAACAGCTGCTCGCGGTACTGCGCCAATGGCTGCATCGCTGAGCGAAGTCGTGGGCGAGGTCGTGCCCGACGCGCCGATCCTGCTGGTCGACGACCAGCCCGCGCGCCTGATGACGTACGAGGCGATCCTCGCCCCCCTCGGCGAGCGCCTCGTCGCCGTGCAGTCGGGCGAGGACGCGCTGCGCCGGCTGATGGAAGGCGAGTTCGCCGTCATCCTGCTCGACGTCAGCATGCCGGGCCTGGACGGCTTCGAGACCGCGCAGCTGATCCACGCCCACCCTCGCTTCGAGAACACGCCGATCATCTTCGTCACCGGCGTGCACGTCGACGAGCTCGACCGCCTGCAGGGGTACCGCCTCGGCGCGATCGACTACGTACAGATCCCGCTGGTGCCGGACATCCTGCGCAGCAAGGTCGCGGTGCTGGTCGAGCTGTACCGCAAGCGGCGCCAGCTGCGCGCCCTCAACGACAGCCTCGCCGGCGAGAACGCGGACCTCGTCAGCGCGAACCTCGCCCTGCAGACCGAGCGCGCGCGCGAGTACCAGGCGCTGTCGGAGACGCTCGCCGACGCGAATGCGCGCCTGTCCACGGCGAACCAGGCGCTCGAGACCGAGGTGGCCGAACGCCGGCGCGCCGAGCTCGTCTCGATGGAACTCGCCGCGAGCCTGCGCCGCCTCGACCAGCGCAAGGACGAGTTCATCGCGACCCTCGCGCACGAGCTGCGCAACCCGCTCGCGGCGATCCGCAGCGCCGTCGGGCTGCTGCACGGCGGCGGCGACGCGGCCGGCCGCGCGCGCGCGGTGCAGGTGCTCGACCGCCAGCTCGAGCAGCTGGTCCGCCTCGTCGACGACCTGCTCGACGCCTCGCGCATGACCTACGACCGCATCGACCTGCGGCGCGAACGCTGCGAGTTGTCGGCGGTGCTGTCGGCGGCCAGCGACGGCATCCTGCCGGCGATCGAGGCGCGCGGGCAGTCGCTGCTGCGACGCGTCGCCGGCGGACCGCACTGGCTGTACGGCGATCCGAAGCGGCTCGCGCAGGTGCTCGGCAACCTGCTCAGCAACGCGAGCAAGTACACGCCGCCGGGCGGCACGATCGAGGTCGTGGTCGAGGCCGCCGACGGCATGGTTTCGGTCACGGTCGCCGACGACGGCATCGGCATCGCCGAGGCGGACCTGGCGACGATCTTCGAACCCTTCGTGCAGACCGACGCTGCGCGTGAGCACGCGCCGGGCGGCCTCGGCATCGGCCTCAGCCTGGTCAAGCGGCTGGTCGAGCTGCACGGCGGTCGCGTCGCCGCGGAGAGCCCCGGCGAGGGGGCCGGCGCGCGCTTCACGGTCTGGCTGCCGGTCGACCTGCGCGAGGCGCCCGCGGCGGCGGCGGAGGAGGTCGCCGCGTTTCCGCCGCGCGTGCGCCGCATCGTCGTCATCGACGACAACCGCGACGCCGCGGACATGCTCGCGCTCAGCCTCGACATGCTCGGCCACGAGGCCTGCTGCGTCTACGACCCGCGCGAGGCGCTCGACGCGATCGCCGAGTTCGGCCCCGAGATCGCGTTCGTCGACCTCGGCATGCCCGGCATCGACGGCATCGAGCTCGCCGCGATGATCCGCGAGCGCCACGGCGGCGCGCTGCGCCTGGTCGCCCTGACCGGCTGGGGCCAGCCCGCCGACCGCGAGCGCACCCGCGCGGCCGGCTTCGACGACCACGTCGTCAAGCCGATCTCGCTCGCCGACGTCGAGCGGATCTGCGCGGAAGGCTGACCCCGCGACCGGCCTTCGGTGATGCGGCACGTATCATCTGCCGCGATTTTCCCCAACAGCGCACGCCCCGCAGGAACGCGTAACCTCCCCTTCAAGCGCACATTCCGAAACCAGGACATCTGGCGGGTTGGTTGCGGTGCTCGACGGGTGTCATGCCTTGAGTGCGTCCGGCTCCCGGTGCTCGTTGCAGTCGATGGGGAAGCGCCACGTCGCATCGCGGGCACGTCGGTTGCGCGCTCCATGGGGTCTCATGACTGGCGAGACAGTCGTGCGAAGCCTGTGCTAGCTTCGGATCGGTCGCTCCTTGCAAGGTCGACAGGGGATTCCGTTTTCCGCGCTCGCGAATGACCGGCACCTTGCACGGGAGGATCATCGTGCGATCTACGAACGCGTGTTCCTCGCGGTGCGCTACCGCGACGCGGCTGGGTTCATGCGTGATCGGTACGTCGGCTTACGCTCAAGAGGCGTGCGGCCTTAAGGACGTGGAGTTCGGTACGAGTTTCGTCGACGGGTTTGACCCGGCGACGAATGGGGGCGGAATCGGTCCCAATGTCGCGGTCATGACTTCCGCTTTGTCCACGGCGACGCCGGTGGGGTCCGCGCCGCTGCCGGTGCGGTTCCGCCTCGGCGTGAAAGGATGAAGCGCTTCTGGATGCAAGTGTGGTTCTGCGTGCCGCTATGGGCCGTGGCGGCGGCGTGCGTGGCGCTGGTCAAGGCGCTCGTCAGCACCGCAGCCAACGAGCGCACCTTCTGGCGCCGGTGGGCGATCGTCCTCGCGGTGTTCCTTGCAAGCTCGCTGCTTTGGGCCCGACGTCCCCCCGATTTTGAGTAGCACCGCGATCTGGAGTCCAATCCCCACCTGAAGAGGAGATTGGACGTGAAGAAGCGTTTCAGCGAAGCGCAGATCATCGGCTTCCTGCGTGAGGCAG
>Ga0180216_1000053_pt1 | contig 149624 bp, 117 predicted proteins | sample eDN3rd37CBELigMG_FD_128879 | JGI IMG/M metagenome (GOLD analysis project Ga0180216, IMG submission 128879) | Enriched Miracle-Growth compost microbial communities from Emeryville, California, USA - eDNA 3rd pass 37_C BE-Lig MG (version 2)... ...
GGTAGCACCGACCCGGCGTGGTCGGTGGAGGACGGCGATGAGCCGTTGTACCACGACACCGGGCACTGCGGCCCGGTGCGACCACACGCGTCCCCGGTAGCACCGACCCGGCGTGGTCGGTGGGTGGATCAGGGGATGGTCGGTCGTTGCGAGCACACCGGGCACTGCGGCCCGGTGCTACCAACGTGAGGAGCGGTGGCATCGGGAGGTGCCCCGTGATCACTGCAGCCTGATACTGCAGCATCCGCATTCCTCCATCGTCCCGGGTCCTGTGCCCGAGACCTGCCCAGACCGATGACTGCGGAGCGGCATCACGGCGACCCACGAGCATGCATGCGGATTCCGTATTATTCGTTCTCTGTATGGCGGCGAGTTGAGGAAAGGAGATGCGATTCCGTCGTCCCGCGGGGGGCCTTGAATGGCGTCTCCCACACCGGCTCGGTAGCGAGCGAATGTGCGAGATATGCCAGCTTTTCCGGGTTGAGAAGAATCCGGATGTGCGTGATTCCATCGACCGAGGTGTCGAACGCAAAGGCGCGCTCCAGCTTCCCCTGGGCGAAGATGACGACGGTCGGTTTGCCGTTGATATCGACCATCTGCGTCGTGATCTCCATCTCCGGACGCAGCTTTCGCGTCAAACCGGCAAGCCCGCGCGAGACGCGGTCCCGTCCCTGGATCATGCCACGGTTGGAGAGCCGGTTCGGACCGCTGTCGGCCGTCCAGATCACGTCATCCGCGAGTAGTGTCGCCACGCCATCCGCATCTCCCCGGAACATTGCGTCCATGAACCGGTCGATGAGATGACGGTGATCGCTCGACACGTCTCTGGCTGGTATCTTGAGGTCAGTCAACCGTACCTGGGCACGGCGGAAGAGTTGGCGGCAGGATGCGGCCGACTTGTCGATGTGCCCGGCGATCTCGTCGTAGGGCAGGCCGAACCCTTCGCGCAGCACGTAGACGACCCGCTGGTCCGGCGTCAGATGCTCCAGCATCGTCAACAAGGCCAGCGAGACCGATTCTCTCTGCTCGACGGTCGCCGCCGGGTTGTCGAGCACATCAGAGGTGAGTACCGGCTCCGGCATCCACGTCCCGATGTACTCCTCCCGTGTGACCCGGGCCGATTTCAGGTAGTCGAGCGCGAGCCGGGAGACGATCGTCGTGAGATACGCCCGCAACGACGTCACCGCGGGCGATCCGGCGTCGAGATAGCGCATCCACGCATCCTGCACCAGATCTTCGGCGTCGCTGGCACTGCCGGTCATCCGGTAGGCGACGGAGAAGAGATAGGGGCGGAGTGTTTGGTAGGTTGTGGGCTGCGATGCCTCGGCGATCACGTGGTGATGTCTCCTGGCGAGAGCGTGGATCTATGAGTCCCTTTCGCATCATGCCACAGCGGATCAAGCGGGCTCCAGCCGGAAATAGACGGTTCGCCAGCCCCGCAACCGGTGAAACCACGGGATCAGCCAGCGATGAAGAATGGGATACCGGTGCGCCAGTGCTCGGGCCGCTCGCCCGGCTTCATCGTCGGTGATTTGGTGCGCCATGGCATGGAGCGTCGGTCCGGTCGGTTCGCCCCGGACCGTCGACGGCGCGACCTCGACCTCCGGATTCCGGAGGAGCCGCCGGGTCTTCCACGCGGTATTCCAGGTGCGGAAATAGGCCCTGCCGTCGTCGATCGCGAGATGCACGGGTGTCCCGACGGGCGTGCCATCGCGCTTGTAGGTCGTGAGCAGGATGGTTCCCCGTTCGGTGAGGAAATCGAGCGTGTCCGGGGTGAACTGGTCTTGGGGAATGTCTGCGTTCATATCGGTTTCTCCGGATGTCAGGCGAGAACGGGATGCTCTGCCACGTCCGGTTTCGAGTGGGAGGGGTTGCACGCTTCCAGCAATCCCTCCCCGCGTTCAGCCGGGATCAGCCGACGGCGATTCCCGCCTCCGTTGGCACGTCGAAGTGACTCGGCGGGCTCTGGAAGGGGATCGCCAGCCGGTTCCAGCCATTGATCGTGATGATGAGCAGCGACAAATCCGCGAGGTCTTTCTCGCTGAACTGCTCGCGCACGCTGGCGTACATCTCGTCGGTCACATGCTCCGTCGAGATCTTCGTCAGCGTCTCCGTCCAGAGTAGTGCCGCCCGCTCCCGCTCGGTGAACCAGTCGGGTGCCTCGTGCCATGCGCTCAGCAGCGCGTACCGATCGACGCGGTCGCCGTCCTTCAGCGCCTCCTCGGTATGCATCGCCATGCAGTAGGCGCAGCCGTTGATCTGGGACGCCCGCATCTTCACGAGGTGGATGAGCGTGGGCTCGATATCGGTTTGCGTGCGGATGTATTGCTCCAGTTGCATCATCTGCTGGTATGCGCCCTTGACAGCGTTTTGGTCCTGAATGCGGTAAGTCATGATGACTCCTTGTGCCATTTCGACGCGGCGAATCCGTGTCCTGACCATGAGACGACTGGCCGGCCGGTTTTGTGACACGCCCCGCATATCATTGGCCGTCAGCCCGCATGCTGACCGGCATCGGAAAAGAGCGCAGGATCATGCCTCGCCCGGCGAGTAGCAGGGAAGTGAGCCGCAGGAGAGAGTATTGGTGAGCGATTGCCGATTCTCCTTGACACCAGCCGCCGCCATCGGTCATAGTGCCTCTCACATTATTGAGACATTGTATCAATGATACACAGTCTCATTGTTTTATATCATCCGGAGGATGGAATGTCACAGGCAGGTTTTTTCAACCGGCGCGCAAATCGACGGTCGGTCATGGCGGGGTCGGTCGGTGCGGCGCTGGCCATTTCTGGCGGTATGCGGCATCTGTCCGCGCAGGAGACACCGGCCGCGTCTCCCACGGGCGGTGAGGCAGACTCCCGGCACCTGATCGTTGCTGATCCGGAAGCGGCTGCGCTCTACGTCTACGCCATTCCGGGTCTGGAACTGACCGGACATGTGGACGATGTGGTTTTTGGCGTCCATAATGGTTTGCTCCAGCTTCCCGACGGGCGGCTCGTCTTCAGCGACGACAATACCGGGGAAGTCCTGGCGGTCACGATCGATGCGGCAGGTGTGCCGGCAGTGACGCAGCGGGTGGCGGTGAACAGCGGCAACCGGCTGGTCTGGAGCAGCGTCGACCCGGAATTCCGGTACCTTGTGGGGGCGTCCCAGATCGAGGACAGCACCGTCCAGGTTGCCAATGTGATCGATTTGGCGACGTTCACGAATACCGAGTACGAAATCGGGTTGGTGGGTGAGGAGGAGCTGCATGCATGGATCGCCGGTGATCCTGCTGTCCTCTACGCCAGCGTGGGAGGCGAGATCCACTCGCATCTTCTCTCGGATCTGGAGGCCGGAAACGCCACGCCGATCGAGGTGGTGCCCGTCGAGCTCCGCAGCCACGGGGCGGTGGCGGATGCCGCCCACGACCAGTTCCTGCTCGTCACGAACGAGGGATTCGAGGTTACGGATATCTCCACCGGTCCGGCACTCTACAGGGACCTCATTCCCTGGGATGTCGATGGATTCGCCGGTGGCCGCAATTCACGACCTCGCCTGCACAACGACGGAACCCATATCTTCGGTCGCCTGAACGCGACGCCGGACGACCCGACGCAGTGGGCCGAGGTGGAAGTCACGACGCATATCGCCAACACCGCCGACCTGACGGCCCAACGCTTCGCCCTCGGCAAGGGGAACTTTGGCTTCCGGTGGGGTATCTCCGATCCGTACGTCCTCTTTGCCGGTCATGATGGTGTGACGGGTGGCGCGTATCTGGTCGACGTCGACAGCGATAGCGAGACCTTCGGTACGGTGGTCGGTTTGGTCGAGCTGGATCTGCCTTCGGGAGCGGCCACGCCGGGAGAAGACTCGGCCGGTACGGAGACCTATCTCACCGCGCTCACGCAGGATGGCGCGCTGGGCTTTGTGGTCCACGGCGGCGATGGCATCATCTCGGTGATCGATACCGCGAGTCAGGCGATCGTCGGCACCATCGAGACGCCGAGTCGGCTACCCGGAGCCGGATACGCAGCGGTGGTTGAGGATGGCGTGACGCCGGTGGATCTCTTCGGCCGCTAGTCCGTCCACTTCGTTCGCAATCGACAGCAGGGGTGTGTCCGGCTCACGGTTGGGCCGGACACACCCCGACCTGCATGACTCTTCGGTAAGACCCATGACAGCGATTCCTTTCCCGGCTGAGCCGTCGCCCTCCCGGGGCGAACGGTTTCCTCCGCACTTGCGACGGCAGCTTGCCGTGCTCGTCGCGCAGCAATTCTGGCTATTCGGCTGCGATATCCGTCGTCCCGAGGGAAATCTGCTTCTGGCCTATGGATTCGACCGTCGCAAGGCCCCGCCCGATACCCGGATCACTGCCAGTCGTTACTCCCTGCCATTTGGCAACGGCAACGCCATCATTCTCTGGGGCTTCGGGGTGATGTGGTCGGAACCGGAGATCGGCGATCTCTACCTGTCGCGTCATCGCTTCCTCCCCCTGATCCGCGAGCACGGGACGATACCGGATGATCTCTGGGACCCCGGGGATTTCGAGGGATTCCGGCGACCGGTTGAACGGCGGGATCTTCTGCACTGTCAGGCGCTGGTGACGGATATGGCGCGATGGATGGCCGACTACGAGAACTTTGTCCTGGAGGCAGCGGGGCGTACCTACCGTAACCAGACGATTCGGGCCTGGAAGAAACCGTTCGGCACCGCCTCTGACCTGTCCGGACACTGGCGACAGTGTGCCCGCGATCTGGCCATGGTCGCTGGTGTCACCCCGCAAGCATCCTGACCGTTGCCCCTTCGGATTCGATACACACCACATTGGAGCACGATCATGCGATCCGGTATGCGCGGCCTCTCGCTGTGCCTCGCCCTTGTCGTTTTTCTGACCTTTCTCCCATTTCCGGTTTCCGCACAAGGGGATCGTTTGCAGGTCGCGGTGAGCACGCCACTCCTGGCGGACATCGTGCGAAATGTGGCCGGCGATCGCGCGGATGTGTTCAGCATCATGCCGGAAAACGCCGATCCGCACACTTGGGAGGCAACCCCACAGGATATGGTTCGCATGACCGGGGCGGATACCTTCATCTCGGTTGGTGCGCATCTGGAGCCGTTTGTTGAGAGCGGTGGCTGGCGCCGGGCGGTGATGGACAGCGACGTGGCGCAACTCACCCTTGCCGAGCATGTCGATCTCATCGTCGTCGACATGGTGATCGACCATGGCGATCATACCCACGATCTGCGGGAGGGCGATCCGCACTTCTGGCTCGACCCGACCAAGGTTATCGAGGCGCTTCCCGCAATCGCGGCGCACCTGGCGGAACTGGACCCGGCTGGGGCCGAGACCTATGCACATCATGCCGATACCTACACCGTGACGTTGGACGAGCTGGACGCGGAACTCGAGCAGTCTTTCATCCAGCTTCCCCGGGACCGGCGGGTCCTGATCGTCTTTCACGATGCCTACCGGTACTTCGCCGCCAGGTATGGATTCGAGGTAGTTGGCGTGGTGGTCCGGAATCCCGAGAGTGACATCTCAGCCCAGGAAGTGGTGGAGTTACAGGAGGCGATCGAGGAGCACAGTGTCCCGGTGATCTTCGCGGAGCCACAGTTCAATACCGATATCCTGGATGTGATCGTCGAAGGGGACGATGTCCAGATCGGTGTCCTGCTTACGGACGCATTCGCTGGCGAAGTCGACTCCTATGTGGAGATGATGCGATTCAATCGGGACAGCCTGATGCAGTACCTCGCGCCGTAGCGGTACCACACGAATGTGCTCCGATACAGGCGCCGCGATTCCAACAGCCTGTCTTTCGGCCGAATCGTGTCGAGGGATCCCGGGACACCTCAGCGACGAGATCCCTCGACTCCGCTCGGGATGACGGGGAGAGTGTAGGCGCAAAGACAGGCCTGTCCCGTCCTTGTCATCCCGAACGACGTAAGGGATCCCCCGGCGCCGCAGCGCCGGTCTCTCCGCGGCGCTGCCTCTGGCGGATGCCGAACCCCTGATGCGCACAGCGCCAATATGGGGAGACGCTAACAGGGTCACTTGGTGATCGACATCCTACGGATGCCGATAGGGCGGCGAGTCCTGCGGACCGACCGCCCCTACGTCCCGACGCCCAGGGCCGTGTCGAGGGATCCTGGCTCCCGCACACCGCCTTGGTGGCCAGAGACAAAGATCCCTCGACACGTCGCCCCTCGCTCCGCTCGCGGCTCCGGCTCGGGATGACAGGGAAAGGGTCACGAGGTCAGGAGCTCACGGGCTCGGGATGACAGGGAGGTTGACGGGAAATGACCGCCATCCGCCTCTTCGGGCGATGGGCGCGGGCCGTGTCAACCAGTGTGCAATTCGTTCTAATCCGCTACTGCCCCTTGCTCTATCGGCACCTCGAAATGCGAGGGCGGCGTATGGAACGGAATCGCAATCCGGTTCCACCCGTTGATCGTGATGATCAGCAGCGTCAGGTCGGCCAGATCCTTCTCGCTGAATTCTTCCCGCACCCTGTTGTACAACTCATCGCTGACCTTGTCGGTCGAGATCCTCGTCAGCGTTTCCGTCCACATCAACGCCGCCTGCTCGCGAGGGGTGAACCAGTCGGCCGACTCCTCCCACGCGCTGATCAGGGACAGGCGATCGACGCGGTCGCCGTCCTTCAGTGCCTCCTCGGTGTGCATCGCCATGCAGTAGGCGCAGCCGTTGATCTGCGAGGCGCGTAGCTTCACGATGTGCTTGAGCGGCGGCTCAATGTTCGTCTCGTGCCGGATGTAGTTCTCCAGATGCAACATCTGCTGGTACATGCCCTTGATAGCATTCTCGTCCTTAATACGTGAGGTCATAGAGTTGCTCCTTTCATTGAAATGAATGCGCCTGCCCAGCGGTCAGTGAATGTACCTGCGGCTCATGAGGCGACGGCTTCCGGAACCGGTACCTCGAAGTGATGCGCCGGAGTGGCGAAAGGCACATTGATCCGGTTCCAGCCGTTGATCGCGATGATGGACAGGGTGAGATCGGCCAGCTCCTTTTCGCTGAACTGCTCGCGCACGCTGGCGTACATCTCGTCGGACACATGTGTGGATGAGATGTTCGTCAACGCCTCGGTCCAGACCAGTGCCGCCTGCTCGCGTGGCGTGAACCAGTCGGCCGCTTCCTGCCAGGCGCTCAGCAGGGAGAGGCGATCGACCTGCTCGCCATCTTTCAACGCTTCTTCCGCATGCAGCATGAGGCAGTGGGCGCAGCCGTTGATCTGTGAGGCTCGCATCTTGACCAGATGGTTCAGCTTCGGCTCGATCGTCGTCTCGTTCCGGATATAGATTTCCAGCTTCCGTAACTGCTGGGCGATATCCCTCGTCGCCGCCAGATCCTCAAGGCGTGATGTCATCACATCGTTCCTTTCACGGCGCAGAATGCGTCGAATCCATGTCCTGACCCTGTTGTGACCAGTGGTCGGGGCTCCATGTGATCCAGCCCGCATTTCACTGACCGTCACCGTTGAATTCGGGGAGGATTCGGGCACGACAGCCGGGTTCAGGGGTGTCGGAATCGATACAGTGCGGACGGCACCCGGTATCGAAGCTCCCGTGCTGGAGAGATAGGGGATTCCCGGCTAATGGCGTTCCGGAATTTGTTCGAGCGAGCCGTCGGACGTCATCCGCCAGAGGGCATCGTTCGCCGAGCGGGCGTCCGGGTCGTTCACCATACCGCCCGGCGGAAGTGGGATCGGACCCGCCAGCAGCGGATCGTTGGTGGCGGTCATCCATTGATGGAGCCGGTTTTTCATCTCCTCGACGATACCTTGCCGGTCAGGGTCACTGGCGACATTCCGGACCTCCATTGGATCAAAGATGGCGTCGTACAGCTGCTCCGGGGCCATTTCACGATCGGCCCACCCATAGGACAGGAGCTCGTCCCGGCTGGGGCTGTCGTCGGTGTTTGGCAAGACCGGCCGGATGCGGTTTCCGAAGCGCTGGATCCACGTCCAGCGTTTCGTACGGACCGCGCGTTGTGGTTCGTAGGCGGCGTGGTAGCTCACTTCGGCGTGGATCTCGTCGTTGATCTCAGCCGTCGGATCGGCGAAAACCGGCATCAGTGAGTGTCCTTGCAACCAGTCCGGATGGGCGATCCCGGCGAGATCGCAGAGGGTGGGGAAGAGATCGATCTGGCTGACGAGCGCGTCGGTGACCTCGCCGGCCGGGATCACGCCCGGGTAGCGCAGGATCAGCAACACGCCGGTGCCGTGATCGGTGAGGGTGCCCTTCATCATCGGGAAGGCGACGCCGTGGTCGGTCGTCAGGAGCACGATCGTCCGGTTTGTCTGCCCCGTGTCGTCAAGCGCGTCGAGGATCGCGCCGATGGCCCGGTCCAGCGCGCGCACGCTGGCGTGGAACCCGGCCATGTCGCGTCGTGTCGCCGCCGTATCCGGTAGCGGAGCCGGTGGCCGAAGGTACCGCCCGTCGTCGCTGGTCTCCGGAAATACCCGGTGCGTTTCGACGAACCCGACATCCAGGAACCACGGTGCCGGGGATGACGCAACGTTGTGGATCTCCTCGATCGCGCTTGTGGTGATGTCGCCGATCGGCCGCTCGCCGCCATGTGCCCGCGCATAGCCGAGCGTGCGCGGATCGCCCACGGTCACATGCTGCACCCCGCACAGCGCCGTATCGTACCCGGCATCGTGGAGAACGCGCGCTAGATGTTGCGAGGGGTCGGTCAGGCGAAAGCCGCGGTGGGCGAGTCCCAGCATACCGGCCGAGTGCGGCGATTGCCCGGTGAGCAACGCCGCCCGGCTTGGCGAGCAGGTCGGTGCCGCGCTGTGCGCGTGACGGAAGACCAGCCCTTCATCGGCGATTCGCTGATAGTTGGGCGTCTGCACGCCGTAGCCGTATGGCTGGACATATCGCCCGGTGTCATGCGAGTGCAGGTAGAGGATGTTCGGGCGTGTCTCTGCCATCATGCGCACCTCGTCCGCTGAATGCGGTATTCTGGCTCCTACGAATCCGCCAGCAGCGCCAGCAAGGTCGTGCTGGTCGTGATGCCCTGCCAGAGGCGCTCGACGCGGTAGCTCTCGTTCGGCGAGTGGTTGGCCTGCTCCGGAGCGCCGTAGGAGACGAGGAACGAGGGGAGACCAAGCGTCTTCGTCCACGTTGCGTCCGGCAGCGATCCGCCGACGAGCGGAATATCGATCGGGCGACGGCCGAACCCCGCCTCGATCGCCTGCCGCACAACCTCCGCCATCGGGTGCTCGACCGGCGTGAACGAGGGCAGCATGCCGCCATCCAGCCGCACGATCTCGATACCGTTGCCGTATTTTTCGACGTGGGCGCGGATCTTCTCCCAGATCTCGTCCGGCGTCTGGTCCGGCACGAGTCGCATGTCGATCTTCACCGTCGCCTTCGCCGGGATGATCGTTTTGCTCCCCGGACCGCCATAACCACCGGTGAACCCGGCGATGTTCAACGTCGGCCGTGCCATGATCCGGTCGGCGTAGGGAAGATCGCCCGGTGGCACCATCTCGTCGATGCCGATTCCCGCGATCGTCTGCTTCGTGTCGAACGGCAACGCCTCCATCGCCGCCCGGGCGCCCGGCGTCGGCTCGCGGACGTTATCGTAGAACCCCTCGATGAGGACATGGTTCTCGTCGTCGATCATCGTGTTCAGCAGACGCACCAGCTCCCAGATCGGGTTCGGCGAGACCCCGCCCCAGTGCCCGGAGTGCAGATCGCGGTTCGGACCGGTCGCGCGGAGCTCGACGTAGAGCAATCCGCGGACGCCGAAGGAGATTTCCGGGTAGCGATCGTCCGTTACCGGGCCATCCGAGGTGTAGACCAGATCCGCCGCAAGCAGGACGCGATGCGCGCGTACCGTCTCGTCCAGATGCGGGCTGCCGGTTTCCTCTTCGCCTTCGAGCAGCACCTTCACATTGACCGGCAACGACCCCGTCGCCTTCATCCACGCCCGGATCGCCGCGATATGGCTGAAGTGCTGAGCCTTGTTGTCGGCCACGCCGCGTCCATAGATCCGGCCGTCGCGGATTTCCGGCTCGAACGGCGCGGATTCCCACAGCTCCAGCGGATCGGGCGGCTGGACATCGTAGTGCCCGTAGAAGAGCACGGTCGGCTTGCCCGGCGCGCCGAGCCACTCGCCGTAGATCATCGGGTGACCGCTGGTTTCCAGGCGACGCGTCTCCAGCCCGGCATCGTTCAGGAGCGCTTCCTCGATCGCGGCGCACTCCTCGACGCCGACATTCTGGGCGCTGATGCTCGGCTGTCGCACGAGCCGGAAGAGGTCGTCCAGATCGCCCTCCCGGTGGGCTGCGGACCAGGCGAGAACGGATTTCAGGGAACTGTCGGCGGAAGACATGGGCGCTCCTGTCGGGCGTAACGGCGATCGATCATCGTCGCCATTGTCCGGCAGGATGGGGATTCGTCAATGCGGAATCGAACGACACAACAACCCCCTCTTCATTCTGAGCGGAGCGAAGAACCCCCCGGCGAAGCCGCTGCCCGCAGGGCAGAAATGGAAACCCTTCGGGCGATTGGACGTGCTTCGCACGGGGATCCTTCCCTTTGGTCAGGATGAAGGGACTGTGCTTGCGTGGAGCGCGCTCATCTGGTCCGCTTCGCGTAGGGTTCTTCGCTCCGCTCGCGACTCAGGCTCGGGATGACAGTTGTGTTGTCATGCGCAACGCGCCTCAACCGATCTTCTCCAGCGCCGATCCCTTGTGCATCGCGATGTGGTCCGTCTTGTCGCTCTTGATCTCGTACTGCGGATTCTCCGGCGAGCAATGCCGGGTGTACCCCTTGAACTCGAAATCCTTCGTGTGCACCTTCGTGATCGTGCCGGTCACATGACCCGCCTCCGAGTTCCACCGCACGTGATCCCCGATCTCGAACGTCGTCATCCATCGCTCCTTTCGGTGCTGGCATTTGCCGTGCATGCCTTTGATCAGCATGCATCGCGACAACCGTGCCAGTGAAAGGACATAACGCGTGGATTTGGGCATTGAAGGAAAGACGGCGCTGGTGACCGGCGCCGATTCCGGGATCGGCTGGCACACGGCGAAGATGTTGCTCGCAGAGGGAGCGACCGTGATCATCAGCGATCTTGACGAAGGCAAGCTCGCCGGAGCTGCGAAGAAGCTGGATGCGAAGGACGGTCAGCTCCATCATTTCGCCGCCGATGTCACGCAGCAGGACGACCTCGATCGCCTCCGCCGGTACATCGAGGAATCCGCCGGGGAGATCGATATCCTCGTCCAATCATCCGGCATCACCGGAGCGACCGGGATGTTCCACGAGATTGACGACGACGGCTGGGTCACTACGCTGGAGGTCGACCTGCTCGGTCCCGTCCGGCTGGTCCGCACCTTCCTGCCGCATCTGCGCCGGAACGGCTGGGGCCGGATCGTCCTCATTGCCTCGGAGGATGCGGTGATGGCCTATCCCGACGAGCTGCCCTATTGCGCGGCCAAGGCGGGCGTGCTCTCGCTCGCGAAGGGGCTCTCGAAGACCTACGCGAAGGAGGGCCTGCTGGTCAACGCGGTCTCTCCGGCCTTCATCCACACCCCGATGACCGACAAGATGATGGACCAGCGCGCGCAGGAGGAGGGGACGACCCGCGACGAGGCGATCCGGAGTTTCCTGAAGGAACAACGTCCGCACATCGAGCTGAAGCGCCGTGGCGAACCGGAGGAGGTCGCCGCCGTCATCGCCTTCCTCTGCTCCGACCGCGCCTCCTTCGTCACCGGCGCCGACTGGCGCGTCGACGGCGGATCCGTGCCGACGATGGTGTAGCGGCATCTCGGTAGCACCGGCCCGAAGTGGCCGGTGTCCTGATCGCCATACATCCTTGCCCCCGGTCATCATGTCATTCCGACCGCAGGGAGGAATCCCCCGGCGCCGCAGCGTCGGTCAGTCCCCGTTCCGCATATGGAAGTACACGATCTTCAGGAATGCTCCGATAGAGTCTTCCCGATTGTGACCTACCTGCCGGGTTTCGGCTCTAATTGGCGCATTTCGATGCCTCCGATGCGTATATGGGTTACAGGATCATTCCGCAGAGGCGAAGACCGGCCGCAGCTGCGGACATCGCCCGTACGCGATCATTTCCCCGCCAGGACGATCATCCTCCTCGGGGAAAAATGATCGTGATCATGATCGTCTTCGGCTTCGCGCCTCGCGTATCATGTGCGTATCGGGACCCACCCAATTCGCATGCACCATGTGAGGACGACGATGACCGATCACCAGGCACAACCGGCAGCGACGCCGGCCTACGAGCAGTTCACCGCGATTCGCCGCTACATCCCGGCGCTGGCCTTCTCGCCGGACGGCAGCGAGGTCGCCTATTCCGTCAACACCTCCGGTCAGTACAATCTCTGGCGACAGTCGAGCGAGGGTGGATTCCCGCATCAGGTCACTCTCTCCGGCAGTCAGGCGGTACGCGAGATCGCGTGGTCGCCCGACGGGGAAACCATCGCTTTCACCGCCGACAACGACGGCGACGAGTTCACGAAGGTCTATACCGTCCCCGCCCGGGGCGGCCGGATCGCGGAGATCGCGACGAAACCGCAGGTCCAGTACGGATTGCAGGGCTGGTCGCCGGACGGACGGTATCTCGGGTACTCCGGAAACGATCGCAACCCGACCGATCAGGATGTCCTTCTTTACGACGGGGAGAAGGACGAGAGCCGCCGGATCGCCGATTATGGCGGCATCTATGTGCCCACCCACTGGTCGCCGGATGGGCGTCGCCTGTTGATCGTCGACATCAAGTCGAACACGGACATCGATATCTACGTGCTCGATATCGCGTCCGAGGAAATGACGGCCGTCACCCCGCATGACGGTGACATTTACTTCGTTCCCGCTGGCTGGGCCGCTGATGGCTCCGGTTTCTACCTGCTCTCGAACGAAGGCCGGGAGTTCACCGGGCTGGCGTTCCAGACGCTCGATGGCACCCGGAGCTGGATCGAGCCGCCGGAGTGGGATGTCGAGGATGCCGCTGTCTCCGCCGATGGCCGTTGGCTCGTCTGGGCCGTCAACGAGAACGGATACTCACGCCTGCATGTCCGCGACCTCACCGAAGGCACCGGCGACCGCAGCATCGACATGCCGGATGGCGTCCTCTCCACGATGACGATCGCGAAAACCGGCGATCGCCTCGCGCTGATTTGGTCGCAGCCGATCCGCTCGCAGGAGGTCTACGTCGTCGATCTCGCGTCCGGCGATGTCAACCGCATCACCGACAGCTTCCTCGGCGGTCTCGACACCGCCGATATGACCGTGCCGGAGCTGGTCCACTACGAGACGTTCGATGGCAAGCAGATCCCGGCCTTCCTCTTCAAACCGAAGGGCGTCGAGGACCCGATGCCGGTCGTCCTCTCGATTCACGGTGGACCGGAAGCGCAGGAGCGCCCGACCTACGTCTACAGCGGCTTCTATCAATACCTCGCCAGTCGCGGCATCGCGGTGCTGGCGCCGAATGTCCGCGGCTCGACCGGCTATGGCAAGACGTACCAGACGCTGATTCACCACGATTGGGGTGGGGACGAGCTGAAGGATTTCCGGGCCGCCGCCGAGTGGCTTCGCACCCAGGATTGGGTGGACAACGACCGGATCGGCGTCTACGGCGGTTCGTTTGGCGGGTTCGCCACGCTCTCCTGCGTCAGCCGCCTGCCGGAATACTGGGCGGTCGGCGTCGATCTCGTCGGACCGTCGAATCTCGTCACCTTTGCCAAAGCCGTCCCGCCGACCTGGCGGCGGATGATGGCGAAATGGGTCGGCGATCCGGAGACGGAAGCCGACTTCCTGATGGAGCGTTCGCCGATCACCTACGTCGACCAGATCGCGGCGCCGCTCTTCGTCATCCAGGGCGCGAACGACCCCCGCGTCGTCAAGCCGGAAAGCGACCAGATCGTCGATCGTCTCCGCGAGCGCGGCGTCGATGTCCGCTACGACGTGTACGAGGACGAGGGCCACGGTTTCACCAGACGCGAAAACGAGCTGAAGGCCTTCCGTGATATGGCGGGCTTCCTTGAGGAGCACTTGCTGGCGGACTGATGCAGTGACCGATCATCTGCATATCCGGGATGAGAAGGGGATAGTCTCTCCGTTGGGAACGAGCCGGTGATGCGGGGCGTTAACGATGCCAGCAGGTGGTCGCCATCGCGGCATGGTGAGGGGGGATTCCGTGCCGCCAGTGCAAAGGACGCCTCATGAATCGACGGCACCTCGTGCTCGGCATCGCGCTTGGCTCGTTCGCCGAACCAGGCTCTCGGATCATGGCTCTGTCCCGTGAGCCGGGCTCTCGGGTCATGGCTCTGTCCCGTGAGCCGGGCTCGGCGATGAGAGAGTTCAACGACCCGGGTGGGAAAAGATCGCTTCGGGTCAGCGTGGCCGATTTTCTCGAGGACGATATCGCCGGCGAACAGTGGCACCGGCTGAGCTCGCTCGCCCTGGCTCTGTTCGAGGAGACACTTTCCGAGACATCTGGCTGGGTCTCCAGGATCACGCCACCGCCAGCACTGGACGCATTCCCGTGTGCCATCGCCCTGCGTACCACGGTCTCCGGTGCCGCAGCGGTCGAGGCGTCGGCGGTCATCGGTACATTGAGGCGGGGGAGCGTGGTCTGGAAGGTCAGCTCCTGGGGCGAAAAGTCCGATAACCTGGTCACGCTGGCTCAGGATGTCCTGATCCATTTGAAGGATCTCGGCATCCAGTCGTTCGAGTCAGGGCGGAACGAGCTCAATGAAAAGACCGGCGGCCTGTGGGATCTTGTTCCCTCGGCTCATGACCTCCCCACGGGTTTTGTGACCATTCAGCAAACGGCCCCATCGCCGGAGATCCACTTTCCCAAATAGGGTGACCCCACGGGCATTCCGGGGAGGGATGTGCGATTTCTCTGAGGGACGTGTCACCGGCGGTGGCGATAGACGGTTGCGAAGTAGTAGATCGCGGTGCCGATATTCAGGATGATAAACAGCCACATCCACGTCGTGCGCTCGTCGGGGGTGAGGTCGTCGTTCTGAGCCATATCGGAGAACATCCAGGCCCAGAAGACGACGAGGACGAGCGGCAGGACAAATGCGATCGGCGGAGCCATGGCGACCTCTGCAGCATGATCGAGGCGGAAAGTGGTGGGCTGTATCTCATGCCCTGATGCGACAGGGATATTGTCGTGCAGGTATGGATGTCTCCGCCATCGTTTCGGTCAGCCGCGGGCGCTGCCGACCCGATTGTCCTGAGCTGACCAATCGGAACCGTAATTCGATATACCAGAAACTCCGCACGCATCCACCTCCAGTGACATCGCGGCCGGGGTGTTTCTCTCAGGACTTGACATGACACCTTTTGGTGTCCTAATCTGATTTCAGACACCAAAAGGTGTCCGGATTCCGGGTGGCGGCAGGAGGTGGTGTCCATGCGAGACGTCTACAGCGCGGTGGCCGATCCGACGCGCCGCGAGCTGCTCCGCCTGTTGGCCGAGCGTGGCGAGATGCCGCTTCACGAGATAACCCCCCGGTTTGATATGGGGCGGACAGCCATCTCCAAGCATCTCGCGATTCTCAGGGAGGCGGGTCTGGTGGTCGACCGCAAGGAAGGGCGCGAGACGCGCTACCGGCTGAACGCGGCCCCCCTCAGCGAAATCAGCGACTGGGTGTCGTTCTACGAGCAGTTCTGGACCGAACGGGTCGGTCGTTTGAAAAGGCTTCTGGAGGATGAAGGATGAGTGAGACCGTGGTGCTCGATGTCGAGATGAAGAGCCCGATCGATCGGGTTTGGCACGCATTGACGAACGCCGAGACGCTTTCCGATTGGATGATGTTCTCGACGAGCGACTTCCAGCCGATGGTCGGTCACGCATTCCAGTTCACGACCGGATCCGGTGGCTGGAGCATGACGATCGACTGCGAGGTGACCGAGGTCGATGAGCCCAATCGTCTCGCCTACACCTGGGTGACCGAAGGGCAGGGCGGTCAGCCGCATTCGACTCTCGTGACCTGGACGCTGACGAGTGCCGGTGATGGCAAGACGCAGCTTCATCTGGAACAAAGCGGATTCCGGCCTGAAGCCAAACAGGAAATCGGGGGCGCCCGGGCCAGTTGGAAGAGCATGCTGGAACAGCTTCGCGGGAAGCTGGAGGCCGCGTAGACGAAGGTCGCGCAAGACGCTGCCTGACGATTTCAGTCCTACAACGATCTCAGAAAGGATCAATATCATGCAGATCAAGCTCACCCGCATCTACGTCGACGATCAGGACAAGGCCCTTGGCTTCTACACCAACGTGCTGGGGTTCACCAAACGGGCGGATGTCTCGGCGGGAGGCTTCCGTTGGCTGACCGTCGTCACGCCGGACGATCCGGATGGCGTCGAGCTGCAGCTCGCCCTCAACGACAACGACGCTGCGAAGACATACCAGCAGGCGATGTTCGAGCAGGGCCAACCGGCGCTGATGTTCACGACAAAGGACGTCGATGGCGACTACGCGCGAATTCGCGAGAATGGTGGAGAGTTCACTCTGCCGCCGACCGACGTGACGGGTTCGCGCATTGCAATGTTCAAGGACACCTGCGGCAATATCCTCCAGATTTCGCAGTTTGTTCACCAGTAGTCGTCTGACCCGGCGAATCTGCTCCATCGGATTCTGGTTGGAAACGCCGCGCCGAAGTGCGCGGCGTTTCCATGTCAAAAGGCCGTATCGAAGAAGCCCCAGATGGCGTTTGGATGGGATGGTATGATTATTGGCCGATTCCGGGGCCCATGAATGTACGTACATCAGTGAGGAGACCTGCATGAGCGAGTCCGGAGAGTGGATTGCCGACAGTCATGACCTGATCGAGGTGCGTGGCGCGCGTGAGAACAATCTCAAAAACGTCGATGTCACGATTCCCAAGCGGCGGGTGTCCGTGTTCACCGGTGTTTCCGGGTCCGGCAAGTCGTCGCTGGTTTTCGGTACGATCGCGGCGGAATCCCAGCGGCTGATCAACGAAACGTACAGCGCCTTCGTTCAGGGATTCATGCCATCGATGGGCCGGCCGGATGTCGATGTCCTCGATGGGTTGACGACCGCCATTCTCGTCGATCAGGAGCGGATGGGCGCGAATCCCCGGTCCACGGTGGGTACCGTGACCGATACGAACGCGATGCTGCGCATCCTCTTCAGCCGGCTCGGGCAGCCGTATATTGGCTCCTCACAGGCGTTTTCCTTCAACGTCGCCTCGATCAGCGGTGCTGGCGCGGTGACGGTGGAGAAACATGGCGAGCAGGTCCGGGAGCGCCGGGAGTTCAGTATCACCGGCGGTATGTGCCCGCGCTGCGAGGGGATGGGGACGGTCTCCGATTTCGATCTGACGGCTCTCTATGACGAGAGCAAATCGCTTCGTGAGGGCGCGTTGACGATCCCCGGTTACAGCATGGACGGGTGGTACGGTCGCATCTACATGGGTTCCGGATTCGTCGATCCGGACAAGCCGATTCGCGACTACTCGAAGCGCGAGCTCAACGCCCTGCTGTACAAGGAGCCGACGAAGATCAAGGTCGATGGTATCAACATCACCTACGAGGGCATCATCCCGCGCATCCAGAAATCGATGCTGTCGAAAGACCGGGAGTCGATGCAACCGCATATTCGTCGGTTCGTGGATCAGGCGATCACCTTCCAGACCTGCCCGGACTGTCATGGAACGCGCCTGAATGACCTGGCCCGCTCCTCGAAGATCGGGGGCGTCAGTATCGCCGATGCCTGCGCCATGCAGATCAGCGATCTCGCCGGGTGGGTCAACCAGATCGATGAGCGCTCGGTGAGACCGCTGCTCGACAAGCTCAGTCATACCCTCGACTCGTTCGTCGAGATCGGGCTCGGTTACCTGTCGCTGGATCGGGCGTCCGGCTCGCTCTCCGGCGGGGAGTCGCAGCGGACGAAGCTGGTCCGGCACCTGGGTTCGGCGCTGACGGATGTCACCTATGTCTTTGACGAACCGACGATCGGCTTGCATCCGCACGATATCCAGCGGATGAACCAGCTCCTGTTGCGCCTGCGGGACAAGGGCAACACCGTGCTGGTGGTCGAGCACAAGCCGGAAGCGATTGCCATCGCCGATCACGTCGTCGATCTCGGGCCGGGCGCCGGCTCGGCTGGCGGTGAGGTGTGCTACGAGGGTGATCTCGCTGGCTTGCGCGCCTCGGGCACCTTGACCGGGCAGTATCTCGATCATCGGGTGACGCTGAAGGATGAGGTGAGGACGTCCAAAGAGACCCTGCCGATCCGGCAGGCGACGCTGCACAATCTGAAGAACGTCGATGTCGATATCCCGCTCGGGGTGCTGACGGTCGTGACCGGGGTCGCGGGATCGGGTAAGAGTTCGCTGATCCACGGCTATTTGCCAAAACGAGATGATGTCGTCGTCGCGGACCAGACACCGATCCGTGGCTCGCGGCGGAGCAATCCGGCGACCTACACCGGTGTCCTCGATCCGATCCGGAAGGATTTCGCCAAGGAGAACGGCGTCAAGCCGGCGCTGTTCAGCGCGAACTCCGAGGGCGCCTGCCCGAATTGCAACGGACTCGGTGTGGTCTATACCGACCTCGCGATGATGGCTGGAGTGGCTTCTCCCTGTGAGGTCTGCGAGGGCAAGCGTTTCAAGCCGGAGGTGCTTGAGTACACGCTCCGCGGCAAGTCGATCAGCGATGTGCTGGACATGCCGATCTCCGAAGCCGCCGGATTCTTCGCCAAGGGCAAGGCCCACACGATTCTGGAGCGGCTGGTCGATGTCGGGTTGGGATACATCAGTCTCGGTCAGCCGTTGACGACGCTCTCCGGCGGGGAGCGGCAGCGGATCAAGCTGGCGATCAATATGGCGAAGAAGGGGGCGATCTACGTGCTGGACGAGCCGACGACCGGTCTCCATCTCGCGGATGTCGATCAGTTGCTGAGCCTGCTCGACCGGATCGTGGATGCCGGTAACTCCGTCATCGTCATCGAGCATCACCAGGCCGTGATGGCGCATGCCGACTGGATCATCGACATGGGACCGGGCGCTGGCCACGCCGGGGGCGAGATCGTCTTTTCGGGATTGCCGGCCGATCTCGTCGATGCGGCGGAAACCCTGACCGGACAGCATCTTCGCGCGTATTTAGGGTTGGTTCCTGCCTGAGGGTGCGTTCGGCCGACCGGTGTTCCCGTGGGAGAGATTGGGTCGGGAACATCGGTCGCGACCGGTAAAATAGTGAGGTATGGAGAGTAGGATGCTCTCTCCCCAATCCTTTGCGGACCGGATGGCCGCCTGCTATGGATACCTCACACTTTTCGCCGGGGAGGTCACCGGCGGAGCCCACTCCCATCGTTGGAAGGTCGGCGGAGCAGGTGCTGCTCTACGAACAACTCGCCGGCGTCGCGCAAGGGCAGGGACGTGTCTGCCTGATCAGCGGCGAAGCGGGTATCGGCAAGAGCACGCTCGTCCGGGATGTCGTCCGTCAGGCACGGGAGCTGGGCTTCAGGGTCCTCTCCGGACAATGTCACGACCTCATGGCCAGCCCGCCGTACGGTCTCTGGCTGGATCTGGTCCAACGCTACCGGATGGACCATGAGGGCGAGGATGTGGTCGTTCCGGAGCCCTTCGCAGATGGCCGCGTGGGCGACGTGCGCGACCAGAATGAAGTCTTCAGCAAGATGTGGACATTCCTTGCGGGGATCGCGCGGGGAACGACGACCGTCGTGACTCTCGAGGACGTGCACTGGGCGGATCCGGTGAGTATCGAGCTGATCCGGTTTCTTGCGTCCCATCTCGACCATCTCCCTGTTTGCCTGGTGTTGACCTACCGTGTGGACGAGTTGACGCGCCAGAACCCTGTCTATCGCGCCATCCCCATGCTGCTGCGGGAGTCGGGCGGGATTCGGATCGACCTGGCGGGGTTGCGGCTTCCCGATTTGGCGATGTTGGTGGCGATACGCTACGGCTTGCCATCTGATGACTGTTCCCGGTTGGCGGCCTGTCTCCTCCGGTATTCCGAGGGGAATCCGTTTTTCGCACTCGAGCTCCTTCATACATTGGAACAAGCGGGCGAGGAGCGGGGACTGCACTGGTCCGGCACCGGTTGGCGACTCGGAGCGCTGAATTCGGTCGCGATACCGGGTCTCGTCCGCCAGGTCATTGAGCTCCGCGTTGAACGGCTGGATCCCGACGTGGTGGAAGCCCTCGTGTTGGCGGCGGTGATCGGGCAGGGAGTTCCGTTGGAGCTTTGGCAGCGTTTGCTCGGCGTTGACGACGGGAGAATGCTGCATGTGATCGAGGACGCGCTCGACGCACATATCCTGGACGCCGATGCTACAGGAGATCACGTGTACTTCGTACATGCACTGACCCGGGAGACGCTGTACGAGCACGTCCTGCCGTCCCGGCGCCGGGCGATGCATCTCGATATCGCAAATGCGCTGCTGGAGACCGAGCATCCGGATTCCGAGAGCGTGGCATATCACCTTGAGCGAGCGGGTGACCCACGAGCGGCCGACTGGATGATTTTCGCGGGTGAACGGGCCCAGCGGGCGTATGCATGGCTCGCTGCCAGGGATCGTTTTGCGTCCGCGGCGCAATCGCTGATCGATGTCCCCGGCGAGGAATTGCGGCGGGCGCGTCTGCTTTATCGATGTGGACGATTGTTGCGCTATGCAGATGCTCCGCAAGGGCTTGAGGACATCCGGTTGGCCCAGCGCCTGGCCGAGCAGGTTGGTTCGCGGATGCTCGCGGCGGAAGCGGAATACTCCCGGGGACTCCTGCATTGCTTTGCGGACAGCTGGGTGCGTGGTCTCGAGGAGATGACCGCAGGTATCGACCGGATTGAGGCGCTTCCGCTCGATCAGTCGCGGGAAACCTGGGCGTCGGTCGACTGGATTGCGGATGCGCTGCCAGCCGCCAATAGTACCAGCGAGGTGGGAATCGACCGGGCGGCGGAGAGGTTCGCCCGAATCGGGGTGAGTCACCGGCGGGGCGGCCTGCCATGGTTTCTGGCGACCGTGGGCAGGTTGCGGGAAGCGGCAGATGTGGCCGAGTTGTTCCCCGGTTGTCTCGACCGGTCCGATGCCGGACCGCTTTTCGTTGCCGCGACGGGTCATGCCAGGTTTGGATCGGGGATGGTGCACGTTGCCTGCGGCGACCCGAGCGCCGCCCATGAAGCGTTCGATGCAGCGCGCGATCACTACCGGCGGATCGACCACCACGCCGTCCTGGGGTTCGTCGATCTCACCGAACTGCTCGATCTCACATTACGGTACGAGACGGACGACCTGTTCCGGCGACGGGGGCTCGCGGACGATGCCCAGGCATCGCTCGATCGCGCTGGTGGCTCCCTGCCTCCAGCCATGTCAATGCGGCGGATGCAACTTCCGGTTTTTCTGATCGAAGGACGTTGGCGAGAAGCCCGGGCGATTGTGGAGGATTGTGAAGAGCACGGAAATTACATGCTTCGACGACCGGTTACCTTCGCGATGGCGGAGATTGCCCTCCATCAGGGGCGAGATGATGCCGTTCGCCATTATGTCCGGGAGATCTTGCCAGCCGGATCCCGGGCGGCGCCGGGATCCGCGGTGTTGCAGGACGCGCTGCGTTTCCAATGCATCGCGATCGAGCTCAAGTTACGGGACGGGAACACCGGTGCGGCTCGAAGCTGGCTTGAAGCGCAGGCGCGGTGGTTGGACTGGAGCGGAGCTGTCGCCGGTGTGGCCGAGCATCTCCTTCTGGCCGGGAGGATCGCGCAGGCGGAAGGGAATCTCGATGCGGCGAGCGTATTTGCGGATGAGGCGGTATTGGCGGCCCGGGAACCCCGCCAGCCCTGGGCGTTGCTTCGGGCATTGCGGTTTCGTGGCGCCGTCGCGACGGATCTCAAGGCTGCCGAACGCGACTTCTCCGAATCCCTGAATCTGGCGGACGCATGCAATGCCCCATTCGAACGTGCGTCCACACTGGTCGAATCCGCGCGTCGTGGCATCCGGCCAGCCGGAATCGACGATCCCTACGAGGTCGCGCGAGGAATCGCGGAGACCCTCGACGCCCGCCCCTTGCTTGACACGATCGAGCATCTCGCGGGACCCATGGTCGCACAGATCCTGAGCGCGCGAGAATTGGAGGTCCTGCGGCTGGTGGCCAGAGGGATGACGGACGCCGAGATCGGCGAGCAGCTGTTTATCAGCCCGCGAACCGCCAGTCAGCACCTGCGGTCGATCTACAGGAAACTCGATCTTCACTCCCGTGCCGGTGCAACCCGGTATGCCCTCGACCGGGGTATCGTCTGATTCTCCGGAGAGATTGCGTAGGGGATTGCGCAATCCTGCGGATGTGGCCAACGCCCCCGATAGCCAGAATGTGAGTGACGAAAACGTCTTTGCATCTGTCTCTCCGGAAAGGAGCGATTCCCATGGCCGTCGAGACATCCGATATTCGTCACGAACAACTCGCTGCATCGATTCGTGGAACGGTCGTCCTGCCGGGCGATGACGCATACGCCGAGGCCCGTCGCGTGTACAACCGCATGATCGATCGTCATCCGGCAATGATCGTGGAATGCGCGGACGCCGCCGATGTCATCACGGCGCTGCATTTTGCGCGGGATGCCGGGTGGCCGATCTCCGTGCGGGCCGGAGGTCACAGCGTACCGGGGTTCAGCACCAACGATGATGGCATGGTGATCGACTTGGCGCCGATGCGAAACGTGCATATCGACCCCGCACGCAAGGTCGCGACAGTCGGCGGTGGCGCAACATGGGGTGACGTCGATCATGCGGCGTGGTCCTTTGGATTGGTGACGCCAGGCGGGGTCGTCTCGACCACCGGTGTCACCGGGCTCGGGCTTGGTGGCGGCTTCGGCCACCTGACGCGCCGGTTCGGCCTGGTTGTCGACAACATGCTCGGGGCGGACGTCGTGACGGCCGACGGCGAGCTCGTGTATACCAGCGAGCGGGAGAATCCGGACCTGTTTTGGGCGATCCGGGGCGGCGGCGGGAATTTTGGCATCGTGACGCGGCTGGAGCTCGCGCTGCACCCGGTTCCGGGCATGTATGGCGGACCGATCTTCTACCCGGTGAGCGCGGTCACGGAGGTGTTGCCTTTCTACGTCGATTTCATCGACCATGCGCCGCGTGAGCTCAGCGCATTCTTCGCCTTCGTCGTGGCGCCATCGGCGCCGTTCGTGCCCGAAGTGCTGTGGGGACACACCGCCTGCGCGATCGTGGTCTCGTGGAGCGGGGATCCTTCCGGCGCAGAGGCGGCGGTCCGGCCGGTGCGGGAGGCCGGGCCGGTGGCGCTCGACCTGGCCGGGCCGATTCCGTATCCGGCGCTGAACGGCATGTTCGACGCGCTCCATCCACGAGGACACCAGCACTACTGGAAGTCGGATTACATGCGGGAACTTTCGGACGAGGCCATTGCCGTGCACGAGCGATATGGTCCACAGGTGCCGAACCCGATGTCGATCGCGCATATCTATCCGCTGAACGGTGCGGTGCAGGATGTGCGGCCGGAGGCGACCGCGTTTTCCTATCGGGACGTCGATTTCGTGCATATCATCGGCGGCGTCGATCCGGACAGCGACCGGATGCCGGAGCGTCGGGCGTGGACCCAGGAGTACTGGAGCGCGCTTCATCCGTTTTCCGCGAAGGGCGCGTATGTGAACTTCATGATGGAGGAGGGGAGCGATCGCATTCGCGCGACGTATCGCGAGAACTATCCGCGCTTGCGCGATGCGAAGCGTCGCTGGGATCCCGGTAATGTCTTCCGGATGAACCAGAATATTGCGCCGGACTGACCAGATCAGGGTGCGCCTCACGTCATCGATACACCTCCGTTCCCCGCTGCGGTATGGTTAGCATTCGAAACGATGTCTCGAATGATCCGCGCGGGGGAGGCGCTCCATGCAGAAACTGGTGGCGCCGGTCCGGTGGTTCCTCAATACACGTCTGGCGCGGAGCCTGCGGTTTCGCCTTATCGTGATCGTGTTGCTGGCGTCGTTGCCGGCGTTGCTGCTCCTGCTGCTGACCGCGTCGCAGCAACGCGATGCCGCCCTGGCGACCGGGCAGGAGGAGGCCGTGCGCCTGGCACGGACCGCCGCATCTGACCAGGGACGGCAGATGGACCGGGTGCAACGCGAGCTCTCGCTTCTGGCGCGGTTGCCGGAGGTACGGGGCGATAACGCGAATGCCTGCACGCAGTTCTTCCTCGGGCTCGTCGCCGATCCGGAGAATGCGAACTACGTCGACCTTCGCGTGCTGGAGCGGGATGGCGACGTCTTTTGCCGGAGCTCCGGTGCCAATCCGCTTGCCGGGGATGTCGCCCAGACCTTCATCCAGGACGCATTCGCGGGTACGCCGTTCACCGTTGGGCCGTACCGGACGAATCCGCTGACCTCGCGAACGATCATCAGCTTCGCGGCGCCGGTGCGTGCCGACAGCGGCACGATCGACCGGGTCATTGTCGTCACGCTGGACCTCAGCAGCCAGAGCACCTTTTTGACGAACGCGACTTTGCCCGAAGGTGGGGTGATCCAGCTTGTCTCCGAGGACGGTACGCTGCTGTTGCAGCGACCGCCCGATGAGGAGGCCGTGATCGGCGCGTCGCTCGTCGGGACACCGGCGATCGACGCCATCGTCGGGGCGGCGACACCCGTCGCGGGGGAGGCGCAGGTCGTCGATCACGATGCATACGTCCGCGCCATCGAGCCGGTGACGATCACGGGGACGAAGTCGGTGGCGGAGAACGCATCCGTCATCGTCCAGTTGCCGAAGGGCGAGATCGTGCGGCGGGCGAACGATGCCTTTCGTGACAATCTGGGCAAGCTCGGGGTCGCGACGGCGGTGGTCATCTTCGCCGCGTGGATCAGTGCCGACCTCTTCACCTCGCGGGATGCCGAATCCCGCAAGTCGATCGTCGCCGAGTTGTATCACGCGTACACCTCGGGCAGCGTCGGGCATCTGGACACCATCGTCGCGCCGGATTTCGTCGATCACAGTCCGGCTCCCGGTCAGGCAAAGGGCGTCGACGGTTTGAAGCAAAACGTCGCGGCCTTCCGGACGGCTTTCCCGGATGGCGAGATCGTGCCGCGCGAGCTGCTGGCCGACCGTGACAAGGTGGTGGCGCGGGTATCGCTGACCGGGACGCACATCGGCGAGTTCCACGGCGTCTCGCCGAGCGACAAGCGGATGGTCGCGGATGGCATCGAGACATTCCAGTTCCGCAACGGCGTGATTGCCGAGGGTTGGAGCCTGTTTGGGCCTTTGGTCGAGATGCAGAAGCTGACCGAGGTCGAGCGGCGGCCCGAAGAACCGGTGCGGAAGCGATCGATCTGGCAGCGTATCCTGCGGCGCGGCAAGACGCCGGAGCCCGAGTCGTGATCCGGATCGGGAGCGCGGCGCACGCCAAGGTGCAGGGGCCGGTGGACGAGGGGCGGGAGATCGCCGCGGCGGCGGAGATGATCCCGTCGTTGTGGCGAAAGACGCAGCAGTCGTCGTGGTACCGGTTGTTGAGCGTGCCACGATGGATGTACCGCGGGTACACGCGCTCGAATGCCGGGGACTTGGCGGCGAGCATCGCCTATCACGCGTTGATCGCGATGGTGCCGATGTTTTTCCTGCTCGTCGGTGTGGGTGGTCTCTTCCTGAAGAGCGACGCAGTGCTGCATCAGGCCGTGGAGATCATCCAGACGGTGTTTCCCGCGGGTACCGGCTCGCGGGATGCGTTCGAGGCAGCGCTGGACGCGCGGCGAAACTCCGGCTTGATCAGCCTGGTGTCGCTGATGGGTTTTGCCTGGGCCGGAACGGGGCTGATCAGCTCGATGGCGCGGGGGATGAACCGGGTGTACGGGGTGCGGAACGCGAGCTATGTGAAGGAGAAGCAGCGCGGCTTCGTCGTGATCTTCCTCTTCCTGCTGTTCTTCTTCATCGCGACGCTGGCGTCGATTGCGCCGACGGTGTTGTTGCAACGAAACCTGCCCGAGGCGTTGGATAAGTGGCTGCTGAGCACGCGATTCAACCAGATCGTGGCCTATCTGGTGGCCTTTTTCTCGGCAGTGATGTTGTTTCTCGTGATCTACCGGATCGTGCCGAACGCGCGGCAGCGGTTGCTGGACGTGGTTCCCGGGACGTTGGCAGCGGGGCTGCTTTTCGTGCTGCTGACGCAGTCATTCCCGATCTACATCGAGCTTGTCGGTGGGGTGAACCGGTACGGGCAGTTGCTCGGGTTGATCTCGCTGATCGTGGCGACGCTCTATTTTCTGGCACACATCATCCTGTTCGGAAGCTACATCAACGCGACCTGGCAACGCTACCGGGAACGGAAGCGGCAGATGAAGCGGGCCGAGAAGGCGGGAGCCAACGAGCTGGGCGCGACGGCATAACGAAGATGATCATGATCACGATCATTTTTCCCGAGAGACGATGATCGCCTGGGGTGATATCGAATCCGGATGATTAATCGCGGATCAGCGCGACCGTAGTCTCGGGTCCTGTGCCCGAGACATGGCGCGGAGCGGCATCACGGCGACCCGCGCGCATCCATCCGGATTCGACATGAGATGGGTCACGTAGGGGCGATGCTTGTCATCGCCCTTCTCGTGGCGAATCGAGGGCGATAATGAATATCGTCCGTACGAAAGTGCCCTTTGACCTATATACGCGTTGAGACTACTGGAATACGCCATGTTGATGCCAGAATGGGTCATCGACTTGTCGCGATGCGGTTTTGCCAGATGCGGAACATCCAGGTACCAAAGGCGTCGCGGAAATTGGGATCGTCGCCGAGGCGCAGAAGAACCTCGTAGTTATCCTGCCAGTTTGCATTGACCATCCTGTCGAGCGCGTCGGCAAAGGCGATCCTTTGATTTTGCTCGTCAGTTGTCCCCGCGATCTGGCGGAGTTGGACGTCGCTGACGAGGGCATCCATGACCGGGCCGGACATTTGCCGGGCAACACGGTCATGATCGGTGAAGTTGGCGTCGGCGAAGATCTCGTTGAAGGTCTGGAGGATGCTGCTGAGCCTGTCGTACTCCGGTTCCGGTTTGCCGCCGATGCCGGTCGGGTCCGGATTCTCAAGCTGAGCATCGTCGTCCTGCAAGATGAGGTCGAGCGTCTTTTTCTGCTCGGCACGGTAGCTATCCAGGTCGATGGCGGCAAGGATGTCCTCGCTGATCGAGCTTTCGTCGCCCTTCGGGGCCGGGAGGCGCGGTGTGAGGAAGGTGAGAAAGATTGACAGGCGCTCCCAATCGGCATTGCCCCAGGGCAGAATCTGCGAGAGGAAGTTGTACGTGCGAACGAAGGCTTTCGCGGTGCCCTTGAAGCTGATTTGCTCGTCCTCGTCGAGCGCTTTGTAGCCAGTGACGCAAATATCGAGCATGGCATCGAGCTCCGGTCGGGGCGCCTCGGCCAGATATTGATCGACGAAGTCGACAACCAGCCTGTCCTGATAGACATCGGCGTCGTCGAGTCGTGCCTTCATATCGTGGAGCTTGTTCGGATCCGTTTTCGCGGCGAGCATGGTGGTTTTGTAATATGGTTGGAATGAGTGGACGATTTGCTCCGGATCATTCGCGAAATCGAGGATGAACGTTTCCTTCTTGCCGGGATGCGAACGGTTCAAACGGCTGAGCGCCTGGACCGCCTTGACACCGCTGAGCGTCTTGTCGACGTACATCGTTTGCAAGAGAGGTTCGTCGTAGCCCGTGAGGAATTTGTCGGCGACGATGAGCATCCGATACGGGGATTCCTTCATTTTCTTCGGGATATCGGCCGAGGGGAATCCGTTGAGCGTGTATTCCGTTTGCCCGGCACCGATGCCGTCAATATCGTGCTCGCCTGTGAAGGCCACGATGGTTTTCCATGGGTTTCCCCGGGTGGCCAGCTCGCGATTGATCGCCTGCCAGTAGTCGATGGCGCGGCGAATACTCTGGGTGGCAACCATCGCACGGGCCTGGCCGTCGATTTTGCCGGTTTGCCCGGCGAAATGATCGACGATGATCTTTGCCTTGCGTTCGATGGTGGTCGGGTCGGATTCGACGTAGGTGCGGAGCTCCTTGCCCGCCTTGCGGACATCGAATTCCGGGTCGTCGTCGATAGTTTTGACCAGCCGGTAGTAGCTGCTGATCGGCGTGTAGTTTTTCAGGACGTCGAGGATGAACCCTTCGTCGATCGCCTGTTTCATCGAATAGGTGTGGAAGGGCGCGAACTGGCCATCCGGCCGCTTTTCTCCGAAGAGCTCCAGCGTTCGTTGCTTCGGTGTGGCGGTGAAGGCGAAATAGCTGGCATTCTCCAACATCTTGCGGTTCTCGATGAGGGCATTAATCTGATCCTCATCGGTGGATTCGTCGTGTTCGTCGATCTCGGCCGCGCCGAGCGCCGCGTTCATCTGGCTGGAGGCGCGGCCGCCCTGGCTGCTGTGAGCCTCGTCGATGATGACCGCGAAGGTACGGTCACGGTGGGTATCGCCAATGTCGTTGACGATGAAGGGGAACTTCTGGACCGTGGTGATGATGATGCGCTTGCCCTCGGTAATCAATTTTCGGAGGTCGCCCGAGCGGTCGGCGTGACCGATCATCCAGGTGCTGGCCGACATCGCCTTGATCGTATTGTTGATCTGAGTGTCGAGGATGCGCCGGTCGGTGACGACGATGACCGAATCGAATGTCGCCCTTTGGTCGTGCTGGAGTTCGACCAGTTGCTGCGCCAGCCAGGCGATACTGTTGCTTTTGCCCGAGCCCGCCGAGTGCTGGATCAGGTAGCGTTGGCCGGCGCCGCGCGAGGCCGCATCGGCGAGGAGCCTGCGTACGACATCGATCTGGTGATAGCGGGGGAAGACGATCTTCTTGCGCTTCTTGCCGGTCTCTTCGTCGCGCTCCTCGACCTGCTGGACGAAGGACTCGAGGATGTTGGCGAGGCTCTCGCGCGTGAATACCTGTTTCCAGAGATAGTCGGTTTTGATGCCGTCGGGATTCGGCGGGTTGCCACTGCCATCGTTGTCGCCCTTGTTGAAGGGGAGGAACCAGGTCGATTTTCCGGCCAGCTTCGTCGTGAAGTGGACCGCCTGGTCGTCGACAGCGAAGTGGGCGATGCAGGTGCCGAAGCGGAAAAGGCGCTCTGATGGCGGGCGGGAGGCGCGATATTGCTGCATGGCGTCGGAGACAGTCTGGCTGGTGATCGTGTTCTTGAGTTCAAAGGTGAAGACGGGCAGACCGTTGATGAAGACGGCGAGATCGAGCGCGCGCTGCGTCTCCTCGGTGCTGTAGCGAAGCTGGCGGGTGACGATGAAGCGGTTGGCGCGGAAATTGGTCTCCGCCGTTGTGTTGCCCGGTGTCGGGGTGGGGTAGTAGAGGTCGACGTGGAACTGCTGGTGCTGGACGCCCTTGCGGAGCACCTTGATGACGCCCTGCTGCATGATGGCGTTGGAGAGTCGCTGGAGGAACTGATCGCGCGAGGGGCCGTCCTGGTCGAACCGGAGCCCCTCGACGACCTTCGGCTGGGTTTTCTGGAGGAACTCGACCAGTTGCACCACGTCCAGCCCGAGGCTGCGGTCGTAGTCCTCCGCACTGCCAATGATCCAGCCGGCGTCGTAGGGGACCGGAAACTCACGGACGCCGGACCCTGCGCCGCGAATGTCGGCCACCGGGACGCCGGTGAGGTCCGACATGATCTGGAGCTCAAGGCTGGCTTCGTTGAGGGATGTGGGGCTCATGACGTGTCCTCGCAGGTCACTTCTAGGTCGTGGCGGAAACCTGCGCAGCTCGTTTCTGAGCCATTTTTCGCTCGTGTTCGGCTCGTTTTTCAGCCTTCTCTCTGTCGGCTATCTTGGGCCCTTGTCCCCAACCGATCAGTTCAGCGTGTCTGGGCTTCGGACGACCACCATTTATGTTCTCATCCGGTTTCTTGCGGAACCTATCATCACGAGCAAGCAGGCTCATGGCTCGAAGCAACTGACGCATCTCTTGCTCAGTTAGGATGGTTCCCCAAGTTCGACGGTCACCTGAATCTTCATTCCAGATTTCGATCCCAGCGATATCAGATTCGAGTGAGTTGGCTGGGATAAGCGCCTCCGCACTCGGTCGCCGCTGCAGGAGCGTTGGTTTATCGAGAATCTCTATGTTCCCGTGCGCGGTGGCGTTCCTGAGCAGTCTGGTCAAGTGGTCGAGCGTGTTTGGCCGTTCAGTATCAAACTCCGAAGAGCTTTCCATGGAGGGGAACTCGAACTGTTGCGTGACGATGTCTTCGTCCAACAAGATCCACTTCAACTTTTTGGTTTCGAGGAACTGTTCTCTTGGAAAAGCAATAACTGTCAGGAATGACAGAATGACCTGGGTTACTTCGTAAGGTCCATCCTGCGTTTTCTGTCTGTCAATTACGGAGAGGTTGTAGAGTGTCCTGTCCATTAGCGCCATGTGCTGATCCGGGGCATGTCCCATAGTTTAGGATTCCTCCAACTTGTCTGGCTCGCTCTCGAACGCTGCTATTGGTTCCTCCTCCATCGCCGCATCCATCTCCTCGCCGATGACCTTTTCGATCGGTGGCAGCTGCACTCCGCGCACGTCGAGCCTGCCAGTAACGACGTCGCTGATGAGGCGCGTGCGGTACTCCTGCATCAGGTCGATCTCGCGCCGGTGGCGGCCGATGGACGCGTCGATTCGGGCCATCTCGCGGTCGATGTACTCAGCGATCGATTGTTGTTCATTGAGCGGACACCAAATCAGCGGGATATTTCCGACCTGCCCTAACCTTAAATGGCCAACGGTGCTCCCGTTTGTTGCATTCTCGATATAGTTCCGAGCAACGGGACCATAAATACTATGGAGCAAGTAGCTTGGATCGAGTTGCGATGGTTCTGGCCGGAAATACATCATCCGTTGTCCCATGCACAGGTTTGGGAGACTTGGAACCAGACATGCTTCTCCAGCTGGAGCCTCCCGCGTAAAGAACACATCTCCCACTTGCGGAGCACCTCTTTGGGTCCATATTCGATAGTTTTCTTCGTCGGTTGTATACGATCCGGCCAGCTGAAAGTGACCATTCCGTATGTTTGTTGTCCTGATGACGGTATAAGCACCTTCATCAATGTGATCTGGCGTGCGGTTCTTGCAATCGACAATAGCAATACACACTTGCTTCAGGCGCTTAAGTTCCCAATGTGCCGGAACCTCGCCCAGCCAGTCGATGCCGGAGTCCTTGAGCGGGACGTTCGGGTCCAAGCCGCGGGTGACGGCCTGGTTGATGACGGCCTGCTTCTTCTCCTCCAGCAGCGCGATCATCCTGCGGCGGGCGGCGAGGAAGCGGGTGATGCGGGCGTCCATACCGTCGAGGAAGTCGGCGATGGCGCGTTGCTCGTCGAGGGGTGGGACAAGAAAAGGGACAGCCCCCAAGTCTTCGCTATAGAGACGGTTGAAACCGGTACCTACGCCCGTGGAGAGTGCGGCAAATTGTTGCACCCAAAGAGGATCACGAACCAGTCGCAGTAGATACCCGAGTTCTGCCGCTTCATTGTTGACATTGAAAACAGCGTAGTCGGGACTAATCATGCCTTGAATAGGGCTACTACCAAACAACCCATTCCAGGCTTGCATTCGATTCATAATGAGTTGGCCGGGTTCAACACGACGATACTGTGAGAAATCAGATGCGCTGGCCAGCCTGTCGGACAGCATTCGCTGCGGCAGGATCCCGCGAGTCTTGGAGAGAGAAAGAAGTTCCAAGTCCTCATTGCCTGCGCGATTGTTGGTTTCTGATAGGAGAGTCTTCGCTCGCTGTACCTTCCAATGCTCAGGCACCTCGCCGATGTGCTCAGCGGTAGAGTTTTTGTAAGCGGGATATGGAGCCAGCGGCTTCATTGGGTATTTCCCTTCACTAGAATGGAACACTATCCAAGTCATCTTGTGGAAAAATGGCGTCGATCCATTCCGAAAGAGATGCTTTGACAGAGTCACTCCAGTCCGTAAGTTGCTGAAGGAGATATATCCATTGGTACCGAGTTCCAAGTTGTTGCTTCTGGGTAGCCATAAGCATTTTCTCGAGAAGGGGGTAAGCTGCGTATGATTCACGGACGTGCTTGTTTGTTTTATACGCGTCCATTATCTGTTGCACCTGTTGCCGCTTGAGATGGCGTACATTTGGCTCGATGAGTTGAGTCATGATCGGGTATGTGGACTCGACGCCGCCTGAATCAGCCAAGCGTTGCGCGGCTTCGCGTAATAGCATGTGTACTGGTATAGCCTCTCGAAGCCTAGTGATGTCGCCGAGCGGAATGCTCTGGAGTTTCTTGGTAGCGACGGGTTGGAATGGCTCGATGTACAGACAGCTGATTACCAGAGACTGTAGATCTGGATTGGTGGCCGGCGCCTCTTGGACTGTTTGAACAATTCTTCCTCTCTCGAGTCCTCCTACGAAGGCCAAAACCCAAGACCGACTTCTGATCATCGCGGTTATGATGTTCCAGAATTCAAGCTTGTTCGGAGCTGAAGCAATTGTAATGGACTCCCCGAAAAGCTCTTGGAAGGTATTCGGTAGGAGGAATCTAATGGCCTCGATAGCGCCGATTCGTTGTAGACGCTGAGTGCCGGTTGTATCTGGTCCAAGTAAATCGCTGACGAGGGCGTTCAAGACGGCCAGCAATTCATCGGGCACAAGCGCTTGCAAGCTAGATTCTCGCAAGACTTCTTGTGCGTCGGAAGCAGAGATTGGGAAACCTTCATCCCTGAGTAGCTCCATAGTCCGGTCTACCGCCAGTTTCCCTTGGATAGCTGGCATTGATAGTACGTATTCGATGGCTGACCGAATATGTGTTCGTACCAACTCCGGGGATGGCGTGAAGAGTTCCTGACTGGTTCTCATAGTTGGATGGGCACAACGGTGACGATCGCTTCGAAGACGTTTCAACTCGGTCAGTTCTATGGACCCGATCAACTCGAACTTTTTGTGGGCGTCGTTGAGAATTTGTCGCTCTATTGCCTGAAAGGGTTGCGTAGTATCCGGATTCTCCGGGTTGTAGTCCACCAACTTTTCGTCGAAATGACGAATCCATCTCGTGGCCTGTTCATCGCCTGCAAGTGAAAGCGATCTGATTTTAGTGGTCAGATCGAAATAGACGGCGATCCATGTCGAGATAATTGCAGACCTGAACGCGCCGGCTCTGTATGCATTGATGGCTTCTTCGATGTTTATCCGGGATACTGCTTCACGACAAGAGTGAACCATTTCTTCCAGATCATACAGTCGTCCTTGATTCATCTGTTACACCTCGAGGCCTCACAAAAGTCAAATATCAATTAATAGTGTGTGGTTGGATTTCATCGGATTGTTGGCCATCAGCTGATATCGGACATGATCTATCCTTGAATTCGCCTCACAATCGAACTCACAAATACTATTTGTGAGTTCGATTTGGGCCGGTGCGCTAGCGTGAATAGCCGGTTTCTGCCAGAGCGCCTAAGTCTTTCTTAGGGGTTTACTGCTCTTCGGTAGGGTGAACGTGTAAGCGCTCCTTACAGGTTAGGTGCGATATGACGAGGTCATGCTTGGACTTCGATCAGAATCTTGTCCAGCAACCCATCCGTCTCGCGCTCGAGGGCAAGGATGTCGGCCTCGATCTCGGCGAGGGTGCGGAGTTGCTGCGGTTTGTAGAAGTAGCGGGTGAAGCTGATCTCGTAGCCGATCCGTTCGGAGCCGTCGGCGACCCAGGCGTCCGGCGCGTAGGGGAGAACCTCCCGCGCGATGAAGTCGTCCACCGATTCGGTGAGGGGGATCTGCTCGGTGTCACGAAGGTCGGGGTCGGGCTCGTATTCGATGCCGGTAGCGGTGCGTTTGCGGACGACGGGGGCGGCAGTCTCGTCGCGGACGGCGACGGCCTCGCGGATCTTCTTCTTGAGGTCGGCGGTGAGTCGGATGCCGCGTTGTTGGGCGATGTTGGCGAGGGCGGCTTCGACGGCGGTGTAGTCGTCGAAGGAAACGGAAGGGCCTTCGGGCCGGATTGATCCGGCTTCGCCGGGGGATTCTTCGCTGCGCTCAGAATGACAGAGGGCGGAGGCGGCATTGTCGTTGGCGACGGCGTAGAGGGCGTCGCGGATGTCGGCGGGGAGGGCGAGGAAGGAATCGGTTGGGATTCCGGCTTCGCCGGGGGCTCCCTCGCTGCGCTCGGGATGACAATTGAGCGGAATGGTGACGCGGAGGCGGAGGGGGCGGTCGACGGTGACCTTGCGGTAGCCGAAGGCTTCGTTGGGAAAGATCTTCGAGGTTTTGGTCTCCTCGAAGGCGAGGAATTCGTCGAGGATGGATTGCTGGTCGGCGTCGCTGAGATCGGCGTTCTTGGCACCGAGGTTTTTGCGGCGCGGGGTGAAGCGGTGGGTGGCGTCGATGAGCTGGACCTTGCCGCGACGGCGTTCTTCCTTGTTGTTCGTGAGGACCCAGATATAGGTGGCGATGCCGGTGTTGTAGAACATGTTGTTCGGCAGGGCGATGATGGCTTCGAGCCAGTCGTTCTCGATGATCCAGCGGCGGATGTTGCTTTCGCCGGAACCGGCGTCGCCGGTGAAGAGGGAGGAGCCGTTGTGGATCTCGGCGATGCGACTGCCGATCCGGTTGTCGGCGGGGTCCTTCATCTTCGCGATCATGTTAGCAAGGAAGAGCAACTGACCGTCGCTGGCGCGGGTGAGGAGGCTGTATTCCGGGTCGCCGTCGTGGGTGATGACGAACCGGGGGTCGGTGATGTTGCCCTTCCCGCCGAGACGCGCCATGTCGGCTTTCCAGTCGACGCCGTAGGGCGGGTTCGAGATCATGAACTCGAACTTCGTGGTCGGGAACTGGTCGTTGCCGAGGGTGGAGCCGAGCTTGATGTTGTTGGCGTCCTCGCCCTGCACGAGCTGGTCGGCCTGGGCGATGGCCCACGTCTCGGGGTTGAGCTCCTGCCCGTAGACGTAGACCTGCGGGGTGGCATTCTGGCGGGCGGCGATCTCCTCGATGCGGTCGGCCGAGATGGAGAGCATGCCACCGGTGCCACAGGCGCCGTCGTAGACGGTGTAGACGGTCGATTCGAGACGGTTGGCGATGGGGACGACGGTGAGGTCGGCCATGAGGCGGACGACATCGCGTGGGGTGAAGTGCTCGCCGGCCTCCTCGTTGTTTTCTTCATTGAAGCGGCGGAGGAGCTCCTCGAAGACGGTGCCCATGGCGTGGTTGTCGAGGGCAGGGAGGCCGTTTTGCGGCTCGGGGCTGAGGTTGATGGTTGGGTTGGTGAACTTCTCGATCAGGATGCCGAGGCGTTCCTCGCGGGCGAGATCCCGCAAATGGCCGCGCACGCTGAAGCGGTCGAGGATCTCGCGGACGTTGGGGGAGAAGCCGTCGAGATAGTCGAGCAGGTTGGCGTGGATGTTGGCCGGGTTGTTGAGCAGGCGCTTGAGGGTGAATTGCGAGGTGTTGTAGAAGGGCTGCCTGGCTTCCTGTTTCAGGATGGGGTCGCGCTGGGTCGCGAGGTTCATCCCGGCGAGTTTTGCGTCGGTGTCGAGCACCCGGTCCTTCGTCGGCTCAAGGAGGGCGTCGAGGCGGCGGATGACGGTCATCGGGAGGATGACGTCGCGGTACTTGGTGCGGTTCATGGCGCCGCGGAGGACGTCGTCGGCGATGTTCCAGATAAAGCTGACGATCCGGGCGTGCTGCTGGCTATCCATGGGGCGAGAGGCTCCGGTGGTTGTGTCGAAATCCAGTTTTCCTCCTATTGAACCAGAAATCGTTATGGGCTGCCCGATGGTTGCGGAGTTTCGGCGAGAATCGCTTCGCGTAGGATCCTTCAGGCTTTGCCCTCTGGATGACGGACCTTTTTCGAGCGCGTTGCCGGATGTGGAGAGAGGGCGTCGGTGACGCCGCTTTGCGGCGTGTCTCGGGCACAGGACCCGAGACTACAGGGATGGAGATGAGGGGATCTCCGCCTCTGTATGTCAGTTATCGATGCCATGAGGGCACCGATTGGGCCGGCAGGCCCCTACATGCATGGGATATTGCGAGGGGGATTGCCCGTGACCCCGGGCACTACGGCCCGGGGCTATCGGAGGTTGGAATGTTTACAAGTTCTCGACGGGGATGGTCGGGATGGTGTCGGCGGGGGTGAAACCGAGGACCTGGGCGTAGAAGCTGAGCTCGGCCTCGGCGGCGGCCTTGATGTTCTCCGCCTGACGGAAGCCGTGACCCTCGCCCTCGAACTCGATCAGGGCGACGGGTTGCCCGTTCTTGCGGACCGCCTCGGCCATCGTTTCCGACTGGTTCGGCGGTACGACCTTGTCCTCCAGGCCCTGCAGCAGCAGCATCGCGCTGTCGAGCCGGTCGACGTGGTGGATGGGCGAGCGCTCGATGTAGATCGCCTTCTCCGCCGGGTAGTCGCCGACGAGGCCGTCGAGATAGCGCGATTCGAATTTGTGGGTGTCCCGCGCCATCGTTTCCAGATCGCCGATGCCGTAGGAACTGATGCCGACGCGGAAGGTGCCGGTGGTCGTCAGCGCGGCGAGGGTCGTGTAGCCGCCCGCACTGCCGCCCCGGATGATGAGGCGCGACGGATCGACGAGTCCGTTCTGCGCCAGCATTTCGGCGCCGCTGACGCAATCCAGCACGTCGACGATGCCCCAGTTGCGCTTGAGGCGCTCGCGGTAGGGACGTCCGTACCCGGTGGAGCCGCCGTAGTTGACGTCGAGGATCGCGAAACCGCGGCTCGTCCAGAACTGACGCTTCATGCTGAACGCGTTCGAGCTGTAGCTGGTCGGGCCGCCATGGCTTTCGACGATCAGCGGCGGCAGCTCGTCGTCGGGGCCGCGGAACCGCTGGTTGGTCGGCGGATAGTAGAAGCCGTGGGCCGTCGTTCCGTCGGTCGAGGTCCACGACATCGCCTGGGACACGGAGATGTCCGCCGGGTCGAACGCTTCATCGGTGGCGCGGCGGAGAAACGACCATTCGCCGGTTTCCGCATCGAGACGGACGATTCCGCCCGGGTCGGTCGGTGACGAGCCGAGGAAGATGACCTGGTTGGTGCTTTGCTGGACGCGCACATCCGAGATGGTGGTGAAGGGGATGTCGTACTCGTGCAGCGGTCCGTCCTCGACATCGAGCCGGCCGAGATGCCAGGAGCCGTCCTGCGTCCAGGCGCAGACGACGCGGCCATCGGCGAGGAAATCCCATGTCGACATGCCGAAGACCCACTGGGGTTGGGCGAACTCGGCGTCCATCGGCCGGAGCGGGACGATGCCGCGATCGACCCGGTCGGCATAGAGATTCCACCAGCCGGTGCGGTCGGAGACGAAGACCGGCAGGCCGGTTTCGTTCCAGCGGGGACGGACGATCGACTCTCCATTGCCGCCGGTGACGTGGCGGATGTCATCGAGCGCGCCGTCCGGCGCGACATCGGCGTACCAGAGCTCGGTTTCATCCCACGGCATGTTCGGATGGTTCCACATCAGCCAGGCGAGCTGCGTGCCGTCCGGCGAGAGCGCGGGGGACGCGACGAAATCGGTGCCGGAGATGATGATCTGCCCGCCTCCGTCGTTCGGGCCGTCGAGGCTGAGCTGGACGATCGTGTTGATCGGCTCCGCATCTTCGAGCGAGTGATCCTCGCGGACGGCGATGATGCGGTCGTGATGGGTGTCGATCAGGAGGTCGGCGTAGCGATAGGCGGAATCCGACGTGATCGCGACCGGGTCTGCCTGACCCGGGGTGATCTTGTAGAGGAGATTGTCGACACCGTTGGAAAACACGACGATGCCGTTGGCCGCGGTCCATGAGCCGCCGCCGTATTCATGGACGCGGGATCGGACATCGAACGGCGCGGGTGTCAGCTCGGTCCGGGTGTCGCCGTCGAGGCGGATCAGGGTGGATCGGCCCTTTTCGGCGGGACGTCCCTCCAGCCAGAAAATCGTGTCGCCGTCGATGCCCGGTTCCTTGAGGGGTGTCGTCCGACCGACGAGCATATCGACGGAGAAGGGCGATTTCCAGGAGCCGTATGGGGCGATGGTGCGCGTGTCGGTGGTGTTGTCGGGCACGGGGTGTCCTTTCGGGTTTCCGGGGCGAATATGGCACTCGCCCGAACGTCGTTGGTTAGCGACAAGTATCGCGCAGAATCGGATGTCGCAGGTGCCATTCGGGCGTGCTTCCAGATATCCCCATCCTCATCCCGTTCCTTGCATCTGTCCCACTGTGTATGTAGAGTATGCACAATAGTTTGGTGGCAGTAGTGACGATGAGCGTGATGCAGACAAATCGGGAGACCGGAGGGGCGGGGAACGATAGCCGGCCGTGGAGCGATGCGGTGTGGCTGGCCGGCGTGGATATCCGCCGGACATGGGGCGCGTATCTGGCATCGGCGGGCTACGTCGCTATGCTCGGGCTCTTCATCGCGGTGTCGGGAACCATGAATCCGGGAACGTATTCGTTCGAGGTCATCATGTTTTCGGTTGGCTTGATCCTGACGACGCCCTTTTTTGCGCGGGAGTATATGAGCTGGTCGACAGATCCGATCGCGGAGCGGCTGACATGGCTGCGGGTTCTGCCGATCGGCATTCCGACGATCGTGTGGTCGCGAGCGATCGCGATTCTGATGGCGTTGTTGCTGAATCCGGTCGCGTTTTTTACGCCGCTCTGGTTTGGCGGACGATGGACCATGGATCGCGGCGAGTTCGTGTGGTTTGCTGTCGCGATGACCGGTGTTTCGCTGAGTGGGGCAGGGTTCACACTGGCGATGGAGATGAGCGTCGGCATCCGGCGTTGGGTCCTCACCAATATCGTGATGATTGTCGTCGCGATCGTTGCCATTTCCGTGGTCGGGTTGGCGACGGGTTTTCGGGTTTTCGAGCAACTGACGCGGGCCGCGAGCTGGAACGGGCCGCTGGTGGCATTGATCTGTCTGGTGCTCGGCTGCGTGGTCTTCCTCGGATGCGTTCGGCTGGCGAAGGACGGGCTGCGCCGGCGGGAGCTGCCGGCATGAGCGTGACGTCGTCCGGGAGGTTGCCGCTGGTCGTCTCGCTGGACGATCCGGAGCCGATGTACCGGCAGATCGAGCATCAGGTGCGCCGATTGATCCTGGGTGGACAGTTATCTCCGGGCACCGCGTTACCCTCCGTGCGGGCGCTGGCGAGCGATCTCGCCTGCAGCGTGATCACGACGCGACGCGCCTATCAGGAGCTGGAAAGCGGAGGGTTCATCCGGACCCGGCAAGGAATGGGAACCGTCGTGGCCGAACTTTCCGAAGGAGCGAGAGATGCCTTTCGCCGCGAGCCGGTGGAGCAGGCGATCCGGGAGGCGGTTCGCGAGGGGATTGATGCCGGGATGACTGGTGCGGAGCTGCGCGAGGTGTTCGAGAAGGCGATCGTGGGCGAGCGCGGGCACGAGGAGGTGAGCGGTGACTGATGTGATGTTGGGACTGAAGGGCGTCACAAAGACCTATCCCGGCTTTCGGCTCGGTCCCGTCGATCTCGACATCGAACGCGGGTACATCGTCGCTGTGGTCGGACCGAACGGGTCGGGCAAAAGCACGCTCTTCCGGTTGCTGATGGGTCTGACGCATCCGGATGCGGGGCAGATTCGGCGATTCGGTGCCGCGACTGGCGACGATATCGCGATTGCGTCGCGAATCGGGTACGTTCCGGAACGCGCCATCGGGCACGACCAGATGAGTGCCCTGGATCTCGGGACATTTTATGCGCACTGGTATCCGGCGTTCGACCGCGAGCGGTACGATGCCGCGATCGACGCGATGGGGATCGAGTGGGGCAAGGCGTTCGGCAAGCTCTCGAAGGGGATGCAGCGCCGGGTGAGCTACACACTGGCGATGGCGACCGATCCGGAGTTGTTGCTGCTCGATGAATTGACCGATGGGGTCGATCCCTTCGCGCGACGGGAGATGACGACCGACATCGCCGGATTCATGGAGACGGGCGAGCGGACGGTCGTCTTCGCGACGCACAATATGGACGAGGTCCGGCGGTTGGCGGACTATGTCGTCCTCCTGGTTAATGGCAGGTTTCTTGGTATGTACGAGAAGGATGCCCTGGTGCACGGGTGGAGACGCGCATGGCTTGAGCGGCAGCCGGACTCGGAGACGCCGGGAGTCGTCAGTGTGTCCGCCGGGGAGCCGGTGGAGGTCGTCTCCTCCCTGTGGGGAGAAACGGCGAGGTCGCTCGCGGCGCAAGGTATCGTGATCGAGCGGACGGCGCCGGTCGACCTGACGGAGATTCTGGAACGCGTGATGAACGGAGCGGAAGGGGCCGATGGGGAGCGGCCTTGGCCGGTCGCGGGAGAAACGCGGTCGGTGCGAATGCCGTGACGATGAGGAACATTGCCCGTACGAGGGTGTGAAGCAAGGAGCAGACGGGTGTCGCTTGACATTCAACATATCACCAAGAAGTTCGGTGACTTTACGGCGGTCGACGATGTCTCGTTCACCGTCAGGCCGGGGACGATTTTCGGCTTTCTTGGGACGAACGGGGCCGGGAAGACGACCACGATGCGGATGATCCTCGATATCATCCGGCCTGATTCCGGGTCGATCACCTGGAACGGCAACCCGACGCGAGACATGCCGCGGGCGGATTTCGGCTATCTGCCGGAAGAACGCGGTCTCTATCCGAAGATGGTGGTCGAGGATCAGTTGCTGTTTTTGGCACAGCTTTACGGGGCGTCAAAGCACGACGCGCAGGCCCGCCTGGATGAATGGCTGAAGCGGCTCAATATCGAGGAAAACCGGCGGAAGACCGTCGAGCAACTGTCGAAGGGGAATCAGCAGAAGATCCAGCTTCTCGCAGCGATGCTGCACGATCCCGAGATCCTGGTCATGGATGAACCATACAGCGGTCTCGATCCGGTGAATGCCGAGCAGATGAAGGACGCCTTCCGCGAGATGCGGGACCGGGGCAAGACCATCATCTTTTCGACGCACCAGCTGGACGATGCGCAGGAGCTTTCGAGCGATGTCGCGATTATCCATCGGGGGCGCATGATCGTGTCGGGCTCGGTGATGGATGTCCGCAAGAGCACGGGCGAGCATTACGTCCGCTTTGCCGTAGCGGGTCATCCCGACCTGCCCTGGCTGGAGACCATGCCGGATGTGCAGATCGTGAACCGGAAACCGGATTATCTGGAGCTTGCGGTATCCGATCCGGTGGTGGCGCAGCGGGTGTTGCAGGAGGCCGTGCGCCGGGAACTGCCGGTGACGCGGTTCGATATCGACTATCCGTCGCTGAATGAGGTTTTCCTGACCCGGGTGAAGCAGATGGGGACGGCGATGCAGCCGACGGCGGAGGAATTGGCGGCGGTCCCGGCGGGATGATGCAGTACCTCTTCGCTTCTAGAGTGGTTTGTCATTCCGGGCGTAGTCGAGGAATCCTTGCTTTCCCAAAATACCACGCATGTCTGAATCAAAGACCCCGGGATACCGTTCAGCCGCTTCGCGATCCATTCGACTCGCAATGCTCGCTCAGGACAGGCTGCCGGACTCGGGATGACGATGATTTGTGGCGTGAACGACGTGAGATATCGCACAGAGAGACGATAGTACCGAGAAGGACGGGAGTATGATTGATTTTCAACGGATCGCGCTGATTGCGAAGCGTGAATGGACGACGAGGCTGAAGCAACGGAGCTTCCAGATCACGACGGTGATCCAGATCCTGGTGATCCTGGTGGCGGCGTTGTTGCCGACGATCATCGCGAAGTTTACCGGCGATAACGGGACCAGCTCGAATGCGGCGGTGGCGGTGGTCGACGAAGCCAACGCCGGCGTGGCAGCGGGTATCGCGCCGTACCTGCAGGGGAATGGTGACAACCTGCCCACGATCGATGTGAATACCGACGCGGCATCGGCCGATGCCGCCAGGACGATGGTCGAGGATGGCGATGTCGACGCCGCACTGGTTGCGACCAGGGCGGAAGATGGATCGCTCGCCTTCACGCTGATTACCGAGGAGAGCCAGACGTCTTCAACGGTGCAGCGGGTTTACGGAGCCGCGTCGTCGCTGGCGATGCAGGATCGGCTGGTGACCAGCGGTGTCTCCGCCGACGAGGCACAGAAGGTCTTTTTGCCGGTGGCATTCGAGATCCAGAACGTCAAGGGCAAGGACACGGGCGGTTTCGGCGAGAATATCGAGGCGAACCCGGCGGATTATGTCATTGCATATGTAGCAACAATCCTGATGTTCGTTGCCGTGATCATGTACGGCACCTGGATCGCGCAGGGCGTGGTCGAGGAGAAGAGCTCGCGGATCATGGAGATCATGCTGAACGCCGCGACGCCCCGCGATCTGCTGGCGGGCAAGGTGATCGGCATCATGGCGGCCGGGTTGACGCAGCTCATCCCGATGCTGGTGGTGGGCGCGGGGGCGTTCGCACTCCAGCCGAAGATCGGCGATGCGCTGGGTGTCGATGTCGGGACCGTGCTGGATATCAACTTCGGGGCGGTGAGCGTCAAGGCCGCGGGATTCTTCCTGCTGTACTTCCTGCTCGGGTTTATCCTCTACGGATCGCTTTACGCGGGTGTCGGGTCTCTGGTGAGCCGTCAGGAAGAGGTGAACCAGGCGATCGCGCCGATGATGACCTTCATGATGATCGGCTATTTCGGCGCGTTCTTCGTGCTGGGGGCGCCGAACTCGACGGTGGCGAAGTGGATCTCGATCATCCCGCTGACGTCGCCGTTCACGGCGATGCCGCGGATCATGCTGGGCGATCCCTCGATGGGGGAGATCCTGGCGAGCGTCGTCCTGCTGCTGATCACAGCCTTGGGTGCCGTCTGGCTGGCTGGCAAGCTGTACCGCGTCGGCGTGCTGATGTACGGGCAGAAGCCGAGCTGGAAGAGCCTGCTGAAGATGCGGGGCATGCAGCAAGCGGCACGATAGAGACGAGACCGGGGCGACTGCAATCGCCCCGGCTACGTTTCTGCGGTCATGAGGAATCCTCATGTCTCTCCATCATTGGATTCCGGACCACATGACAAAAAACTGACGCATTTTGACCGCAGGGTTGCCAACTCTGTTCGGTAGGCTTCTTGTTGGTGTGCAAGGCACCCATCAATGATGAGCGAATCAGGAGGATCCGTGGCAATACAGCAGCAGAATCCATCGGCGGCGTCGCCGATGCTGGCAGGAGTCGGACAGCGGCAAATGGGCTCGGGGAATGTCCTTGAGGTGTCCGGGCTGACGAAGGCGTTCAAGGAAACCCTGGCGGTCAATGATCTCAGCTTCTCGGTTGCCGAGGGCGAGGTGCTCGGGTTCCTGGGGCCGAATGGCGCCGGGAAGAGCACGACCGTCGGGATGATCCTCGGCCTGATCCATCCGGACAAGGGCATGGTTCAGGTTCTGGGGAAGGATGTCGCCTCGCATCAGTCCACCGTGGCGGATCACGTCGGCGCGATCATCGAGAATCCGGCGTTTTACCCGTACCTCAGCGGGCGGGATAACCTGCGCGCGCACGCGATGGCGGTCGGCAATGTGCCGGAGAGCCGGATCGACGAGTTGCTATCGCTCGTTAACCTTGGCGAACGCGGCAAGGATAAGTTCAAGACGTATTCGCTCGGTATGAAGCAACGTCTCGGTATCGCATCGACGTTGCTGACGGAGCCCGCGCTCGTGATTCTGGACGAGCCGACCAACGGGCTCGATCCGGCTGGTCAGCGTGAGATTCGCGGGATCATTCCACGTCTCGCGGACGAGGGGCACTCGGTGCTGCTGGCGAGCCACCTGTTGCATGAAGTGGAGCAGGTGAGCGACCGGGTCGCGATTGTCCGGCGTGGGCACCTCGTCACCGAGGGCAGCGTCGACGAGTTGCTGAAGCGCGGCGGGTCGATCGACGTGCAGGTGCCTGAGGGGAACGTGGAGTCCGCCCGGGATGTGCTGCGTCGCGTTCAGGGCGTCGAGCAGGTCACGATCGAGAACGGCCGCCTGGTCGTCGTCGCGCCGCTGGAGATGGGCGCCGAGCTGAACAGGGCAATGGTCGAGGCGGGCGTCTACGCAAGCGCCATCGTGCCGAAGAAGAGCTCGCTGGAAGATCTCTTCCTCGAGTTGACCGAAGGGTCGACGGTGTAGGCCGCATTGCCGGTCTGGAAACGGTACATCCTGGGTTATCTGTGCAAAGGGGACATTCGTCCATGTTTCAACTGTTTCAAAGTGAGGTGTTCCGGTTACGCAAGCGGGCACAATCGTGGATCCTGATCGTTCTCACCTTCCTGCTGGTCGGCGTGTTTTACGGTGGGTTCACGATCGGGTCGTTTTTCGCGACCGGGGCAAACAAGGATGACCTGCTGCGCGAATTGCCATTCGATCAGTTGTCCGATTTCGGGCTCTCGATCGGACTCGGATTCTTCGGCGGCGTGATGCTGGTGATCGTGGCCGCCGGCATGATGGGCAACGAGTTCAGCTGGAACACCTTGCGACCGCTGGTGGCGCGGGCGTCGAGCCGGTCGTCGTTGCTGACGGCGAAGCTGTTGGCGTTGCTGCTATACACTGTTGTCTTTTCGGTGATTGTCGCGATCCTGGTCGGTGTCTTGTCGATCGTGTCGTCGCTGATCGCCGGTGTCGATGTCGCGTTCAGTGGCGGTGCCGTCGTCGATGCGGCGTGGTTTACGTTGCGGATGATCGTCGCGTCGTTGCCGTACCTGGCGTTCGCGTTCATGCTGGCGACGGTGGTGCGGTCGAATGCCGCCGGTATCGCTGGCGCGTTGGGGCTGAGCTTCCTTGAGCCGACGGTGTTCGGTCTGCTCGGACTGATCAGCTCGGTCTTCCACAAGATCGAGAAGGGTGGCATCTCGTACAACCAGAGTCAGCTGATGACCTGGAATGGCTGGGGCGATGAGTGGGTGCCGCTGGTGATCCTGCTCGCGTACACGGTGCTCTTCCTGGCGATCAGTTTCTGGGTATTCCTGCGACGGGATGTGACATCGGGGTAGTTCGGGTAATACGGGAACCGGATGATTGGTCAGGGGGTGCCATGACGCCGCTCCGCGTCGTGTCTCGGGCACAGGACCCGAGACTACGAGGTTCGCAGAGGCGACGATCCACCACCGTTCATCGGGAGTCCGGGATACGCGATCGCTCGTCCCTTGCGGTTTGCGGGTTTCGTTATCGGCCTTCGGTCATACGCCCTGACATAGCTTGGTAAAGACACCCGACAGCACGTTCGCTGTCGGGTGTCTCTGTTTACCAGAGTGATGTGACCTTCATCCGGCGGGCGAGGGTGTTGACGGTCAGGATCAGGATGAGGCCGATCACCGATTTGAAGAGACCGATGGCGGTGGCGTAGGCGAACTGGGGGATTTGTGAGGCGAGACCGACGTGATAGACGTAGGTGTCGATCACCTCGGAGGTGCTCATGTTGAGCGGGTTTTGCATCAGGATGATTTTCTCGAAACCGGTGCTCAGTAGCGTCCCCATATTGAGGATGAGCAGGATGATCGCGACCGGCATGATGCCCGGCAGGTCGATATCCCGCATCCGCTGCATCTTCGTGGCTCCGTCGACGATCGCCGCTTCGTGCAACGTCGGGTCGATTCCGCTGAGCGCGGCGAGGTAGATGATGCAGTTGAAACCGATGCTTTGCCAGACGCCGGACCAGACGTAGAGCGATTTCCAGTAGGCCGGTTTGCTCATGAACGGGATCGGCTCGATACCGAACAATCCAAGAACCTGGTTGAACATGCCCGAGGTCGAGACGAACTGGAAGAGCATGCCGACGACGACGACCATCGAGATGAAATGAGGCGCGTAGCTGACCATCTGGACGGTTTTCTTGAACCAGCGCTGGCGCACGTAGTTGAGAGCCAGCGCGAAGATGATCGGTAGTGGGAATCCGGCGGCGAGAGCGTAGAGGTTCAGGACAAGCGTGTTTTTCAGGATTGGCCAGAAGTTGTAGGAATGGATGAACTTCCGGAAGTGGGCGAGACCGACCCACGGTGAATCGGAGAGACCTGCGAAGCCGCCGCTGGCCTTGTAGTCGCGGAAGGCGATCTGGGCTCCCCACATCGGGAGATATTGATACACGATGAGCCAGGCTAGCGGGAGCGCGAGCATGGCGTAGAGTTGCCAGCTTCGCTTCATGCCGGCGAGGAGTGATTTCCTCCGGCCTCGCTGCCGGGTTTCGATCGTGGATTCATGGGGACTCTGCCGTGTCGGTGCGTACCCCCGTTCAGGTGTGACGACGTCCATGATCTAGCCTTTCAGGGAGCCGATGAGCACGCCGCGCACGAAGTGCTTCTGGACGAAGGGATAGATGATCAGGACGGGAATACTGGCAACAACGATGAGCGCATATTTCAGCAGGTCGGCGAGTTGCTGCCGTTGCTCCAATTGGGAGATATCTCCCAATTTCGACAGATCGATCTGGTTCTGGACGAGGATTTCCCGCAGCACGAGCTGGAGCGGAAACAGGCTCTGATCGGTTAGGTAAATCAGGGCGTTGAAATACTGGTTCCACTGACCGACTGCGTAAAAGAGCGTATTGACCGCGATGATCGGCATGGAGAGCGGGATCACGACATCGTAGAGGAACCGGAAATCGCTGACACCGTCGATCTGGGCGGCTTCCAGAAGCTCGTCGGGGATCGTCGCCCTGAAAAAGGTGGTCGTGATGATCATGTTGTAGACCGAAAGGGCGGTCGGGATGATCAGCGCCCAGCGTGTGTTGAGCAGGCCCGTCTCGCGAACGACGAGGAAGGTCGGAATCAGGCCGCCGCCGAAGATCATGGTGAACATGAAGAGGAACATGATCGGCCCGCGTCCGGTGAGATCGCGCCGGGAGAGGGGATACGCGGCGAGGATGGTGAGCGCGACGCTGATGAAGGTGCCGACGACCGTGTAAAAGAGCGAATTCTTGAACCCGGTCAGGATCTTCGGATTGCGGAAGACCGCCCGGTAGCCGTCGAGCGTCGGATCGATCGGCCACAGCCACATCTTGCCAGAGATAACCGCGCCGGGGTTGCTGAGCGACGCACTAAGCACGTAGATCAGCGGATAGGCGACGGTGATCAGGAAGATGGTGAGAATGACGTAGTTCGCGATGGTAAAGGCTCGATCAGAACCGGTATCGCGCGTGGTGTCGTGAGCCATGCGATGCGTGCTGCTCCTCTCAGGGTCTGTGTGGGAGAGAGGCGCCGTATCCGGAACGCGACCCTGCGATTCCGGATACGGCGCCGGCCTCGCCGACGGTTTCAGCATCGAGAGGTGGACGAGCCTATTGGTTTGCTCCGTCGTAGGCTTCCTGGTGATAGGCGACGAACTGATCGAGCCCCATGTCGTTCAGCGAGGCGATATAGCCATCCCACGCATCATCGATATCGATCTGACCGGTGACGCCGAGCGCGAAGGTCTCGTCCACGGCAGACTGGATGGTCGGGGCGAGCTCGGCGATGAACTGCGCGGCCTCATCGACGAAGTAGAGCGGTGGCAGCGCCATCTCGTCGGGTTGTTTGAAGGGCTCGTAATTCTCCTTCGTCAGGTTGTACAGGATCACCTCGACATCGGTCGGACGATCTTCCTCGGCGATGAACTGGCTGAGCCGGTAATCGCTGGAGCGATAGGTCGGACCAGTCTGCGACCAGTGGATGTTCTGGGTCGGGAGATCGGAGACGTTCGTGATATTGCGCCAGATGGCCTGCTGACCATTGATGCCGGTCTCCCCGATCTCGGCCCAGGCCCAGTCGCGGTCCTTGACACCGTGGACGTTACGGGTGGTCGCCTCGATCTCGTAGAGTGCATCGGCCCATTTGTAGGCGAGTTCGGGATCTTCGCATTTGTCGGTGATGATCAGCTCGCCGATGGAGACGGCCTGGTAGGGATCGTACGCCGCGTAGCGGACGCCTTCCGGACCTTCGAGCGGCGAGAGGGCGGTGTATTGCTGCCACGGACCGCCCTCGCCGGAGGCGTACGTCGTGAACTCGCCCCACCAACCGGCGGCGATCGAGCCGACGACCATGTCCGGTCCGCCGTTGCCGTCGCCGAGCGCGCGAGCCTGGTCGCGGTCGCGGGTGAAGATCTCCGGATCGAGCACGCCGGCCGCCGTCAGGGACGCGAGATAGCGGATGGCTTCCTTCCAGCCGTCCTGGGTGTAGGCTGGCGTGACCTTGCCGTCGACGACGGTCAGGCGGAGGCGATTGCCGGGATGGAAGGTGAAGGCGTTGACGAAGTATTGCTCCATCCACCCGTTCCAGAGTTGGCTGGATCCGGTCAGCGGAATCTCGTCGGCCTTGCCATTGCCATTCGGGTCGTCGTTCTTGAACGCGGTGAGCGTCGCCAGATAGTCATCGGTCGTCACCGGAAGATCGAGTCCGAGATTCTCTGTCCATTGCTGGTTGATCCACAGCTTGGATGCCATGGAGCAGTGGAAGCAGTCGTTGATCTGCGGCAGGGCATAGACATTGCCGTCTGAGGCGGTGGATGCCTTGAGCGCTGCCGGGTAATCCGAGAAGACTTTCTTCGAGTACACGCCCTGACTCTCGATCAGGTCGTTCAGGGGCAGGAAGACGCCCTGGCTTCCGTAGAGCTGAAGGACCGAGGGGGAGGGGTTGAAGTCCAACAGCACCTCGGCATAGTCGCCGGAGGCGAGCCGGAGATTGAGGGCCGTATTTGCGGTCCCATCGGTGTCCAGTGGAAGAACTTCCCATTCGACGTGAATGTTCGTCCGCTCCTCAAACCATTGCGTGAATTCGTTCGACGCGAAATCCTCGACGCCGGGGTTGGAACGCACCATGACATGGAGCGTCTTCTTCTCCTCGGTGAGGGGAAAGGTCTGTTGGGGCTGATCCTGCGTTGGATCGACCTGTTCGCCGGACGATGGCGTGCCCTGTGCGCCGGTTGACGCAAGCCGCCCGGCAAGCGCGGCTCCGGCGGCGGTGGCAGCCGCGCCCTTGAGGGCAGTGCGGCGGTTCATCGAGTGCGCGAGCCGTTCGATCTCGCGGCACTCCGGACAGTCGGATTCCTTGCGACGATGCATCACAGTGGCTAGCCTTTCCCGGTCATCATCCGACCGGCTGAGACGAGAGGTAGTCGTATCCCCTGGAGGGCTCCCCTATGAAAGTGTTTCTGACGGGAAAATTGTATACAACATATTTCATGCTGGCAACAGGCGAGAAATATGGAGGAAATACGTCGGGGAGCCGGCCTGCGGGAAATCGCAATTTCGTCGAAAAAATTGACGTACGTATGCGCCTTCCCGGGGCGGTGAAAAGTTGACTGGGGGCGGCAAATCCGCTAGTATTGGGCATGTGATCCGAACATGCGTTCGGGTACGGGCGATGCTTGCGATCGGTGCCTGATGGCATCAGAATGGTCGCGACAGGCAGCGCCCGGGACAGCATTAAGGATAACGACGAGCGCACAAGCGCCAGGGCGAACGCGATGACGCGCGTTCGGGAAGGACAACCCGTTCTCATGGCAGAACAAACAGAACGCACACGCGCGGTCGATAACGCGATCGCCCAGATCGAGCGGCAATTTGGCAAGGGCTCCATCATGAAGATGGTTCCCGGCGAGACGAACCCGATGCATGTCGATGCAATCCCGACCGGGAGCATCGCGCTCGATTTGGCGCTGGGCATCGGTGGCGTGCCGCGGGGCCGGATCGTCGAGATCTACGGGCCGGAGTCCTCGGGGAAGACGACGCTCGCCATGCATATCATCGCCGAGGCGCAAAAAGCGGGCGGCATGGCGGCGATCATCGACGCGGAGCATGCGCTCGACCCGGTTTACGCGAGCAAGCTCGGGGTGAATCTAGAGGAGCTTCTGATCTCGCAGCCGGATACCGGCGAGCAGGCGCTGGAGATCACCGAAACGCTGGTTCGGACCAGCGCGATGGACGTGATCGTGGTCGACTCGGTGGCGGCGCTGGTGCCGAAGGCCGAGATCGAAGGCGACATGGGGGATTCCCACGTCGGTTTGCAGGCCCGGTTGATGAGCCAGGCGTTGCGGAAGCTGACCGGTGCGATCAGCCGCTCGAACACCTGCGTGATCTTCATCAACCAGCTCCGGATGAAGATCGGCGTGATGTTCGGCAGTCCGGAGACGACCACCGGCGGGAATGCGCTGAAGTTTTACTCCTCGGTGCGTATGGACATTCGCCGAATCGAGACGATCAAGGATGGTCAGGACGCGACCGGTATCCGCGCTCGCGTGAAGGTGATCAAGAACAAGGTTGCGCCGCCATTCCGGCAGGCCGAGTTCGACATCATGTACGGCGCCGGGATCTCGGTCGAGGGGAGCGTGCTCGACGTTGCGACCGATCTCGGGATCGTGCGCAAGAGCGGTGCGTGGTTCTACCACGGTGAAGAGCGCCTCGGTCAGGGCCGCGAGAACGCGAAGACCTTCCTGAAGACCAACCCGGATGTGCTGGAGGCGATCCGTACCCGGATCAAGCAGGCATCGCCGGAGCTGTCGGGGCGGTTGGCCTACGATGGCGAGGGTGAGAAGGTCGATGAGGACGGTGTTCTGGTCGAGCAATAGGCCGGGATCGGCTGCGGCGGATTTCGCGGGCATTCATCCCAACATCATACGCATCGCGAATCAGCCGGCTTCGGTATCGTACCGAAGCCGGCTGATCTGTTTGGGCGCGCCCGGGACGTGTTCAGCCTCATGCGTGCGCAGTGGCATATCGAATCCGGACGATCAATCGCGGGTCAGCGCACATAACCGTAGTCTCGGGTCCTGTGCCCGAGACATGCCGCGGAGCGGCATCACGGCGGCCCCCGCGCATTTATCCGGATTCAGTCTTATGTCCGCCCTTTGGACGTCACACTGGGCGGACATAAGAGTCCGCCCCTACATGTGATGCGCTTGGGGGCCGTATCAACCTTCCTGCAATTCGCTGTAGCCGGCATAAAAGCGATCGTCATCCCTCGACTTCGCCCAGGATGACGGGGAGTGCGGGACGTAGAGACATGCTGATCAGAGCTTTTTTACCGGGGCCGGTCAGTCCTCCATGCCAACGACATCGCGGTAGCGTTCTCGTAATGTACGGTTGGCCGGGACGTTGGTGAGATAGGAATGGCGTGCCTCTGGTGAGGTAATGCGTGAGGCGCGGTCCATCAGCAGGGCGTATCCGTCGCGCAAGGCGCTTGCCTCGTCCTCGGCGGAGCCAATCGCGGCATGGGCATCGGCTTTCGTCAGCCAAACCATGATCGGGTCCTCGATGCCGGCGCCATCCTGGATGTCCAGCGCACGGTCGAGCTCCTTGAGCCGTTCGGTGATCGCCGGTATATCCTTCCGACGGATGTCGATGCGGAGCATCGACGCGATCGTGTCGCAGAGAACCCCGCGTTGTTCCGCAAGGCTGCGAATGTCGAATGCTTCCTGGAACGACGCCATGGCGGCGTCCAGATCGCCCGTTCCCTCCAGGGCAAGCCCGAGGTACTGGCAGGCTACGGCCTGGATGCGCGCCGCTCGATGGGTGATGGTCCGTTCGAGGGTCTTCTGGAGAAGAGCGATGGCTTCGTCGTACCGTTTGAGCTGAATGAGGCACAAGCCGGTATTGAGGTCACAATAGAGCTCTCCCCGGATTTCGTGCGATCGTCTGTACGCTGCCCGTCCCCTGGCGTACGTGCTCATCGCGGTTTCATATCGTCCGAGATCGACTTCGCAGTTCCCCGCAGCGAGGAGTCCTTCAGCGCCGAACGATGCCTCCGCCGATGTGCTCGAACTTTCCCAGGACGCATATGCGTGACGCAGGGCCTCGTCGTAGGCGCCGAGGAGATAGTACGCGTGGCTCAGCATCGATTCGGCGCGGCTCAGCTCCGCCGATTTGCCGAGTTCCCGGTAGACAGATGCCGACGTGCCAAGAAACTCCGCAGATTCCCGGGCGAGGCCCCGATCGTAAAACATCTGCCCGAGGAGATAGGACGCTTCCGCCTCAAGGTCATGGAACCCCCGATCGCGGTTTTCGACGACGACCTGACGCGCGAGGATGATCGCCTCATCCAGATTGATCTGGCCCCGCAGCGCGCCAATGAGGCCATTCCGGGCGGAGAGCGCCCGCCACTCGTCGTTCACCGCCCGCGCGTGTATTTCAGCCTGTTTGAACCAGTATTCCGCCATCTCGAAATTGAGCTGCCGCAGCGCGTATGCCCCGGCATGAGAGCTGTAGGTCGCGGCCTCGTCGAATCGTTTGGCCTGGGCGAAATGGAACGCGATGTCTCCCGCTCCCGAGTGAGGCCCATCGCCGAGCAGGGCGATCATCTTTCCCGCGGTTCGGGCGTGAAGCCGCTCCCGTCGCGACGGGGAGAGGCTCTCGTAGAGATACTGCTGGAAGAAGATATGCGGGAAGCGGTACCGGTGAAATTGACGCATGGCGATGGTGGTTGGCGTCGTCGGTTCAAGTAGCTTGAAGCGAGGGGCGATGTGATCCTCGATCGCTTCGGCGACCTGATCGCCGGTGAAGTCGCTGGTGTTGGGGAGAAGGTCGATCGCGACGGTCGGCCCCTGTACCGATGCTCCTTCGAGAACCTCGCGCAGGTTTTGGGGCAGCCGGGCCAGGCGCTCGGTAATGACGGCCTGGACGCGGACCGGAGCGTCCTCGGGGATCGTCGAGAAATTGAGCGGCACCTGAGGCGTCGCGTTGTTGCCCAGCATGCCTTTTGCCTTGAGCCAACGGATGAGCTCGACCGCGAACAAGGGATGCCCCTCGGTGCGCTCGAAGAGGAACTCGGCGAGCGCGTCCTCGACATCGCCGTCGAGGTGTTGCTCGTGCGCCAGGCTTTTGATAAATGCCTGCCCGGGACCGGGACCGATGGTTGTGCCAAGATCGACAACGATGTCTCCGCCGAGGCGCTCCATCTCATTGATGGCGGCCTCAAGCGGATGACGGGGCTCATCGATTGACAGGGTGAGGTCGCTGGGGCGGTAGGAACCGATGACCAGCAGGTTGATGTCGGTTTTGTCCCGGAGTTGTCGGTACAGGTACTGTAGCATCGCGATCACCGAATCATGTGCCCAGTGGAGATCCTCCAGCACGAGAACGACGGGTGCCGATGCGGCCGTTGTCGCGAGAAAGCGAACGACCTGATCGAGTCGACCGGACGTGCCCGCAGAGGCACGAATCCGATGCGCCCGCTGCAGGCTTTCTGCGAGCGTGGGATGGTCGCATTCGAGACGCTCGACCTGCATGGTCAGCGCCTGTTCGTCCACCAGCGACCCGATGGCCGTCGGCGCGACATCGAGCAGGGTCGTGATCGTGGCGCGTTGTTGCGCGAGAATTGGCGCTGTCAGGGCCGCTGGATCGTCATCCCGGAGGACGAGGCCCAGCAACATATTCATCGCCTGAAGCATAGGGAGATACGGTTCGACTGCCGGCGATCCCTGTGAGCACTCTCCCCACACCACACGGGTATGGTGCGACTCCTGTTGGATATCCATGCAGAGCTCGCGGATCAGGCGGGTTTTCCCGAGGCCGGCTTCTCCGGCGAGAATGACGAAGGTGGGTATACCGTCGCTGGCACGCTGCCATGCCTGGTTGAGCTGTTCGATATGCTCTTCGCGTCCGGCGCGGATGAAGAGGGGACGCTTCTTCCGGGATGTTTTGAGGGGACGGCGTGCCGGCACGCGATCGCGGGTCTCATCGGCGGCGGCATAGAACGCGCGCTCCTCTTCGCTCCCGGGTACGATATTCAGGGCGGAGGCGAGAATCTTGACGGTCAGAGGTCGTGGTGCGACGAATTCTTCCGGCCGCGAGCGGGGACGCTCGAGATTCGCGATGGTTTTGACCGAGATAAGGCCGAGGGAGGCAAAAACCGGATCGCTGAAGCCGCGTCTCTCGACCTGGTCGACCAGGGCTGCCTGGGACAAGCCTTGTTGTAGACGAAATGATCTTAACACGCGACCAAACGGCGAGCGCGACTCCCCAGCCATTCCCACTCCCGGTGTGTAATGTCAAATCTCCTCACCAAGTATACCCATGATTGGCGGAGAGAGGGGATTGACATCCGTGTGGGGAAAGTTCCGTGAAACGTCCGTAAAAATGGGGTGGAATATTCGCGCAGATAGATCACTATGGAACCAGTCGACCGGAGTTGATGGATAGCGCTGGAGAAGGCAATCACTGGTCCCCCAGCCAAAGTGATGGCACGGCGCTTTTCATCAACTCCGGTTGTTCCTGTCATCCGGACCAGGTTCTTGACGGCTGGTTCAGTGGCTCGATATGTGTGGTAACCAGGGCAAATGTGTGTGATTGGCTCGTTTGCGACTGGTGAGCCGAACCGTAATCCGGATAATCAGATGTGCGCAAGGCGCGTGCCATGGAGCCCGCCTCGCACATTGTGGTCAGGGTGTTGATGTGATGCACCACCATGGCCATACCGCCGGCGTGACGATTGTCACCCGGCGGTTTTTTGTGTGCCCGCGGAGCGACTCAGTGCCCCAGTGCGTTCCGGATCGCCTCGTCAAACGCTGCGGGATTTTCGCTCATCATCGAATGCCCGGCGTCGGGAATTCGTTGGACGGCAACGCCGGCATCTTCGAGTTGCTCTGTTTCCGCAATCGTTCGCTCGCCGATCAGGAGGGTCCGCGGCAACGTGAGCGCGGTGAGGCGATCCTGAAATGATGGCGAGCGACCCACGAGGAGCGACGATGCGCTGCGGTGCATGATCGCGGGATTCGCCCGTGCCAACGGCTCCACGAATCCGATTGCCGCGAGATCGCCACGGGCGGCTTGCCGTTGTGTCGCGAGCCGGAGCATCGCGTACCCCCGGTCGACGAACCACGCTTCGGTTCGCTTGGCGACGGATTTGCCAAGCGTGCTTTGCTCCGGCAGGAGCAAGGGTTCGGCAACGATGAGGCGGGAGACGAGATCGGGCCGTATCTCCGCCAGGAGGATGGCGATCGAGCCACCCATGCTGTGCGCCACGATTGGGCTGTGCGTGATGTTCAGATGATCCAGGAGGGCAGCGACGACTATCGCCTGATCCTCGGTGGCGGCGGACCAGTGTGCCGGTGCCTGGCTGAAGCCGAAGCCGGGGAGGTCGATCAGCACGGATGAGATGCCAGACCGGGCCAGACTGACAGCGAATGACCGAAAGGTGATGATCGCGGAATCGCCCAGACCGTGCAGGAAGATGACGGGATCCGGCGATGGATTGCCCAGGCGCTCGTATGCGACAGTCATATCATCGAGCTGGATTGTCTGGATATGCGCGTCGATCATCCGGCTGCCTCGCCTGTCAAACCTTTGCCGTCATGCGCATCACCGTCTTCCCGGGCGAAGTCGAAGGAAGACGGGATGGGGCCAGAAAGTATGACACTTTTGCCTCGATAGGCCATTGATAAAGCAAGACCCGGGCGAATGACTCGCCCGGGTCTTGCTTCGTGCCTGCGCTGTTTGCGCGATCGCTAGAGGCGAACCGCGCCGTACCAGCGGGAGGCGTAGTAGTCGGAGCTCAGGCTGCTGATTCGCACGCCCGTGTTCTCGTTCTCGGCATGGATGAACTGGTCACCGCCGATGTAGATGCCGACGTGCGACAGTCCGGCCGTGTAGGTGTTCTGGAAGAAGACCAGGTCACCCGGCTGCAGGTCGCTGCGGGAAACCCGCGTGCCCGCCGACACCTGGGTCCAGGTTCCGTAGCCGATGTCCTTGCCCATGACGTTCTTGGTCACCCAATAGGTGAAGCCGGAGCAGTCGAACGAGGACGGTCCATGCGTCGCCCAGACATACGGGTAGCCGAGGTAGCGCATGGCGTAGTCGACCATCGAGTTACCGGTGGCCGAACCGGCGCCACCGTCGCTCGGTGGGTTCGACGGAGACGGGGATGCGGAGCCACCACGCTTGGTGAGATCCTTGGTGGTCTTGGCCAGGTAATCGCCGCTCATGTAGCCCTGGAGACCGTCCCAGTCGACCGGGTAGAAGCCGTTGCTGGCGCCGCCCGTGATGAGGACGACCGTGCCGCCCGGCGCGACGGCCGCGACACCGGCACCAAGCGAGGGCTCGTAGCGCAGGTTAAGCGCCGAATCGACTTCCGCGTGATCGCCCTTGGCGAGACCGGACGGGGCCGGTGTCTCCGGCTTCGGATCGCTGGGTGCTGCGCTGCCGCCGCCGATCGAGAGGTAGTCAGCGCTGGCCCAGCCAGCCTTGCCGCCGCAGGTCACGGGGATCCAGCCGTTGCTGGCATTGCCGCGCACCGCGACCTTCTGGCCGGGGGAGAGCACGGTGACGACGCTGTTGCCGCTTCCGGCACCTGACCGGCAGTAGAGACCGTCGCCATTGGTGTTGACCACGGTGGCCGTTTGTCCCGTTTCGGTCCCGGGGTTCGACGTATCGGGCTTCTCCGCGGGAGTCTCCGGCTTGGAGCTGCCGCCGTTCGTGCTGACGAACTCGGAGGAGACGAACCCGTTCTGACCGCCGCAGATCACGGCCTGCCAGCCGTCCTTGGACCCGCTCCGGGCATCGACCGTCTGGCCGGGGCGCAGCACGGTGATCGGGCTGTAGCTGGTGCCCGCGCCGGACCGGCAGTTCAGACCCTGACCGCCCGTGTTGGCGACCGTCACGGTGCCTGTGGCGGGGCTGGATGGAGTGCTCGGCGTGTTTGTGGAGCCGGAACCGGAGTTGGACCCGGCGGTCACGCTCATGAAGTCGCTGTGCGCGAACCCGTCCTTGCCACCGCAGACGATCGGCACCCACGCTCCCTGGTTGGCACCGCGGACGGAGACCTTCTGACCCGGGGAGAGGATGGTGATCGCGCTGTAGCTCGTGCCTGCGCCAGCGCGGCAGTAGAGACCATCGCCGTTGGTATTGACCACGGTTGCGGTTCCGGAGGTGGCGCCTGTTGACGCGTTGGCGCTGCCCGAAGACGAGCCCGAGCCGCTGCCCGACACCGCGACCCAGGTTGTGGCGACGAAGCCATCCTGACCGCCGCAGACCACGGCCACCCAGCCGTTCGATGCCTTGCCCCGGCTGGTGACGGACTGGCCGTCGCGCAGCACGGTGATCACGGGGTAGCTCGTGCCCGCACCGGTGCGGCAATTCAGACCGTTGCCCGTGCCGGTGACGAGGAGCGCCATGTCGGATTTCTGGATTTCCCCGTCGCCAGCGCCGCCGGACCAGAGGAAGTTGACGTTGGCGAAGCCCTGGAGACCGCCGCAGTCGATGCCGAGATAGCCGTTGACGGCTTCGGCGAGGACGTAGACCTTGGTGCCTTCGCCGAGCATCATCAGCGTCGCGGCATCGTCGCTCGGAGCGACGCGGCAGCGCAGCCCATCACCATTGGTGCCGGTGACGGTCGCAGAGCCGATCATCTTGCTGAGATCGGAGGCCGGAGCCGTGGTCGCCGGAGCCTGGGGAGCCGCTTCCGGCTCTTCGGCTTCAGGTGCATCGGCGTCCGTCGACGGCTCGACGTCGCTCACATCCTCGGGGGTGGCGGCATCGTCGGCATCGGTATCCGCCGGCTCGTCAGATGCATCCGGGGTCCCGGTTGCTTCGTCCGTGGACACCGGGGTTTCCGTCTCGACGGCTTCCTCGGTCGGCTCGACGTCCTGCGCTGCCTCATCCGTTGCGTCCGGAGTCGCGTCGTCCGTCGCATCCGGGGTGGCATCGGTCATCTCGTCGACCGGAACGTCCGTCTCGACCGGGGCTTCATCCTCGACCTGCGCCTCGTCGTCCGCCGGCTCCTGGACCTCGCCATCGGTGGAATCGTCGATCGGGTTCTCATCGCCTTCGGACGTCTCGGGCGCCACTGGCGTGCCGTCTTCCGAGGTGTCCGTGGTGTCCGTCTCGACCGGTGTTTCGGCGTCCGGGACCTCTGTCTCGACCGGGATCTCCTCTTCGGTGGCTTCTGGCTCGACCGGTGCCTCGGCTTCCGGCACATCCTGCTCTTCCGTCACCGGTGCTTCAGGCTCGGTGACCTGCTCGCTCTCAAGCGCGACAAAGTCGCCGTTGACGAAGCCGGAGACATCGCCGCAGTTCACGTGCACGAAGGTCTGCTCTCCATCATGGATGCGAGCCTCGGTCACTTGCAGCGTTTCGTTCTTCGGGAAGTAGGAGATGATCTCGCCGTAGAGAGTCGCCGTGACGCGGCAGGCGAGCCCTTCTTCGGGGAGAATGTTGTTGTTGTCAACAATGTAACCATTGTCGATCTGCTCGGCCCAGGGAAGCGCCCCGTTGCCGACATCGGCGGTTGTGTCGCCGGTGGTCTCCTCGGCCGGCACGTCGGTCGGGACATCCTCGCTGCCCGTCTCGACGGGGGCGAGGAGTGAAGTATCGACGTAGCCGTTGCCGTAATCGCTGGACACCCACACCCAGATACCGGTGTCGGTGGGCAGGGGAGTGTCCTGAATGGTGACCGTCGCACCCTGCGGGAGCTCGGCGATGATGCTGGAATCGTCCAACGTCGGGTCCGAGCGAAGATTCGCGCCGGTTCCGTTGGGATTCGAAACGATGGCCTGATCACTCACCGTAAAGTCGGTGTTGGCCAGGCCGGCGATGGGTGAAAGAAGCGTCGTGACGAAGAGCGCCGCGACGGTGATGAGGAGCACACGGTGTGCCCGTTTCAGGATTGGATTCAACCCCTTCCCCCTCCAGATGATGTGACGAGTGACCGGGCAGCCCCCCGGTCTTCATAGGGTGCCGGGTTTCGACTCTCGCGTTCCCGATGTGCCTGTCCTGGCGCATGGCGGCGATGTGCGGAAACCTGGCGGCCAGAGGCCGTCCCCTCTGGCAAGCGATCGACCACGAATGATCGATCCCCATGTGAATTGTCTGGAATCAGGGTCGCTTCCACAGTCGTAGCATGCGATCCGTGAACCCGCCGCGATGACCACCTGATGCGGTCAACACGGAGTTCCGGGCGAGTCATCTCGCAAGGGTGTGGCGGGCGTACGACGAGTGATACAGGGCACTGACCATCTGTGAAACAAGCGCGGCGAAAACCGGTACTCACTGGCGCATAGGTCGGTGTACTGATCACTCCATACTGTCGGTTCGCGGTGTTTTCCAGCCAGAAAACACCGCGACCCGAACCTCCACACATCCGGGACTGGCCCGACGTTAGCAAAACGGTGTCTGTGATGTCAAGCGGGGAGCATGGTGAGGAAACCGGCATTTGGAGCCGGCAGGGGGTGAACTGGGACTGGGAGTCCAATGTATCCGGGGTGCCGATCCACCCCTGAGGCGGGCGTCGCATCCAGAGTGCCACGGTGTCCAGCGCTCGGCTGGATAAAGACCCGGCACATGTAAAACGCCCATGATTGTCGAAAGGTTTCGCTTTCGCCACTTCCAATTATGTGACCATCAGGCACTTCGGGCAAGGCCCGGGGAGGGTACATTCGGGTGTCTTTTCGGGTCCAACCGCGCCTTTTGACCGACAAGTCAACATCGCTGATTTTTGAGATCGGGCATTCATGCCCGACTTTTTTGACAGGTCGTTTGAGAGACGAAAAAACGGACGCACCGGGATAGGTGCGTCCGTTCGCAGTCATCAGTCGCGGAAGTCGGGTGGGGAACCGGTCCCATCACTCGGACGTCGAATCGGTGTCGCCGCGGCGGCGCCGGACCCGGTTTCCGAGACCCACCCGACCTTCGGTTTCCGCGTCCCGACGTTGGGCGGTCGCGAGGTCAAGCTCCTCCTGTACCTGCTCCAGACGGACCCGTACGCGTTGCTCGTGCAGATACCAGATGTCCCGGTGCAGGGATGCATCGACCTGCCGGAGATCTTCGATCTGGACATTGATCTCGGAGATCTTGTAGGTCGTGTCCCGGAATACCTCGTTCGTCTCCTCGAGACGCTCGTTGAGGCGCTCGATACGTTCTTCGAGGGCATGGCGAAGCTGGTCGAAGCGGGCGTCCGTCTCCTGCCGGGCGTCGTCCTGCATGTCGACGAGCTGGTCGTGTCGCTCGCTGAGCTGGGCTTGGAGCTTGGTCAGGTCGTTCCGGAGGGAGAGCTCTCCCGCCCGGAGCTCGTCCAGCGTCGGGTCGACGTGGACGAGGCCCCGCCGGGTGTCTTCCAGCGCGTCGTAGGTATGGGCGAGATCGGAGCGCAGTTCGTCGATCCTGGCAGCGAAGCCCTGGATATCCTCCGCGACCGCCGCGGTGCGGCGTCGAGCTTCCTGATCGACGATCTTGATCGAGTCGTCGGAGCGGATGATATCGCGCCGGAGTTCGTCGATCTCCTGCCGCACGCTGTCGATGTTGTCGCGCAGGCCGTGAGCGATGGCACTGGTCCGGTCGCTCATCGCCGTCAGGTGCTCCATGTTGGTCATCAGCTCGTTGTAGCGCTCGGAGTTCTGGTTGCTTCCATCGACCTTGCGGCGGGATTGCTCCAGCAGGTCGGTGACATGCGCCTGCAGCGAGCGAATCGGCCGGGTGCTGTCATCGAGACGTTGTTCGAGGTCTTCGATCAGCTGCCGGGTCCGGTTTTCATCAAGTGCGCGGGCCTGGGCGGTTTGTTCCGCTGCTTTTCCCGCGGATTCGAGCTCGATCTTGAGTTGGGCGATGGACGCGGCCTGCTCCCGAATCGTTTCCTGATCGGCTTGTTGCCGGATACTGAGCTCCCTGAGGGCAAGGCGAAGCTCGTCGACCTGTTGTTGCATCGCCTGGCCCTGCACCTGCTGGCGCTTCCGGTCGTCGGCTTCGCGATAGCTTTGGGGACGGGCGACGGTGATCTCCTCCGGGGCGTCATCCTCGAAGAGCTCGTCGATGTCGTCGAACGCCTCGTTCTGCCCGGTTTCCTGGTGCTGGCGGGGCGCCGGTTGGCGGGTGTTTTCCTGTTTGCGGGAACTTCCGAAGAAATTTTTGACCATAGATTGCACCTTTGTTGTCGTATCCGGCCCATGACCCCGGTAGGTGTGTACGAACAGAGCTTACATCGCCGGGCACATGTTGTCGCGTCTACAACCGGACGGTGTGCCGTGCGCAACAAGAATACGGGAGTTGAGACGGCGCGTGCGTAGGGATCGTTGGCGAGGAGCTTCTTTATAGAAGAGGTGTGTCGAAAATCTCGATCGTGTCGGCCACGCAACGCGCCAGAACGGCGGGATTGTAGCCGCCTTCGAGGATCGCAATGAGCCGTCCTCCGGTTGTCTCATCGGCAAGGGTGCGCATCAATCGTGCAATCCGCCGGAAATCCTGCTCGGTGGCTCGCAGACCGCCGAGAGGATCGGCTTCGTGCGCATCGTACCCAGCGGAGACGAGGATCAGATCCGGCCGGAAATTCCGCACCGCAGGCACGATCGTCGTTTCCAGGGCGGAGACGATCGCATGTCCGGACGAGCCGGGAGCCAGCGGAACGTTCAGCGTGTACCCCGCGCCTGGTCCCTGGCCCCGTTCGCTCGCGGCACCGGTGCCGGGAAAGATGTTTCCGTATTGGTGGATCGAGCAGTAGAGGACATCGCTCCGCGCGGCGAAGATGTCTTGCGTGCCGTTTCCATGATGGACATCCCAGTCGATGATCGCCACGCGTGCGAGACCGGATGCCAGGGCATGTGTGGCGGCAATGGCCACGGTGTTGAGCAGGCAGAACCCCATCGAGCGGGATTTCGTCGCGTGGTGCCCGGGTGGACGGCCGAGAACGAATGCGGTGTCGCTTTCCCCGGCGAGGATGGTATCGACCGCGTGGATACCGGCGCCGGCGGCGATACGGGCGACGGAGAGCGAGTCCGGGAGGACGCGCGTGTCGAGATCGATCTCGCCGCCGCCTGCCGCGGTCAGGTGCTCGAGTCGGTCGAGCAAGGATCGGTCGTGCGCTCGCAGGATCGTGTCGTCGCTGGCAGGGTTCCAGTGTGGCCGGGAGCGATCGGCGAGCAAGGCGCGCCGGTCAAGCTCCGCGTTGATGGCGCGAACACGTTCGGGATTTTCGGGATGTGGGGTCATATCATGACCCGTGAAGTCAGGATGGCGGTAGAGCAGGGTGCGAGGCGTCGTCATCGGGGTGCCTCACGAGCCGGTGCGCCGCATTTGCCTCAGGTTACCGGTGTTGTGGGCGCGGCTCCGGGTGAGCCCGGCGCGCCGGGCCGTGGTGCGGCCACGAACGGAGGAGCTGGACCGGGGGCGAAAAGGTGTGACGTTCTGCGGTCGTGGCCCGCGCAGCTCGACGGCGTGCGGAGCCTCCGGAGTCGCGGGTCCGGGATTCTGCCCGGTGCGGAGAAGGCTGGCCGGACCCATGGAGCTGTAGAACAGGGCACCGGCAATTGGGACGCAAAGCACCAGCAACGCCCAGGCCATCTTGTTCCCCCCGCGAACCCGTCGCCGGTGAACGATATCCTGAAGCGCCTGAATGACAAGTGTGTATTGGATCGCCCCGACCGCAACGATACCCGTCGCGAGGGCCAGCGTCTGAAGGCTCATGCCCGTCCCCAATCGTTGCCGTCGTTCGCTGGCAACGTCATGCACAATGCGTGCCCCTCTATTGTAGAGGGTGAAAAGGGGCTATGCGACTGTACGTTCGGGTGAAATCAAGGGGTATTTCCGGCGGGCGCGAGGAATTCGGCCACAACGTACCCCGCCTCACCAGTGTCTTCGACCTCGACGGGATACCATGTGTGGCCATCGGCATCGACCGCGTCGCCGGTGATCGTCATAGTGGTATCGATCTTCATTTCGATGACGATCGTGGCGCTGGCGGAGGCGTCTTCCCGGAGATTGACGAGATCCTCGGTCAGGACGACCTGGTCGCCCGGTGAGAAATCGACCTGTGGTGTCGGCTCCTTTTTGGGAGACGAGCTGGTCGCCGTGCCGCCGAAGCTGATGAATCGAGGCTCGTCCGCGACGTATGAGGGTTGGACCCGGATGAGGTCGGGTGTGGACCAGGGTTGTTCCTCGAATGCCATCCAGCCATCGCGTGTTGCGCCAGGCAGGATCTCCTTCGCAGCGTCCGGAATCGGCGGCGTGAGCGCCATGACGTGATCCCAGGCTTCGCCGTCAGTATCCGCGACGTGGAGCGCCGTGAAGGAGAAGAACGCCGGTCGGTTGCTGATGTTGGTGGCCTGGACCCGAAGCGCGTGCCATCCGGCCGAGGTGTCGGCGCCGAGCGCGCGGAGCCCGACGGTGCCGATATCGAACACGGCTTGACCGGTGATGTGATCGACCACGGTGACGTCGAAATCGCCGGCACGCACGGTTTGGTTGAACGCCGCCGGGGCGTCCGCCGAGGTGCCGAGACCGGAATCCTCCGGTACGGAATCGACCGCCGGCGTGGTGGCGCCATCAGTGAGCGCGAACCAGGCATCTTCGCCGCCGCTGAGGAATGGGCTGCCGAACCAGACGATGACATTGCCGGCATCGTTGACCTGCAGCGGCACCCAGCCATCGGCCGATGCTCCCGCTTCGACCGTCGCCTGCAGGGCGGGCTCGGGGCACTCCATCGCCGGCGGGCGTCGCAGGATGCCATCGGTGCCGGTCGCGGCAAAATCAGACAGGTTGATGATCCGGCGTTGACCGCTGGTGTTCTCCGCGGTGAACCGGGCCAGCACCCAGACAAGGCCGTCCGGCGCCTGGTCGTTTCCGGCGTTCGCCGAGACGATCGTGTTGTAGGCCTCGTCCGCGGTCTGGGCATCGGTCAGCGTCAGCCGCCAGGGGCCGACCCCGACGGTCTGACCTGATGGGGTGATGGTGGGGGCGAAGGCGGCGGAATCCTGGAGTCGGCTCATGGGTACCTCGGTGTGCGACGGAAACTCGTCCATTGCCAAGGATACGGAGTCGGGAAGCTCTCGTGCAATCCGCGTCAGGCGTTCGACCAGGGATTGTCCTGCAGGGCCTTGCGGACTTGCCCGGTCGGGACATCGGGGAATGCCTGGTACCACTGCCCCACCGCCTGCAGCTGGTGTGGGGCAAGGAGGATGATGACATCGTCCGCATATTCTTCGAGCTCGGTTTCGGCAGTGTCCGGCGCGACGGGGAGACCGACGATCACTTGGCGCGCGCCTTGCCGGTAGACGGATTCGATCGCCACGCGCATGGTCGCGCCGGTGGCCATGCCATCATCGATGAGCACGACGGTCCGCCCCTCGATATCTTCGATCTGCGAGGAGACGCCGAGATCGTCGCAGAGAATTCGGGCGGCGTCAGTGGCCTGGCGTGTGATGCGATCGATGTCCTCCTGCGACAACCCAAGGCGCTCGATTAGCGGATCGTTGAGAACGCGGCTCCCATCGGCGGCGATCGCCCCAAGCGCCAGCTCCGGCTGGTCTGGCGCGCCGAGCTTGCGGACGACGATCGTCTCTAGGCGGACATCCAGCATCCGCGCGACCTCCGCCGCGACGACCACGCCACCCCGGGCGAGGCCCACGATCACGATATCCGCGGGAGTCAGCGTGGCGAGATGGGGACGGAGCGCCTCGGCCAGGCGGTCGCCGGCATCGGCGCGGTCCCGGAACATCCCGGGTGTGGACGAAAAAAGCGGTGGTGACATGGTGGCCTCCATATGATGCGGGCGTCGGAACGATCCAGGCGTAGACTGTGTGTACGGGACACGATCAACCGGATGTCGTTGCGTGCCGCCGTCCGGGCGGCGTGATCGCGGAGAGGATGGCAGCGTTGAGCGAAGACAGGGCCGAAGCTGACGTGATCGATCGTTTCATGCCAACGCAGGATACGCACCCTGCGGACATCTACGCCTATTACGCGCGATTCCGGGACGCGGCACGGATCGCGCGGGGAGAACCCTCGTGGATCGACGCCGACGATACGCTGGTGTTGCTGCGTTTCGACGATGTGTACGCTGGATTGCGGGATCCGCGTGTCGGCAAGGAGTGGGAGCGTCTCCTGCCGCCGGGCGAATCCCGGCCAGAGCCGCCGAAGGACTCGTTTCCGGCCGTTGTGCGGAACTTTATGTTGTTTCGCGATCCTCCAAATCATACGCGACTGCGCTCCACCGCCAATATGGCGTTCACCCCGCGACGGGTGAAGGCGATGCGGGAACCTGTGGAACGGTTGGCGGCCCGCTTGATCGACGATCTCGCAGGATCGAGTGGCATCGTGGATTTCATTTCGCAGGTTGCATACCCGCTCCCGGTTTTGGTGATCGCGGGGATTCTCGGGATCCCGGAGGACGACTTCCCGAGATTCCGCGACTGGGCGGCGGTGGTGGCTGCCGCGATCGACCTGCCGGTGAGCGGTCTCGCGTCCTTCGTCGAGCGAGCGGACCAGACGATGTCGGATCTGGCCGACTACTTCCGCTGGATCGTGCGCGAACGACGCGAGCATCCGCAGGATGACCTGATTTCGACGTTGATCGCCGTAGAGACGGACGAGGGCCGGATCGACGAAGACGAGATGATCGCCACCCTGATCCTGCTGCTGGTCGCCGGGCACGAGACCACGGTTAACCTGCTCGGAAACGGTTTGCTGGCGTTGTTGCAGCATCCCGATCAGTGGCAGGCGCTAGTCGACGAGCCATCCCTTTCCGGGAACGCAACGGAGGAGTTGCTGCGCTACGACAGCCCGGTGCAGATGACGACCCGGTTTGCAATGGAGAACATGGAGATGGCCGGGGTGCCGGTTCGGCGCGGAACCGAGATTCTGTACGTCCTCGGGTCGGCGAATCGCGACCCTCGTGCCTTCGATACGCCCGAACGTCTCGATATCCGGCGGAATGTCGGGAGGATCATGTCGTTCGGGGTGGGCATCCACTTCTGCCTCGGCTCGCCGTTGGCGCGGCTGGAGGGCGAGGTCGCCTTCCGCGCTTTGGCGGAACGGGTGCCGGGGCTGCGCCTGGCGACCGGTGAGCCGTCCTGGCGGGCCGGGCTGATCCTGCGCGGGTTGCAGGAGCTCCCCGTTGAGGTGTCGCGTGCGACAACGTGATCCGATTCGCCTGATCGTCGGGGCATCGTCCCAGGACTATCCGGGATGGATACGGACGCAGGAGGATGATCTGAACCTCGTGCGTCGTCCCGATTGGGAGGCCAGGTTCTCTCCGGGAAGTCTGGACCGGGTGCTGGCAGAGCATGTTTGGGAGCATCTGGACGCAGCCGACGCGGCGGTTGCAGCCGGTATCGTCTTCGATTTCCTGCGACCGGGAGGCGTGTTTCGGCTCGCAGTGCCGGATGGCCTGTTTCCGGACGACGAGTACCAGCGCCTCGTGCAGGTGGGTGGGCCGGGACCGGCGGATCATCCCGCGGCCAGCCACAAGGTTGTTTACGATTACCGGACGCTGCCACCGGTCTTTGCGCGGGCCGGATTCGCGGTGCGGTTGCTCGAATGGTGGGATGAGGCAGGTGTCTTCCATGCCGGGACCTGGGACGAGCGCGACGGCTTCATCTACCGCTCGGCCCGGTTCGATCATCGGAACCGCGACGGCCAGCTTGGCTTCACCTCGCTGATCGTCGACGCCATGAAGCCGGTCGAGGCGAACACTGGCGCATCCGGAAGGGATGCACCAGGGTGAGAACGGTCAGGAATCGCCGGCGATATCGAATGTGATCTCGATGGCGGTTTGCACGCTGACTTCGGCCGGTTGTTGCGGATCGAAGATCGGACCACCCCATGTACTGATCGCCGCGAGATCGTCGACGCCCGGCGTGCAGGAGTTGAGCGAAATCGATCCATACCAGGGGCCGCTGTAGAGCGCGGAAGGCGTATCGCGGGATGCAACAACATCGCCAAGCGGGACGCCGAGGGCGTCTGCCTGCTGGGCCGCTGTCGCCTGTGCCTCCGACACGGCGTTGACGCGGGCTTCCTGCTGGAGCGGAGGGCAGTCCGCGATGCCGTAGACGGCGCTCGTCATGTTCACGAAGAGTCCGGCGCTGACCGCAGCCTGGATCGCGGGATCGAGCACGGTCTTGATGCCGTCGGTCGTCGGATCGTCGACGGTGAACTGCACCATCACCGAGTAGGGGATGCCATATGGGCCTATGCCGCCAGCGTACGGATTGCTGATCACCTCGATATCGTCTGCGGAGACGCCGGAGCTCACGAGAGCGTCCACCACCGGGCGCGTGACGTCATCGACGGTGATGATCGGCGTCGCCCGCTCGATCGGCACCAGTTCCGCTTCGCCGCCATACATATACGGATCGGAGCCGATAGAGATCACGACGATCGCGGTTTCCGCTGGCGCCGAGGCGGAACCGATACCGGTCACGGTGATGCCAGCCGATGGTGGCGCCGATTGCGCTGATGCAATCGGGCCGCTGAACAACAGGAGCGCGAGCGCGAATACCGGGGACAGAATGGGGAAACGCCGCATGTCGAACCGCCTCGGATAAAGAGCCACGGATCGGGGTATCTTCCTGACCTTATGACGCGTGGAGTCCGGGCGCTGTTTCGCTTCTTGTCATCGATACCGTACGATGCACGGCAGTTTGAATTGGCCGGGAGGTTTCCGGGCCGATATCGCTGGCTGGCATGCCTCCCAGTCGGCTGGAGAGAAGGGGAGCGGTGTTTACTGACGAGGATCGGCACGGGATTCTGGCACGAATCATCGGGATCGGACGGGCGGACGCGCGGGTCACCGGTGCTGCCCTGATTGGTTCCCTGGCCCGAGGTGCGGCGGACTCGTGGTCGGATATCGATATCACGTTCGGAGTGACCGAGGGAACGGGGCTCGCGGATATTCTCGATGACTGGATGGCGACCCTGGATGCCGGGTGCGATGTGGTCGATTCCTTCGACCTGCCGGCGGGGCCGTCGATCTACCGGGTCATGTTGCTGCGTAACGGGCTGGAGCTGAATATCTCCGTGACGCCCGCTTCCGAGTTCCGCGTCCGGGGGACGGCTGTGCGGATGCTGTTTGGCGAATCGCAACAGATGGACGATCTTGCCGCGCCCGACCCTCATTTTCTCGCCGGTTTGACCTGGCACAATATCCTGCACGCCCGGGTCAGCATCGCGCGACAACAGGGGTTGCACGCCGAGTACTGGCTCAGTGCTGCCCGGGACCATACGCTCGAGCTGGCCTGCATTCGCCTCGGTTTGCCATCGGTGCATGGACGGGGTTTCTCGGCTCTGCCGCCCGCATTGGTGCAGCGCGTCGAGGCAGGATTGACGCGATCGTTCGATGCCGCGGAGCTGGAACGCGCCCTCCGCATCGTGACGGATTGTTACCTGGAGGAGCTCAGGTTGCTGGACCCCGCTCGTCACGAACGACTGAAGCCCATGCTGGCTGGAACGGATCGGGCCGGATGAGTGCGCGACGTTGCCCAGGATGCAGTGAGCTTATGACCGCCCCATCGTATGTCTCATTCGGGTTCGTCACCAGGGATCAGGAACTCGTGGTGATGAGATTCCGGTATGTTTCGAATGCCTGTTTCGGCGTGTAGGTGTCCGTCATGATCCCGAATTGGTGGAATGGGTCGGGGTTCTCGCTGTCTGTGTCGCGGAGGCCGAAAAGTTCGAACGCCGAGATATTGAACCGCGATCGGTGATCGAGAACCGATTCGACGATGGTCTGCAGCGACGATGCCTGGGCTGCCTGGGACCGATCCAGGCCGGTCGGTGAGCCGGATTCCGCGATATGGATCGGCACCGTGGCGGGGATGCCGGCCGCGGCCATGCTGTCATTCCGCAATGTGTCGAGGGCGTGGGTGGTGAGCGAGGCGAGGTCGCCGGGTGCTCCCGGAGGTGCGACCGGTGAGAACGCATCCGGATACAACCCGAGACCAACATAGTCGAGCGCATTGATGAAGGTCTGACCGCCCCGTTTCGCTACGTCCGGCCAGAAATCGCCATCTCCCCCGGCCCATTCCTGCGGTTCGGCCACGCTGAAGCCGATCTCCACCTCTCCGTAGTGACCGTCGTCGAGATATCGACGGGCTTCTCCCATGCCGTGGATGAGGGCATCGCGAATGCCGGGAGAGCTGCCATCGATGCCGGGATGGTTGAAGTTCGGTTCGAGCGTTACCTGGAGAAATCGGACGAGATGCCCGTAGCGGTCGATGGCGTTCCGGACGAATGCCAGCCACCCCTCGATGTTTTCTTCGGGAGGAAGATAGCAGAGAACGAGATCGAGCAGGATATCCGGCCTGGCATAGACCGTGTCTGGAAACGCCAGTGACGGGATCGGAGCCTCAACGTCACCCCTGAAGTGGATGTACTCGCGAACGATGAACGGGCGCGGACCTTGCAACTCCTCGATCGCCACCAGCATGGCATCGGTGTCGTCGGGCTTGCCGGTGAACGCCCCGACCTGCGAGCTGGCGTAGATGCCGAAGGTGAAAGGGGATGGGCCGGGGGTGCTCATTGTGAGATCTCCTTTTCGGGTTCACGGGGCCAGGTGAGGATGCCGGATTCGATCTCGCCCACGATCGACGACAGCCACGCAATCTCGTTTCTCATTTGAAAGGCGGCGAATTCTGTTTCGATGAGGTGGAGCCTGGCGACTCGGCCTTCATCGCGAGCGGCTCGATAGCGGTCCTCCATGCGGGAGAGTTGTGCTTCGATGTGGTCGATTCGATCGCGGAGGGCGTCGATGGCCTCGTTCGGTTGCAGCGCGCCGAGGTAGCCCAGGGCGGCGAGAAATGGAGTCAGGGGCACATCGGGATTCCTGATCGCGACGTCAACCCGTTCGGAGAGCGCCCGCCAGCCGATCGGCGTGATCTGGAAGATGGTGCGCGCAGGTCGATTCCCGGCTTGTTCGGTCCGAAGCACGGCGACCCATTCCGCACGCACCATCGCACCGAGCAGACTCTGAACCGTCGCGCGAGTCGTCGTGACACCGCGCTCGGTCGAGAGGGTGGTGGTCATCTGATAGACGTGCTGGGGCGACTCCGCGAGGAGGCCCAACACCGGGATGACGAGCGGGTTCTCCAGAGCGTTGGTTGGCATGGGCATGTTCCGGGGTGAAAGACGGCCTCATTCTTTAGTAGAATTCTACTATATGAAAGATGATCGATCAATATCCTTTCGTCTTACGCATCCCTGGCGGTCAGTCAGCCGTCATGGATACATCGCATTACCTGTATCCGCGCGGATCCTCCGGCTCCGTCCCGGCGTTCAGGTGGCAAAGACGGTGGCCGAGCGGCGTGCTTCGCACAGGGATCCTTCGCTCCGTTCAGGATGACGAGAGGGCTGTTGCAGATCTGGGCTGACGAACCATTCGTGTGCTTTGTCAGGAGGTCGATTTCGGTAGGGGCGGACTCTTATGTCCGCCCAATGCTGCGCCCAAAGGGCGGACATAAGAGTCCGCCCCTACACCCGGCGTGGTGAGCCTCGCACCCTTTCTGCAATCCGCTCTACCGAGCCACAGGGTGATGGGCGTTAGCGATGTTCGGTGACACCGACCTGCTGGCACATGTCGAGCACGGGGCAGGTCGAACACTTGGGACGGGCGCCCGTGCAGATGTGCTTGCCGAAGGGGACGAGACGTTCGTTGATCTCGATCCAGTAGCGTTCCGGCAGCACCTTCTCCAGCGCGAGCATCGTCTGCTCCGGGGTTTTGGTCTGGACATACCCCCAGCGATTGGTGACGCGATGGACGTGGATGTCGACGCTGATCCGCTTTTCGCCACAGGCAACGCCCATCGCGAGATTGGCGCACTTCGGTCCGATACCCGCGAACGATTGCATGACCTCGCCATCGCAGGGAAGATCGCCGTCGAATTCTTCCTCGACGCGTTTTGCGATGTCGCGAATCTGGCTGGCCTTGCGTTCGTGGAAGGTCACGTCGTCGATGAGGGCGTCAATCCGGTCCGGTGTCGTCCCGGCGAGTGATGCCGGTGTGCGGGCCTCGTGAAAGAGACGTCGCGCGGCAACGAGGCTGACCTCGTCGCGGGTACGAACGGAGAGCAGGCAGGCGATGAGCTGCTCGAAGGGGGTGTCGAATCCGTCGTCGCGCAACTCGAACATCGCGGCCTTGGGATATGGCTGCACGGCCTCCCGGATGCGATCCATGGCGATGTCGATATCGAATGCCCGCTTGCTCATACGACCTCCTGTTGCTGTCATGTATGCACGCGGTGTGCCTCCGGGATACATGCCGCTTTGGATGGATCGAAACGGCCCGAAGGGGCCGTTGCCCGCATGAATTGTGGTGGATCTTCGCCGGTGCGAACCTCGTCGTCGCGGGTCCTGTGCCCGAGACATGCCCATACCCATGCATGCAGATGCCGCAAAGGTAGCACCGACCCGGAGTGGTCGGTGACTGTGGCCGACCGCGAACCGTCGACGTCGCCACGACACCGGGCACTGCGGCCCGGTGCTACCAACGTGAAGCGCGTGGCAGTTCCCGATCCCACCGCTCACTGCAGCCTGATATCGCAGCATCCGCATTCCTACGTATCTCGGGTCCTGTGCCCGGGACATGCCGCAGAGCGGCATCACGGAGACCCCCGAGCATTCAGGCTGATTCGGTATAAGATCAGCGCGATCTGAACATGTGGATCGTCAACCTGTTGGCGAGGAGGGATCGAGGGATGGAACGCTCAACTGGTTCTGTCGTCGCAAACTGGCTGCGTCGTGCGGTGCTGATGCTGCGAATGAGCCTTGTGGCAATACCGGCGGGCGGATGTCCGGATCCATCCCGCCAGTATCGATCCGTTCCGGCAGGAATATGCCCGTCACGCGCCGCGGGAGCGGATGACCTGTCCGGTGATCCACCTTGCGGCATCGCTGGCGAGGAACAGGATGAGGCGGGCGGCGTCCTCCGGCTGGCCGATGCGGCCGAATGAGGATTCCGCCGCCAGGGCAGCCTTGAATTCGTCGCTCATCCATCCCGTGTCGGTACCTCCGGGATCGACCGCATTGATGGTGATCCCCCGTTTGGCGAGGATCGGCGCCGAAGACACCGTCAGGGCTTCGATCGCGCCTTTGGTTGTGGCATACGACAACTCGTCCGGCATCGGGCCGACTCCCTGACCCGAGGTCATGTTGATCACACGTCCGGAGGAGCCGCCGGTGAACCGCCGGGCGAACTCGGCGGTCAGCAGTGCGGTCCCCCGGACGCTGACCGCGTAGTGGCGGTCCAGACTGTCGGCGGTGATCGTCAGCGCGTCATCGTGGAGCGAGACCGCGGCGTTGTTGACGAGGATATCGACGGTGCCGAGCTCGCCTCCGATCTCGTCGAATACCGTTGCCGGAGCTGCCGAATCCGCGAGATCGACTTCGAGCGGGAGCACGCGAACGCCCAATCCGCGCAGCTCATCGGCGAGTTGGTCGGGTTCCGAGCGGGATGACCCATACATGGAGGTGTCGTAGCGCGTCCAGTGGGTGAAGGCGATGTCGGCGCCCGCCACCGCGAACGCGCGGGCCGTTGCCGCACCAATACCGTTCAGGCGACTGGCGCCAGTGATCAGGGCGATTTTTCCGGTCAGGTCGAGATTCATGCGTAGTCCTGTTCTTGCGTCCCGTTTCGTGATGGAATGGTCCGATTTTGGCATACGATCGCGGTATTCGGCTGCTCCGGTGCGATCATGCATTAATATGATCGGAGAAACGTACGTTTGCCTGAAGGGAGTGGTGAGATGGCTGATCGGATGCATAACGATCCGCACAAGAAGTCCGATGATGAGTTTCAGGACGACGCGCCGGCGAGTGAACTCATTTACGAGACGCTGGGATTGGCGATCGCCGTGGGTGGTGTGGTCTGCGCCGGTGTCGGTGCGATCATCAGCGAGGTGAACGACGGGAGTGCGCTGCGCGGCGCGATCATCGGCGGTATCATCGGCGTCGTGCTGGCCATCGCGTTCATCATGTTCCAGACGGCCCGCCTTCGCGGGAAGGGCAAATAGGGGCATTCCCCGGACACACGCAATGGGATGAGGGGCGACGTTGACACGACGGCGCCCCTTTCCTTGTTCATGGGTATCGCGAGCGTGGTGACAGGAAACGTGTCTCTGGCGATAATGCCCGGACAGACACCAAATCCTTCGCGACCGGAGAGGGTATGAGCGAGCACCGCAGACCGAACATCCTTTTTATCATGAGCGACGATCACGCCGCCCATGCGATCAGCGCATACGGCAGCCAGGTCAACGAGACACCGCAGATCGACCGTATCGGAAACGAGGGTGTCAGACTCGACAATTGTTTTTGCACGAATTCGATCTGCGCTCCGAGTCGCGCGACGATCCTGACGGGCACACACAATCACATCAACGGCGTGCTGACGCTGGCCGACGACCTCGACGGGCGTCAGGAGAATGTCGCGAAGCTGCTGCAGGGTGAGGGATACCAGACCTCGATCTTCGGCAAGTGGCATCTCGGTCACGGCGGCGATGCCGATCCCGCCGGATTCGATCGTTGGGTGGTGTTGCCGGGGCAGGGCGATTATCACGATCCGCATTTCTACGATCAGGGCGAGCTGGTGCACCGGGATGGGTACGTCACCGATCTCATTACCGAGTATGCGCTGGGGTGGCTGGAGGATCGGGACCACGAACGGCCGTTCATGATGATGCTGCACCACAAGGCGCCCCATCGACCGTGGCAACCCGACGAGAAGCACGCATCCATGTACGAGGACCTCGACATCCCCTTGCCGGAGACATTCGACGACGACTATGAAAACCGGTCGAATGCGGCGCGGAATGCGGAGATGCGGATCGAGTCGAACCTCTACGATACCGATCTGAAAAAGCCGGTTCCGGACGGGCTTTCTCCCCGTGACGAGAAGATCTGGAAATACCAGCGCTATATGAAGGACTACCTGCGCTGCATCGCATCGGTCGATGACAACGTGGGTCGGGTGTTGGACTATCTCGACGAGGATGGTGTTGCGGACGACACGATCGTCATCTATACGTCCGACCAGGGATTCTTCCTCGGCGACCACGGCTGGTATGACAAGCGGTTCATGTATGAGGAATCGTTGCGGATGCCGTTCCTGATGCGGTATCCGAGGGAGATTCCTGCCGGAACGGTGGTCGATGCGATAGTCACCAACGTCGATTTCGCGCCGATGTTCCTCGACTATGCAGGGCAGGCGCCGACGGAGCGAATGCAGGGCCTGAGCTTCCGGTCGATCGTCGCGGGCGGGGACGTTCCGGAGGACTGGCCGGAGGCGATGTACTACCGCTACTGGATGCATCTGACCGATCACTACGTGCCGGCGCACTACGGTGTGCGAACGACGACGCACAAGTTGATCTACTACTACGGACAGGCGCTGGGAACATCGGCCTCGATCGACGAGCCTACCGAGCCAGAGTGGGAGTTGTTCGATCTCGAGGCCGACCCGCAAGAGATGCGGAGCGTCTATGGCGATCCTGCCTACGCGCAGATCCAGCGGGAACTTGCCGACCTGATGTACCGGTTGCAGTCTGACGCGGGGGACAAGCCGGCGCCAGGCGATGCGGTTGCGACGGAGCTGGGATACCTGTAGGCGAGGCTCACAGGGCTTCCTTCCTCTTGAGCGAATGCGAAGGAGCCTCCGGCGACGTCGTTGTTGGCGGACCGATCCCGTTCCCATCCTGTCATCCCGAGCCCGTGAGATCGCGAAGCGGTCGAACGGTGTCGAGGGATCTTTGTTCCAGCGAACCGCTGTGGTGACGAGAGGCACAGATCCCTCGACACGTCGCCCCTCGCTCCGCTCGGGGCTCTGGCTCGGGATGACAGGGAAGGGAGCCTTGCTCACGCGTTCGGGACGACAGTGGGGATGGCGAGTGGTTGGGGTGCCACCGCTATTCAGACGATGCCTGGGCGCTATGATCGGCAGGAACGAGGGCAAACCGTGAAGAAGGGGGGATAACTGGCCGGGAGGACACTCGGTCCTCCCGACATAACGTGCGATAGCCTCAGAGATACTGCTCGAACCACCCCAGCGTATGTTTGAGGCGCTCGACCCGGTGCGTCGGCTTCCCGTTGCGACCGAGACCGTGGCTTTCGTTCGCGAAGCGGATGAACCGGGTGGGAACGCCGAGCTTCTTGAGGGCGGTGAACCATTGCTCGGCCTGTTCCATCGGGCAGCGGTGATCTTCCTCGCTGTGGATGATCAGGCAGGGTGTCGTGACATTCCCGACGTACCTGAGTGGCGAGAGCTCCCAGTAGCGGTCGGCAGTCTCCCACGGATCGCCGAATTCACGGTAGATGTTGGAGAAGGTGACGTCGTCGGTGCCGGCCATGCTCACCAGATTGCAGATCGAGCGATCGGTCACGGCGGCCTTGAAGCGATCGGTGTGGCCCAGCAACCAGTTGGTGCCGAAGCCACCATACGAACCTCCGGTTACTCCGAGGCGGTTCGCGTCGAGCCCGCCCAGACCGAGCGCATGGTCGACGGCGCCCATGAAATCCGGCATATCCGCCTCTCCCCACGCTGTGCCGATCTGTTGCATGAAGTTCCGGGAACGGCCGGAGCTGCCACGCGGATTGACCATGACGAGGGCGTTCCCTTGGGCCACGAACAACTGGAGCTCGTGGAACCATCCGGAGCTGAATTGCGCCCAGGGGCCGCCATGAATGTTGAGGATCAGCGGGACCGGCTCGGAATCGGGCGTGTTGCCGTCCGGCCGCAGGAGCCATCCCTGAATCGCTTCACCATTCGATTCGAACCAGAATTCCTCCGGAGTCGAGACGTAGACGTCGTTGATCCACGCCGCATTGAAATCGGTGAGAGGCGTCTCGTCGGTTGGCGTGATCCGGTGTAGTTCGGCGGGCGTCGTCGGTTCGGTGGTGGCAATTACCAGCTCATCGTCCGAAATGTGGTCGAACGCGGTGATGTGACGTCCGTGACCCGTGAGCTGGATCGGGGTGCTTCCATCGGTGGGAAACCGGATGACGACGGTCGAGCCCCGGTCGGCGACGAGACAGTCGATCGCGCTTCCGTCCGGGAGCCAGCGGAGTGGAACACCCGGTTCTCCGTTGGGCCCGCTCATCGACCCGTCGCCGATCACGCGATCGAATGCCGTGTCGATCTGTTCCGTCGCGCCGTCCGACACGTGAATGCGGTAGAGCCCGGAGCAATGGGCGATAGATGTCTGCACGCCCGTGATGCCGGTGTTACCGATGGCGGCGATGGTGCCGCCGTCCGGCGACCACGCCATAGCATTCCAGGTCCCGGTGCCGTCGGTCAGCCTTCGCGGTGCGCCACCCCTGGCGCTGATCAGCCAGATGTCATCGGTGCCGCTGATGTCCGCATCCGGTTCCCGATTGGCGATGAAGGCGATTTGCTCGCCATCGGGCGACCAGACAGGTTGGGAATGATGAAAGAGGCCGTCCGTGAGTTGGACCGGTTCTTCATCGGATGCCGAGATGCGGACCGTGAAGATGTGGGAGTGCTTGCCCCGCAGGAAGCCCTTGCCGTCGTGTTTGTAGTAGGCCGCATCGATGATCATGATGTCCGGATCGTCGCCTTGATCGGTTGCGATGGCGGATGTCACGACCAGGCGATCGCTATCCGGCGCCCACTCGAATTCGGTGACGTCGTTCTCGAAACGGGTGATCTGGCGTGCTTCGCCGATGTCGGCGGGGAGCAGGAACAGTTGTTTGTTCTTTCCATCGCGGTTCGAAAGGAACGCGATCCACTTTCCGTCTGGCGACCATCGGGGTGATGAGTCGTTCCATCGACCGCTGGTAAGCGGGGTGGGATCGTCCCCTGACAGCGGGATATTCCAGAGGGTCGACCGATATTCATCCGCGTCCCGATCGATCGTGAGGACCGGGGCGACGACACGGGTGCCATCCGGCGAAACCTGTGGGTTGCCGGGAAGCGTGGCGCGGTAAAGATCGTCGATGGCGATGGAACGGCCCCGGCGGACAGGTACATCCGGCATTCTTTTCGCGACATCGGTTGCGCGTATGCCGAGATCGTTTGCGTCCGAAAGCGCCTGACCGGAGACGATCCGGGATTCCGTTGTGCGGATGGATTCTTGCGTCATGAGAAGCTCCCTGAATAGGTGATTCAATGACGTCAATGTCCCTGAAACCCGGGAGTTCGGCAAGATGCAAGGCGCGTTGGTTTCGTGTCAGGTCACATCCAGTCTGGTGAAGCCGGCCCGATTGGGCAGTGCCATCTGATTGCGGGGTGGCTTGGGCCGGGCCGTCATTACCATGCCTTTTTCATGGCCGATCGAGCGCCGTGATAGCCTGCCATCCCGTGCACACCGCCACCCGGTGGGGTGGATGCGGAGCAGAAGTAGAGGCGACGGTTCGGGGTGCTGTAGGGATCGAGACGGGGTGTTGGCCGGGTAAAAAGTTGCCGCCAATCCTGCATGCCGCCGTTGATGTCGCCGCCGATGATATTCGCATTCGTGGTTTCCGATTCGAGGGTGTCTCGCGTCGCTCGGGCGAGGATGCGATCCCGGAATCCCGGTGCGAACCGTTCGATCTGGGTCTCGATCCGGTCCGTCATATCGACCGTCGAGCCATTCGGCACATGGCAGTAGCCCCAGAGCGTGTGTTTGCCCGCAGGTGCTCGCGTCGGATCGAACAGGCTTTGCTGCGCGAGAATCACGAAGGGTCGCTCCGGATGCCCGCCATGAGCGACCTCCCGTTCGGATGCGGCGATCTCCTCGAATGTCGCACCCAGATGCACGGTTCCTGCGCGCTCGCATTCGGGTGCGGTCCAGGGGACTGGTCCGTCGAGCGCCCAGTCGATCTTGAACACTCCCGGTCCGTACCGGTAGCGACCTAGCGTCCGGCGATAGGTCGCGGGGACCTGGTCTCCCGCGATATCGAGGAACTGGCGTGGCGTGATGTCGAAAAGGACGGCCCGGGCTCCCTCCGCGACCTCGAGCGAAGTGACCGGGGTGTTGGTCTGAACCGTTCCACCCAGGGATCGAAGACGAGCGGCCAACGCGTCGGCAATCCGTTGCGACCCACCACGCGGGATCGGCCAGCCAACCGTATGTCCCATCATCCCGAGCACCAGACCGAAGGCGGCGCTGATCGGCTGCGAGAGGTCCAGCATGGAGTGGGCAGCCATGCCGACAAAGAGGGCACGGGCCCGATCTTCCGAAAATCGGGTGCGAGCGTAACGATTTGCCGACAGTAATGCCGGCGGTGCGAAGCGCGCGAGGGCGCCGGGGTAACGGGGCAGGCGAAGAGGACCGAGCAGCTGGTCGATCAGGAGATCGAAATCGCGAGCCAGGGGTGTGAATGCGTCCGACCAGGCAACTCCGTCGCCGCCGAGGCTGTCGGTCGTCTCGTGCATCGAGAGGGACAGGACCGCTACGGTGCCGTCGTCAAAGGGATGGGCCAGCGCGAGTGGTGGCTGGATCCACGAGAGACCGTAGTCGTGCAACGGCAGATCGCGGAAGAAGGGAGACGCGACGGCCATCGGATGAATCGCCGCGCAGGTGTCGTGCACGAACCCCGGCAGCGTGAGCTCCGCGGAGCGACATCCACCGCCGATCGTGTTCCTGGCTTCCAGGACCTGCACCGAGTGTCCGGCTTGGGCAAGGGTGATCGCCGCGGCCAGGCCGTTCGGTCCCGATCCGACGACGATGGCATCTGTCCCGGTTGTCTTGCGCGTCATGTCGCCCTCCTTGCGAATCCTGCCGCCTTGCCAGACGGGTCATTTGCCGCGCCAGTATGGGGAGCAAGGCACCCCGGATACTTTCGGAATGAGCGCGTCATTGCCACTATGTGGCTGAACCTCAGTGAGTTTTCTGATCCCCGAATGCAGCGTCTCATCGTGTCAATGTAAGAAACCGGTGACGGAATGATCGATCTGCGGGATAATCGGGCGATAATCATGGCAAGTGAGAGGTACATGAGGAAAGGCAGGGGCATAAATGAGCAGTACGAGTACGACGAACTACGATACCATGACGCTGGAGCAGTTGACCGGTGTGGTCGGGAAAAAGTGGACCTCCTATCCGGAGGCGATCGGCGCCTTCATTGCCGAGATGGACTTCGGGACCGCACCTTGCGTGATCGATGTCCTTCGCGACACGGTCGATCATGGCTTTTTCGGGTATCTTCCTGACGCGATGGAAGAAGGGCTCGCGAAGGCCGTTTCCGGCTGGTACCGCGATGTCACGGGCTGGGACGTGCCGCAGGAGCGGATCCACTCGCTACCGGATGTCCTGAAGGGGCTGGAGGTTACGCTCAACTACTATGCGCCGAAGGGCGGCAAGGTGATCGTGCCGACGCCGGGATACATGCCGTTTCTCTTCGTGCCGAAATTCAGCAATCGCGAGATCATCGAAGTGCCGATGTTGCGCGAGGGTGACAGCTGGCAGTTCGACTACGATGGCATCGACCAGGCGTTCGCCGATGGGGGCGAAGTGTTGATCGTGTGTAACCCCCACAACCCGATCGGTCGGGTGTTGACGCGGGACGAGATGGTGCGGCTCAGCGAGATCGTCGAGAAGCACGGCGGTCGCGTCTTCTCGGATGAGATTCACGCACCGCTGGTCTACGATGGCTATCAGCATATTCCCTATGCATCGGTGTCGGAGACGACCGCGAACCATACGATCACGGCGATCGCTGGCTCGAAGGCGTGGAACCTCGCGGGACTGAAATGTGCTCAGATCGTGCTTTCCAACGAGGCCGATCAGGAAATCTGGAAGAATGGCGCGTCGTGGGCGGGTCATGGCGCTTCCACGATCGGTGTCATTGCCAGTATCGCGGCCTTCAACGAAGGACGGGATTGGCTGAACGACGTTATCAGCTACCTCGACGGGAACCGGAAGCGTCTGGCCGAGCTGGTTGCCGAGGAGCTTCCCGGCGTCCAGTACTCGATGCCGCAGGGTACCTATCTTGGCTGGCTCGATTTCAGCGATACGAAGGTGCCGGTGGATGTGGCGACCTTCTTCCGGGACCACGCTGGCGTTGCGATCACGGATGGAGGCGCCTGCGGCGAGGTGGGGTGCAAGTGCGTGCGCTTCAACTTCGCGATGCCGCGTCCGCTGATGGAGCAGGCGGTCCGCCAGATGGGCAAGGCACTCCAGGCGCTGTAGTTGCCTGAATGCGTGATTCGACAGACCGGCCCCCGCCTTTGCGGGGGCCGGTTCTTTGCATGAAATGTATGCATTTTTGTTGACAAATGCGTGTACGGTGATCTTAATGATCATCTCATTGGAAGGAGCTCCCCATGACAACATCGGTTCGGATCGACAGAGAGCTTCATGATCGCTTGCGGAAAATCGCGGATTCCGAGCATCGATCGATGGGGCAGGTGCTCGACGATGCAGTTCGACAGTACGAGCGAGAGCGATTCTGGCAGGGTGTCCAGTCCGACTTCGCTCGTCTCCGCGCCAATCCGGATGCGTGGAGATCGTATCAGGACGAAATCTCATCCTGGGATGCGACTGCCGGTGACGGTCTTGAGGACGAGGAGCCGTATTACACGCCGGAAGAGGAGGATGAGATCAATGCCGAGTATGCCAGAACCTATGGCCGGGGACGTCTGGGATCTGGTTCTGGATCCGAAGGTCGGTCATGAGCAGGGAGGCTATCGTCCTGCGCTGGTGATCTCGAACGATTATTTCAATCGCACGCCAAACGGACTTCATATTGTCGTGCCGATTACCGGAACGGATCGCGATATCCGGTATCACGTTCGGCTCGCTCCACCCGAAGGTGGTCTCACCAAGCCGTCTGTCGTCATGTGCGATCAGGCACGCGCTGTGAGCGTTGAGAGGTTCCGACGTCGGCGTGGTGCTGTCTCACTGGATCTCTTGCGTCGGGTGCAGTTGATGGTGGGCGAGTTTATTGATCGATGAAAATGGCCCTACGCTATCGCCGTTTTCCTGTTCACCCCGGCGCGGAGGGTCATCTCCAGCGCGATAACGACGATGGCCCCGATGGTCATGATCCACGGGATGGCGACCAGGCTGGTGCGCTCGGCGAGGATACCGCCGAGCGAGGGGATGCTGACAATACCGAGCGTGGCCGCGCTTACCTGGAAACCGATCGCGTGGAGGGAGACCTGTGAGCCGAGGCGCTGTGGCGTGAGCGACATCAGGGTCGGGAACATCGGCGCCATCCCAAGCCCGAACACGATGAGCCCGGTCTTGTACCACCCTTCTGGATCGCGTGTCGTCAGGAACGCGCCCAACAGGATCGCCCAGGTGCAGATCTGGACGAGTCGCGCCGGGTCCATCCCGCGCGAGAGCGGGACGAGGGCGATCCGCCCGACGGCCATCGAACCCCAGAATATCCCCGCCCAGATACCGGCCTGGCTTTCCGACGCGTCGAAGCGGCCGGTCATGACCGTGGCCGTCCAGTTACCGGCGCTGGCCTCGATACCGCACATCACCGCGAAGATGCAGATTTGCAGCCAGACCTCGGGAAGCCCCAGCACGTAGCGCATCGAGATGCGCGCGGCTTCCGCCTCCGCCTCGGCATGGCCGCCCTCGTTCCACCGGTCCGACGTCAGCCAGAACGTGATCGCCATCGCGGCAATCAGGCTGGAGACGATGAAGTAGCCGATTCTCCAACTGCCGCCGGCCGCGAAAACGCCGGACATCAGGAACGGCCCGACCATCGCGCCGATACCGAAGAAGGCGTGCAGCCAGTTCATGACGGTGACGGAGAAATGCTCCGAGGCGAAGAAATTCAGCCCGGCATCGACTGCGCCGGAACCGACGCCGATCAGGATCGCCGCACCCAGAAGCGGCCAAAATGTGGGCGAAAAAGTGTAGCCGTAGAGTCCGATGGTCACCAGCGTCGTGCTGAGTGCGAGAAGACGACCGACGCCGAGACGTTCCAACGCCCGGCCCGCGAAGACGCCGGACGCGAAATAGCCGGCACCGGAGGCGACCAGGATGAATCCGAGGCTGGAAATCGGCCGGTCGAAGGTGATCCGCATCAATGGCCAGGCCACGCCGAGGACGGCATCCGGGAAACCGATGCTGACGAAGGCCAGGAAAGTGATCAGCATCAAGATGCGGGAAGTCGTGCGGGTGGAAGGCATGGTTGGACGCGAATCTCCTTTACGACGGCTGGCCGGGACGACGGATTAGGGAGGTATCGATCGGGTCCTATATCCACTATATCCATCATCCCGAACGTCACCGAGGATATCTGTAACGCGATCCTTCGACGACGTTCGGGATGATGGTGGTTATCGGGACAGGATGAAATTCTCATTCCACCCAAATTGCGTGTTAGTCCGCCGCGACAGGCTGCTGGATGTGCAGTCCGCGGCCGACGGCCTGCGCGACGGCGCTGACCTTCGGCATCATGGATGCGAACTGGTCGAAGGTCAGCGATTGTGCGCCATCGGACATCGCGTTGTCCGGCGAGGGGTGAACCTCGATGATCAGACCGTCGGCCCCGGCGGCGATGCCGGCCAGGGACAGCGATTCAACATACTGGCGCTTGCCAGCCGCGTGGCTGGGATCGATGAACACCGGCAGGTGCGACATGCTCTGCAGCACCGGTACGGCACTGACATCGAGTGTGTTGCGGGTGGCGGTTTCGTAGGTGCGGATGCCGCGCTCGCAGAGGATGACGTCCGGGTTGTCCTGTGCCATCACGTACTCGGCGGCGAGCAGCCATTCCTCGATCAGCATGGAGAGGCCGCGCTTGAGCATGACCGGTTTCTTCGCCTTGCCGACTTCTTCCAGCAGCAGGTAGTTCTGGCAATTGCGGGCGCCGATCTGGAAGATGTCGGTGTACTCGCCGACGAGATCGACATCGGACGGGGTCATGACCTCGGTGATGATTTTGAGCCCCGTCTCCTCGCGAGCCTTGGCGAGGATCTTGAGTCCCTCTTCGCCGAGACCGCGGAATTCGTACGGAGAGGTGCGGGGTTTGAAGGCGCCGCCGCGGAGGATCGTCGCGCCGGCTTCCTTCACGGCCATCGCGGTCGAGAGCGTCTGCACCTCGTTTTCGACAGAGCAGGGGCCGGCGATTACCGTGACCTCGTCGCCGCCGATTCGCACGTCGCCGATCTCGATAACGGTCTTGTGGGGATGGAAATCCCAGCCGGCGAGCTTGTACTTCTTCGAGATGCGGACGACCTGCTCCACGCCGGGGAAAACCTCGAACATCTCGTCGAGGGTTGGCGGCAGCGGCAGGCCGACGACACCGACGATGGTACGCTCCTCACCGTCGATGAGGTGAGGGGAGAGGCCGAGCTCCTTGACGCGCTCGACGACGGCGTTCAATTGTTCGCGCGGCGCTTCCGTCTTCATAACGATGATCATGATGGTGGCTCCTCGGAGATTGATGAAGGTGCGTGACGATCAGGCAGGGGTGACCGGAACGGCGGCGACGCTGGATTCGTCGGACGACGACGATCCCGTGATGCTGGCGACATCTTCGTCGGAAATACCCCATTCGGGCCGGAGTTGCTTCGCCCCCTTCAGGTAGACGTGACGGATTTCCGATGAGGAGCGGGTGGTGTTCACATGCACGAGCACCCGTACGGCCTTTTCGAGGGCGCCGGGCACGGACATTTCGTGGGAACACACCATCGGGACTTCGGTCCAGCCAAAGGCGCGCGCAGCGGCGGCCGGAAACATCGCGGTGAGATCCGGGGTGGTGGTAAAGATGGCGCTGGCGATGTCCTCGCTCTTGAGGTCATTGAGCGCGATCAGCACTTCAACCAGTTCCTGGGTGGCTTCGAGGATGTCCTCTGCCGTGTTGGCGCCCGCGGTTGTGGCTCCGCGAATGCCCCGGCAGACGGTTGGCATCTCACCGTGTGCAGTCATGCGTTGTGAATCTCCGTGATCGAGAATCGAATGATATACGGCACCCTTGCCGAAAGAGCCCCTGTGCTGAGGGAATGATACTACCGATCCCGGGTTTGGCGGGGATGCGTGGCCAGGTAGCATCGATCCGAAGTGGTCGGTGCTACCTCTTTCATCGTGCGGACACCCTCGCAGTCGAAGCATCCTCCGGCGACGCCGGTCTTCACGGGGCACTGGTGTCCCACGGACCATGTGCTTCGCACGGGGATCCTTCGCTGCGCTCAGGATGACGGAGGTGGTGTGGGGAATCGGTGCCGGGGACGACGTACCGGGTGCTTCGCGTTCGCTCAGTGGCGTGTCACGCGTTATGTGTCATCCACCTCCGTCATCCCGAGCGGAGTCGAGGGATCTTGTATCCGCACATCGCGGCGTAGGCCATGCCACGGGTGGAGTGGGGTCCTGCTGGGGGCCGCTCCTTTCTCGGACGGGGTCCGGTCCCGAGATGCCTCGACGGCGCTCGGCATGACGGGCCTGTGGCGGGGACTGTGGCGGTTTTGCCATGACGCGCCACGCAGGATGATGCGCGATGGTGGCGTCCACATGGGTAAAAACCGTTCGGACGCAGGAATACGTTGGCACAAATTCCCGAGGCGGTCGGCGCTACTGGATCCTGCCGGTCGGCACTCTCGAATCATCGGTCGCTGGTTTGCACGGAAATTTCCGGCAGGCTTTCGACGATCTTCTTGCCATTGGCGGCAGCCTGCTTCTTTCGCCCTTCCGGTGCCTCCAGCCCGAGGAAGGCGAGGAAGGGGAAGATGGCGACCGACAGCACCGAGCCTCCGATAATGGCCGTGCCCACGTCTTCCGGGACGATCCCCGAATCCATGAATCGCTCCATCAATGTCGAGACGAGTGGCAGTTGGGTGGACGCGACGAGTGCAAGTCGCCAACGCATGGCCGTATCGAACGTTTTGTAGCCGACCAGAATCGGGAATCCGCGAATAACGATGTAGGCGATCGCTGTGAGCGGGACGATCAGCAACGCCCGGTTGCTTTCCATCAATCTCCCGACTTCGAGGTTGGCACCGGTCACGATGAAGAAGGCGGGGATGAAGACACCGAAGCCGATCGCCTCGAATTTGGTCTTCATCCACTCCATGACCTTGCGCGAATCCTCATTACTGGTGATATCGCCCAGGCGGCCGATGATGAAGCCGCTGGCGAATGCGCCGAGCAGGACATCGAGATCGAAGCGGGCGGCGAGGAAGACGAGTCCGACGAGGACGAGCATGGCGAGGCGGACGGCGAACTGGGCGCTGGAATCCAGCGTCTGGATGGCAATCCGCCGCAAGTGACTTTCCTCGCTGCGTCCAACGACACCCTGGAAGAAGACGAGAATGGCGAGTCCGACCGCGAAGAAGACGATCAACCCGAACGCCGTGAACAGCTCGGTACGCGTGTCGTTAAAGAGGAAGGCCAGCAACAGCACCGGGATGAACTCGCCCAGGGCGCCGATCGAGAGCGAGTTGCGGCCGAATGGGGTCGGCAATTGATCGCTGTCCTGCAATACCGGCATCAGCGGTCCGAGGGCGGTGGTGCAGAGGGCGATAGCCACGAGCGGAAAGCGGCTGTTGATGAGACCCATCTGCTGCATGGTGAAGCAGATCACCGCCGCGATGATGAACGACCAGCCCCAGCCTCGGAGGGCATTGCGGAGCGGATCGCCCTTGATACCGAGATAATCGATCTCGAACCCGGCGAGGAAGAACAGGAAGATGACGCCGAATTCCCTGGCGATCGAGAGACCGTTGCCGCCATCGATCAGACCGAGGAGTTCCGGGCCGAAGGCGATACCGAGCAGAAGCTCGATCACTACGACGGGCACGGTCACCCTTGGGATGATATCGACGATGATCGGCGCCAGGGTGGCCGCGACGATAACCCACAACAATGCTTCGAGTGTGGCGATACTCATAGATCAATCCTGGACGTGCGCTGAAGCCGATGGTGGTGTGGACGGAGCGCGCGTAACTCAAGTTGGGAAGCCTACTGCAGGTGTCAAGGGAGCGCGCCGTGAGCCGGGGGCTACGTCATTTGACGTAGCGGCGCCCCGGGAACGCGGTCGGAATCTACGTTCCTCGCCGGATGCGGTTTGAAATGGCGAACGGCATTATGGTGACAGACCTGAGGGTTCGGGCTGGACGAGCAGTGGGTCGTGAACGGGTTCCAGCAAGGTTCGGGCGGTATTTTCGAATTCGCGCCGGAGGAGGTAGCGCTGTCGTGGCGGGATACACCGCACGACGAGAATGATTGAATGAAATACAACTACCGTCCGGGTGAGTCAGGTCCCATGCTTGTCCGGACGGGAACAGGAGCGGCGTTGGGAAACCGGGGCCGCTCCTGTTCCCGTGTTTGCGGTTCGTGGCGTGCGTATCGTGAATGACCGCATGCCGGTATGGGATAATCCGCCATTGATTCACAGGAGATACCGGGTGATGCGCGCCCGGTGGGGAGCATGCTATGGGAATGGTGCCGGTCAGACCGGGTGTCTTGCATTTCGATGTGGCGTATCCGGAACGGTCGTCCCGGCTGTTGTTGTTCGTGCGGTGGTTTCTCGCCATTCCGCACTTCATCATCGTTGCGCTGTTCGGGCCGGTACTGAGTGTTGTCGGATTCCTGGCATGGTGGGCGATCCTGATCACGGGCCAGTTCCCGGAAGGGTTGTGGAGCCTGACCATGGCGTTGTTGCGATGGGAGGCTCGGGTGCAGGTGTATCTCTACTGCCTGCGCGATGAGTATCCACCGTTCGGTGACGAGGCATACCCGATCGCCTTCGCCATGAATCGGCCGGCCCGGCAGTCTCGGCTACTGATTTTCGTGCGGTGGTTGCTGGTCATCCCGCATGTCTTTTGCCTGGCATTCGTCGGATTGGCGGCCAGCGTCGCGTTTTTCCTGATGTGGTGGGGAATCCTGTTTACCGGACGTCCGCCGCGTGGATTGTTCGATTTCATTGTGGGAACCTATCGCTGGGGCGCGAGAGTCGCCGTCTATGGCGCGATGCTCACGGACGTGTACCCGCCATTTTCATTGGAATAACGCTCTTCCATCGAAATCAGCCTGGCCAGACGAGCCCCCGACCGGAATGGTCGGGGGCTTTTCCGTGTATTCGGAGGTCTGCGCTTTTTTTCTCAAAGTCGATCTTGTGAACAAATGTGCAATGTTGACATGCTGTGGGAGCGATCCTACAGTGGTCTCATTCCGTTTGTGGGAGCGGTCCCACGCACACGATGATCGCCATGCACATCGCCTGTTGCCGAAGCAGGGAGGGGCTATGGAAACCGGCGCTGCAATCGAACGCGCGGACGGTGCATGATGAACCTGCGGGATATCGCGCAGCTGTCGGGCGTCTCTCGCTCGACTGTCTCCCGGGTCATCAATGACGATCCCCGCGTCAGCGACGAGGTCCGGGCCCGGGTCAAGGCCATCATCGAGCGCGAGGGGTATCACCCGCATGCCGCGGCACGCGCCCTGGCGACACGGCGGAGTGGTGTTTTCGGTTTGGTGATTCCGCAGGCGCTGGGGTCGTTGTTTGGCGATCCCTGGTTTCCCCGGTTCACCCAGGGGTGTCTGGATGCCGCCCGCGAGATCGGGGTGACATTGATGCTCCTGATGGAGCCGGCGGACGACCCGGTGGCCGTCGGCAAGCTGATCGACCGCCTGGTGGTGACGCGCCATATCGACGGCCTCGTCCTCGCGGCGAGTATGCGCGACGACATGATGATCTCCGCGCTGGCCGAGCTCGGGTTTCCATACATGCTTGTCGGGCGGCCGAGGGATGAAGGGCGGAACTTCGTCGATGTCCGGAACCGGGAGGCGAGCGCGGATGCGACCCGTCACCTGCTGGGTCACGGTCGAACCCGGCCGGCCATGATCGCGGGGCCGGACTACATGATCTCGGCGTCGGATCGCCGGGCCGGGTTCGAGGACGCGGTGTGCGAGGCTGGATTCGACCTGGCGGATGTTCCGATACGGCAGGTGGATTTCTCGCAACGGGAGGCATACAACGAGGCCCTCGCATTGCTTGGGCGTCCGGATCGACCAGATGCAATCTTCGCTGCCAGCGACGCGATGGCGTTCGGTGTCCTGCAGGCGGCCCGGAAGCTTGGCATCCGGGTGCCGGAAGACCTGGGGCTGATGGGGTTCGATGGATTCGAACCGGATCGCATCTGGTACTGGGAGCTTTCCACCGTTCGCCAACCAGCGCACGGGATCGGCTATACGGCCGTGACCCGGCTCAACGATATCGTCAATCACCGAACCCAGGGACCCGAGCATGTCTGGTTGGAGACAGAGCTCGTCGTGCGACATTCGTGCGGGTGCGATATGCCGGTGCCGCCGGAATCGCTCCTGCACTTGCCGGAGAAAGGAGGCGCGGTCCGGCCGGGATTGCCGGGAGCAATATTCGTTGCAGAGTCAGAGGAACTGAACATCGATCGACCATAGGCCGGAACGTCCCGGCGAAAGGATCATCATCCATGGCACACGAGAGCATTCAGGAACTCGTTTCATCCCTCAACCGTGGCGAGATCACGCGACGCCAGTTCATGCAAAGCGCGGCGGCACTGGGATTGTCGGTCCCGGCGCTTGGGGCGATCGGCGGAGCAGCCGGCGTGGGTCTGGGTCTCGGCGCGGCGTCGCTGGCCGCGGCGCAGGATGACTCCGGCCTGATGACGACGAATAACGAGCAGCAGAATACCTGGATTCGCAACTTCAACCCACTCCTGCCGGAAAACGCATCATCCCGGTGGCCGACCCTGTTCGGTATCTTCGAGCCGCTCTTCGTCTGGAATACGATCAAGGCCGAAGCGGTGCCGTGGCTGGCGGAATCCTGGGAGTTCAGCGACGACAACCTCCAGCTCACCTTCCATCTGCGGGGCGGAGGTGGCGGCGCGGCGTCCGCGACACCGGAGGCCGATGCCTCGCCCGTGAGCGGCGGTGGGCAGGTCCTGTGGTCGGACGGCGAGCCATTCACGGCTGATGACGTGGCCTTCACCTGGAACCTGCTGAAGGAGAACGAGGCGTTGCCGGGCAACGGCGCCCGCGTGGTCATGCCGTTCCTCGATTCGATCGATGCGACCGACGAGTCCACCGTCGTGTTCACCTTTAAAGAGGTCTACACGATCGGGCTCTACGATATCGCCGGACAAGTGATCGTGCCGGAGCATCTGTGGAAGGATGTCGACGATCCGGTGACCTTCGCGAACGAGAATCCGGTCGGGACGGGGCCCTTCACCGAGGTCGCGCGCTTCGAGGCGCAGATTTGGGAGCTGCACGCCAACCCGAACTACTGGCAGGAGGGCAAACCCTATATCAAGGGGCTCCGGATGCCGGCCTATCCGGACAACGACTCGATCAACCTCGCGACGATCAACGGCGAAGTCGACTGGACCGCGAACTTCATCGCGGACATCGACAATACCTTCGTGGCGAAGGATCCGGAGCACTTCCACTACTGGTTCCCGCCGACCGGCGCGACGGTTCATCTCTACCTGAACACGACGGTTGCTCCGTTCGACAACGTCGACGTCCGCAAGGCGATCAGCATGGCGATCAACCGCGACCAGATCGTCAACGTCGCGATGTTCGATTACACGCACCCGGCGGACTCGACCGGGCTCAGCGACGCCTTCGAATCTCTCAAGGATGACGAGGCAAAGAACGCGGGATGGGTGACCTACGACAAGGACAAGGCGAACGAGATGCTGGATGCGGCCGGCCTGGCGAAGGACGGCGACGTTCGCAAGATGGAAGACGGCACCCCGCTGGAGTTCGACCTCAACGTGGTGTCGGGATGGTCGGACTGGGTGCAGTCCTGCGACATCATGTCGAAGAACCTGGCCGATGTCGGGATCAAGGCAACGGTGAAACCGTACGACCAGACGACGTGGCAGACGCGCGTCCAGAACGGCGATTTCACGATGTCGATCGGCTGGAGCTCGCAGGGATCGACGGTCTTCAACTTCTACCGCGGCGTGATGTCCGGGTTGACCTGGAACCCGATCGGGACATCGTCTGGTGAGAACTGGCAGCGGTACAAGTCAGACGACGTCGACAATCTGCTCAACGAGTTCGCGGGGACGTCCGATGCTGACAAGCAGCAGGAAATCTCGGTGCAGCTCCAGCGGTACTATGCGGAGAACGCACCGGCGATCCCACTCTTCCCGGGTCCGCAGTGGGGTGAGTTCGTTACCTCGCGCTTCACCGGGTTCCCGTCGGCGGACGATCCCTATTCCCTGCTCTCGACGTACGCGAACGAGCGTGGTCTCGTGCTGACGACGGTCAAGCCGGTCGAGTAGGAGGGCGTCAGGGGAAGGATGACCCGGGGTGCAACGACGCACTCCGGGTGTCCGGCTCCACGTCACCGACCACTCCGGGTCGGTGCTACCGGGGAGTGGCCGGCCATCATCTTTCTGGCCGTCATCCCGAGCGACGTCGAGGGATCCTGGCTCTCCCTATTCGAGGATCAGGCTGGAGCAGAGATCCCTCGACACCGCTCGACCGCTTCGCGGTCTCACGGGCTCGGGATGACAGAGGTGAGATGGGCGACTCGTGGTCTCATGGATCCGGGATGAAAGAAGCGGGCTGGCCGATTCATGGTCTTATACCGACTCCTGATGATCAATTGCGGATTGTGCCGAGACCGTAGTCTCGGGTCCTGTGCCCGAGACATGTCGCGGAGCGGCCTCACGGCGGCCCGCGAGCATGCATCCGGATTCGGGATGGAAGTAGTTGTCTGGCCGATTCGCGGTTTTCCGGACCCGGGATGACGGTACAGTTTTCCGGAACGAGTGTCTTTTCAGATCGAAATCCCGAATTCCCCGACGATCAGGGAGAAGGGGAGCTATGTCATATATCCTGAGGCGCGTCGGGTTTTATCTGCTTGCCGCATGGGCGTCGCTGACGTTCAACTTTTTCTTGCCGCGGTTGATGCCCGGTGATCCCGGCGATGCGGTGATGGCCCGCCTCCAGGGCCGGTTGACGCCGGAGACGGTAGCCGCCATGCGAACGGCCTACGGTCTCTCCGACGACCCGCTCTACATTCAGTACTTCGACTATCTCCGAAACCTCTTGCGGGGGGATTTCGGGGTGTCCATCTCGGCATTTCCTGCCCCGGTGACTCATGTGATCATGCAGGGGCTGACGTGGACGGTCCTGCTTGGTGTGACCGCAACGCTGATCAGCTTCGCGGTGGGATCGCTGCTGGGAATGCTGAGTGCCTGGAGGCGTGGTACGAGCTTCGATGCCGTGGTGCCGCCGACCACGATCTTCATCGGGTCGTTTCCCTATTTCTGGGTCGCGCTGGTGGCGTTGTTCTTCCTCAGCTTCCGATGGGGCTTTTTCCCGCTGCGGCACGCATACGACGATAATCTGTCGCCGACGTTCACGGTGCAGTTCATCCTGAGCGTGATCCGGCACCTGATTCTGCCTGCCTTAACGTTGATCGTGGTCGCGGTCGGTGGATGGCTGCTCGGAATGCGGAACACGATGATCGCGGTGCTGGCCGAGGATTACGTGACGATGGCGGAGGCGAAGGGGCTGTCCGAAAGTCGGGTCATGTTCCGGTACGCCGCGCGGAATGCGCTGCTGCCGAACATGACCGCGTTCGGGATGTCGCTCGGGTTCATTCTCGGTGGCGCGCTCTTCACCGAGGTCATTTTCGCCTATCCCGGTCTGGGGTATCAATTGATCGGCTCCGTCCGGGCGCTGGATTACCCGCTGATGCAAGGGTTGTTCCTGATGATCACGTTCGCGGTGCTGGTCGCCAACCTGATCGTCGACTTGCTGTACGTGCGACTCGACCCGCGCGTGCGCGGAAGCTAGGAGAGGACAGGCATGGCTTCAAATCAACCCTTTCCTTCCGTCATCCCGAGCGACGTCGAGGGATCTCGGGACCGCGAAATTGGCAGATGCGAGATCCTTCGACACGGTTCGGCGACTGCGTCACCTCACCGGCTCGGGATGACGGACGAGGGGATGCTGCCGGGGCAGACAACCCTTGACGAGGTGAGGAGGCGACCATGAGCTCCAACCAGACCGCCATCGAAGTCGAGACCGCAGTCGATCGCGTGCCCGACGCGCCCGGCGAGCGACCCGTGAGGAAGACGAAGGGACCAGCCAACATCATTTTGCTGGTGTTGCAAAACCGGAAAGCGGCGATTGGTGCGGCCATCCTGCTCTTCTTCGTGATCCTGGCCGTATTTGCGCCGTGGATCGCGCCCTATGATCCGACCGATTTCGTCGGCAAGGCCCGGCAGGCGCCGTCATCCGAGTTCTGGTTCGGCACCACCGGCTCGGGGCAGGATGTCCTCTCGCAGACGATCTGGGGCACCCGCGTCTCGCTGGCCACCGGTCTGATCGTCGGGGTGCTGACGACGGTGATTGGCGCGCTGATCGGGATGTCCGCCGGATACTTCGGAGGCCGGGTCGACGACGTGCTGTCGTTGTTCACGAATGTGATCCTGATCATCCCCGGTATCCCGTTGCTGATCGTCCTGGCGGCGTTTTTGCCGGCCGGGTTTGTCTCGATCGTTGGCGTGCTGACGTTTACTGGTTGGGCGTGGGGAGCTCGGGTCTTGCGCTCGCAGACGCTGAGCCTGCGCGAGAAGGATTTCGTCTCCTCGGCGGTGGTTTCGGGTGAGGGCAGCATGCGCATCATCTTTCGGGAGATATTTCCGAACATGATCTCGATCGTCGTTGCCGGCATGTTCGGCGCGATCAACTATGCGATCGGCGCCCAGGCCGGCCTCGAGTTTCTCGGGCTCGGCAATCCGAGCACGGTGAGCTGGGGCACGAATCTGTATTGGGCGCAAAACAACTCCGGATTGTTGACGGGGTCGTGGTGGACCATCATCCCGTCCGGGGTCTGCATCGCGCTGGTCGCGTTTGCACTGGCGATGGTGAACTATGCGATCGACGAGGTCACGAACCCAAGGTTGCGCTCGCAGCGGCAGACGGTAGCCCTGCTGAAGCGCCAGCCGAGAGATGTCCGGACATCGAGAGCGACGCCGGTGATCCGGCAGGAGGCCGGGGCCTGATGGCGACGATGCAGAACGAGACCGATGACACGCGCCTCCGCCGGGACGAGGCTCTCCTCGAGATCCGCGATCTGCGGGTGGAGTACCTTTCGCCGCGCGGACCGGTGCGGGCGGTGGATGGCGTTTCCTTCTCGATCAAGCCGGGAGAGGTGCTCGGGTTGGCGGGGGAATCCGGCTGCGGCAAATCGACCGTGGCCCAGGCGATCCTCCGTATCCTGCAGCCGCCGGCGGTGATCACGGGCGGCCGGGTGTTGTTCGAGGGGCAGGATGTCCTCTCGATGAGCGATGACGCCCTGCGGGAGTTCCGCTGGAACGAGGTCTCGATGGTGTTCCAGAGTGCGATGAACGCGCTCAACCCGGTGATGACCATCGGCGATCAGATCGTCGATGCGATCCACGCGCACGACCGGAAGCTCTCCGATCGCAAGGCGCGGGAGCGCGCCGCCGAGATGCTGCGAATCGTCGGCATCGAGGAGACCCGGATCGATTCGTACCCGCATCAGCTATCGGGAGGGATGCGGCAACGCGCCGTGATCGCGATCGCGCTGGTGATGAACCCGCCGCTGATGATCATGGACGAGCCGACGACGGCGCTCGATGTGGTCGTTCAGCGCGAGATCATGGCGCAGATCGCGGATTTGAAGGAGCGGCTCGGTTTCTCGATCCTCTTTATCACGCACGATATCTCCTTGCTGGTCGAGATCTCCGACCGGATCGCGATCATGTACGCCGGGCAGATCGTCGAGATGGCGAGGGCACGCGACCTGTTCGACGAGCCGCTGCATCCGTACACGCAGGGGTTGATGAGCTCGTTCCCATCGCTGACGGGACCCCGCATGGCCCTGACCGGTATTCCGGGATCCCCTCCGAACCTGATCACGCCGCCGACCGGATGCCGGTTCCATCCGCGTTGCCCGAAGCGGATGATGATCTGCGACCATGTTGTGCCGAAGCTGGCCGAGGCGCGACCGGATCACTGGGTCGCGTGTCACCTTTATCCGGAATCGCTTCCGGAGCAGATCGAACCCGGTGCGCTGGAGCCGCATCCGCAACGTGTGACGATGATCACGGAAGAAGGTGTGGTGTGACCGAGACGGTACCGAAGATAACGCCGGCAACCGACCTTGTGATGGATGTGCGTCACCTCACCAAGCGATTCCCGGCCGGAGGGATGTTCGACAAGCGACAGGTGCACGCCGTTGAGGACGTCACCTTCCGAATGCCCCGGCAGCAGATCGTGACGCTGGTGGGGGAGTCCGGCTCTGGCAAGAGTACGACCGCACGGCTGCTGGCGCGGTTGATCGAGCCGACGTCGGGCGAGATCGACTACAACGGAACCGATGTCCTGAAAAGCGAGCCGAAACGCGCCTCGCTCGCCTATCGCGGCGACGTCCAGATGGTGTTCCAGGACCCGTTTGGTTCGTTGAATCCCGCGCACTCGATCGAGTATCTGCTGGAGCGCCCGTTGAAGATTCACCGCAAGGCAGGTGGGCGCCGGGAAACGCGGGATCGTATCCACGAGCTGCTGGAGACGGTCGGGTTGTCGCCAGCGGCCGAGGTGGCCGTGAAGTTCCCGTACGAGCTGTCCGGCGGACAGCGTCAGCGCGTCGCCTTTGCGCGGGCGCTCGCGGTCGAGCCGAAGGTGATGCTCGCCGATGAGCCGGTGTCGATGCTCGATGTCTCGATCCGGATCGGTGTGTTGAACCTGATGCGTCGGCTGGCTGATGATAACGGGTTGTCGTTCCTCTACATCACGCACGATATCGCCAGCGCCCGGTATATCAGCGATCACACGAATGTCATGTACGCGGGGCGGATGGTGGAGGGCGCGCCGAGCGACGAGCTGGTGCACCATCCGGCACACCCGTACACGCAACTCTTGCTTTCGGCGGTGCCCAACCCACATGCGGGGTTGCGGACGAAGGAGGTGCCGACGAAGGGGGAGATCCCGTCGCTGGTGGATCCGCCGCCGGGTTGCCCCTTCGCGCCACGGTGCCCGCGTGTGATGCCGGTCTGCCGGGAGGTGATGCCGGGTCCGGTCACGATCGCGCCGGATCACTGGGTGCGATGTCATCTGTACGATGGCGAGCCGGTGGGACCGAACGGTCACCGGTAGCGCCGGGCCGTAGTGCCCAGCGTCCTGACATACACTGGTGGCACCGAACGGTTATCGGTAGCGCCGGGCCGCAGTGCCCGGTGTCTGTTCACCGACCGGCGCTACCGGGATTCATTTTCCATCTCACCTCGTTGCAAATCCGGGCGGGGCGGGTACGCTATGAACGATTCACGGTGAATACTGTCGACTTCATCGAGTGGCGGCAGGATCTGGCTCAGAGAAAGGTATGGCGAACGTGGTCAAGGTTGGGATCATCGGGTGTGGCGATGTGGCCACCCATTCCTATATGCCGGCGCTCAATGAATACAGCGATCGGGTGAAGGTCGTTGCCTTGTTCGATATCATCGAGCAGCAGGTCGAGAAAGCGAAGTCGTTCCATCCGGATGCCGCCGGATACACCGACTACGAGGCGTTTCTCAATCACGATGGCGAACGCATGGATATGGTGCTGAACCTGACGCCAGCGCCCCTCCATCGGGACATCACCTCGCGCGCGCTTGAGGCCGGGTACAGCGTCTATTCGGAGAAGCCGATCGCATCGTCGATGGAGGATGCCGAGGCGCTCGTCAAGCTCGCCGACGAGAAGGGGCTGCACTTCTTCTGCGCTCCGGCGACGATGGTGACCGGTCGGATGCTCTGGCTGAAGCAACTCGCCGATGAGGGCACGTTTGGACGACCGTATCTCATCAACGCGCAGATCGGCAACATGGGGCCGGCGGCATGGCGCGAGTACAGCGGCGATCCCCGCGTGTTCTACACGCCAAAGGTCGGACCGCTGATCGATCTCGGCGTCTACATGCTGACCACCGTGACCGGGTTCTTCGGTCCGGCGAAGCGCATCCAGGCGATGGGCGGCATCATGTTCGAGGAGCGGGTGATGCTGCAGCCCTCGCGATTCGGGCAGACTCTCCAGGTCGAGGTGCCTGATCTCTACTCCATCAACATCGAATTCGAGGACAACCGGTACGCGCACCTGCTGAACAGCTTCGCGCTGCCCCGGTCGAAGTCACCGATGTTCGAGCTCTTCGGTTCGATGGGTATGGCGTCGGTGAACATGGTCGAATGGTACAAGGCCAATGGCACGACCGACCTCTACCTGCGCGATGAGTCCGAGAGCGGCGAGAAGGAAGGTTGGCAGGAGGATGTCGAGGTGCCGAACCCGACGCGCTCCAGCGGCATCCTCGATTCCGGACTGATCCACGCGCTGGATGTGCTGGAGAAGGGTGTTGAGAACAAGCTGACCGCCGCCCATGCCATGCACGTGCTGGAGATCATGCTGGCCTGTGGGACGGCGATCGAGAGCGGCGAATCGATCGAAATTAAATCTTCATTTTGAGTGTTCTGTCACGGTACCTTGGGCATGCGCGACCGGTCCCGTTCCCACCCTGTCATCCCGAGCCGATGAGACGCCCCACAGACATTAAATCGAGGGATGATAGGGCAGGAGACACGGCAGTCAGGACGCACAGATGCTGACAGAGTACTGAGTGGTGCGTCAAAGCTGCATTGGCGTGGATCTGCGCCAAAATCTCCGTCATCCCGGGCGGAGTCGAGGGATCTCGTCGCGGGTGTGTCCCGGGATCATTCGACGCGATTCGGTCGCGCCGCGACCTCGTCGGCTCAGGATGACGGAGAGGGAAGTCGTGACACACCGTTGTGCGCAATGGAGTTGAAGGTTGCCGAGAGGAGGCCAGCGTATGAAACGTGACCAGATCGGTGTGCAGATGTACACGCTGCGCGAGATGGCGGCGAAGGATCTCGACGCGGCGTTGGGCGCGGTCGCGAAGATGGGGTACACCGGTGTCGAATTCGCCGGATTCCAGGGCCACTCCGCTGCTGAGGTGCGGCAGATGCTCGATCGTTACAAGCTGAAGGCGTTTTCGGCGCATATTCCGGCGGACCAGTTCGCGAACGATATCGAAAGCGTCGTCAGTGACCTGCAAACGATCGGTGCGCCGTGGGGCATCGTGCCGTGGGTGCATCCGGATAACCGGAACGAGGCATACATGCGCACGCTCGGCGAGAACATGAACGCCTGGGCGAGCCGACTCAAGGATGCGGGTATCTCGTTCGGGTATCACAACCACGACTTCGAGTTCACGACCACCATGGCGGATGGCGAGACGCTGTTCCAGACGTTGGTGAACATAACCGACCCATCGCTGGTGTTCTTCGAGCTCGACGCGTTCTGGGCCTCGGTTGGCGGATATGAACCGGATCAGGTGATCCGCAACCATGCGGACCGTATCCGGCTGGTCCATCTCAAGGACGCCTCGAAGGAGAACCCGCGCAAGGATGTGCCGGTGGGCGAGGGCGTGCTCGATTGGGGCGCGATTCTCTCGGCGGCGCGTCAGGCCGGTGTTGCGTACTACATCACCGAGCAGGACAATCCGAACCCGGACGATCCGCAAGGGGACGTCGCGACCGCGTTGCGAAATGCGGAGAAAATGGCGGATTGATCCGGATACGAGGGAAGCTGCCGGGTGTATGGGGCATGCCGAAGACGGAGAGCAGGTTGCAGGATAGTTGAACAGCCGAAGCCTAGCGGACGTAGGGGCGGATGGCCGCAGGCTCTCCGCCCTATCGGCGCCCGCAGGGCGCCGATCATCAGGCCACCATGTCAATCATTCTGCGATTCGCTGTTGGGCGGTTGGCAAGAAGGTCGATGTGGTAGGGGCGGACTCTTATGTCCGCCCTGTGTTGCGCCTGAAGGGCGGACATAAGAGTCCGCCCCTACGAGTGATGCGCTTGCGGCACTCGCTTCGCTCGCGACTCGGGATGACGGTGTTCCGGGGTGGATTGGATATCGAATCAGGTGAATATGTTGGGTGATGCCGCTCCGCGCGCATGGTGATAGGCATCAGTCCAAATGGTGGATCTCGAGAAACACCGCCCGGTCGCCGTTGCGGCGCGGAACGGCGCCGACGACGATGATCGTCTCTCCGGATGAGGCGATGTCTCGCTGTCGGATGTGCCGTTCCGCGTTGATCACGAGATCTTCGATTGCTCCGTCAAGGGGATCGAGGATCGGCAACACGCCGTGCCAGAGCGCGAGGCGATTGGCGACCATCTCGTGCGCGGTCAGCGCGACGATCGGCACACCCGGTCGCGCCTGCGAGACGCGGCGGGCGGTGTGCCCGGTTTCCGTCAGCACGGCGATCGCGACCGCACCCGTCGATGTGGCCAGCGAGGTCGCGGCATGGGCTGCTGCAACGGCATCCCGCGAGATGATGCGCTCCGGCATCTCGTGGCGCAGTTGGCTCGCCCAGAGCGGGTCCTGCTCGACGGTGTTCGCGATCCGGCCCATGATGCGGACCGCATCGATCGGGTAGGCCCCGACCGCCGTTTCGCCCGAGAGCATCACCGCATCCGAACCATCGAATACCGCGTTCGCGACATCGCTGGCTTCGGCACGGGTTGGACGTGGGTTGGCGATCATCGATTCCAGCATCTGCGTCGCCGTGATGACCGGAATACCGGCGCGATTCGCCATCTGGATCAGGCGTTTCTGGATGAGCGGTACCTCTTCCGGACTCATCTCCACACCAAGATCTCCCCGGGCCACCATCACTCCATCGGTGATATCGACGATCGCCTGCAGGTCGGCGACGGCCTGCGGTTTCTCGATCTTCGCGATGACGGGCTGGCTGCCGCCGAGGCTCCGGATGCGCTCCTTCGCCTCCCCGATATCCGACGCCTCGCGCACGAACGACAATGCGACCATGTCCACACCGAGGTGCACGCCGAATTCGAGATCGGCGATGTCCTTGTCCGTGAGGGACGGCGCGGAGACGATCGTGCCCGGCAAGTTGATTCTCTTGTGAGGTTTCAGCGCACCGCCGTGGATGACGGTGGTCACGATATCGTCGCCGAATGCGGTCCCCCGTTCGACGCGGTCGACACGAAGCTCGAGGTTACCGTCGTCGAGAAGGATGTGATCCCCCGGGCGGACATCACGCCCCAGATCCTGATAGCTCGTCGAGACGCGTTCGACCGTACCTTCGACCGGTTTCGTGCAAATGTGAAACGGGTGACCATCCTGAAGCAGGACAGGGCCGTTGTCCACCAGTTCGCCGACGCGAAGCTTCGGTCCTTGCAGATCCTGCAGGATCGCGATCTGGCGGCCCATCTCCCGGGCAGCAATGCGGACGCGCTCGTAGACGCGCTGGTGTTCGTCATAGGTGCCGTGGGAGAAGTTCATCCGGATCACACTGACTCCGGCGTCGATCAACTCCCGGATGCGGTCGGGGGAAGACGTGGCGGGACCGATGGTCGCGACGATTTTGGTCAAGGGCATTCTGGGCATGGGCGCATCCTTGGGCGAAGGGTCGGATCTCCAACGGATGGTAGCGCACGGAGCCCCTTCGGTGTTCGATAATGCGGGAAACGAGCCGATTGGCGAGGGCATGTACAGGATCGTGGAGGGACAGGATGGGCGCGAAGACGAAGACACCGAAAAGCGACATATCCCACTCAGCGACCGAAGAACACCGTACTGAACTCCCGGAATTGGTTCCCGATCTCTACATCAACCGCGAGCTGAGCTGGCTGGAGTTCAATCGCCGGGTGTTACAGGAGATGCGCGAGCAGGCGACGCCGCTGCTGGAGCGGGTGAAGTTTGCGTCGATCTTCTCTTCGAACCTCGATGAGTTTTTCATGATCCGGGTCGCAGGCGTAAAGCGGAAAGTGCTGGCCGGGATCGTCGATCAGGGGCTAGATGGGCGAACGCCGATCCAGGCATACCAGGCGATCCACGACCTCACCCAGCAGATGCTGGACCGGCAGGCCCAGAGTGTCACCGAGCGTATCTTCCCGTCCCTCAAGGACGAGGGAATCGAGGTTGTTGCCTACGACAACCTCAAGGGTGCCGAGAAGAAGGCCCTCGCGCAGGTCTTCGAGCGCGAGATTTTTCCGGTCCTGACTCCCCAGGCGGTCGACCGTGGCCGACGATTTCCCCATATCTCGAACGACAGCGTCAATCTGATCGTGGCGCTGAAATCGCGGGGAGAGCCCCGGTTTGCCCGGGTCAAGGTGCCGGCGTTGTTGCCCCGGTTCGTGCCGGTACCGGCGTCGGCGCCGGAGGGCAAGACCGGCCGCGTACTGGACGGCACGGTTGAGGTGCCGGGAAACAGCCCGCTCCGCTTCACGTTGCTCGAGCAGGTGATCACGGCTCACCTCGATCGTTTGTTTCCCGGCAGCGACATCATTGCGGCATACCCGTTTCACCTCCTGCGGGATTCCGACGTGGAGCCTGATGAGGACGACGAGGATGCCGAGGATTTGCTCGAGATCATGCGGGAAACACTCTCGCAGCGCCCGTTCGGCACGGTTGTTCGGGTCGATATCGACTCGTCGATGCCCGTCGCCGTTCGCTCGTGGTTGCTCGGACAGATTCACGCGGGGGAATCGGAACTGTACGTCATCGACGGTCCGCTCGGGCTTGAGGACCTGATGGAGCTCACCCGGATCAGCCGGCCGGATTTGAAGGATCCGGTGTTTGTGCCCGCGGCGAACTTTCCCTGGCAATCCCCGGATGGGCAGCATGCTCCCGCAGCCGTGTTCGAGGCCATCCGCGATGGCGATATCCTGCTGCATTTGCCATACCAGTCGTTTCTTGGGGTCGTGGATTTCGTCCGGGCCGGTTCGCAGGATTCGGCGACCGTGGCGATCAAGCAGACGCTGTACCGGGTGGGGAAGGATTCGCCGCTGATCCCGGCATTGATCGAGGCGAGGGACGACGATACCCAGATCGCGGTGCTGGTTGAGCTGAAGGCGCGGTTCGACGAGGAGAACAACATCTCGTGGGCGGAGACGCTCGAGCGGCATGGCGTCCACGTCGCCTACGGTCTCGCCGGGCTCAAGACGCATTGCAAGGTGACGATGATCGTCCGTCGTGAAGCCGATGGTTTGCGCCGGTACTGTCATATCGCGACGGGCAACTACAACGCCAATACGGCGAGGATCTATGAGGATATCGGTATTTTGACCGCGCGCGAGGACATCGCCGACGACGTGACCGATCTCTTCAACGTGCTGACGGGATATGCGAAGGAATCGGGATACAAGACGTTGTGGGTGGCGCCGGAGTTCATGCGGGATCATCTGATTGCGGCGATCCTGGCGGAGATCGAGTCGCATCGCCAGCACGGTCACGGGCACATCATCCTGAAGATGAACTCGCTGGTCGACTGCCAGACGATTCGCGCCCTGTACGCGGCGTCGCAGGCCGGGGTGACGGTGGACCTCATCGTCCGCGGTATCTGTTGTCTGCGGCCCGGTGTGCCGGGATGGAGCGAGACGGTCAGGGTAGTGAGTATCGTCGGGCGGTTCCTGGAGCACAGCCGGGTTTTTTACTTCCGGAATCAGGGTCAGCCGAAGGTCTTCATCGGCAGCGCGGACGCGATGGAGCGGAATTTCGACCGTCGGGTCGAGGTCATCATCCCGGTCGAATCGCCGGAGCTGGTGACGCACATCCGGGAGGTGATCCTGGATGGTTATTTGCGCGATACGGTCAACGCGCGGCGGTTGATGCCGGATTGTTCGTGGGAGGCGGTGGAGCCGACGAAGGGGGAGGAGCCGTTCGACGTGCAGGACTGGCTGCTGCAGTACTACAAGCATCTTTCGGTGACGGGGACGGTGGCACGCATCGAAGGGGCCGTTTGACGGCCCCCTGACACGACATATCCCTTGGTATGCAACAACGAAGGAAAAGCTTTTCCCAGATACCGAGACGGTACCTCAAACCGCGTCCTCCGTATCATCCCGAACCCGCGTTGCGGGATCCTGGCTCTTCATTGCCAATATCCCGGGCTTGATCAAAGATCCCTCGACTGCGCTCGGGATGACGGAGGGTGTAGCTCTGTTTGAGGCCGGTCCGGGACTACACGTCTCGGTCGCTGCTGATCTCGTTGGTCACTTCCTGTAGCGTGCCGTCGCGGATCTCGATGACTCGCGTGGCAAAGCGGTCGATCGTGTATTGGTCGTGGGAGACCATGACGATTGTGCCGCTGAACTGCGACAGAGCCTGCTCGAACTCCTCGCGGGATTCGATGTCGAGGTGATTGAGCGGCTCGTCCAGCAACAGGAGCGATGTCTCCCGCAGGACCAGTAGCGCGAGCATCAGCCGTGCTCGCTCGCCATACGAGAGATCACCGACCAACCGGTGCGGCATGTCGCCGCCAAACAGGAACTTGTGCAGAAACGTCCGGATGTCGCTTTCCGACATCGCCGCGACGGTTCGCGCCTGTTCCAGTACGGTTTTCGCCGCATCCAGCGTCTGCTGCTCCTGCGCGAAGTACCCGACGCGGACGCCGGGCCCGGTGCGCACGGTCCCCGAATCCGGCTCGAGGTCACCGGTGATCAACCGCATCAGCGTCGTCTTGCCGCTGCCATTCGGGCCGGTCAGGGCGATCCGGTCTCCGTGGCGGATCAGCAGATCGACGTCCCGCAGGACGACATGGTCGCCAAAGGCGAGGGCGACGTGCTCCACGGCGACGACATCCCGAGCACCATCGGTCGGTCCGGTGAAATCGAGCGACATACTCCAGCGACGGACCGGTTTTTCGGCAGCGTCCTCGCTGTCCAGCATGCGCTCCAGCTTCCGCTTGCGAACGACGGCGGGACGCGCGATTTTTGCGGCCTTTTTCCGGATCGCGTAATCGATGGTGTTCGCCTCGATCGTTCGGGCCTTGCCTTCGGCGGCCCGGATGTCCCGCGTGATCCGCGCGACATCGGCCTGCTGCCGTTTCCAGGCGGCCTCTGCCTCATCCTCCTCATGCTGGCGGGCCGCAACGTAATCGGAGTAGTTCCCCGCATGGTCGCTGACCGTATGGGCGACGGGATCGATCGCGAGGATGCGCGTCGCGACATCGTCGAGGAACCCGCGGTCATGCGAGACGATCAGGACTGCGCCGTGGTACTCATGCAGGAAGTCCGCGAGCCAGCGTAATGCGTCGACATCCAGATGGTTGGTTGGCTCGTCGAGGATCAGGAGGTCTGGACGCGAGGCGAGAAGCCCCGCCAGACCGGCGCGCGTCTTTTGGCCGCCGGAGAGACTGTCCAGATGCCGATCCAGCGGGACATCGCCAAGTCCGAACCGGTCGAGCAGCGCTTCCAGCTCGTCGACGGCCGCGTAGCCACCGCGTGCCTCGAATTCGTCGGAGGCGAGTTGGAAGCTGGTGGCTACTGCCTCCGGATCGGCCGCGGGATCGGCGAATGCGGTCGTCGCGGTGTCCAGCCGTCGTTGCGCGGCGAGAAGCCCGTGGGTCGGGATATCCAGCAGATCGGCGAGCGTGCCGTCCGGGACATCGGCGAAACCCTGTCGCAAATAGCCCAATCGAGTGCCGGGCGCGAGCGAGAGCGAGCCCGTGGCGGGCGGTTCCTCGCCGGTCAGGAGACGCAGCAGGGTGCTCTTGCCGGACCCGTTTGGGCCGACGAGCCCGATCCGGTCGCCAGGGTTGATGCTGAATGTGACGTGCTCGAAGAGAAGGGTATCGCCGAAGCGCTTGGACAGATCGTTGACGGTGTACATGCGCACTCCTTCCGTCGTCTGGCCGGACGCGCGGAGGTCGCGCGAAATGTCCGGAACCGGTGAGACGATGTGCGTGACCGGGGAGAGATCCCGTTCACGAGAGTGCTAGCCCGCCAAGGTCCTGTTGCTCCTGGGTGGATCCGCCCGCTCGCACGACGGAGGATCGATCGAAAGGTGGATATGGTAGCACCGGGCCGACATGTCCGGTGTCATTCACCGACCGCTCCGGGTCGATGCGACCAGTGTCCCGATGCTACCGGTGTACGGTCTTAGCCGTCGCTCGTGCTGGCTTCCGCCTCGAGGGCCGTCAGCGCGTAGTTGTCGATCTCTTGCTGCAGCGCATCGCGCATGTTGATCAGGTCAACGAGATCGAGCCCGGCGATGACCGCGTTGTTCTCGGGGTCGCCGTCGTCGTCGGAGCCGGGAACCACCCGGAACTCGACTTCGACCATCTCGTCGCCGTCGTACTCTTCTCCGGTCGGGAGTTCATCCATGTAGATGTTGTAGGTTTCCACGGGTCTGCCTCCCAGAGTGACCACTCCGCTGCGCCGCTGGCGCTGTTGTGCCAATTGACCTCCGGTCGCGCGCCGAGACACGGGTCAGCATACCCGCATCATCGCGCTTGCGATCGAGGTCTGGACCTAGGATATCCGGAAGCACCGAATTGTGCACGCGGGATGCGCATTTGTGAATGCAGCGAATCTCACGCTGCATCGTTTATCCTTGTGGGCACGAATTTCCCACCGGCACGGCCTGCCTTGTTGCAGCCCGTGCATCGTCGTGCCGGACGATCCGCATCACACGAAGCGCCAGGATGATATGCCGCGAGATCACGCTCATCACACCATGCCGATATCCCGACGGCTTTCCCGGCGTGCCTTCGCCGCAGGCGGAGTCGCGCTCGCGCTGGGTCTCGTTGGGTGTGGCGGGAAGTCCAATACTCCCGCCGAGATCGTGGCAACGCCGACACCGGAGCCAACCCAGGCGCCGCCGATGCCGACCCAGCCGCCGATTGCGTCGCCGGTCGCGGGGTACCTCGATCCCAAGCGCTGGGCCGGACGTACGCTTACGGTGGCGACCGCCGGCGTCGGCGACTACCTGGACGCGCTGACCTCCGCCTTCTTCGACGCCTTCGCACACGATACCGGCGCGGTTGTCCGGCACGAGCAGTTCGGCCGCGACGGCACTGCCAACCTGATGTCGCAGGTCGATGAGGGGGAGATCCTCTGGGATGTGATGCTGGTCCCGATGAACGCGGTGCTCGATCTGTCGGAGCAGGGATATCTCACCGCTATCGACTACAACGTCGTCGACAATTCCGCGCTCTACCCGCAATTGACGCTGCAGCATGGCGTCGGGGCGGAGATGTACTCCACGACGATGGTCTATTCCGTCTCGCGTGAAGAGGGACCCGCGGACTGGGCCGATTTCTGGAATCTCCAGCTGTTCGACGGCACCCGGGCCTTGCGCCGGTCGCCTGTCGGGACGCTCGAGTTCGCGTTGCTCGCGGATGGCGTCCAGATCGACAAGTTGTACCCGCTGGATACCGAGCGGGCGTTTGCCTCCCTGGAGAAGATTCGGGAAGCGACGCTCTTTTACGAAGACAGCAAGCAGCCGGTCGAGCTCGTACGCACCGGTCAGGTCGGTTTGGCCAGTGCCTGGACCGTCCGCACGACGTTGCCCGATGTCGCTTCGCTCGTCACCCCGGTCTGGAATCAGGGAATGATCTCGGCTGACGCCTGGGTGACACCGCGGGGGACGCCGAACACCGATGTGGCGATGAGCTTCATCAACTACGCGACCCGGGCGGTGCCGACCGCGAACTTCTCGAGATTGCAGCCGTTCGGACCGGTGAACCAGGATGCATTGAAACTGCTGAAGCTGGAGTTGCTCGAGACCCTGCCGAACTACGTCGAGAACTTCGGGCTCCAGTTCTTCGAGAATCTCAGCTACTGGCGGGATCACCGCGACCGGCTGACGGCGCAGTTCGAAGACTGGTTGCTCAATCCGCCGGCAACGCCCGAAGTGGAGTGACCGGGAAACCGATGGTTGCGGTCACACGCTAGAGTAGAGAAGAATCCGTGGAACCGGACGTTCGTATCGAGGAGATTGCACGCCAATGAAGTACCTATGGACAATGCTCGGCGTTCTCGCACTTGTGGCATCGACGCTGTCGGGAAGCATCGCAGCCGCAGCGCAGGCGACGCCGGAAAGCGGGACGGTCGATGCCGAAACGCGGGCTACGCTGGCTGCCATCGTGCCGGATGCCAACGATCTCCCGGTTGGTTACGATTTCGTCGGTGAGACGTTTCTCACTGCGGAGGACCTGAAGGGTGACGATGCCGCGGCATTGTCGGATGCCGGGTTCGTGACGATGTACGTCAGCGTCTATGCCAACACGCGGGAGCACACGCGAATTCGCTCTTACGCCTCGGCGTGGACGAATGCCGATGCTGCATCCGCCGGGAACGACCTGCTGAACGCGACCGACGAAGGGCTGACGACCGGGTCATCCGAGATCGGCGACGAGCCGCGAGAGACTGCCAGCGGCACCTACAAGTCCGGTTCCACGACGATGTCGGTGGAGGCCGTCTCGTTCCGTCACGATGCAATGCTGCTCGGGACCGCCGTGGAGACGGATGATGGCAGCGAGCCGGACGCCGACCTGGCGAAGGATATCGCCGGTGTGATGCTCGATCGGGCGGATACGCTCGCCGACGGACAGTCGCCGAAGAACATCGACCTCTCGTTGCCGGGGCGGACGCTTTCCTTCCAGGGCGAAGGGCAGATGCTGCAGGCTGGATTCCTCGGTCCGAAGGATGTCGAGGGCATCTACGATACCCAGGGCTCGGTGCTTTCCAAGCTTGAATCGTCGTGGGTCGAGACCGTTGCCGTCGGTGAAGGGAGCGATACGGCCACGATCACGGTTGGGCTGACCACGTTCGGCAAGGCGGATGATGCCAGCAATGCCGTGAAGCAATCCGCCGATATCTTCCCGCCGCTCACCGACCAGAAGTCCGTGAACGATGCCAGTGTCGATGGGGCGGACAGCGTGGCCGCGTACACGTACTCCAGCAGCAGCGATGAGCGGGACGCGATGAACAGCTACCGGGTCATCTTCTCGGTGGATACCGATCTGGTCGTCATCGACGTTCAGGGCGCGCCTTCGAGCGATGCCGCCAAGACGGTTGCAACCGACCTGGCCAAGGCCCAACTCGGCTGCGCCACTGGTGGTGCCTGCGAGGTGCCTGACCTCTCCGCTTTGACGAAGTAGGGATCCGGTCAGAATCTATCGATACCAAAGGCGGGGAGTTGCAGCTCCCCGCCTTTGATCATTAAAGCGAATTGCAGGACAGTTGGCACGGCCTAGGCCTATCCGTAGGGGCGGATGGCCGAAGGCTCGCCACCCTCTCGACACCCTGCGGGTGCCGAGCACCCGGACACCGGGCCGAAGTGCCCGGTGTCCGGGCAAAGACGACGTATCGCCGCCTGTCACGAACCTCGACCACTTCGGGTGTTTGTGCCCACCTTTTTCACGGCCCGGTCGCCCAGGAATCCGCCAGCAAGAGTCCAAACCACCCGTCATCCCGAGCCAATGAGATCGCGACGCGGTCGGAATGTGAAGGATGTCGGGGCTCGATTGTAGTCGCCAGGGGCAAAGATCCCTCGACGCCTCGTCACTCGCGATTAGAGCAAGGCGCAGAAAAGTTGACGTGGTCATCTGATGATCGGCTCCCGTAGGGAGCCGATGGGCGGCAACGGGGTCGCTTTCGCTTTTCGGCCGCTGACGCGACCTCACCCCACCTCCTGCGGACCAACCGCCCCTACACCCATCACGACGAGCCTCGCAACCTTCCTGCAAAGCGCTGTAGGGATGACAGAGAGCGGTGTATGGGGCTACACAATGCAAAAAGATGGACTGTCCTGGATACTGCCCGCGGAAGCGAGACTCCGTCAAGGCTCATCCGGATTCCGTGTTACTCGTCAGGCGTCGATGGTTCCGGCGTTGGGGTAGCGTTGACGAGCAACCACGTCTCGGTCGCTTGCATGCCTTTGACGACGGAATCGCGGGACGCGTCCTGCTCCCGGCCGTGCTCGGCCTCTTTTACGTTGCCTCCGGAGCAGGCTGTGAGGGCAGTGGCGAGCAGGACCGCGCTGACGCCGAGCGCAAGCCGGCGTGTAAGGGGAGGATTAGTCCGCTGGGCGCGATTCCGGGGTTCGATACGTTCCAAAGGCATCCTGATATTCTTCCGCGACCTCAACGGCCGATTTGTGGACGTAGATCCGGGTCGTCTGGGGCGACGCATGCCCGAGGATTGTTTGCACGGTCGATTCTCGCACACGGCGGCGCACGAGCTCCGTCGCCAGGCCATGCCGGAACGAGTGTGGCGTCACGTCGCTCTCGATCCCCAGTTCGGTGCAGAGGCCGGCGACGATGTGTTCTACCGTCCGTGGGCTGATCGCGTTGCCCGGCACGCCCACCTTGTCGCGGCCGCTGAAGGCAGGCAGGATGCCCGCTCCCCGGACCACATCCTCGCGCGCGCGCCAGTAGGCCACGAGCGTCTCGGCGGTTTCGGCGTCGAAGTGCACGGTGCGGCTCTTGCCGCCCTTTGCCCGGTAGATGCTCGCCGTGCCGTTCTGCAGGTCGATGTCCCGTCGTCGCAGGGCGCAGAGCTCCGACACCCGGACACCGGTGCGGAACATGAACAGGATCATCGCCCGTACCTTGAGACGTCTCAGCTCGAGGTGCGGTTTCTCCTCGCGGGGGCCGCTGAGCACATGGTCGACGATGCGTTCGAGATCGCTGAGGTCGACATCCGGCGGGGGAGGGGTGAAACGGGGCATCATGGCGGCGATGCGGACCCTGAGCCGGTCGGTGGAGAGGTTCGGGTGATGATCGTAGGCAGCCAGCCACGAGCAGAATTTGCGGATGGCGGCGAGATTGTTCTGCGCCGTTCGCATCCGCGAGACCTCCTCCGGCGTGCGAATGTCGGGAGGGACGAGGAGGGAGGCGAAGTCGGTGACATGATCGGCCGTGATCGTCGTCACCGGGGCTGTCTTCGGATCGATGCCTTCATGCTCGGCGAGGTGATCGACGAATTTGCGGATGCCCTGCCGGTAGGTCATTTTGGAACGCGGGGCGAGGCGGAGATCGCCGAAGAAGATCTCGACGGCGGCCTCGATCGTGAGGGGAGCGTTGGGGTCGATGTCGGTTGTCATGGGCACGCCTTTCTCCTTCGCACGCGGTGTACGGACATAGTATAGGCCAGCTTCCATCATCGATTCATCCCACGTGCGTGGGGACCACGCGAGCCGCTGGAGTTGACGACACCGGCAGCATGGTTCATCCCCACGTGCGTGGGGACCACGGGGCATCACTGATCCGCTTCGTATCCGTGACCGGTTCATCCCCACGTGCGTGGGGACCACTACTTGGATTGTCTTCGTGGGTATGGGCCGATCGGTTCATCCCCACGTGCGTGGGGACCACCGTGTACCCCCGGTGAGTGGCACCCCCCCCTGCGGTTCATCCCCACGTGCGTGGGGACCACGATGAACGACCACACCACGGGGCCGGGGCATTCGGTTCATCCCCACGTGCGTGGGGACCACTCGAGACGAGGTATCAAAGATGCGAGGGTAGGCGGTTCATCCCCACGTGCGTGGGGACCACCTGATGTGGGAGTTCTCTTCCAGCGGCAGGATCGGTTCATCCCCACGTGCGTGGGGACCACCCATTACCTCGTGTCGGGCTACGCCAAGACGTCGGTTCATCCCCACGTGCGTGGGGACCACGTCTCGACCACACCCACGCGATCCGTGAGGCTCGGTTCATCCCCACGTGCGTGGGGACCACCTGGAGATCGAGGCAGAGGTGCAATCCGAGCACGGTTCATCCCCACGTGCGTGGGGACCACTCCAGGAAGAGCTCCCTGCTGGTATTGATCGGCGGTTCATCCCCACGTGCGTGGGGACCACTCACCGATCAGTCGCGCGATAACCTGTACAACCGGTTCATCCCCACGTGCGTGGGGACCACCGAAAGATCAGGGCAGACTTGCGATACGCGCCCGGTTCATCCCCACGTGCGTGGGGACCACACCACCGCGCCGCCGATCGCATCGTTGATTTGCGGTTCATCCCCACGTGCGTGGGGACCACGCAAGACGATGACGGCCATGATGAAGATTCACCGGTTCATCCCCACGTGCGTGGGGACCACTGTGTGGGATTGACACTTCGTCGACATATGCTCGGTTCATCCCCACGTGCGTGGGGACCACACTGGAGCGCCCGGAAAGTTCTTGGCAAGCACCGGTTCATCCCCACGTGCGTGGGGACCACACATGTAAAACGGACGATGAGGTGCCGTCAGACGGTTCATCCCCACGTGCGTGGGGACCACCGTCTCACCCGTGAAGCCATACCGTCGCACATCGGTTCATCCCCACGTGCGTGGGGACCACGAACGAGACCAAGCCACTCCCCTCCCCGGACTCGGTTCATCCCCACGTGCGTGGGGACCACTCCATGTGATACCCTCCATGCCGAGGCAGGGGCGGTTCATCCCCACGTGCGTGGGGACCACGCGCAATTGCCACCGTGAACATGGCCTCTGATCGGTTCATCCCCACGTGCGTGGGGACCACGCGTCTTCGCTGCGCTTGTGTCACCGATTGGCCGGTTCATCCCCACGTGCGTGGGGACCACGGTTGTCGCTGCTCTCGGTCCCCTCCTGATCGCGGTTCATCCCCACGTGCGTGGGGACCACGTGTAGGCGGCACTCCCGAGCGCGGAACTGGTCGGTTCATCCCCACGTGCGTGGGGACCACCCGGACGTGGATCACCGGCCGCCCCGCACAGGCGGTTCATCCCCACGTGCGTGGGGACCACACTACTGATAATGCGATGATATCAAGCTTTTGTGTTTCCGGGAGCCCCTCTGCTTGTGATGCGGTCTCGCGGCTTGTTGCTTCCCTCAGCGTGTCCGTCGGGGGGCGCCCGCTGGCGCTACAGCCAATATCCGGGATCTTCGACGATGCTCGCGGAGTCGATCCGGGTCAGGAAGAGCGCGGCACCGCCAATCGGGCCGACATCGTCTCCCAGCCGGGAGATCGCGATGCCGAGATGATTGCGCGTGTTCCATAACGCCCGTCGCTGGATCTCCGCCCGGAGGGGGATCAGGAAGACATCGCCCAGAGCCGCGAGCGAGCCACCGATGACGACGTGGGAGGGGTTCATCGTGTTGGCGAGGTTGGCGATCGCGATTCCAAGGTAGCGGGCCGCGCGTTCGATCGCTTGCTCGACGAGAGGGTGACCGTCCCGCAGGGCCGCGATGAGGTCCTCGAAGGTGGTGTCGTCGTCGATGTCGAGTGCCGGTTGATGCAGGAGCAGGCGGTCGGGCGTGCTGGCGCGGAGTTCCCTGACGTGGTGCACGATCGCGGATTCGGAGGCCAGCATGTGAAGGCAGCCGTGATTCCCGCAGCCGCAAGGCGGTCCATCAGGCTCCACGGTGGTGTGCCCGATCTCGCCCGCCGAACCCGTGTGCCCGAAATAGGGGTCTCCGTCGAACATGAAGCCCGCGACGATACCGGCTCCGGCGTTGATGTAGGCGAGATGGCTGCGTTCGGAGCGGCTGGCTGGATTGCCCTGCCAGTACTCGCCCAGTACGGCCGTTTTCGCCCGGTTCGCGATCATCGTCGTGAATCCGGTTTTCTCCCGGACCAGATCCGCGAAAGGGACATCGCGCCACTTGAAGGGAACCGAGACGGTCACGGACTGGCCGTCCTCGTCGACACTTCCCGGCACGCCGATGCCAATGCCCATGATGGGGGCCGTCGCCGAGGCCTGGAGCTCGGTCACGCACGCGCGCAGGGCCTCGACGAAATCCTCGGGTGTGACGCTGATGAACGACCGCTCGGAGAACCGGATCGGTCCCGCCCGGAGATCGGCGAGCACCGCGCGGCATCCGTGCTCGTTGAACTCGGCACCGATGACCTGGCGCGCGCTGGCCTGCAATCGCAGGAGGATCTGGCTGCGCCCGCGGCTGGGTTGCCGCTTGCCCGACTCGATCACCAGTCCGTTGTCCATGAACTGGGCCACGATTCCCGAAACGGTCGCCTTGCTGAGCCCCGTCAGCGTCGTCAGATCGGTCCGGGTGGTCTCGGGAAGCTGGCGCAACAGGTGCAGGATGGTGTCCGCGCTCGCGGGCGGTTGCGTCATGGTGTGGCCGAATCGCCGGTCAGCGTTGCTCATTCCAATCCCCGTGACTGCGACTTGCGTGCTCCGGAGGCGTGTTATGTCCGTCTGTCTCCGTGTGATGCCATCATTCTCGCACTGATTGCGAACCAGACGCCCCCGAGAAGCGGGAATCGACCCATGTTTCCGATCGGGCGTTGCGTGCCGGCGAGTTGAGGGTCTTGACGTACGTTCCGGATAGGATACCTTGTTCGACAAATGAACGAAAGACCGGATCGGGCGGGACGTTGCTGGATGCTGCCTCTCCTTGCTGATCGGGTTTCATCTCAGCGTACTGCGACCGGAATGGAGGTGACATCATGCTTCGCCTGGGAATCGTCGATGGCGACACGAGCCATGTGTATCAATTCAGCCGCCGGATCAACCACGTGGATATCGAGGCGGAGCAGTGGGTGGACGGCGCCAGAGTCGTGGCCGCCTGGGTCGGTCCCTCCCGCGTGACGTCGCCGGAGCGGGTCCGGGAGTATGTTTCCGCGATGCAGGCTGCCGGTGTCGAGCTGGTCGATCGACCCGAGGATTTGATCGGGCAGATCGATGCCGTGCTGATCGAGTCGAACGAGGGCGGCGTCCATCGGGAGCGTGCCCTGCCGTTCATCGAAGCCGGGTTGCCCACGTTCATCGACAAGCCGCTTGCATCAAGCGTCGAGGACGCCGTGGCGTTGGTGGAGGCGGCGGATCGGACCGGTATCCCGCTGCTCTCCGCCTCGGCTCTCCGCTTCGCGGCGGATGTCGTGAATGCGCGCGATGACGCTTCGATCGGCCGCATATTGGGCGCGCACGTCTACTCCCCGGCGCATCTGCACGAGGCCAATCCGGGATTGTTTCACTACGGTGTGCATGGGGTCGAGATGCTGTACGCGCTGCTGGGTGCGGGATGCCGGGAGGTGAGCTGCATCTTCTCGGACGATGCGGAGGTGGTGACCGGACGTTGGGACGATGGCCGGTTGGGGGAGCTGCGCGGGATTCGGACCGGGGCCGACGGCTTCGGGTTGACGGCCTTTGGTGATACCGGGATCTCCACGGTCGCGGTGGACACGACGTTCATGTATCGCGACCTGCTGCGGCAGGTGATCGCGGTGCTCTCAGGCAACGCGCCGTCGATACCCGCCCGCGAGCTGGTCGAGGTCGTGGCGTTTCAGGTTGCGGCGCTGGAATCGATCAGGCGCCGTGGAGAGCTCGTCCCGATCTCCTGGTAGCGGCTCATCGTCTGGCGGCTGGCGATCTTGACAGCCGGCATCCTTGCGCGTAGAGTCGTCTTTAGTTCGAAAACCTAACGAAATGGATCGTGCTGGTGATGTATTCCGCCGGTCCAGACGGTTTTATCCCCGGTGACGATTCCTCCCGGGAGAAGTGGAGAGACACGGTATGTCGATCGTGAAGAACCCGCTCAATCGCCGTCGATTGGTGCAAGCCTCGGCGGGCGTCCTCGCCGGATCGCTGGTCGCGCCGTCGTTGGTTGGTGCGCGTTCCCGCCGCTACCACCCGGCCATGCTGCAGACGAACCCCGTCTCGGGCAAGGTCCTGATGTGGGTGTACCCGCTGATTCCCGGCGGCGAGGAGAAGAACGAGGAGATCTGGGCCGACATCGTTTCCCAGTTCACCGCGGACAACCCCGATGCCGAGGTCAAGGTCGAGGTGCTGCCGTGGGCGCAGCGCAACGAGAAGCTGACGACGGCCCTGGCGGCGAAGTCCGGCCCCGATGTCGGCTACCTGAACGATGACTTCATTCCGCAGCACGGCGGCGAGGGCAATCTGCAGGCGCTGGATGATGTGCTCGGCGATGACAAGGCTGATTTTACGGAAAACTCGCTGGGTGCGATGTCCGTCGAGGGCACGCTCTACGCCCTGCCGATCCTTGGCTCGGTGACGACGGCAATCTACAACCAGAAGCTCTTCGATGAGGTCGGGATCGACACCCTGCCGACGACCTGGGACGAATTGCTGGAGCTGGGACCGGCATTCAAGGATGCTGGCTACTATGTCACCGGCTACAACGGATCGCTCGAGGAGACCCTGAACCTCAGCTACTATCCGCTGCTGTGGCAGGCGGGTGGCGAGGTCCTCAATGAGGAGCAGACTGCGGCGGCCTTCAACGACGATGCCGGTATCGCAGCGCTCGATTTCATCAAAACGCTCTACGATGAGGAATTCATCAACCAGGACGAGGCCGTGACGCCGGCGGTGCCGGGTGCCGGCGCCGTGGTCGAGGGCAAGGTCGCGGTCGTGATCACCGGCGACTCGGTCAGCATCAGCTCGATGGAGGAGAAGCTGGGCGAGGGCACGGTCACGATCGGGGCGCCGTTCAAGAACGTGAATCAGGTCAGCTACGGCACGTCGGCCGGATTCGGTGTCTTCAAGGACGCGAAGGATCCGGATGCGGCGAAGGCCTGGGTGAAGTACATCACCAGCTCCGAGCCGATGAAGGAAATCCTGCTGGCCAGCGGCTTCATCGCGCCGCGCCTGTCGTTGACGGGTATCCATGCCGACGATCCCGTGCTGGGCTCGCTGGAGGGATACATCGACCTCATGCACGGCAGTGTCCGCCACACGCAGTCTCGCGCGATCAACGCTGCGATGGCTCCGTACGTCCAGGCAGCGTTCCTGGGTGAATCCTCGGTCGAGGATGCGCTGGCCGAGGCCGAGGACGAGGTCAACCGTCTCATCGAGCGCGGATAGCGCAGAGCCTTGAGAGCGCCGGGCACAGCGACGTGTCCGGCGCCTTCGAACCGCGAGTGGTTCACCGGATTGTGCCTCGGGTTGTCTCGGACCGGTGTACTGGCGATTTCGAAGGCTCGGGGGTATCCACGACACCCCGGACACAGGACCCGGTGCTACACCGCGCGGTGCTGGAATCACGTTTCAAGAAAAGGGGCGCTGCCATGGGCAGTCTCGCCACAACACGATCTGCGCCGTCGCTCTGGCGGCGGCTGGAGCGGCACCGGGTGGGGTGGGCCTTCATCCTCCCGGTCTTCGTGCTCTTCGCCGTTTTCCGGATCTGGCCGGCAATTAACGGGTTCCTGCTGAGCTTCCAGGATTACCGCCTGGCGGGCGGAACGACCTACCAGGGACTCCGGAACTACCGCGATCTCTTCGACGACAAGGTGTTCTGGGGCGCCCTGCGCGTAACCCTGAAATACGCGGTCATCGCCGTCCCGCTGACCACGGTGATGTCGCTGGCGTTCGCGCTGCTCATCAACCGGGCGATCCGCGGAATCACGCTCTACCGTGCGATCTATTTCCTGCCCTATGTCACGAGCCTGGTAATGGTTTCGGTGATCTGGTCGTGGGTGTATCGCGCCGATGGCGGTCTGCTCAACGGCGTCCTCACCGGGATCGGGCTGGAGCCGGTGAAATGGCTCTCCAGCAAGCAGATGGTGATCCCGTCGCTGGCGATCATGGCGGCCTGGAAGGGCGTCGGGTACTCGATGATGATCCTGCTGGCGGGGTTGAAGGCGATTCCCGAGACCCTGACCGAAGCCTCGCAGGTGGACGGGGCGACGGGCGCGCAGACGTTTTGGCGCGTCACGCTTCCCTTGCTCCGGCCGGTGCTTTTCTTCGTCCTCGTGATCGAAACGATCGGGGCATTCCAGGTCTTCGACACCATGTACGTCATGACGAACGGCGGTCCGGTTCGGGCCAGTTATTCGCTCGTGTACATGCTGTATGACGAGAGCTTCAAATTCATGAACTTTGGCTACGGCGCCGCGATCGGCATGATCCTGTTCCTCATCACGTTTGTGGTGATGATGCTCCAGCGCCTGATGTTTGGACGGTCGGACACATGAGCATCGTGCAACCTGCCGAATCCCGGACGAGCCGGCATCCGGTGGCTGAAAACGTGGTCGTCGCCCGGGCGGGTATCTCGCCGCGTACCCGGCGCACGGGTCTCTATATCCTGCTTACGGTCATCGCGGTCGTGATGGCGATGCCGTTCATCGCGATGATCATGATGTCGTTCCGGCCCGAATCCGTGACGGGGCTCAGGGAGATCTTTCTCTCCGACAAGTTCACACTCGAGAACTACCGGATGAATCTCCGGAACGCATCGATGCTGCGGTGGATTTTTAACTCCTTCGTGTACGCGTTGGTCTCCGTTGGGTTCGTCCTCCTACTGTGCAGCATGGCGGGTTATGCCTTCGCCAAAAAGCAGTTCTTCGCGCGGGACAAGATCTTCTGGCTCTTCGTGGCGATGCTGGTGGTTCCGTCCCAGGTCACGCTGGTGCCGCTCTTCATCCTGCTGGTGCAGCTCGACGGCGCGAATACCTATTGGGGCCTGATCGTGCCGACCCTCGCCAACGCGCAGGGTGTGTTCCTGATGCGCCAGTACATCATGGGCATCCCGGACGACCTGATCGAGGCCGCGAAGCTGGACGGTGCGTCGGAGTTTCGCATCTTCTGGCAGGTGATCCTGCCATTGACGATTCCGGTCCAGGCGACGTTGGGGATCTTCGTCTTCCTCTGGCACTGGAACGACTTCCTGTGGCCGCTGATCGTGGCCCAAACAAGCAATATGCGGACATTGACCGTCGGGCTGGCGACCCTGCAATCGCTGGTTCCGTCGACGAACTCGATGATGGCCGCGGCGGCGATCAGCTTCCTCCCGAGCTTGCTGATCTTCGTTTTCGCGCAGCGGTTCATCGTCCAGAGTATCGCGACCGCGGGTATCAAGGGGTAACAAGGAGACATCATGGTGGTTGAAACCGCGTCACATTCCGTCATCTCATCTGTCGAGGAGTTGGACGACATCCTGACGACGCCATCGGAGGCGTTGGTTGCGGATCTCGCGTCGCTGGATGGCGACGTCATGGTGATCGGCGCCTCCGGCAAGATGGGGCCGACCCTGTCGATGCTGGCGCAGCGAGCGCTCGATGCCGCCGGAGCCGGTCACAAGGCGATCGCGGTCGCCCGGTTTTCCGATGCGGCAATGCGGACCCGGCTCGACGCCGCCGGGGTGACAACCATCGCGGCCGATATGCACGATGCCGCCGATCTGGCCGGGTTGCCCGACGCGCCCAACATCGTCTACATGCTGGGTACCAAGTTCGGCACGACGGGTCGCGAATACCAGACGTGGGCGACGAACGTGGGTGTGGCCGGCAAGGTGGCCGAACGCTTCCCGGAATCTCGGTTCACGGTCTTTTCGTCCGGCAACATCTACCCCTTCCGCCCGGTCACGATCGGTGGAGCGACGGAGGACGTCACGCCGGAGCCGGTCGGCGAGTACGCGCAGTCATGCCTCGCGCGCGAGCGGATGTTCGAGCATGCATCGGTGACCCGCGGGACGCCGGTTGCGATGTTCCGGCTCAACTACGCGATCGATCTGCGATACGGCGTGCTCTACGACATTGCCAGCCAGGTGCATGCCGGCGAGGCCGTCGATATCACGATGGGAAATGTCAACGTCATCTGGCAGGGCGATGCGAACGCGATGGCGTTGCGGATGCTGACCCGCGCCAGCTCGCCGCCCGCGATCTACAACGTCACCGGACCGGAAACCATCCCGATGCGCTATCTCGTCGAGGAATTCGCCGATCGCTTCGGTGTCGCGCCGAAGATGAGCGGCCAGGAGGCGGAGACCGCGCTGTTGAACAACGCCGCGAAGGCGTTCGGCGTGTTCGGCTATCCGTCCGTGCCGCTGGCGACGATGATCGATCGCGTCGCGGCGTGGATCGAGGCCGGCGGCCCGACTCTCGACAAACCCACGCATTTCCAGGCTCGCGACGGCCGGTTTTAGGAGGTCGCGGTTCGTGTAGCCCCGGGTCCTGTGCCCGGGGTTTCTGGCCGATGAACCCCGGGCACAGGACCCGGGGCTACGAGTACCGTGTTACGAGGCCCCAAATGACTCCGAAACCATCGCTCAGACGAGAGATTCACGACCGCTTGTTCGAGGGCGTCGTCATTCCCGCGCATCCGCTGGCCCTGACCGCAGGGCGGACGCTCGATACCGATCGCCAGGCCGCGTTGACCCGGTATTACCTCGATTCCGGGGCAGGCGGCATCGCGGTCGGCGTCCACACGACCCAGTTCGAGATCCGTGATGCGGGTCTCTACGACGAGGTGCTGAGCATCGCCGCCGAGACCGCGGCGTCGATGACGCTCGATCGCGCGCCGATCATGGTCGCCGGGGTGGTCGGTTCGACGGACAAGGCCCTGGCCGAGGCGGAGCGGGCCGCGTCGCTCGGCTACGACCTCGCCCTCGTCGGACTCGGCGGGTTGGGCGACTGGACCGACGCGCAGCTCGTCGCCCACATCGAGGAAGTCACGAAGGTGATGCCGGTCTTTGGCTTCTATCTCCAGCCCAGCGTCGGTGGACGCCCCCTGGGCTACCGGTTTTGGCGGCAGGTGGCGGAGCTGGAGGGGGTGAAGGCGATCAAGATGGCGCCCTTCAACCGCTACTGGACGCAGGATGTCGTCCGCGCGGTGATCGAGTCGTCCCGCCGGGACGAGATCGCGTTGTACACCGGCAACGACGACAACATCGTGCCCGACCTGCTCTCGACATGGCGGTTCATGGTGGATGGAGAGCCGGTCGAGAAACGCATCGTGGGCGGATTGCTCGGTCACTGGGCAGTCTGGACGCAGCGTGCGGTGCAGCTTCTGGAGGAATGCCACCGCGCGATCGCGGCGAACGACGGCGAGGCGATCCAGCGTCTGCTGACGCTTGGCGTCGGCGTCACCGATACGAACGCCGCCTTTTTCGATCCGCATCACGACTTCGTCGGGTGTATCCCGGGTATTCACGAGGTGCTGCGCCGGCAGGGATTGCTGGAGGGACGCTGGTGCCTGAACCCGGACGAGGAGCTGTCTTCCGGGCAGATGGAAGAGATCGACCGGGTCTACGCCGCCTACCCGGAGCTGAACGACGATGCCTTCGTCCGCGAGCATCTTGGCCAATGGCTTCCATCGCGGGTAGCCCGATGACCGGCGAGCGCTCCTACGACAGGTCCCTTCGTTTGTTCGAGGAAGCCCTGCTCCTGATTCCTGGTGGGTCTCAGACGACCAGCAAACGCCCATCGGCGTTCGCATACGGTGCTTATCCCATCTACTTCGACCATGCCGAAGGAAGCCACGTCGTCGATGTCGATGGTAACCGCTTCATCGACCTGGTTAGCGCGCTCGGGCCGATTGCGCTGGGGTACCAGTACCCGGCGGTCGATGCCGCGATCCGGGAGCAACTCGGGAAGGGTATCCTCTCCGGCTTGCTGGCTCCGGTCGAGGTGGAGGTCGCGCGACTTTTGCGCGATCTGGTTCCATGCGCCGAGATGTCGCGCTTCTTCAAGGGAGGCGGGGAGGCGACGGCCGCCGCCGCGCGGCTGGCCCGACGATACACCGGGCGCGAGGTCATCCTGAACGCGGGATACCGTGGCTGGCCCGATACGTGGACGGTCGGAAGCGATCCGGGTGTGCCGAGAGCGCTGGAGGCGTCCCTGAAGACGTTCACGCTCGGGGATCGGGAAGGACTGGAACGCCTGGTGATGGATCACCGGGGCCAGATCGCCGCGATCTTCGTCGATGTGAGCATGAGCTGGCCCGGCGACGACTATTTTCCGTGGCTGCGCGACCTGACGCACGAGATCGGCGCCTTGCTGGTGTTCGACGAGATCGTGACCGGGTTCCGGTTGGCGCAGGGCGGCTTGCAGGAGTACTCCGGGGTGACGCCGGATCTGGCCGTGTTCGCGAAAGCCATGGCGAACGGAATGCCGGTCGCGGCCTTGACCGGTCGGGCCGAGGTGATGGATGCTCTGCAGGACGCGTTGGTGTCGATCACCTACGGTGGCGAGGCGGTGTCGCTGGCGGCAGCCGTCGCCACGCTCCGGACGTATCGCGACGAGCCGGTAGTCGAGACGCTGCACGCGCGGGGGCGCCAACTGCGGCGCGGTCTGGGCGACGCGGCGGAATCGTGTGGACTGCCGTTCGAGGTCGTCGGTTTCGATCCGATGACGGCGATGCAATTCACCGGGCTCGATCCCGAGCGGGAACGAGATGCCTGGGGTTTCGTGTTGCAGGAAATGGCGACTCGCGGCGTGCTGCTGCGTCGCGGCGGTTTGAACTTCGTCAGCTACAGCCATACCGAGGCAGACATCAAGGAGGTTATCGGCGCGGCCCGCGAGGTCTTCGCCGATCTGGCTCCATTGCTGGCGCAGGGCGGAGACGCAGTGCGACAGCGCTTGCGGATTCGTTCGGTGGATACCGGGTTCCGCACGTTCGGAGCGCGGTCGTCATGATCATCGATTGCCACACGCATTTTCCGGCGGGCGATAGCGTCTATCGCGAGGAGGACGTCGAGCGGTGTCTCGCCCTGGCCAACCGGGCCGGAATCGATCATCTCGTCTACCTGTTCAACACAGCGGATGGCGCCTATGATCCCCCTCCGGACGTTGTTGTCCGCAACAATGATCTGGGGATCGAGTTGGCAACCCGACATCCCGACCGGTTCTCTGCCTTTTGCTATTTGAACCCGGCTCACGATGTCGCGTTTCTCGAGCGGGAGATGCAGCGTTGTCTGATCGATGGTCCCTGCGTCGGGATCAAGCTCTGGATCGCGGTCAAAGCCACTGACGCCCGGCTCGATCCGATCATGCTTAAGGCGGCCGAGCTTGGGGTGCCGGTGCTGCATCATGCCTGGTACAAGGCGACGGAGTATGTCTTCAACGAGTCGACTCCGGCCGAGATCGCGCATCTGGCGCGACGACACCCGGAGACGACGATCATCATGGCGCATCTCGCCGGGGGCGGAGAGCGCGGCGTGCTCGACGTGCGGGATTGTCCCAACGTGCTGGTCGATACGTCCGGCGCGCAACCGGTGGCAGGATTGGTCCGATATGCCGTCGATCAGCTTGGCCCGGATCGCGTGATCTTCGGCTCCGACTGGCCGATCCGCGACTTCGGGGTGCAACGCGCCCGGGTTGAGAGCGCCGATCTTCCGGATGCCGTGAAGGCCAGGATCCTCGGCGGCACGATGCAGCGGGTGCTGGAAAGAGCGCGACGATGATGCCGCACATGACCGGGGTTGTCGATGTATCGGCGTGGTGCGGCCGATGGCCCTTCGATCTCAATGGAGAAACATCCCTGGAAATGCTTGCCGACCGGTTGGCGCAGGCAGGCGTACGCGAGGCATTGGTTTCTCCGCTCGACGCGGTGCTCGCGCCCGATCCGATGCCGGCGAACCGGGCGTTGGTGGCGGCGAGCTCTGTTGCCGAGCGCTTGTCGATCCGCGTTCACGTTGTTCCGGTGATCGATCCGGTGCTTGCGACCTGGCGGGACGATCTGGCGGAGATGGTTGAATCGGCGCATTGCCGTGCAGTGCGCCTGTTGCCAACCTGGCATGGTTGGGGGCCGGAGCATCCGGATGCCCGCGAGGTGCTCCGCTCCATCGCACAGGCCGGGTGTGTCCCGATCCTGCAAGCCAGGATGCTCGACGAGCGGGCGTTGCCGCCATCGGCCGCCCAGGCCAGCTTCGATGTCTCCGCCGTGGCCGCCTGGCTCGAATCGGTTTCCGACGTTCGGGTGATCCTCGCCGGTCTTTACCAGTCGGAGCTTGCAGCCGTCGTGGAGCTGGAGCATGTCGCGGTCGATCTCTCCTTCGTCGAATCGGGCGACACTCTGGCGAATGCGCTCGGGGTGTTTCCTCCGGAGCGGATCCTGCCGGGCACGCATGCTCCGGTATTCGAGCCGTTGGCCGGAGTTTCGAAGCTCCCCGTGTCGGGGCCGGATCGCGAGCGCGCCATCTGGATCGCGCGGGAATCTGCCCGAATCTGGTTCGATCTGCCTGCGACCGGCGCGTCATCGTAGCGCCGGATTCCATCGTCTATCCACCCCTGCACGGGAAAGGAATATCCGTTGAAACCTCGCATTCTCTCGATCATCACCCCTGCTCTGTACGATCGCCTCTTTGCGCCGGATGTGCGGGAGATGCTGCACGCCATCGGTGAGGTGACGTTACAGGACGACGACACGCCGTGGACATCCGGGCGCCTGGCAAGCGTGATCGGTGATTACGACGCGCTCATCACCTGCTGGGGAGCGCCGAAGATCACTCCGGACGTGCTCGACGCTGCAACGAGACTCCGGATCGTGGCTCATGCCGCGGGGTCGGTCAAATTCTTTATCGGGGAAGATGTCCTGGAGCGTGGCATCAGGGTGTCCTCGGCATCCGCGGCGATGGCGCCGGCGGTGGCGGAGTTCGCCCTGACACTGACCATGCTGGGGCTGCGCCCCGTTCACGCCTACGATCGGGCGATGCGTCGCGCCCCGGTGGTCTGGGACACCGGGGTGGAACCGACATTCGGTCAGGAGATTGCCTCGTCCCGTATCGGTGTGGTTGGCGCGGGTCTGGTCGGTCGCCAGTACATCGCGAAGGTGAAGGCGCTCGGGGCGAAGGTCGTGGTTGCGGACCCGTACCTGTCGGACGCGGATGCGGCGAGAATGGGCGTCGAACGGCTTGATTTGTCGGAGTTGATGGCAAGCTGTCCGATCGTGGTGATTCACGCGCCGACAACGCCCGAGACGCATCACATGATCGGCAAGGCGGAGCTGGCGGCGATGCAGGATGACGGGTACCTGGTCAATACCGCCCGGTCGTGGATCGTGGACCAGGATGCCCTGCTTGCCGAGCTCCAGAGCGGACGTCTGCGCGCGGCGCTGGATGTCTACGACGAGGAGCCGCTCCCGGCGGACCATCCGTACCGGGCGCTCGAGAATGTCATTCTCACGCCGCATGTCGCCGGGGCATCCCGGCAAACGAATCGCCGCCAGGGCTTGATGGCGGTCGAGGACATCCACCGGCTGTTTGCCGGGGAACCGTTGCTTCATGAGGTGACGAAAGAACGATACAAGGTGCTGGCGTAAGACGAGATCCGGGATCGCAGCGTGTCATTTCAACGCGACCTTTCCTTCGTATCATTCGCGTAGAGGAGGTCTTGACCGTGCCGGGGAATCCGTCTCCATGGGCACCAAATGCGCGGTCAATGGCCTCCCGGCTTGCCTCGCCATGGGTTGCCGTGATGCCGCTCTGCACGCATGGTGATGAGCATGTCTCGGGCACAGGACCCGAGACTACATAGTGCGGGATGCGAGTTCTCCCGAATACCAACCGAATGACCATCACCATTCCCGATGAACGTTTGCCCGCGCACGTAAGAGGATAAAGACCCTTGATGTCACGACCGGCGATTCGCATTCTCAATGTCGAGACGTTTTTCTCCCCTGCCTTGTCGGGCGGCGTCTTCGGGTTCGGCGCCGCGGCCGCGACGGATCTGACGCTGGCTCACGTCCGCGTCACCGTCGAAGGGACGCGTGGGGGAGTGGCGGAGGGCTGGGGGGCGATCATCCTCTCGTGGCCATGGGCATTCCCGGACCCAGGCATTGAAGGCGCGACGCGAGATCGTCTGATGCGGGAGATGGTCGACGCGTTCGGCCGAGCTCTCGTGTCGCGAGGAGAGTGGGGGCATCCGCTGGACCACTTTCTCGCGATGGAGCCGGAGCTCGGTTCGATTGCCGCGGACACCGGTCGGCAACTGGGCGTCTCCGTGCCAGTGCCGGCATTGTGTGCCAAGGTCGCGTACTCGCCGATCGATGCCGCGATTCATGACGCCTACGGAATGTTGCTGGGGCTGAACAGCTTCCGGACGATGACCGGGGAGCATATGTCGTGGGATCTTTCGCGGTTGCTCGGTCCGGGATTCGCGGGACGGTACCCGTCCGACTTCGTGCGCCCGCAACCTGTTGCACGCCTGCCGATTGCCCATACGGTTGGCGCGTTCGATCCGTTGACCCCGGGCGACATCCGGGAAGGAAGCATCTCGCCGCTCACGGGGTGGATCGAGCGGGACGGCGTGACCGATTTCAAGGTGAAGCTGCGCGGGCAGGATCTCGAGTGGGATATCGCGCGGCTGGTCGATGTCTACCGGGTCGCCTGCGAGACTCACGCCCACGCCGCCAGGCCCCTGATCTTCGGGGACTTGAACGAGCAGGCACCTTCCAGGGACTATATCGTGGAGTTGCTCGACCGGTTGGAGACCGATCATCCCGCCGTCTACCGCGCGCTGGATGCGCTGGAGCAGCCGATGAGCCGGGAGCTCGATGACAATGCGCCGGATCTCCGCGATGTGTCGACTCGCGTGCCGGTTGTCCTGGATGAGGGGCTGGCAAGCCTCGAGGCGATCGACACGGCGCGGGCGCGTGGCTGGAACGGGATCGCCCTGAAAACGTGCAAGACCCAGAGCCTGATGATGCTGGCCCTGGCGAAAGCCACGGAGGCGGGTATGCACATCTCCGTGCAGGATCTGAGCAATCCCGGCATCGCGTTGCTCCATTCCGCGAGTCTCGCATCGCGGCTGCCCGTCACCCGTGCGATGGAGTCGAACGCCAACCAGTACTTTCCCGACGCCTCGGCACCTGAGGCCGCCGTGTTTCCCGAGACGTTCGTGGCGCATGAGGGCCGGGTCGCGACCGGGGAGTTGACCGGCCCCGGTCTGGGCTACCGCATCCACGAGATCGAACGCGACCTGTTCGCGCAGGTCTAACTCCCGGCTCGGGAGCGCCCGTATTTCGCGATCAGGTCCGGCATCGTCCGGCTGAAATCGCCATTGGAGACGGTGCGGTTGACGCCCGCCGCCTTGGCGGCACGAAATCCATCGACGTTCGTATGCGAGCTGAAAGCGACGACGGGTGTGTCCGAGGCGAGGAGCGGCGCGAGCGTTTCCCAGTTGACCGGCTGGTTGAAGTCGACGAAAACGAGCGTGGGATCGCTCTCCGCCACCTTTTCCAACAACGGCGCCTCGTCCTTGACGAATTCGATGGTGTAGCCGAGCTGCCGAATGGTGGTCCGCATGCGCATGCCGAAGAAGACATCGCGACTGAGCGCGACGATCGTGCCAGTCGTTGGTTCCTGTGCCGGGTTCTGATCCATACAATCCTCCAGATCGTGAGAATTCCTGCTGCCTGAAGCATACTCCGCTTCGTAGAACCATCTTCGGTTTGACCCTGGTTACGGCAGCCTCCTACAATCTCCCGGGGTCCAGCAACGTTCGAGAGGTCGATATGGTGTCGCGGGGCAGTACATCGAGGCCTCTGTTTCCACACCCAGGAGCATCCATCCGCATGGCATCCATCTTCTCGCCCGAGGGACTTTCACGCGTCAGCGCACGATATCCATGGCGGACGATTGGCGTCTGGATCGTTTTCCTCGTCATCGCCGGTATCTACGCCCTCGGCGGGTTGAGTGACGTCCTCGTCAGCGACATGGCTCTTACCGCCGATTTCGAGTCGGTGGTCGGTCTCCAGAAGATCGAGGATTCCCCGGAACTTTCGGATGCGGCGAATGCGACGGAGACGATCCTGGTGCGCTCGCACGATGGCACGACCGTCGACGATCCGGCATTCGAGGAGGTCACCAACACGGTGGTCACCGCTGTGCGCCAGCTCCAGGGCGAGTGGGAGGGCACGCCGCCCAAGGGGCCGCCCTCTCTCCGGGATTTGCTCTCCGGGGGTGGAGAGCAGCAGGGCGCACAGGTTCTCAACTATTTCGAGCTGCGTCAGTTCGATCGGGACGAGGTCGACGAGCTCGTCAGCAAGGACGGGACCGTCCTGCTGGTCCCGGTGACATTCGCCCAGCATGCGGGTGATGTGCCGATCGCAGATTACATGGATGTCGTCAACCAGTTCGATAGCGAGCGGTTCTCGGTGACGACGATCGGCACGTTGTCGATCAACGAGGCGTTCAGCCAGCATGCTGCCGAGGATCTGGTGCAGGGCGAAACCATCGGTATCCCGATCGCGCTGCTCGTCCTCGTCGCTGTATTCGGTGCCCTGATCGCGCCGATGTTGCCGCTTGTGCTCGGCATCTTCTCGATCGGCATCGCCCTCGGCATCGTCACGTTGATCGGGCAATTCGGAGACCTGCAACTGTTCATCGAGAACATGGTGACGATGCTCGGTCTCGCGATCGGCATCGATTATTCGTTGTTCATCGTGGAACGCTACCGCGAACAACGGCGGCTTGGCTACGACAAGCAACGCGCCATCGAGATTGCCGGCGGGACCGCCGGCAAGGCCGTGCTCTTTTCCGGGATGACGGTCATCCTCGCGCTGATCGGCGTCATGCTGGTGCCGATCAACATCTTCTTCTCGCTTGGCCTGGGCGCGGTGATCGTGGTCGCCGTCGCTGTCTGCCTGACGCTCACGTTGCTTCCGGCGATGCTCAGCCTCTTGGGAGATCGCATCAACTGGCCGCGAAAGACGCCTCCACCGGCAGCGGTCGCCGAGGCGAATGGCGATATCTACCACGGTTTCTGGGGACGGATCACGAAAGCCGTCGTCGTTCGCCCGGCGGTCTCGGCGTTCTTGGCGGTGATCGTCCTGCTCTTGCTGGCCTGGCCGGTCCTGGATCTGCAAACCGGGTTCACCGGCGCCGCCCAGATGCCGAAGGGACCGGTCACCGACGCGTATGAGGTCCTCGAGACCGAGTTCAGCGCCGGTGTGCTGGGCCCGGTCGAATTCGTCTTCCAGGGAGAGCATACGGGCCAGTCCGAGGCCGCGATCCGGCAATTCCAGAAGCGCCTGGAAGAGACCGGCGAGTTCCTGCCGTTCACGCAGCCGATCAGGTGGGATGAGGAGAACGGTCTCGCCGTCCTGACCGGAACGATGACCCAGGCGCCGTCGATTCCGGAGGCCTACGACCTGATCGACCGGATCCGGAACGAGATCGTGCCGGAGACGACGGGCCGGGTGGACGGGATGCAGACGTGGGTGACGGGGCAGAGCGCGATCGAGAACGACATGCTGCACATGCTCAGCAAACGAACGCCTCTCGTCTTCGTTTTCGTCCTGTCTCTCAGCTTCATCCTGTTGATGCTGGCGTTCCGCTCGCTAATCGTGCCGCTGCAGGCGATCATCTTCAACCTGCTTTCGGTCGGTGCGACGTGGGGCATCATGGTGCTGGTGTTCTCGAAGGGCGTGCTGCGGGATCTGCTGGGGTACGAGGCGAGCCCGATCATCGAGTCATGGATCCCGATCCTGCTGTTTTGCATCCTGTTCGGACTCAGCATGGACTACCACGTCTTCATCGTGAGCCGGATTCGGGAGCATTACGATATCTCGCGTGACAATCATGAGTCGGTCGCGATCGGACTCCGCTCGACCGGGAAGATCATCACCGGCGCGGCGTTGATCATGGTCGTGGTCTTCGGCGCGTTCTCGACGGGCAGCATGCTGGCGCTGCAACAGCTCGGGTTCGGGCTGGCCGTCGCTGTCTTCCTCGATGCGACGATCGTGCGCTCGGTGCTGGTGCCCTCGGTGATGACTTTGCTGGACGATCGCAACTGGTGGCTGCCGCGTTGGTTGCACTGGCTGCCGGATCTGCGGATCGAGGGCGAGGCGCCGGTTCCGACGGCGCAAGGGGACGTCGAGTCCCGGTAGCACCGGGCCGCAGTGCGCGGTGTGCTGACAATCACCGGGCTCGGTGAAGATCCGCGACACCGACCACGTTGGGTCGGTGCTACCGGGGCCAACGTATTGGGTCAGAGAAACACCGACCATTTCTGGTCGGTGTTTCCAGGGTTTGGCGTGGATGGCGAGCCGCGTTATTGCTCGTCCGGCAGGTCGGCCTCAACGTGGGGTGTTTCCGGCGTGATGCCGGCGCCAAGCTCCAGCCCGAGCTCTTCCAGCTGGCTGGTCTCGACCGGAGCCGGGGCCTCGAACATCATATCGATGCCGCGCTGGTTCTTCGGGAAGGCGATGACATCGCGGATGCTCTCCTCGTCGGCCAGCAACATCGCGAACCGGTCGATGCCCATCGCGATACCGCCGTGCGGAGGTGCGCCGTATTCGAGCGCATCGAGGATCGCGCCGAAGCGCTCCTGGGCGTCCTCGGGTTGGTGCCCCATCAAGCCGAGAATCCGCTCCAGCTTCTCGCGCCGGTGAATCCGGATGCTGCCGCCGCCAAGCTCGTTACCATTGCCGACCATGTCGTACTGCCGGGCGCGAACCTTGTCCGGTGCGGAATCGAGCAGCGCCTCATCTTCCTCGAAGTAGCCGGAGAAGGGGTTGTGGGTGGCGTCCCAGCGGTTGTTCTCCTCGTCCCACTCCAGAAGCGGGAACTCGTGGACCCAGCAGAAGGCCATCACGTCCGGATCGGCCAGGTTCAACCGCTGCCCGAATTCGTCGCGCAGGGCGGAGAGCGTCTTCGCGACGACTGCCGGCTGGTCGGCGACGAGCAGCACGAGGTCGCCCGAGCTCGCGCCGATACCGGATGTCAGCGCGGCGATCTCGTCCTCGCTGAGGAACTTCGCGATCGGCGATTTCACGCCGTCATCCTGCACGACGATCGTTGCGAGGCCCTTGGCGCCCGCCTGCTTCGCGAGCTCGGTGATCTCGTCGATCTGCTTGCGGGTGTAGTCGCCGCAGCCCGGGACGACGAGCGCCTTGACCTGTCCGCCGCCGTCCAGCACGCCCTTGAATGCCTTGAAGCCGGTGGTCTGCAGCGCGTCGGAGACGTTCTGCAGCTCGAGCCCGAAGCGGAGATCCGGCCGGTCGTTGCCGAAGCGGGCCATTGCCTCGGCGTAGGTGAGGCGGGGGAAGGGCTTCTGCAGGATTTTCTTGTCCGAGAAGCGCTCTGTCAGCTCGATATAGAGCGTCTCCATGAGCTCCATGATGTCCTCTTCGGTAACGAAGGACATCTCGATGTCGAGCTGTGTGAATTCCGGCTGGCGGTCGGCGCGTTGGGCCTCGTCGCGGAAACAGCGGGCGATTTGGAAGTACCGGTCAAGTCCGGAGACCATCAGCAATTGCTTCAGGATCTGCGGGGATTGCGGCAGCGCGTAGAACGATCCCGGCATGCTGCTGCTCGGCACCAGGAAGTCGCGCGCGCCCTCCGGGGTGCTCTTGATCAGGAGCGGTGTCTCGACCTCGACAAAGGCGCGCTCGTCGAGATAATCGCGCATGAACTTCACCAACCGGTGCCGGAGAATGACGTTCTGCTGCATCTTCTGACGGCGCAGGTCCAGATAGCGGAACTTGAGCCGGAGCGACTCGTCGACATCGACCTCTTCGTTGATGTAGAAGGGCGGCGTCTTCGACTCGTTCAGGATCGTCAGCTCATGTGCCTCGACCTCGATCTCGCCGTTGGCCATCTTGGGATTGACGGTCCCCTCCGGGCGCTTGCGGACGATACCGCGCACCTCGATCACGTACTCATTGCGGAGGCGCTCGGCGAGAGTATGGGCGTCCAGGGCGACCTGTGGGTTGAAGACGACCTGGGTGATGCCGAAACGGTCCCGGAGGTCGATGAAGATGAGTCCGCCGAGATCCCGCCGCCGGTTGACCCAGCCGCGCAGGACGACATCCGTATCGGCCCGGTCGAGGCGGAGAGAGCCGCAGGTGATGCGGCCAACGGCGGAAGGCTGAACGTCGATCTGTTGCATGAAGCTGGTTTCTCCCTTGAGTGGCCGCGCAATTCTTTGCGCATATGCCGTTTCGGTAGCACCGTGCCGAAGTGCGCGGTGTCGCGGATCTTCACCGAGTCCAATGATTGTCAACACACCGGGCACTGCGGCCCGGTGCTACCGGGGTCAAGTCCTGGGCATCCCGGTCTTGTTCGTTACATGATCGACAAGCGCGTCACGGAGCACTTGATCGGGATCGTCCCCGGCCGCGACGATCGCCGCAACGGCGTCCAGCAATGCCCGAGACCGCGCATCCGGTGTCGAACCCGTCGGAGCGGCGTTGACCGGATGCTTCGCCAGCACCCTGGGCGCCCGGACCAGCGCCGGCATGGAGTGCGGCTGCCCATCAGCAGCCTTGTCCGGTTTCGCAGGCTCCTCGCGCTTCTCCTGCGCCTTGACGCCGGCCCAAATGGCCGCGAGCTCGTCGGGAGACTCGGCGGTCGCGTCGCCGAAGACATGCGGATGCCGCCGGATGATCTTGGTCGCGATGCCTTCGTAGACATCCTCGAGCGTGAATTCTCCGTTTTCCTCGGCGATCTGGGCATGCAGGCAGATCAGGAGGAAGAGATCGCCCAGTTCTTCGGCAAGGTTGGCGATATCGCCCGAGTCGATGGCGTCAACGACCTCGTATGCCTCATCGAGGATCGTATCCCGGAGCGATGCATGCGTCTGCTTCCGGTCCCACGGGCATCCGCCGGGAGCGCGAAGGAGGGCAGTGATGTGTTGTTGCGTCCGGGGATCGCGATACGCCTCCATCTCCGGCAATGCGGGGATCCATAGCGACGAGAACCGGTCCGGATCGGTCTCCGCGAGACCGGCGATGGTGGTCGTTTCGGTACGGGCGGATTCGGGAATTCCGGCTGCCGTCACGATCGTCGCCGGGTGATCGGCGGGGAACAGGCGTTGCAGAATGGCTGACAGGGGGCGGGCGACCGGATTCCCGTAGACGCGCGAGAAGAGCATCGGTCGCAGCGGCGTGAAGGGGAACAAGCCACCGTTGAACGGGCCATCATCGATTTTTCGCACGACCTGCGCCGCGTCGATGATCTGGACATCGTCGACGACCGGGTCGATATTCAACGACGTCGCGATCAGGTCGATTGCGCTCAATCCGTCGATGATCTCGACCGAAAGGTCCCGTCGCCCGGCCTCAGCCAGGGACTCGATGACGAGACGCTCTCCGAAGCGGGGGTGCCCAGGGACGGAGAGAACGACCGGTTCCTTCGCGGCGGTGTCGCAGAGAATCGTCGCCGCCGCTGCCCAGTCTTTCCCACCACCGGGGATATCGGCCACCTTGCGATCGAGGATGACCGTGCCCGGTCGTGCAACGAGGTCGTCCATACCGGGATGATCGGCGGAGCGGAGGAAGAGCACGCGACTCTCCTCCAGCGCGGCGCGGGCGGCGACGGTGCGATACAACGGCGCACCGGGGCCGAGCCCGACGATGAGGATGTCAGGGTGCCGGTCGTCCATCATTTCGCGGCCGCCTTGTCCGAGGAGCTTCCGAGACTCAGGACAGCCATGAAGGCCTCCTGGGGGATCTCGACATTCCCGACCATCTTCATGCGGGCCTTACCCTCCTTCTGCTTCTCGAGCAGCTTGCGCTTGCGCGAGACGTCGCCGCCATAACACTTGGCGAGCACGTTCTTGCGCATCGCCTTCACCGTCTCGCGGGAGATGATGCGCGAGCCGATCGACGCCTGGATCGGCACGTCGAACATCTGGCGCGGAATCAGCGTCCGCAGCAATTGCACGAGCTCCCGCCCCTTGTAGTAGGCGTCATCCCGGTGCGTGATGACCGAGAGCGCATCCACCGGTTGCCCGTTGACGAGGACATCCAGCTTGACGAGATCGGCGGCGCGCATGTCGGCGAAGGAGTAATCCAGCGAGGCATAGCCTTGCGTGCGGCTCTTGAGCTGATCGTAGAACTCGACGATCAGCTCGGCGAGCGGGATATCGTATTTGAGTTGCACGCGATCCTCATCAAGGTAGATCATCTCGACGAATGCGGCGCGTTTGTTGGTGGTCAACTCCATGATCGGGCCGATGAACCGCGATGGCGCGATGATGTTGAGATGCATCCACGGCTCGCGGATCTCCTCGATCTCCCCGAAGTTCGGCATATCCGACGGGTTGTCGACCTTGATGACCTTGTCGGCGTGCAACTGGACCTCGTACTCCACGCTCGGCGCGGTCGCCAGCAGGTCGAGGTTGTATTCGCGCTCCAGCCGCTCCTGGATGATCTCCATGTGGAGCAGCCCGAGGAAACCGCACCGGAAGCCGAAGCCGAGCGCAGCGGATGACTCCGGCTCGTACGTCAGCGCGCTGTCGTTGAGCTGCAATCGCTCCAGCGCATCGCGCAGAACCGGGAAATCCTCGTTGTCGGTCGGATAGAGCCCGGCGAACACCATCGCCTTGGCAGGCTGGTACCCCGGCAGGGGAGCCTCGGCGGGCAGCGTGGCGAGGGTGATCGTATCGCCGACCTGGCAATCCTTGACGACCTTGAGCCCGGTGGCGATATAGCCGACCTCGCCGGTTTTCAGGCTTCCGGTTTCGAGCATGATCGGGGAGAAGACGCCGATCTCAAGCGCATCGGCCTCCTTCTTCGTCCCCATCACGCGGATACGCTGGTCGGCCTTCAGCTCGCCGTCGACGACCTTCACGTAGGCGATCACACCCTTGTAGGCATCGTAGTGGGAGTCGAAGATCAGTGCCCGCAGGGGCTTGTCCGCGCCCTCGTTGGATGGAGGCGGGATGTGGTTGACGATCGCCTCGAGGATGTCGTCCACGCCCTGACCCGTCTTGGCCGAGGCGGGAATGATCTCATCGTCGACGAGGCCGATGAAGTCGCCGACCTCCTTCGCGACGCGCTCCGGATCGGCGTTCGGCAGGTCGATCTTGTTGATGACCGCGATCATCGAGAGATCGTGCTCGATCGCGAGATAAACGTTCGCCATCGTCTGCGCCTCGATCCCCTGCGCGGCATCGACGACGAGCAGGGCGCCTTCGCAGGCGGCGAGGCTGCGGCTGACTTCGTACGAGAAGTCGACGTGACCGGGGGTATCGATCAGGTTGAGCTCGTATTCCTGGCCGTCTTGTGCCGTGTAGAGCATGCGGACGGCCCGGGCCTTGATCGTGATGCCCTTCTCGCGCTCGAGATCCATCGAATCCAGCATCTGGGAGTGGAGGTCGCGCTCGGCGATGGTGCCGGTTCGTTGCATCAGCCGATCGGCGAGGGTCGACTTACCGTGGTCGATATGCGCGATGATGCTGAAATTGCGAATGTGGGATGTATCGTGCATGTGGCTCATGGGAAGCGAGGAATCCCGTCTACAAGGATGGCGTGCGTAACAAAGCGGCCGGGGCCTCGCACCAGGCTGGCACCCGACCGGAATCCAACGACAAGTATAGCCAATCGGGGAAGATACCGGGCGGCGACGTTCAACGTCGAAGGTGCCTTGAGTGCGGCACGGATTCGCCGGCCCTGCTCGACGCAACTCCGGTAGCACCGACCCGAAGTGGTCGGTGGACACAACACCGGGCACCCCGGCCCGGTGCTACCACACTCGGGTCGGCCCCGATCTAGGCTTCCAGCTCCTCGCTCGCCCCGAGCCAGGTCATGGAGGCACGCAGGCGGGCCGGCATCCGGGCGATGAGCTTGTTGACCGAGGTGTGGAACTCCGGAATCCGCAGCGCCCAGGCGGCCCAGGCGAACGTGAACGCATAGAGCCCCATGCAGACCGCGAAGTAGAACAGGTGGACGATCAGGGGCGTGTCGGAGTCCAGTACGCGGTTGAGACGTCCCACAGTCAGCAGGATGGCGACCGCCATGGCCGCTCCGGCCAGCACGACCTTCACCAGCCAGCCGAAGAATCCCGGCGAAAAGACGCGACCCGTGCGGTACCGGAGGAACAGCATCATGATGATCGCCTCCGCCGCTGTCGTCACGCTCAGCGAGAGCGCCAGCCCCCGATGCCCCATCGACCCGATGAACAACGCGCAAAGGATGATGTTCAGGATGATCGTCAACACACCGGTGATCACCGGCGTTCTCGTGTCCCGCATCGCATAGAAAACGCGGGTGACGATCTCCGTGACGCCATAGCCGACCAGCCCGATCGCGAACCACGTCAGTGCCGCGCTCACCAGATCGGTCGATGCCGCGTCGAAGCTTCCGCTCTGGAAGATTACGGTCACGATCGGTCGTCCGACGAGCCAGAGTCCGATGCTGGCGGGAATCGAGAGGAAGAGGAGCGGGCGCATCGTCCGATCCAGCAAACGGCCGAACGCCTCCCGGTCGCCCCGGCTGTAGATGGCCGCCAGCGATGGGAAGGCGACGGTCGAGATGCTGATCGCGAGCACGCCGTGGGGCAACATCAGGAGCTGCCAGGCGTAGTTCAGGGCCGAGACGTTACTGGCGTCGATCGTCGAGGCGAAGGCGTTGACCGCGATGAAATTGAGCTGGAATGCCGCAAGCCCGACGACGCGTGGTCCGAGAAGACGCAGAACCTCACCGAGCCCGTCGACCGTCCGGTCGAGCGTCGGCCGGAAGTGGAATCCCGAGCGGATCAGACCGGGAATCTGGATGCCGACGTGACCGATCGCACCGATGATGACCGCCCAGGCGACGGCGTGTACGCCGTAGGTCGGAGCGAAGAACCAGGCACCGACGATGATCGCCGCGTTATAGATGATCGGGGACAGGGCCGGCAGGGTGAACTGGTTTTGCGCTTCCAGGATGCCTTTGGCGGCGATGCCGAAGCCGAGGAAGATCGGCGACAGCAGCAAGATACGCATCAACTGGATCGTCAGGTCGCGCGTTTCCGCATCGAAACCGGGCGCGACGATGAAATCGGTGAGCGGGCGGGCGAGGAGGAACGCCAGGCCAGAGAGCGCGAAGACGCCGATACCGGTCCACGTCAGTACAGCGGATGCGAGGCGCGACGCGAGGTCGGTATCCCCACGATCGATGAATCCGGCGAAGACGGGGATGAAGGCGGCTCCGAACGCGCCGGACATGACGACCATGAACAGCAGATCCGGAATCTTGAAGGCGCTGACGTAGGCATCCATGGTCCGGGTTGTGCCGAACTGGTTGGCGAGGATGACCTCGCGCGCGAGTCCGAGGATCCGGCTGAGGACGAACGCTACGCTGACGATGATGGCGTTGCGCGCCATCATCGAGCCGCCTCGCGGCGACGCGCTGGTGGTCTCCGGGCGTTTTGATGCGGGTGACGGGTGGCCAAAGACCTGGGACGCCTGACTCATGGTGGAAGTATCTCACGCTCGATCATGTTTCGCGGACGAATCCTGTGCGAGGAAGGGCCTCGTGCTTGAGGGGCGTCCTGCGCTTTGGTAGAATACCCTGTGCGCTTGGGCACGGGCGCGTTTTGGTGTGCCTGTGCCGCGTGCCGTTGGGTTGGAACGCATTTCGTGTCTCGCGAACCAACACGACACCTCCGAATGTAACAAGCGAGCGTGACCACTCACGAGGTCGTGGCTCCCTGAACCTGTTAGTTGATCTCGCGAGAGATGTTTTAGAGGAAGGTCCAGCCTTGGCAAATAGCAAGTCTGCCGAGAAGCGAATTCTTGTCAACGAGCGTCGTCGGCTCCGCAATCGCCCGTACCGCTCTGCCGCCCGCACGCTCGTGAAGCGCGCCGAGATGGCGATCAACGCCGGCGATCAGGAGGCGGCCCAGACTGCCGTCGTGAAGGCCGTGTCGATGCTCGACCGTGCCGCCAGCAAGAACGTCGTGCACCCGAACAACGCCGCGCGCCGCAAGTCGCGCCTGATGGCGAAGTTCAACGGAATGGGCGCGAACGCCTAGGGCGTCGCTGCACCATTTCACCCTGTCAATCAGCCCCGGAGGAGTTTCTCCCCGGGGCGTTTGGCGTTTTCGGAAGGAATATCCGGTAGCACCGACCCGTAGTGGTCGGTGTTAGTGTCCAATTGCGAAACCTCGATGCCGCCACGACACCGGGCACTTCGGCCCGGTGCTACCGGTACGCGACTTGGTGCTACCGTGCTGCTCCACGCCGGTTGGCGGCGATGGCGAGCATGGTGTCGTAAAGAGCATCGAGGGGCTCCCGCAACTCGCCCTGCTTCATCCGGCGATCGGAGTCGGTCGCGAGCGGTACCCGGCGGAGACTGGTCGATGAGGGTTGTCCCTGTAGTCCCCTTTGGATCGCGGTCATGCGGGCCGGATTGCTGAGCCCGATCGCGCGGCCGACTTCGGCCGGATCGCGACGTCCTGCTGCGGCCATGACGGCTCCCAGCTCGACATTCTGCCCGAGCTGGGCCAACAGCTTCGCCGGATCCTCCCCGGCTTCCAGCAGCTTTTCCAGCTCGACCACGGCCACCGTGATGTTGCCGTTCGCGGCAGCATCGAGGAATGAAAAGAGTTGATCGTTCGTCCCACGGTCGACCATCGTGGCGACGTGATCTCTCGTGATCGGTCCGGGATAGGCTGTCAGCGCGAGCTTGGCGATTTCGTTGGAGAGCATCTCCATATCCGGCGGGCGGTCGTAGGCCGGATTTCGCGGTGCATTCGCCCATGTCTGCGGATAGAGTGATTCGGCCAGGAACCTTGCCGTTGCCTGATCCATCTCCGAGCTGTTTTGTTGCGCGGTCTTTTGCATCCAGCCAAGGAGTTGGGGGCCGCGGGGAGGGGCGGACTGGTCGACCGATGCCTCTTTCGGCAGGGCCTTCCTGACGGCGGCCGGAAGCGTGGCGACACCGGCGTCCAGCAACACCAGCGTACTGGCATCCGGCACGGCGGCGAAGAGACCGGGCCAGTCCGGCACGTTTCCGCCATCGCGCGATCCTTGCTTGCCGAGACGCTCGATCAGTCCTTCGACCACCACCACCCGGCCTGCCGAGAAGAATCCGACGCTGGCGATATCGTTGATGACCTGGCGGATCGAGACGGATTTACCATCGAGAAACGAGGTGCTGTCGCCGGCCGGGTCCTGCTTTGCGCAGATCGCCTTCATGCGCGCGCGCGCCATGGCATAGTCAGGACCGAGGATGACGGCGATCACGAAATGGCACCTCAGGGATGGATCGGGGGCGTTAAAAGACCGGACCCGAGGGATGGGGCGCGATGCGGAGCCTTGAACCTGTATTCACAGGTGGGTGCCGCATTCCAACGTGAACCACGGTCCACGCGTGAGCAGCTCCCGGCTCACAAAACGTTGGCTCAAGACCACATCAACCGCCTCAGCATCCGTTCAGGACCGGTCGGATCACCATGCTAGCACCTTGCCGGTGCCGGTTCAAGTGCTTCCGGTGCCCGTCAGACACTCGCCTGGAGCTGGTGGGTGAAGGGGGTCAACGGCAGGCGGTCACGACGATCCGGCACCAGCAGCGGAGTGCCGGTGAGCGGGTCCAGCATGACGTGCGCATCGATGCCGAAGACATTGCGAGCAAGGTCGCCGGTGATGACATCGGCGGGATCGCCGGTGGCGATGATCTCGCCATCCTTCATCGCGATGATGTGGTCGGCATACCGGGCGGCGAGATTCAGGTCGTGCAGCACCATCACGATGGTCTTGCCATGCATCCGATTCAGCCGCCAGACGATATCCAGCAGATCGATCTGCGCCGAAACATCGAGGAAGGTCGTCGGTTCGTCGAGGATCAGGACCGGCGTGTCCTGTACCAGAGACATCGCGAACCACGCCCGCTGCCGCTGGCCACCGGAGAGGGTGCCGACCTGACGCTCGCGGAGCTCGGTGAGGTTGCAGCGCTCCAGGGCCCATTCGATCATCCGCTCGTCCTCGGCGGTCCAACGCCGCAGGATCGTGCGGTGTGGCTGCCGGCCAGCGGCGACGAGATCCTCGACGGTGAGATCCTCCGGCACGATGCTGCCCTGGCTGAGCAAGGCGAGACGACGTGCCAGAGCCCTGTGCGACCCGCTGTTGATATCCTGGCCGTCAAGGCAGATTTGGCCAGCCCCGAGCTTCTGCAAACGGGCGCAGGTGCGCATCAGCGTCGATTTGCCGCAGGCATTCGGTCCGATGATCGCGGTGATCTTGCCACCGGGAATTTCGTGGGAAAGGTCGCGCGAGATGACGTTCTTGCCATAGCCCGTCTGGATGCGATCGAATGTCAGATTGACACGCTGCCGGCCATCGCCGATCTCAGGCGTCAGGAGACCACTGCGAGGGACGCAATACCGGTTGCACTTGAATGGACACGGATGCGGGTAGATATCGCACCGGACGCCGAAGAGCTCTGACATAAGCTCGGTGGTGAGGACATCGGACGGCTTGCCGTCGCCGATTACCTGGCCATCCCGCATCGCGATCAGGCGATCGCTGACCAGCGCCGCCTCGTTGATATCGTGAAGCACCATGACGATCGTCCGTCCATCCTCGTGATTGAGTTTCTGGACGAGATCCATGATTTCCATCTGGTGGGCGACGTCGAGATAGGTCGTCGGCTCGTCGAGCAGGAGGATCGGCGTTTCCTGCGCGAGTGCCATGGCGATCCAGGCACGCTGCCGCTGACCGCCGGAGAGCTCGTCGACGTCGCGGTCGCGGAGCGATGTGACGTTCGCCAGCTCCATCGCATGCTCGACGACCTCGGTATCGTGCCGCGTGGGCGGCTGCAGGAATCCCTGATGGGGATATCGTCCGCGACGAACCAGCTCTTCGACCGTCACCCGGCCCATCGTCTCGGACTGCTGGGCCAGCAACCCCATCTGCTTCGCCACCGCTCGGGTCGGCATGCTGTGGATGTCCTGCCCGTTGAGGAGAACCGTCCCCTTCGATGGTTTGAGAAGGCGGACGAGGGCGCGAAGCACGGTCGATTTGCCGCACCCGTTCGGCCCGATGATCGACGTGATCTCGCCTTCGCGAATGTCGATGTTCATCGCGCTGACGATCGTGCGCGAGCCGTAGGCGAGGTCGATTGATTGAGCTTCCAGGACGGGCATGGTTGTCTCCCTGAATCAGTTCCGCTGATTTGACCGGTAGAGCAGGTAGAGGAAGTACGGCGCACCAACGGCGGACGTTACGACACCGACCGGTAAGCTGATGGGAAATGCGAACTGGGCGGCAACATCAGACAACAGAACGAGTATACCCCCGAGCAGACCCGTAAAGATCATGACGCTGCCGGAATGCGGCCCGGCGATCATCCGCGCCATATGCGGCACCATGAGGGCAACGAAACCGACGGGACCGGCGACCGCGACGCTGACGGCGGCAAGACCGCAGCCGATGACGATGAGGATGAGCCGGACGCGCTCGATCGGGATACCGAGACTTCGCGAGACGACGTCGCCCATCTGCATCGATCGCAGCGGCTCCATGAAGATGATGGCGAGCGGCACCAGGATGACGATCGCCACGAGCGGCGCCACGAGGTCCGACCAGGTGCTGCCGTAGATCGAGCCCATCTGCCAGACGATCGCGGGGCGGACCTGCTCGATCGGGAACTTGACCAACAGGTACGAGGTCGCAGCGCTTACGATCGCCGCCATGCCGATTCCGACGAGAATGAGGCGATTCGGGACGACACCATCGCGCCAGGACAGGAGATAGATAGCCGCAGCCGTGATGACCGCGCCGCAGAATGCGGCCATCGGCAGTTGGGACGTATCGTGCCGGACGACGATCCAGAAGACCGCCGCCATCGAGGCCCCGGCGTCGATGCCGATGATGTCGGGCGACACCAGCGGGTTACGGGCGATGCCCTGGAAGATCAGGCCGGAGACGGCGAGGCAAAAGCCGATCAGGACGGCGCTGATGATCCGCGGCCAGCGGAGCGTGTTCACGACAAGCTCCGTTCGGGCCGTGCCATGACCCAGCGTCGCGTCGATCACCTCCCGCATCGACAGGTTGATCGTACCGAGCGTTACGGCCCAAATCATGAGTGCGGCCAGGATCGCTGCCGAGAGTAACGCGATACCCAGAACGCGGATATTGAACCTGTACGCGAACCAGCGGTTGCGAATCGTCCGGTGACCGGGACGGTGATAGCGAATCACGTTTTCTGACATGTCAGTTGGCCATGGTGCGCTTGCGCGCAAGATAGATCAGGAAGGGGGCGCCGACAAACGCCATCACAATGCCAACCTGCAATTCGGACGGCCGCGTGACGACCCGGCCGAGAATATCGGCGGTGGTCAAGAGCAGCGAGCCGGTCAGGAACGAGTAGGGGAGGACCCACCGGTAGTCTGCTCCGACGATGGCCCGGGCGATGTGCGGCGTCGCGAGACCCACGAACCCGATGGGACCCGCCACAGAGACTGCCGCGCCGGTCAGCAGCACCACGATCAAGGAAGAAATCAGGCGAACCCGGCTCGTATTCATTCCGAGGGCGCGCGCGTTTTCGTCGCCCATGCTGAGCACGTTCAATTGATGCCCGAGGAACATGGAGACGATCAGGCAGGGGATGATGAACGGCAGGACTCCCTTCAGCACGTCCAGCGATCGTCCCGCCACGGATCCGACCACCCAGAAACGCATGTTGTCCATCGTTTCCTGGCTGAGAAGGAGCAAGGCGCTGGTCCACGATCCGAGCAATGCCGAGATCACGACGCCGGCCAGGGCAAGCTTCACGGGCGTGGCGCCACCACCACCGGCCGAACCGATGATGAACACGACGATCGAGGCGAGCATGGCGCCAGCGAAGGCGAACCAGACATATTGGTTGTTGTTGGTGAGGCCGAGCGAATAGACCGCGATCGCGACGCCGAAGCTGGCCCCGCTGCTCACTCCGAGAATCGAAGGGCCGGCAAGCGGGTTCCGGGTGACGCCCTGCATGATCGTTCCGGCCACCGCGAGCGAGCCTCCGACGACCAGGGCGATGACCGTGCGCGGCACGCGCATCTGGCGCACGATCGTCTGCTCGTACACATCGGGGTTGTAATGGAAGATCGCGTTCCAGGCATCCCGCGTCGAGAGCTCGAGAGACCCGAAGCGGAGGCTCATGAGGCCAGCCAGGATGAGCAGCGCGAGCCCAGCGAACAATCCCAGCACGCGTAGCATATCGACGAAGATGCGGGATCGGTGCCCGGGACCGGGTATGGATTGTGGTGCAACCGAAACAGCCATGAATGCGCTCGTCCTCACCGCCTGGCGCCAGGCTAGATGACCTTCTTCGCGCCAGCGAAGTCAGTACGAATCGCGTCCATCGCGTCCGTCATTCCCTGATAGCTCTGGATGAAGTCCTGATTCCAGGAATACACCTGGCCCGCCTTGATCGCCGGGTGTTGGCTGAAGGTCGAGTGGTTCTTCAGCTCCTCGGGCGTGAATGAGCCAGGACGCGTCGACGTGAAAAAGAGATCGGACGGGTATTTGAGCGCCTGCTCGGGGCTGAGCATCTCCCAGAATGTCCCTGGCGCGGCATCAGGCAGGACGATATTCATGCCGCGTTCGAGGTACATATTGAGGTCCGCCCAATCCGGAGGACTCGCGATGTAGGGTGCTTCACCGTCGAAGGCCCAAAATGCGGCAACCAGATCGCTGGACGCGGTCATCTTCTCGTCAAACGCGGTGCTGGCCGCGGTGTACGCCTCACGGGCGGCAGTGAGCTCGTCGGAATCGAGATCGGCTCCGAGGGCGGCCGCGAGCTCGGCCATGCGCTCCGTGTTTTCGTCCGCCCGGCCGGTCGCCGACATGGCGATGATCGGAGCGATCGCTTTGACCTGATCGAGCAACTCGGCGTCGATGCTCCAGTAATCCTGCGGATCGTCCGGCGCCCACGTGAGCGTGATGATCACATCCGGCTCGACCGCGAGGACATCTTCCAGCTTGATTGGCTCGGTGGTGTCACCGACGATGGGGATGCCTTCGGGATCGATATTGCCGCCCGCCGCACCAAGGTCGCCCGATTCTGTGGCGTTCCAGCCGAAAAGCGCCGTTGGGCGAATGCCGAAATCCCACAGTGGCGCCGCGACATTGACGTCGAGGACGAGTTTCTTCGGCAGCTCGGGCAGGGTGACCATCACACCCTTGTCGTCGGTGAACGACCACTCGCCTGATGCAGGCGATGGTGTCTGGGCTCGACCCGTGGCTCCGGTGAGACCGATGGCCGTTGCTGCGAGCGAGGCGCCCACGATGGCACGACGGGTGAACCGGGTCGGATTCGTCTGTGGCATGGAGGATATACTCCCGTATGACATGGTTGGTCATGACCGTGCGCGGTCGCATGAGCCGGATATCCGACTGGTGCAATCGGGATTATGACGAACAAGCCTGCCGGTGTCAACACACAGCGTGCAATATCGCCGCACCATGACTCCTCCGACGAAAGGACACAGATACACGATGAGCACGTTACAGCAGGGAAACGCGCAAGCCCGGCGCGTGGTCGTCACGGGTATGGGTGCACTTTGCGCGATCGGCAATGACGTTCCATCGATCTGGGCGGCGGCGATTGCGGGGCAATCCGGGATCGCACCGATCACCCGCTTCGATGCGGAGGGCTTCGAGACGCGGTTTGCCGGCGAGGTCAAGGGCTTCGACGCTGCCGCGATGGTCGGTCGTAAGGAGAGCCGGCGGCTGGACCGCTTTTCCCAGCTTGCGATCGTCGCCGCTCGCCAGGCAGTTGCGCAATCCGGGTTGGATATCGCTGCCAATCCCACGCGCATCGGGACGCTGATCGGCACGGGTATGGGCGGCATGGAAACGATTGAGGCTGGTACGAACGCGTTGAACAATGGTGGTCCGCGTCGTGTCTCGCCCTTTTTTGTGCCGATGATGCTGGCGAACATGGCCTCGGGCAATGTCTCGATCGATCTTGGCACCAAGGGGCCGAATTTCGCGACCGTCTCTGCCTGCGCGGCCTCCGGGCATGCAATCGGCGAGGGGATGCTGATGATCCGCGATGGCCGCGCTGATGCGATGCTCGTCGGCGGCGGCGAAGCGCCGGTGACCGGACTCGGTATCGCCGGGTTCGGCGCCATGGGCGCGCTCTCCAGGCGCAACGACGATCCCGCCGGGGCGAGCCGTCCCTTCGATGCGGGTCGGGACGGGTTTGTACTGGCCGAGGGCGGCGCTGTGCTGGTGATCGAAGAGCTGGAGCACGCGATGGCACGGGGCGCGACGATCCTCGCCGAGCTGACCGGCTACGGAACGACGGATGACGCGAATCACATGGTCCAGCCGGCGCCGGGTGGCGAGGGTGCGGCGAGGGCGATGATGCTGGCGATGGACGACGCCGGCGTCACGCCGGACCAGATCGGGTACATCAATGCTCACGGCACGTCCACACCGCTTAACGAGAAGCTGGAAACGCAGGCGATCAAGCGGGCGTTCGGCGATGCGGCGTCCAACGTGCCGATCAGCTCCACGAAGTCGATGACCGGACATCTGCTCGGAGCGGCGGGGTCGCTGGAGGCGATCTTCACCGTGCAGGCCATGCTTGACGGCATCCTTCCGCCGACAATCAATCAGGAGGAGAGAGATCCGGACTGCGATCTCGACTACATCCCGAATGAGGCGCGGAAGGCGGATGTCGCCATCGCAATGTCGAACTCGATGGGCTTCGGCGGCCACAACGTGTCGCTGGTCATGCGCCGGTACGAGGGATAGCGCGGGCATGACCGGCGACCGACGACGGGTCGTGATCACGGGCGTCGGCGCGATTTGCGGTGCCGGGCAGACCGCGCCGGATGTGTTTGCCGCCGTCCGGGACGGCCGATCCGCCATGCATCGTATCCGGCACTTCGATACGGACGACTTTCCGGTCGATATCGCCGCGGAGATTCCGGAGGATCTCCCCTCGGGGACCGATCGCGCCCTGGTATGGGGGCAAACAGCCGTAGATGAGGCGGTTGCCGACGCCTTCCCCGAGAGGATGTCCCATTCTCCGGGCGGACCGGTTATCGTCGGCAGCGCATTTGGCCGGATGGGCTCGCCCGGGACGGCTCGGTGGATGGCGTCCACATTGGCCCACGAGATCACGGCCCGGACCGGTTTCGCCGGGCCGTCGTTGACGATCGATTCATCGTTCGCGTCGGGGGCGGATGCGATCGGCCTCGGTGCCCGGCGTATCCGCGAGGGAATGGCGGACATCGTCCTGGCGGGCGGCATCGAGGCGCCGATCACGCCACTCATTCTGGCGGGCTTCACGTCGCTCGGTGCCCTGGCGGAAGCGGACGGGGATCCAGCAACCGCCATTCGGCCGTTCGATGGTTTGCGGCGCGGCTGCGGGTTGGGCGAGGGTGCCGCGTTCGTGGTGCTCGAAGAGCGGCAACACGCGGTTCGACGGGGTGCACGGATTCTTGCCGAGATGCGTGGGTATGGCACCGGCATAGATGCCTTTCACCTCACGCAACTTCCCGAGGACGGAAACGGACTTCGCTCGGCCATGATCGACGCGCTGACGGATGCCGGTCTTCTCCCATCCACGGTGGACTATCTCAACGCACACGGGACCGGTACCGCGATGAACGATCGCATCGAGAGCGCGGTGATCCGCGATGTCTTCGGGGATCAGGCATCCGGTCTCCCGTTATCGTCGACGAAAGCGGTGACCGGGCACCTGCTCGGGGCATCCGGGGCGCTGGAGGCCGTGATCACGATTCTCGCGCTTGCATCGCAGATCGCGCCGCCGACGATTAACTGGTCGATGCGGGATCCGGATTGCGACCTCGACTACATCCCGAACGTCGCCCGCCAGATACCGATGTCGATTGCGATGAGCAATTCCATGGGGTTCGGCGGGCATGCCGCGTCGTTGATCGTGAGCCGGGATAAGGGGTAACGTTTACCAGCCGGCGGCGTTCTTCTCGATCAGGGTCGACATATAGTCGAGCCATGCTGGATGATCGTTCAGGCACTGCGCGCGCCCCAGTTGCGAAGGATCCCCACCGGCCTCCTGGACGAGTTCTTCCGCCTCGATACCCAGCTCGTGGATCGTTTCGAGGCAGTCGGTGGTGAAGCCGGGCGAGATGATATACGGTCGCTCGACACCTTCCCGGGCCCAATTCGGGAGCTCAGCCTGCGTGTAGGGCTGGAGCCATTCTGCTCGTCCGAACCGCGATTGATAGGTCTGCCGGTAATATCCTTCTTCCCATCCCATCGCGGACGCAAGGAGTCTGGTCGTTTCGGTACAGTGCCCGGGATAGGGATCTCCCTCGTCAACGTAGCTCTTGGGAATCCCATGGTAGCTGAGCATGATCCGGGTCGGCTTGTGTTCGAGCCGTTCCATTTGTTGCCGGATATTTCCCGCCAGGACGGCAATATAGTCGGGGTCGTCATAAAAGGGCGGGATGAACCGGAGGGCGGGCGAATATTTCTTGACGGGTTTGCCGCGTCGCTTGTGGCGCCCCAGCGCGCAAAACATGATCTCGTCGTAGATGGCCGCGGTCGTGGTCGTGGAGTATTGCGGAAAGAGGGGAAGGATCACGATCCGGGTGATGCCAGCGGCCTCAAGCTGTTGCATCGCGCTTCTCATGCTCGGCTCCGCATAGGCGAACCCCAGCACCACCTCGTACCGCGGGCCGAGTCGCTCCTGGACACCGGCGACCTGGGCGCGTGAAAAATCCAGCAACGGCGAACCGTGCCGGGTCCAGATATCCTCGTAATGCCGCGCCATAGCGGCCGGTCGTTTTCGCAAGACGGCCCCATGCAATACCGGTAACCACCACCAGCGGGGCGAATCGATGATCCGCTCGTCGGAGAGAAATTTTCCCAGATACGATCGAAGCGCTTCTTCGGTCGGCGCCTCAGGGGTGCCGATCTGGGCCAGGACGACGCCGATTCGCGGTTTCGGTTTTTGATTGTGCAACTCTTTCCTCCAGGTCAGGTGTCTCGATGTCGTTGTTGACGCGGCGTGGAACAGCTCATTGGATCTGGCGTTGATGGCTCATCGGGAGTATGCAGGGAAACCGATTGCGTGTCAGCGCAAATCTCCGCCGCCAGTGCCCGATGGGACACGCGCACATAATCACATGCGCCCGGGGAGGTTTCGTCAAGAAAATAATGAACCCCTGCGCATTTTCGTGGCGCAGGGGTTCGTGTTTGCGTCTTACCAGTGCGGTGAAAAGGCCTCTAGTCGAGATAGCCCCGCAGGGGTGTGCTGGATTCCGGCTGGCGGAGTTTCCGCAGGGCCTTCGCCTCGATCTGGCGGATGCGCTCGCGGGTGATCCCGAAGTCGCGACCGACCTCTTCCAGCGTGCGGAAGCGGCCGTCGTCCAGCCCGTAGCGCAGGACGATGATTCGCCGCTCTCGCTCGGAAAGGCGATCCAGCGCGTCGCCGATCTGCGTCTTCAGGAGTTGCTGGGAGGCGAGCTCCAGCGGCGCCGGCATGGTGTCGTCTTCGATGAAGTCGCCGAGGAAGGCATCGCCCTCCGAGCCGACCGGGGCTTCCAGCGACACCGGGTGGCGGGAGACATCGAGCACCTGGCGAACCTTGTCCTCGGTGAGGTTCATCGCCTTGGCGATCTCGATCTCGCTCGGCTCGCGTTCGAAAATCTGCTGCAGACGGTGCGCGGTTTTCTTGACCCGGTTGATCGTCTCGCCGACGTGGACGGGCAGGCGGATCGTGCGGCTCTGGTCGGAGATGGCGCGGGTGATTGCCTGACGGATCCACCACGTCGCATAGGTGCTGAATTTGAAGCCGCGATGGTAATCGAACTTGTCGGTGGCCTTCATCAGGCCGATGTTGCCTTCCTGAATGAGATCAAGGAAGGAGAGGCCGCGACCGACGTATTTCTTGGCGACGGAGACCACCAGCCGGAGGTTGGCCTGGATCAGGTGCGCCCGGGCGTCGTCGCCGTCCTTCTTGTCGGCTTCGAGGTCGACGCGATCCTGTCGGGAGAGGTTGATTTGGCGCAGCCGCTTTTCGGCGAGTTTGCCGCGTTCCATCCGCGTCGCGAGCCAGACCTCTTCATCCATGGTCAGCAGGTCGGTTTCGCCGATCTCCTGCAGGTAGAGACGGACGGAGTCGCCCACGCCGCCCGAATACGGATCGTCGGAGGCCTTTGCGCGCGATCGGGTCTGCTTCTTCGCGGGAGCCGGCTGGCGATCGACGACGTCGATGCCTTCCGCGACGAGGGCGGAATAGAATTCTTCCAGAGGCTCGGATTGCTCATCGGCATGCGGGAATGCCGCAATGATCTCTTCGGTCAGCAGGTATCCCTGATCTTTTCCCTTGGCAATAAGGCTCGTAACCATTGAAGCGTTTCCACCTCTCGGGGCGAGCGCAGCACTCTCGTGTCGCCATTGACGTTCAGGGCGTTGCGCGCAAGTAGATATCCGATACCTGGGCGGGTAACGTGCCGGAAGAGCGATACAGCGATCTTCACGGCGGCTCCTGCGTCACGCTTACCGGGAAAGGAGAGTCCTCCGGTGTCAGAGACCCGGAGCGGCCTTTCCGGCAGCGACCAATGTGACGCCGGAACGAATCATGGTCCTCCTCGCAAAACGACATTCGCGGATGCGTATGTAAGCATAGTCTAGCGGGGATACCGGTTGGATATCAAGCCATCTGCATACAAAATAATGCGTATGAGGTGAAGATTCCCGCGGTTATCGCGATTTTCTGCGTGCAATCAATGCTGCAGTGACGCCAGCGCCTATGCCGTTATCGATATTGACCACGACCAGGCCGGGCGCGCAGGATTGCAGCATCGTTCGGAGGGCCGCCTCGCCGGTTCCACCGGCACCATAGCCGACGCTGGTGGGGAGACCGATCACCGGCACATCCACGAGTCCGGCGACGACGGATGGCAGGGCTCCGTCCATCCCGGCGGCGACGATGATCGCGTCTGCCTCCCGCGCGACCATCTGGCGGAGCGGGGCAACGAGCCTGTGTAGCCCGGCGACGCCGGCGTCGTGCGCCTCGATCACTTCGCAGCCCATTTCTTCGGCGATGATCGTCGCCTCGCGAGCCATCGGGACATCCGAGGTGCCGGCAGTGATGACGCCGATAGTGCCCGCTCCTGAGGGAGAGGGGTGATCGGGGGATCGCAAAATCGCGATGCGTGCATCAGTGTGGAGGGTCAGGCGGAGCTGGTCCGGAACGCTGGCGCGCAGGAATTCCGCTTGCGTATCGGTCACCCTGCTGGCGATCGCACGACCGGTCGTCTTGACCAGCGCGTGCATCGCTTCAAGCAGATGTTCGGGAGCCTTCGAGGATGCGTAGACGATCTCCGGCGCCCCGGTTCGGCTTTCCCGATTGGGATCGACCCGAACCACACGATTATCTGCGGTCGTCTCGGCGTGCAGGGCGGCAATGATATCGGCAAAGGGGTCGGTCATGATGGGTTCCGCTCACATCGGCCGATCCGCGACTTCCCGGGCCCGGGATGTCGAGATTGGGGCAGATAGCTCACGATGCCTCCCCAGACACGGCGGCAGCTTCCGCCATCGCGGTTGTGACGAGGTCTTCCTCATCCGGCACGTTTCCTCTCTCATCCAGGGTCAGGTATGCGAGGAATTCGACATTACCGTTCGGGCCGCGCAGGGGAGAGGCGACGAGACCGCGCACGGCCAGGCCGTTGTCCCGGGCGAACCCGATGGCCTTGCGAAGCACCATCTCGTGGATCGCCGGATCGCGCACGACGCCGCGTTTGCCGACGTTCTCCTTGCCGGCCTCGAATTGCGGTTTGATGAGGGGAACGCAGATACCGCCGGGTTCCAGCACCCGGGCGACGACCGGGAACATCAGCGACAGCGAGATGAACGACACATCGATGACGCAGATGTCGATCGGCTCGGGAAGGGCGTCGAGATACCGCGCGTTGGTCCGCTCCATCGAGATCACACGGGGATCGGTCCGGATTCGTTCGTCGAGGATGCCATATCCCACATCGATGGCATAGACGCGCGTCGCACCGCGCTGGAGGAGGCAATCGGTGAACCCTCCGGTGCTGGCCCCGAGATCCGCACCGACCATGCCCGAGACCTCGATGCCGAAGGCGTCCAGCGCGTGGTCGAGCTTCTCGCCGCCCCGGCTCACGAAGCGCGGTTTTTCGCGCAGGGAAAGCACGTCATCGTCGTGGATGTTACGTCCGGCCCGGGTCTCCCGCTGGTCGTTGACGAGGACATCCCCGGCCATGATCAGGGCCTTGGCTCGGGAGCGGGTGTCGGCCAACTCGCGTTCGACGAGCGCATGATCGAGCCGCAGGTGTTTGGCCATCAGGACCCACCTCCGAAGCGTGTCGCGCGGGCGTCGTAGGAGGCGGTTTGAGTGTGGCAGAGGGCGACCGCGAGGGCATCGGCGGCGTCATCCGGTTGGGGAACGTAGGCGAGGTTCAGGATCAGGCGCACCATCTCCTGCATCTGCGGTTTATCCGCCTTGCCGTACCCGGCGATCGCATGCTTGATCTCGGAAGGGCTGTACTCAGCGACCGGTACGTTGTGTTCCGCCGCGGCGAGAAGCACGACGCCGCGCGCCTGACCAACCGCGATCGCGGTGGTGACATTACGGGCGAAAAAAAGCTTCTCGACGGCCAGTACCTGCGGTCGAAATTCCTCGATCAGCTCGCCGACGCTTTCGTGCAGGGTGACGAGCCGGTGCGGCATATCCTGATCCGGCCATGTCTCGATCACCCCGGCGTCGATCAGGGAGGGCTGGATGCCGCCGCGGATCAGTCCGTAGCCCAGTCGCGCGGTTCCAGGATCGATTCCCAATGTTATTGGCGCCGATATGGCGTCGGACGTGGGCATCGATTCCAGCCTCCGGTGATGATGGACGATCACCTGAAAAACACGAGTTCGTCATCCCGAGCGCAGTCGAGGGATCTCGGGAAACATACCTACGAGATCCCTCGGTTGCGCTCGGAGTGACGATGAAAACGACGCGAAAGTCGCCGTCTAGCTGACCTGCGCGAGAACTTCGTCGGAGATGTCGAGGTTCGTGTAGACGGTCTGCACGTCGTCGAGATCCTCGAGCTTTTCGACGAGGCGGATCGCCTTGACCGCGGTGTCTGTGTCCGGCTGCATCATGGTCTTGGGCCGCATCGTCAGTTCGACGGTCTGGGGCTCGATTCCGGCCTCGGTGAATTGCTCGGCAACCTTGTGCAGATCGGTGGGCTCGGTGTAGACCTCGACCATATTCTCGTCGACCGTCACATCGGCGGCACCGGCATCGATCGCGATGAGCTGGAGCTCATCCGCATCGTTGCCCTCGATCGGGATCGCGATCACGCCCGCCTGGTCGAACATCCAGCTGACGCTGCCATTCTCACCCAGGGAACCTCCGGACCGCGTCAGGGCCGCCCGGATCTCGCTGACGGTGCGGTTGCGGTTGTCCGTCATCGTCAGGATCATGACGGCGATTCCACCGGGACCGTAGCCCTCGTAGTAGACCTCGTCGTAGTTCGCGCCGCCTTCGCCGCCGGATGCCCGGGCGATCGCGCGGTCGATGTTGTCCTTCGGCATGTTCTCCGCGCGGGCCTTCTGGATGGCCAGGCGGAGGCGGGAATTCGATTCGGGGTCAGGCAAGCCGGTCCGGGCGGCGACAGTGATTTCGCGGGCCAGTTTCGTGAAGAGCTGGCCGCGCTTGGCGTCGGCCGCGCCCTTGGCGCGCTTGATTGTGGACCATTTGGAATGCCCTGACATACGATGATTACTCCGATACTCAAGAACACACGGGAGCCGTAATTGCCATCTGAAAGTATACCATCGGGTCAAAATCGTAAATCCACATACCCAGGCCGCGTCGATCACCGGTAGCACCGACCCGAAGTGGTCGGTGAACAGACACCGGGCACTGCGGCCCGGTGCTACCTTCTTCCATTGTCATTCTGAGTGGCGTGTCAGGTCTTGTGTGTCCTGTAGACTGGGATTCTGACTCGCCCCGTCCATCCCTGGAGGTCTGCCATGTCCCGCAAGCAGTATCACATCCGCCTCACCGGCGCTGA